>JACCDN010847905.1_pt1 | contig 17488 bp, 14 predicted proteins | sample 7441691 | NCBI WGS metagenome assembly JACCDN01 (sample SAMN15323439, study PRJNA562643) | freshwater metagenome | isolation source: river surface water | place: USA:Blue River Watershed | collected 2017-08-16
CAATGGGTATCAAACCGTTGTTAGTGATCAATAAGGTGGACAAAGAAAACTGTACACCTGAAGAAGTTCACGAAAAAGTTTTCGATCTCATGTTTGAGCTCGACGCCAACGAAGAACAACTTGATTTTCCTACCATTTATGGTTCTGCGAAAAACGGTTGGATGTCTACAGATTGGAAACAACCTACAGACAGCATCACGCCTTTGCTTGATCAAATTCTTGAGTATTTTCCTCCGCGTAAAATTGAAGACGGAAATACCCAAATGCTCATTACTTCACTTGACTTTTCGTCATATGTAGGTCGTATTGCCATTGGTCGTTTGTCAAGAGGTGTCTTGAAAGAAAATCAGCCGATTATCTTGTCTAAATCAGATGGCCGTCAAGAAAAGCACCGCATCAAAGAAGTTTTTGTATTTGAAGGTATTGAACGCGCCAAAGTAACTGAAGTTCAGGCGGGTGACCTCTGTGCTGTTACCGGTATCGAAGGTTTTGAAATTGGCGATTCTATCTGCGACTCAGAAAATCCAGAGCCGCTTCCTACCATTAAAATGGATGAGCCTACCATGAGTATGCTCTTCTCTATCAATGATTCTCCTTTCTTTGGTAAAGAAGGAAAGTTCGTGACTTCACGTCATATTGCTGACCGTTTAACAAAAGAACTCGAGAAAAACTTGGCTTTGCGTGTTCATGACACAGATAAAGCTGATAAATGGATGGTTTTTGGCCGAGGTGTCTTGCACTTATCTGTACTCATTGAAACCATGCGTCGTGAAGGCTATGAATTACAAGTTGGTCAGCCACAAGTCATCATCAAAGAAATCGATGGTGTTAAATGTGAGCCAATTGAAGAACTCACAATTGACCTTCCTGAAGAGCATAGCGGAACAGCTGTTGAGGCCGTTACGCGTCGTCGTGGAGAAATGACCAACATGGTTCCGAAAGGTGAACGCATGATCGTTACTTTCCAAATTCCATCGCGCGGTATCATCGGTCTTAGAAACTACTTGCTAACTCAAACAGCAGGTGAGGCCATTATGAACCACCGTTTCTTAGAATATCAGCCTTACAAGGGTGAAATTCCAGGTCGTCAAAATGGATCTTTAATTTCCCTAGAGCAAGGAACTTCTATTCCATTCTCTTTGAACAACCTTCAAGAGCGCGGTAAATTCTTTATTGCCCCTAATGAAGATATCTATGAAGGTCAAGTAATCGGTGAAAACTCAAGAGCAGGAGATCTTTGTGTGAATGTCACAAAAACCAAGAAACTCACGAACATGCGTGCTTCTGGTTCTGATGATAAAGTGCGTTTGGCTCCACCAAAAGTATTTAGTCTTGAAGAGTGTCTAGAATACATTCAATCAGACGAATATGTAGAAGTAACACCTAAAAATTTGCGCATCCGTAAAATCCTTTTGAAGGAAACAGATCGCAAACGTTCAGGTAAAGCGTAATATTTTTGCCATTTTTGCGTTCGCATAACGATGAAAAAGGCATTTATACTATTTAGCATCATGAGTTCGCTTTTGGTTTTTGGCCAGAAGCGAACTTTTTTTTCTAGGTCTGAGCTTGGTTTTACCGTAGGTCAAAGCTATTATCTCGGTGACCTCAATCCGTATCAGCAGTTCAAGCAAGCAAATCTTGCTACCGGTCTCATTTATCGTTATAATTTCAATACAAGGCTCAATTTTAGAGCCAATTACCTTTACGGAAAGGTTGCTGCCGCAGACTCACTTTCTCCTTATACGCTTTTAGTAAATCGCAATTTAAGTTTTGAATCTAATTTACACGAAGTAGCAGCGGGGCTAGAATTTCATTTTACACCTTTTCAATTTGGCAGCAGTAGGTATCCGGCAACCGCATATTTTATTGCACAAGTGGGTGTTTTTCACATGAACCCCATGACCATGTATAATGGTGAGCTTGTGGCCTTGCAAACGATGGCCACAGAAGGTCAAGGTACCAGTATCGGAACGCGTAAGCCATACTCTTTGTATCAGGTGTGTGTACCGTTAGGTATGGGCTTGAAATTCAGTCTTGGTAAAATGGCTACCCTGAATTTAGACATGGCCATTCGCAAAACTTTCACCGATTATCTCGACGACGTAGGCTCTGATTTTTATGTGGATCCACAGGTGCTAGATGAAGAGGTCTCCACAGTAGCTGCGGCATTATCAAATCGCAGTCTTGACGGCAATCCTTTTGGGAAACGCGGTACAAGTAGCACCAAAGATTGGTATGTGTATACCGGCGCAACTCTGACTTTTCGCTTAGGAAAAGGTGGAGGTTGTTTTTATTAATTTATTGATTACAGAGCCATGAAATTTACCCTCTTATTTATTTCGATTTTAGTCCTTTTTTCTTCTTGTCAATCAGAGGTTTGTAAATGTGCAGACCAATGGTATGAAATGACTGAAGCACTTAAAAAGGCCGACGAGCAAAAACAAGACATCGAACCCATCTTGAAAAAGTATGAGGCTGGTATTGAAAAATGTCGAGATATGGATGCCAAAATGACCCCGCAAGAAAAGGAAGAAATGATTGCGGAATTAAAGACTTGTAGCTCTTATAAAAAACTAGGTGGGGTTCCTAAATAACTAGCAGGATTAAGTTTACACTTCTCCTAGCCTCAAACAAGCCTTAAAAACTTCTTGATACGCGGCCCAGTGCTGGTAACCTGAAATGGTTTCATTGTGCCACAGAAAACTAAAAGTTCCGCCAAAGTGCTGAACTTGGGCGTGTAAAAATTCAATTTCTTCGATAGCTTGCTTTGGGCTTAGGTTCATGTATTCTAGAAGGGTGCCATCCATGTATGCAAACGGATGAATATGCAAAGCTGTTTTTTCATTTTTACTGAGGTCAAACCAACGAAAACTTCGGGCTGTCCCTGCTCTAAATCCGGTGGTCTCTGCATACCCCATGGTGTAGTCATGTGTGATGCCATTTTGCAAGAGCATCTGGTAGGTTTGAGGCACCTTTAGCAATAAAAAGTGTTGTCGGTTGCTATTAGGTTGATAACCTGTAATTGCAGTCAACCGAGCGCATTCTATTTGTAATTGTTGACCACTGTTTTGTGTTTGCGAGCTGGCATGAATGCCAATTTCAGCAAACTTGGCAATTTGTTTGATTTTGTCTTGTTGCGCCAAATTTAAGTGCGAAAGATTCTTGTCGAGTTTGCTATAGTTGCCTAATAGCCAAAAAACTTTGGTCTCAGAATAGTACTGAGCTATTTGTTCAATCCAATCAAAAGTATCGTAAGGGTCAGTTTTTAGGCCCTTGCGAACCTGTTGTCTGTCTTGTCTTCTGCTTTTTCTACGATACACGAGGTCTTTGAGGTCAGCGAGCTGGCTTCTGAGTTTATTTTTGTGTGCGTAGGCAAAGGTGTTATCGATGTCAAAGGTTGGCTGAAAAGTATAACGGAGGGCTCGAGCGTTCAAGGAAGTGTTCCAATTTTGCTCTAAGTAAGCGATGAAATCTAGGCTCCAAATTTCACAAATAGGTTGCCTGAGCCAGCCCTTCTTGAATAGAATGGATGCTTTGGCTTCAAAGCGCTGAAAATGATCTGTTTGTATCGTATTGTATTCCTCCATCCGACTCAGGACGTAAAAAATAGCGGCGAGTGGATCGAGTTGCTTGTCAAAACTTAAGCATTCAGCTTGGTGAAAAGTTTCCGCTTGAATTTCTCCTTTGAACAACCTTTCTTCGAATAACAAACTTGCCGGTTTGAGTTGCAAACAGGTATCAAAATCGCGAGATGAATAATTGAGTTTGTGCCCTTGTGCAGCCATAAACTGGATGCCGTCATTGGTGATTTCGTAGGGGATTTTTCTTTCAGTGAAAACGAAATCTAAGGTGTAGAGCAAGCGCTCAGTGATATATTCAACGTAAATCAGCACTAGAGTTCAGCTAATATTTTTTCGCAAATGAAATGAGCAGCTTGTCCGTTGCCAAAAAGTTCAGGATAACTACAGGTGTGTTTTACTGAGAATTGTGTGTAGGCTTTTAAAATTTGATTTTTATGGGCTCCGGTCAGGATTGCGGCACCGGCCTTCACAATTTCTACCCACTCAGTTTGTTCCCGAAGAATAATGCAAGGTTTCTCAAAGAAATAGGCTTCTTTTTGTAAGCCTCCACTATCTGTAATGATGAGTTTTGCATTTTTTTCAAGTGCAATGATGTCTAAAAAGCCAGCTGGTTCAATGAGTAGTAATTTTGCCTCTTGTTCAATTTGCTCTAACAGCGTAGCTGGAAGCACGGCTTGCATTTTATTTTTTGTTCTAGGATGAATCGGTAGTACAATTGTGTGTTCAGATTCAGCTATAATGGTCAATAAGGCTTCAAAAATTTCTTGGAGTGCCTGAGGGTCATCGGTATTGCTATCGCGATGAATGGTACACAAAATAAAGCTTTGATGGATCAAGCCTAACTTGTTTAGCAAGTCAGATTTTTGCTCGCTGACACTGGAAAAATACAAACTGTTGTCGTACATCACATCGCCACAATGGTAAACGTGCGGATGATCAATATCGGCTTTTCCTTTGTTTTCAAGTGAAAAGCCTTCCTTTTGAAGATTGTCGAGCCCTGCTTGGGTCGGAACAAACAATAAAGTACTCATGTGGTCACAACTAATCCGATTCAGTTCTTCGGGCATGGCTTTATTAAAGCTTCTGAGACCAGCCTCGATGTGTACCACCGGTACATGAATTTTGGCCGCGGCTAGCGCACCAGCAATCGTTGAATTGGTATCGCCATAAACCACTACGGCAGCGGGTTTTTCTGCCAACATTAATGCTTCGAGACCTTCTAACATGGCTGCAGTCATTTTGCCGTGGCTGCCACTGCCTACTGCCAGATTATAATTGGGTTTTGGAATCCCGAGTTCTTCAAAGAACACAGCTGACATATTTTCATCGTAATGCTGACCGGTATGGACCAAAATTTCTTCAAGTTCTTCGGCAAAGGATGTTTTGATGGCTCTGGACAGCGCTGCCGCTTTGATGATTTGCGGGCGTGCACCAATGATTGTGAGGATTCTTTTTTTTGACATGTTAGAGGAGGCCTTCATCGGCGAAGCTAAAATAGCCATTATCTGTGAAAATCAGGTGATCGAGCAGTTTCATATCGATGAGTGCAGCAAAATTCTTGATGTCTTTAGTGAGTACCTTGTCTTGTTCGCTTGGTTGCAATTGTCCACTCGGATGGTTGTGGCAAAGAATAATGCCACAGGCAGCGCAGCGCAATGCATACTGAAAGATTCTTTTGGCATCGGCAATGGTACTGTGTCTGCCGCCCACACTCAGTTGATTGATTTCAATGATTTCATTGGAAAAACTGAGGTACAACACAAAGAACTGTTCGTGATCGAGGTCACTAAGTTTGGGTTGTAAAAGCTCATAGACATCTCTAGATTTTTTAATCTGATTGCGTTTTTTTACTTCCGAGGCTCGATAGCGTCTGCTGAGTTCGAATGCACCTACAATTTTGTGGGCTGTGCTTAGATCAAGTCCGTAAATTTCCAGTAGATCCCAGGTGCTGCTTTTTGCTAGTGTTCGCCAGTCTTTTTGGTGCCAACGCCAAGCTCTTTCCAAAATTGCTTCCTGTTTTGATTTTTCAAAAGATGTTCCACAAACAAGTTGCAAGAGTTCAGGGTCACTTAGCTGTGTGATATCAATGTTTTGTTTCATTTTCAAAAAACGAAAATCATCGGCCGCTATTCTGAGGGTGGATAACTTTTTTCTGTACCGACTTTTTTTATCTTTGTGTTATGTCGAAAAAGTCGAAAAACCTTCAAAATGTGGTCTATAGCACCAATCCTAATTTTGCTTACGAATATGAGCAAGAACAAGACCAGGACACACTTCCACCACAACAGCAAAAGCTCTATGTGAGTCTTGATCGCAAGCAAAGGGCTGGAAAAGAAGTGACCTTAATTGAAGGTTTTATTGGTGTTGAAGACGACCTTAAAGATCTCGGAAAAATACTGAAAAGTAAGTGTGGGGTTGGCGGAAGTGTCAAAGACAACGAAATCCTGATTCAAGGTAATTTCAAGCAAAAGATTTACGAGCTCTTACTCAAAGAAGGTTATTCGCAAACCAAACAAAAAGGTTAGGCTTTAGCCGTTTCGGGAGCAGGTTCAATATGAATCAGCACTTCTGTAATGAAAGGAAAGCGCCCTAATAAATGATTTTTGAGATCATGCGATATCGCATGGCCTTCCTTTACGCTTAGGTTGCCATCAATTTCTAAATGGAGGTCTACGACATAAGTCATACCGTTCTTGCGGGCCCAACATTTTTCAATAGCAATCACTCCTTTAACTTCTTTAGATATCAGTCGGATGTCGTCAATAAGTTTGTGGTGTGTGTGTTCATCCATGATTTCACCCAATGCGGGTCTGAAAATACGATAGGCGTTGTAGACAATAAAAACAGATGCTAATAGTGCGGCCCAGTCGTCGGCTTTTTCGAATCCTTTGCCAAAAAGAAAGGTGCATAAAATACCAAGAAAGGCAATCAATGAAGAAATGGCATCAGATCGATGGTGCCAAGCTTCTGCCTTTAAACTACTCGACTTTGTCAGAACTCCTTTGCGATGCACATATTGGTAACTCAGTTCTTTAATAATAATGATTGCGGCTAAAATATAGAGTGTAAAAAGTTCAGGATGTTGCTGCGGCTCATTGAGGTGTCTGATGCTTTCTACAGCAATGATGGTTGCCGAAATCAATAAAAATCCAACGACAGCAAAAGTAATGAGTGGTTCGGCTTTGCCATGACCATAAGGGTGGTCTTCATCTGCAGGCTTATGGGCATATTGCAAGCCAAATAAAACTAAAAAACTAGAAAAGATATCGGCGCAAGATTCAATAGCATCGGCAATTAAGGCATCAGAGTGCCCAAGGATACCTCCAAGCCCCTTGATTATAGCGAGTAGGGTATTGGTGACAAGACTTAGAAAAGCAGTGCGCTTGGCTTGTGAGAGTAGTCCTTGCATATATCAAAGATAAAAAAAAGCGGCTCAAAGAGCCGCTTTTTCGGTCCGGGTGGGGTGGGCCAACCGAACCATAACCTAACTATAAACTACTACAATCTACTATTAACAAATACGATGCCAAACTTAAAAAGGAGTGGTGTATTTGAAAAAAAAATCAGTTTTTGATCAATTTAGTTTTTTTGTCGCCCGCTTCAATCAAATAAATACCTGATTTTAGATCGCTAAGATTGAGCGCTTCTCCGGGTTGTAAAACTTGTTTTAACAATAGTTTACCGTTGAAATCAGAAACAAGAATATTTGTTGGCTGCTCAATTGAAACCCTGATTTCATCTGTTGCCGGATTTGGATAAATAACTAATTGGTTTTCTAATTCATTGATGCCATCAATCCACATGTTGATATTAAGGGTTGTGTTCGTAATAATAGGGCTGTTCCAGTCAAAATAAATGTAGGCCGTATTTTCAATAGTTGAATTGATTGGATTATTTGGCATTTCTGTAATGCGATACGTAAGATGCCCGTGGCTTTGCGCTTCGTTGGTTGTAGAGTCTGGTAACCAAATCTGAGGAAACTCAAAACGATAAATTCCGTTGCCCAAGTTCACTACTTGCATGTTATGCGAGGCTTCAATTAACGTAAAGCTGTTCCAGTCAAGTTCTGCATCAAGGGTATCTATGATGTAGATATTTTGCGCTGGGGCAGTTCCGGTATTTTGAAAACGGATGGTGTAGGTCAGTGCGTCGTCAACAAAAGCATCGAGGTAGCCAAGTGGGAAATTATCGTTCTGATAATCGGTTGAGGCATTTTTATCATTTGGATCATAACTATTGCCAAGAATTTGCAAAAGGTTTCCAGCGTTATTATAAGTGCCACAATCTATGATGCTTCCAGTTGGAGCGATGCTTGACGTAAAGTAGTGTTGAGCTCCATTAATGAGGCCACCAGGTATATTGAACTGAATGACATCATAATTCGTAAAGAAGGTGCTTGAACTAGACAAATTCCAAGTAATTGTATTTCCAGTAATGGTGTAGTTCGGATTTTGAATAGAGGCAAGAATTGGGCTTACACCTACAGGGAATGTCATACTTAGCGTATAATTGCCTACTGCACTCGGGCCGTAGCTACCCCAATTGAGTTTTATGTAAGCTACACTATTTTGGTAATAGCCAATCCATGGGGTTACACTTGTCCAGAGGTCTGCACAACTTGAAGTTCCGCCACAGTTGATAGGTAACATGCCAGGTTGAAATTGTGGAGAGGTGTATCCTTGTAAAGTGACGTATGAGGAAGGTATAGCATAACCGTTATAAGTGAGCCATGTTGGGCTAACCTGAGCTAGAATGATATTGCTTGTACTGATAAACGGCCCACAATAAGTAAAATAACCTGTGGAATCTGTGTATACGGTAACACTTGTAGCGGAATTGGGCTGAACGAAAAGTTGAACAGCAGCACCAATTAGTGGTGATTCTCCGGGGTTCATAACACCGTTTGCGTTGGCATCACAGAAAACAAATCCACCATAACAAAAAGTTGGCGAGACATAACCTCCACAGCTTAGCGGGAAATTAATAGTGGAAGGGGGTACGCCGCTATTGCAAGGTGTCCCGGTAATGTAATTGATATTGCTTCCGTTGTTATTGAGGATACTATAACCTTGCTGTGTCAGCCAGTTATTATTTAATGATAAAGTAAAGGTGTCATTGGCAGCACCAGGATAGGTGATGTAGTAATATCCAGTTGCGTCCGAATAAGTCAATGTACCGTTTACAGAAACTGGCGCATTGGCGATAGGTGTTTCTCCGTTATCTAACACGCCGTTATCGTTTGCATCGCAATAGACCTGCCCAGTGGCACACAAAGACTGAACACCCTGCGCACAAATGAGTGTAAATTGAAAAGTAGTTAGCCCTGAAATTGGTAAATTAAAGGTGGTTGAGGGTACAGTACTTTGAACTTGATAGCCGTTAGCTATTAACCACTGTTGGCTAATTTGCAGTGTATAATTGCCGATAAGCACATTGTTGAATTGTAAAATATTGCTGCTTGCCGGGCTTCCATTATACTGTTGTCCGTTGTTGCCAATCAATTCAAAAGGCACATTGGCAAGGGTTTGTTCAATAGTGCCGTTGTTGTCACAATCAAGACCTACAAATGTGTAGGCATAAAAATTACAAGCACCTACTGAATAAGAGATGCTGTCATAGGCATAGGTTTGATTGGCAGGATTGTAAACTGTGGTGGTGATGAGGTAAGTTCCGGGTGCATTATAAATATGAGACAATGGCGGATTCATAGAAATATTGGTTCCGCTGGTTGAGGTACCTCCGCCTGAATTACTCGTGTTTCCATCGCCCCAATTGACCACTGCCTGAAACTGAAAGCCATTGAAATTATTTCCGGTGATCACGTAGGGTAGATCGTAGCTTTGTACAGTTGTTGTGCTTGGGCTCACTGCTGAAAAACCAATAGTGATAATTGAGTCACAGCTTGCTGGATTAATTGTAGTGGGGAGGTTGAGGCCGTTAATAGCAAAACCAGTTACTTGTGCGTCTAGCTTAGAAGTGCTGAATAAAATAGCTAGGATGGAAAGGAGATATAAATGTTTCATATAAACGAATTTAATACATGACGACAGGAAGCAAGAAGCGGTTGCTTTGATTCTAACTTACTTTATTAACTTTGTTTTCTATGGCAACCATTGATCGTTTGCGCCTAACACGTTTTGGAAATCTCGAATTACTTGCCAAGCAGGTGGTAGAAGGTTTCATCACAGGTATGCACAAGAGCCCTTTTCATGGCTTCTCAGTTGAGTTTGCCGAACACCGTTTGTACAACCCCGGAGAATCAACGAGAAACATTGATTGGCGCCTATTTGGTCGTACAGATAAGTTATTTTCAAAGAAATACGAAGAGGAAACCAACCTGCGCTGCCAAATTGTTCTAGATGGCTCAAGCTCTATGTATTTCCCGAAGGAGGCGCAAAACAAACTCGAGTTTTCCATTTACGCTGCAGCAAGCCTCATAGAGCTATTAAAAAGACAGCGCGATGCCGTTGGCCTCAGTATTTTTGATGAAACATTAGCTTTACACACCGCTGCTAAATCATCTTTAACTCATCATCGTTTTTTATACAGTGAGCTCGAAAAAAGATTACATGTATACCAACCCACAGAAAAAAAGCAAACAAATACTGCCCAAGCCCTTCACGATATTGCAGAATTAGCGCATCAACGCAGCATGGTCTTGATTTTTTCTGACTTACTCGATGATCCTGCACATACAGAAGCCTTATTTGATGCTTTAATGCACTTGAAACACAACAAGCATGAGGTTATTTTATTTCATGTCTTCAATGAAGCGCTTGAACAAAACTTTGACCTCGAGGATCGCCCGTATCAGTTGGTCGATATGGAAACCGGCGAAACCCTGAGGCTAAGGCCAGCTGAAATAAGAGAGAAATACCAAAAGGCCTTGGGTGCTTATTTCAAAAATATAGAATTACGTTGCTTAAATCATGGTATTGATCTTGTCAAAGCACCTATTGAAGCAGGCTATGACAACATCCTTTTGCAGTATTTACTAAAGCGTCAGAAGCTTTATTGAGTCTTTAAAAGTTCACTATCCTTTACTCAAGGCTTGTTCGACCTTCGGATTCATGACTTTGAAGAAAACCGGAGGAAGTAAGCTCAGCAGCATCATGGCCGGATAACCGGCAGGCATTGAAGGTGCTTCATCTGAACTGTAAAGGTCTTGGTAATGAAGATCGGGTTTGACATGGTGTTCGCTGTGTCTACTCAGTTCAAACAAGATGGCTCTTCCTAGCAAATGATTAGAATTCCAAGCATGTTTTCTTTTGACAACTTCATATTTTCCAGCTTCATTGCGTTGCCGAACTAAGCCATAGTGCTCAATGTAATTCACGGTTTCTAATAAAATGATCCCGACAATTGCGGCAATTAAAAAACTAAGTGTCGCTTGAAAACCAGCGCTCCAATAAATAGAAAGTAAGAGTGTTAACTGCGCAAAGCTATATTGTAGCATTTTGTTTTGATAGCTCCAGAATGACCGATTTATAATTTGCATGCGCTGTGCTTCGATTTGCCAAGCTTGAACATAGCTTCCAAAATGAGAGCGGAACCAAAAGATATAAAGCCATTCATTTTTTCTGGCTGAGGCTGGGTCCTGAGGGGTTGCAACATGATAATGATGACCTCGGTTGTGATAAGGCACGAAATGATTCTCTAATGAGCTGAGCAGCAAGAGGTCACCGAGGAATTGTTCAAATTTATGCTGTCGATGACCAAGCTCATGCCCTAAATTAATGCCTATAATCCCGCACATTATTCCCATCGAAATCATGTGTCCAACACGCGTAATTGTGTCTAGTTCCTTGGTTTGAATTCCGATAAACCAAAAAATAAACACCCAAATAATTGGGACTTGTAAGTACAATAGCCAGTTATAATAAAAGCTGTGTTGGTTAAGCGCTTTTTCAGTTGCTGCGTCTTGATTCCAAGAAGGTGGAAAGACCAACTCTAAAAAAGGTACAATCCCGAAAAAAACAAAAAGGGGCAACAAGGTCAAAAAACCTTTACTGACAAAAGAAATATAGACAGTCAGCGGAAGGATAAAAACAAGTAAATACTTGAGTCTTTTCATTTATTGCACAATAATACGTTTTGAAGTATGATTTTGCTTGCTACTAATTTGTAATTGGTAAAAACCACTGCTGAGTGTGGTAGTAGAAATTTTTACAGAACTGCTATTTGGAAATAGCGTTTGAATGGTTTTGCCTGTCGCATCTTGGATGTCAATGCGGTCAATGGTTTCAAGGGCATCCAGACGCAACTCATCAGCACAAGGGTTAGGCCCCATTTGGAGCGCTAATTCTGGGATGTTTGAGCTACTAGCAGCTGGGTTCGGGCGATAGGCTGCTGCCTCAAAACAATCGCTTTGAGAGCGGAACATATCAAAGAAGTAATCATTGGGGATAGTAACGCTTGACACAATAGAGCCATCAACGAGTGAAAGTCCCAATAGTGTAATCCCTGCAGCTAGGCTGGTTTCAAAATAATAAATGCCATTTACCGGATCTATTGTGGCTGCATTCATGACATAATTGTCCAGGTTGAGAAGGGTAGGAAGTGGGGTCACAATACCGGTAGTGACATCTATTTTGCCTAAGCACTTGACGCCATTTTGCATAATCAGGCCGTACATGGTGGTATCGGCACAACTATATGCAAAATTGTCAAAGCTATTGCCGCCAGAAGGAATGGTAATTTGAGGATCCGAAAAAACAGTGCCGTTATAGAGGTCTAGCCCGCGTAAATTACCTTGTGTAATGAAATAATAAACCATAAGGTGCGGATTAATCACTGCGCCTGCCATCGTATAACTTGTCGCAATAGAACTTGGTGAGACTAAACTGACAGCACCAGTAGATAAGTCACAGGTTGCGAGGCGCATATCGCCACTATATGTTCCGGTTGTTGGATTGTAAACGACCTGAGAATAGAGCCCGTACATGGTGGAATCAGCTGTATTGAATCGAAAGTTATTGAAATCTCCAAAGGTATTTGGCAGTGTTACAGTAACATCTGACAATATACTGCCATCGAGCAAGGAAATACTTAGCCAAGAATCTTCGTCTTGGTAACTGTAACTTAACTCATAGGGATTTAAAGAAACGCCCGTCGTATTGATTGTAGTACTGAGGCTTGCGTTGCCAATAGGAGTAACGAGCCCAGTAACTGGATCAAGAGAAACAAACGCAACATTTGGCGGGGTCATTTGACGATAAAGTCCAAAAATGGTATTGCTCATTTGAGCAGAAGCACTCAGAAAAGTAAGGATAAATGAACAAAGCAAAAAGGTGCAATTTTTTCTCATGATATAGTGTTTTAAGTTAGCTGCCGCAATACAAACACCCGTCATCATCATCTTGTTCGGGATGTGACTCAATTTCAGGGTTTAACTGCTTTTTAAGCTCATAAATTTTTTGCTGTGTTTCAATGTCCGAGAAGAGGTCTCCGGTAAGTTGCGCCTTGAGCGCAGAAATTTGTTGTTCGATCTGTTCCATGACACTAAGTTAAAAAAAACTCTTATTCAGCAATCCGCTTTGACTTGATAAGCATCCCGTTAATATATTGTACCTTTGCAGTTAAATTCAATTATGGCACACAAATCCGGATTTGTCAATATCGTCGGTTCTCCAAATGTCGGGAAGTCAACGCTCATGAATCAACTCGTTGGTGAAAAACTTTCAATTGTTAGTTCAAAAGCGCAAACAACTCGTCACCGTATTTTGGGTATTGTCAATGATGAAGATTATCAAATTGTCTTTTCGGATACGCCTGGAGTGGTCAACGCAGCCTACAAATTGCACGAAAACATGATGGAATATGTCAATTCTTCCATCCAAGACGCCGATGTCTTAATTTTCATGACCGACACCCAAGAAAATGAAATGAACCACAAAGAAACCCTTGAGCGCATTCAGCGTCTTGAAGTGCCTGTTTTTTGTGTGATAAATAAAATCGATAAGTCCGACCAAGCAAAGGTCATGGAACGCGTTCAATATTGGCAAGAAAAATTACCAAAAGCCAAAGTTTTTGCTATTTCTGCTTTGCATCAGTTCAATATCGATGCGGTTTGGCAAGAAATCCTGGACCTCATTCCTGAAAGTCCACCATACTACGACAAAGAAGAACTCTCAGATCGTCCGATGCGTTTCTTTATCTCAGAAATCATCCGCGAAAAGATTTTCATCCATTGTCAGAAAGAAATTCCTTACAGCACCCAAGTAGAGGTGGAGGAGTACAAAGAAGAACCAGGCCTTACAAGGATTAGAGCCAACATCATTGTCGAGCGCGATTCTCAACGAGGCATTATCATTGGTCGTGGCGGTGAAATGCTAAAGCGCATTGGTCGTGAGGCCCGCATCGACATGGAAAAATTCCTTGAAACCAAGGTCTTCCTTGAAAATTATGTCAAGGTCGATAAAGATTGGCGTCATTCAGAAGTCAAACTCAAGAAATACGGATATTAAGTTTAAAACATGAGTAATATAGTTGCCATAGTCGGTCGTCCGAACGTTGGAAAGTCCACTTTATTCAACAGACTCACTGAGTCTCGCGATGCTATTGTCAAAGAAGTAAGTGGCGTAACACGTGATCGCTTGTACGGTAAAGGCGAATGGAATGGTTATCAGTTTTCAGTAATTGATACCGGAGGTTATGCCAAAACAAAAGAAGATATTTTTGAAGGTGAAATCCGCAAGCAAGTAGAAATCGCCATTGAAGAAGCAACCGTTATTGTCTTCATGGTCGATGTCATGACTGGCATCGTTGAAATGGATGAAATCGTGGCTCAATTGCTGCGCAAAAGCAAAAAGCCTGTTCTCATTGCAGCCAATAAAGTCGACAACACCGAAAGAGTTGGTTTGTCCTCAGAATTTTATGCTTTTGGTTTAGGTGATGTCTATGACCTCAGCGCCACTAACGGAAGCGGCACGGGTGAAATTCTCGACGAATTGGTCAAATACTTCAATAAAGAAGACGAATCTGTAAGAGAAGAAGATAACTTGCCTAGAATTGCAATTGTCGGCCGTCCTAATGTAGGAAAGTCTTCAATGGTCAATGCACTTACTGGCCAAGAACGCAATATTGTTACCGATATCTCCGGAACCACCCGAGATGCCATCCATACCCGCTACAAAGCTTTTGGTTTTGACTTCTTACTTATTGATACCGCAGGTATCCGCAAAAAAGCAAAAGTCACAGAAGACATCGAATATTATTCAGTGTTGCGTTCTGTTCGTACTATTGAAAATGCAGACGTTTGTTTATTCATGATCGATGCCTCAGAGGGTATTCAAAAGCAAGATCTTAGTATCTACTACATGATAGAGAAAAACTCAAAAGGGGTGGTAGTTTTGGTCAATAAATGGGATTTAGTCGAGAAAGACCAAAACACCATGGTCAAGTTCGAAGAATTATTGCGCGAGCAATTGGCACCATTCAACGATGTGCCGATCATTTTCACCTCAACACTCAACAAACAACGCATTCACCGCGCTTTAGAAACAGCGATGCGCGTTTATGAAAACAGAACTCGTAAAATTCCAACACACGAACTCAATGAGGTGATGCTTGAGGTAATCGCTCAAACGCCACCACCTGCAGTTAAAGGAAAGTATATTCGTATCAAGTTTGTGCAGCAATTGCCAACTCATGCACCTACGTTTGCCTTCTTTTGTAACTTACCACAATATTTAGCAGACTCCTATAAGCGCTTCCTAGAAAATCGTTTAAGAGAGCGTTTTGATTTTGAAGGAGTGCCTGTCAAGATTTTCTTTAGAAAGAAATAGGAATAGCTAAATCAAATTCAATAAGATCCCGAAAAAAACAAGAATTAGCGAGATTAAATTAAAGCTATAAAGAAAATAAACATTAAAAAAGGCGACCATTTGGTCGCCTTTTTTAATTCAAACAATTATAAATTTCTTAACGAATCAGATTCAAGTGGCCAGAAACGATCTTGCGATAATCGTTTTCTTTTGGCTCGAATTGAAGTTTCCAAATATAGATTCCAGAAGGAACTTTGGCACCATCTGGACCGTAGGTGCCATCCCAAGCTTGGGTTGCATCGTAGGTTTCCCAGATAAGTTCTCCCCAGCGGTTGAATACGGCCAGATGGAAAGAATGAGGATCAAAACCTGTAGTGAAGATCGCTTGCCAAGTTTGGTTGTGTTCGTCTTCATCTGGGGTAAAGGTATTCGGGAGGTAGTAGATTGGCTCAGCAATTACTGGAATGTTCAACTGATATTCATCAGAACAACCTAGAGAGGTACTTGCGGTAAGCGTCACTAATAAATTCTCGGTAACATCTACATAGTTGTGATTTGGGTTTTCCTCAGTACTAGAAGTGAGGTCATCAAAATCCCAGAAATAAGAGATGGCACCTACTGAATTATTGACGAACTGCACCGGCATTGTGGTTTCGGTGAGTGAGCCAGGAATACAAGAGAATGAGGCTTCAGGATAATTCTCCATGTAGATGTAGTCGTTGTAGGTTGTTGTTTCAATACAGCCAAGCAAGTTGTACTCTAGGGTGATGTCGTGGTATCCGCTCGCATCAAAATTATAGGAGAGGTTGGTGCCTGTTCCAATGGTAGTTCCATTCCAGTACCAAGTGTATTGGGAGCCTTGAACTGCTCCAATAGTACTGAGGCCAACTAGAAGTGGATTACAACCTGAAAGTGTATCGGCAACAAATGTTGGAGGAACAGCGGGTACAATTGTAACAATCATGTCAACGGTATCACCACATTGACCCGGATCAGGGAAGAAAGTATGTGTGAAAATACCTGGGATTGAAGTGTCAATGTTTGGCGGCGTCCATGCTCCGGTGATGCCTGGAACGTTGTTCGAGGTTGTTGGGAAGATCGGGTTGGCGTCATCTTGACACAACTGTGGAATTTGTGTAAACTGCGGGATAATAAGTGGATCAACAGTAATAGGGAAGGTTAGCGTTGATGCACATTGATTTGGGTCTGGGGTAAAAGTATAGTTTACTGTTCCAGGGGAAGTAGTGACTACAGTCGGGCTATTCCAAGCTCCCGTAATGAGTGGGCCGTTCAAGTAGCTTGTGGTGTTTGTGGCCGTAGTCGGGATGACAACACCAGTCATGTACTGACAAATTTGACCCATTGGGTTGAATTGCGGAGTAGTAAGTGCATGTGTTACGATATCCATGGTTGCAGGAAATGCACACTGACCAGCTGTAGGGGTAAATGTATAAGTTGCTGTTCCGGCTACTGCAGTAGAAATTGTAGCAGGGCTCCAAGTTCCTGTGTAAGGAATGTTATTTGTAGAAGCTGCAGGTAAAGCGGGTGGAACATCGTTGATACAGAGGTCAGGCAACTGATTAAAGGTTGCTTGCTCATTTGGAAGAATCTGGATGTTCATGGTAGCCTGCGTAGCGCAGATACCAGCATTAGGCGTGAAGGTATAAGTAAATGTGCCTGAATTTGCGGTGTTAATTGCAGCCGGGTTCCAAGTACCAGCAATGGTAGGCGCATTTGTTGAGTTATTGACAAATGCAGGTGCTGACGCATCTTCACATATTGGAGCAATTTGATTAAAAGTTGGTAGTACAGGCGTATTCACGACAACGTTTGTGGTTGCAGTTGAAATACAACCTCCTGCGTCATATGTGAGGGTATAGATACCTGCCATAGCAGCTGTTGCGCTTGGAATACTTGGGTTTTGCAAGGCAGAAGTAAATCCGTTTGGCCCAGCCCAAGAATAAGCAGGTGCACCTGTTGTAGCCGTGAGGTTGATTTGATCACCAACACAATAAGGCCCTGTGTTTGCAACTGTTACTGAAGTAGAACCAGCGGTATAGGTAATGACAACTTGGCCATGACCAGTTTGGAAACCTTGCGTACAGGTACCACCTGCAGGATAGAAGCTAGAGCCGCCACCGC
>JACCDN010316377.1_pt1 | contig 17471 bp, 17 predicted proteins | sample 7441691 | NCBI WGS metagenome assembly JACCDN01 (sample SAMN15323439, study PRJNA562643) | freshwater metagenome | isolation source: river surface water | place: USA:Blue River Watershed | collected 2017-08-16
ATGGTTGCAAACATAGGCCTGCAGTACGGACAGAATTCAAGCTTTTGTCCCCATCGTCTAGAGGCCTAGGACATCACCCTTTCACGGTGAGTACCGGGGTTCGAATCCCCGTGGGGACGCCAGTCAAAAGGCCGGTATCGGAAACGATACCGGCCTTTTTCATTGTGCAGGGTCGGCATCACGCTGTGCCGGCGTCACGATGCCGGGGAATCGCGCCAGCGATCGATCGTGCCCGTCATCGTGTCGGCCCCGATGCATCCTGTCGTGCCACCGCTCAGGACAATGCTCAGGACAATGCTCAGGACAATGCCCGCAGCTGTCCTGCATACCAGGCTTCAAACGCGTCGGCTTCCATCGGTTGGCCGAGGTAATGTCCCTGCACTTGCTGGCAGCCGAGCTGGCGTACCTCATCGAGCATGGTCTGGGTTTCGATGCCTTCGGCGATGATGTCGAGTGACAGCCGGCGCCCGAGCGTGATGATGGCTTCGGTCACCGCGCGCGACGTGGTGTCGGTTGTCAGATGCCGGACGAAGGATTTGTCGATCTTGATCTTGTTGATCGGCAGCCGCGAAAGGTACGACAGGCTGGAATAGCCGGTGCCGAAATCATCGAGCGAGATCTTCACGCCATCCTGCTGCAGGTTGTTCAGCAGGTAGACCGCGTAATCCATATCTTCCAGCAAAGTGGATTCAGTCAGTTCGATCTGCAACGCATCGGTGGGCAGACGCTGCTGGCGTAGCACCGACAGCAGCTTGAACCGAAAATCCTTCTGCCGCATCTGCATGGCCGATACATTGACCGCGATCGGGATGGCCGGCAGCCCGTGTGCGCACCAGCGCTTGTGCGCACGGCACGCCTCCTGCATGACCCAGTCACCGATGGGAATGATCTGGCCGACCGCTTCCGCTGCCGGGATGAACTGATCCGGTCCCACCCCGCTCGCAGGCCAGCGCAGCAAGGCTTCGGCGCCGGTGATACCGCCTGTGTCGAGGTCGATGATGGGTTGATACAGCAGCTTGAACTGTTTGCCCTTCAGCGCGCGGCGGACTTTGTCCTGCAGGCTGATCTGCGCATGAACGCGACCGGACAGATCGGCTGAATAGAACTGCCAGTTGTTCTTGCCCGACTGTTTTGCGTGGTACATCGCATTGTCGGCCGCATTCACCAGCGATTGCATGTCCATCCCGTCGCGCGGAAAGATGCTGATACCGATCGAGCCCGAGATCTGCACCTCGATACCGTCGATCAGCATCGGTTCGGCCAGCGCTTTCAGTACACGCTGCGCAATCTGCGCAGCTTCGGTGCTGTTGGCCAGCTGCGGCAGCAGCACCAGGAATTCATCACCCCCCAGACGGAACACCAGATCGGCCTTGCGTACCTGTCGCTGCATGCGTTGCGCGACCAGCTTCAACACCTGATCGCCAATCAGATGGCCGTGGATATCATTGATCGGTTTGAAGCGATCAAGGTCAATGAACAGCACCCCGCCTTCATGCTGATTGCGTGCGGCCTGGTCAAACACGTGCGACGAGTATTCGAACAGCAGCGCCCGGTTCGGCAGTCCGGTCAGCTTGTCATGCAGTGCAGCCTTCACGGCACCTTCTTCGGCACGCTTGCGATCGGTGAAGTCATGGGTGATGCCCATCACTTCCTTCACTTCGCCGTTCTGGTCGCGCAGCGGTACGCAGGTGATCAGCAGGTTACGCACACCGGGATCAAGCTGCACATCGACCTCCACCGATTGCACGCAGCCTTCATCGAGTGCGGCATGCAGCGCCGGTTGCCAGGGAGCGATCAGTTCAGCCGGAAAAATGTCCGATTCGCGCTTGCCCAGAAACATGTCAGGTGGCATACCGGTGGTCTTTACCGTGACCGGATTGATGTACTGGATGCGCAGATCGCGGTCATAGATCACCACCACGTCGGGGATATTGTCGAAGGCGGTGCGAAAGCGCGATTCGCTGGCCTGCAGTTCCCGCTTCGCTGCCAGCCGCTCTTGCTCGGCCAGTTTGCGGTCGTGGATGTTCTCGATCACGGACACGAAGAACCAGGGCTGGCCCGCGTTGTCGCGCGCGAGTTTGGCGGTCAGACGGATCCACACTTGCTGGCCATCCTTGCGCAGATAACGCTTCTCGAGTGCGTAGTTCGCGATGTCGCCGGTGAGGAGCTTCTGCGCCAGCGCGAGATCTTCGGCCAGATCGTCGGGATGCGTGATGTCCTGAAAGGTCAGACGCAGCAGCTCATCCCGGGTATAGCCGACGATGTCGCACAGCGTGTCATTGACGGCCAGCCATTTGCCATCGAGATCCACATGCGCCATGCCGACGGAAGGCAGTTCGAAGGTCGCCTGCAGCTTCAGGTCTTGCGCTTGCAGCGTCGTACGCGCATGCGCCAGCTCGGCGCGGAGGGCGGCAAGCTCGGCCCGGAGATCATCCGGGGCTGTGGTGCTGGGAGTAAGCAGCGTCCTGACCATCATGAAGGCTTGGGGAGGGCAGCGAAAGCTCGGCGAACAGGTGAAGAAAGGAAGCCTCAGGGCAGCGCGAATGCAGCACGATTACAGCGCGAGTGCAGCGCCAGAGCGACACCCAGACCGCACCCAGACCGCACCCAGACCGCACCCGGTCGTCCGACTGCCGTTAGCTTGTCAGGGTTTCTAGTTGGCAAGCGCTACTGTAGGGCGGTTTGTCAGTCATGAAATTGCTGAACAGAGCAGGTTTTGACGCTCATCAACCCGTGTATGCAGCTTTGCCGCTGTCAGTCCATGACACAGAGCCGAGGAATCGTGAAAACGTTCCGGCAGCCCGGGGGTGGCCACCCGTCACCAGCGCTGGGGTGAGGCTGCGGGTATCAGAACTTCGATTTGGATTTGGAGAAAGGCGACTTGACCTCGACACACTTGCCCCTGAAAAGGGTGTGCGGCCGGCGGTAGGCTTTTTCCAGCGCCGTGATGTTGACTTCGCCGGTGCCCCGGTTGAGCGCAAAGTCGATGAATTCGACCATGTCATCCACCATCAGCTGCCGGTACGCGATCGCGCCCTTGATATGCGCTTCGCTGATCTTGGTCGCAAAGCTGGTGCGGCCGATCATGGTCAGCACGAAGCTGGTCATCTTGGTCTGTTCATTGACCTCGATGCTCAGCATGTCGAAATCGCTCGGGTCCGGATTGATCGGCACCCAGCTGCCAAGGTAGATCGGCATCCAGCCACGACAATGGAAGTGCAGCGTATCCGCATGCGCTGCGCCCGGCGCCAGCCACAAGGGGGCGGCCAGAATCAGTGTCGTCAGCAAGTTCAGTAAGCGTGGCATCGTGGCATCGTGGCATCGGTCCGCGGGTCGGGGTCAGCGGGCAAGCGCCACCGATTTTACCTGTACCCACGCCGCCTCTCCCGGCTGCAGCGCCAGCTCGGCCAGCGAGCGCCGCGTCACGCGCGCAAGGATGGCCGCAGCGCCAAGCTGTACCCTGACCAGCGCCAGTCCCGGCGCATCATCGTCGGCAATGCCATCGATGCGTCCCTGCAGGACGTTCTGTATGCTGCTGCGGCCCGGTTCATCGCGCGCGAGGCTCACATCGCGCGCAAGAATGCGCACACGCACTGCCGTCCCCACCGGCAGTTGCGGGTCGCGCGTCCACAGCTGCCCGCCATCGAAATCCATGCGTGCCAGATGCCAGTCATGGTCGATCTGGCCCACGCGCGCATCGATCACCACGCCGGTGTCCTCACCCAGCTTCACCGGCAAGTCCAGCCGCGCCAGTGTCTCGGCCAGCGGGCCGCTGGCGACGGCGCGCCCCTGGTCCAGCACTACCAGATGGCTGGCCAGTCGCGTCACCTCATCCGGCGCATGCGTGACGTACACGATCGGTATCGCGAGCGACTGCTGCAGCCGGTCCAGATAGGGCAGGATCTCCTGCTTGCGCGCATGATCGAGCGCGGCCAGCGGCTCGTCCATCAGCAGCAGTTTCGGGTTCACCGCGAGTGCGCGTGCAATGCCCACCCGCTGCCGTTCGCCGCCCGACAGCGCATGTGGACGCCGCATCAGCAGCGGCCGTATGCCCAGCAAGTCGATCACCTGATCGAGATCGACGCCTCCCGCGTCGGCCGAGCGCTGCATGCCATACGCAAGGTTGCTCTGCACGCTCAGGTGCGGGAAGAGGCTGGCCTCCTGAAACACATAGCCGATCGGTCGCTGATGCGCCGGCAGCCAGGTCGGGTCGTCTTGCCAGACCTCGCCATTCACGACCAGCCGGCCACGCGGTCGCTCCAGTCCGGCGAGGCTGCGCAGCAGCGTAGTCTTGCCGCAGCCCGAAGGACCGAACAACGCGATCACACCCCGGCCCGGGAGCTGCACATCGATGTCCAGCGTGAAGCCGGGCCAGGTCAGTGCGAAGCGTGCGTCAATGCCGGTATTCGCGTGCGCATGCGTGTGCATGTCAACCCTCCCTGCGTGCAGCAGGACGCCACAGGTGCAACAGCAGCAGCACCACGAACGAGAACACCACCATCACTGCCGCCAGATGGTGCGCATGGTCATACTGCATCGCTTCGACGAAATCATAAATCTGCACCGACGCCACGCGCGTCTCGCCGGCAATGTTCCCACCGATCATCAGCACCACACCGAATTCACCCACCGTGTGCGCAAAAGTCATCACGCAAGCAGTCAGAAAACCGGGCAGTGCCATTGGCACGGCGACGGTGAAGAAGGCATCGATCGGCGAGGCGCGCAGCGTCGCCGCGACTTCCAGCGGACGCGGGCCGATCGCTTCGAACGCATTCTGCAAGGGTTGCACCATGAAGGGTAGTGAATAGAACACCGATGCGATCACCAGTCCCCAGAACGTGAAAGGCAGCTGGCCCATACCCAGTGACGCGATCAGCTTGCCGACGACACCATTCGGCCCCATCGCCAGCAGCAGATAAAAGCCGAGCACGGTGGGCGGCAGGACCAGCGGCAACGCGACCACCGCCGCCAGCGGCGCCTTCAGTCGGCTGCGCGTGCGCGCCAGCCACCACGCGATCGGTGTGCCGACCATGAGCAGGATCAGCGTCACGACGGCTGACAGTTTCAGCGTCAGCCAGATCGCCTGCAGGGATTCGGGGTCGAGCATCATGGTGTCGTTCACGGCAGTTCAGCGCACCTTGTAGCCATAGCGATCGATGATCTTCTTCGCCTTGTCGGACTTCAGGTAAGCCAGCATCGCAGCGGCCGCCGCAGAATCCTTGCCCGGATTGAGCAGCACCGCATCCTGCCGCAGATCCTCATGCATCGTTTCGGGCACGAGCCAGCCGGAGCCGGACTTCAGCTTGCCCCCGTCCCAGACCTGCGACAGCGCAACAAACCCCAGCTGGGCATTGCCGCTGGTGACGAATTGCAGCGTCTGCGTAATGCTCTCGCCCTGCACGACACGCGGCTCGATCGCGGTCAGCACGCCCAGCTTTTGCATGGTTTGTACTGCAGCGCGGCCGTAGGGCGCGACCTTCGCATTCGCGATCGCGATGAACTTGAATTTGTCGGACTTCAGCACGCTACCGCTCGGGTCCACCAGCTTGTCATCCGGCGACCACAACATCAGGCGGCCGATCGCATACGTGAACTGGCTGCCGGCGACAGCCTTGCCTTCCCTGATCAGTTTCGCGGGGGTGTCGTCATCCGCCGACAAAAAGATGTCGAACGGCGCGCCGTTGCTGATCTGCGCATAGAACTTGCCGGTTGCGCCCTGGGTCAGCGCGAGCTTGTGGCCGGTGTCCTTTTCGAATTCGGTCGCGATGTCTTTCATCGCTTGTGCAAAATTGGCGGCGACTGCCACCCGGACTTCGGCGGCCTGCATCGATGCTGCCGGCAGCAACAGCGCGGCGGCCAGCATCAGCGAATGTGCAAGCTTGCGTGTCATGGTCTGTTTCATGGCGGGTGGATCCGTGGCCGACCGTCAGGTCATCAGAACTTGAACTGGGCGCCGACCGCTACGCCCGACTGATCGCGCGTGCCGGCCGCCAGCGTGGACGGGTTGGTGGTGTCCGGGCGCCATGCGTCGTAGATCGAGAACGCGGCCGTTGCATTGGCTTTGCGGTCGGCGGTGACGTAGTCGATGAACAAGTCCCAGTCCTTGTAAGGGCTGTATGTCAGGCCAGTGGCGAACATGCGCACGTCATTCAGGCCGGCGGTCGTGGTCTTGTCCTTCACCTGGTACCAGCCGGCGTTGGCGCTGAGCCTGGGCGTGAAGCGGTAAAGCGCGCCCGCAAACACCGTGTCAACGTCGGCACGGCCGCCGGGTGACGTGGTGCTGAGCGTTGCGGTCGATGACGATGGGTTGCGGGTGAGTACATAACCGCCGTTGATGGTCAGCTGGTCGATCGTGTACTTGGCGGCGATGAAGTCCACCACATTGTTTCGCGAACTCGACGACAGGCTGGCCGAAATGTGGTGATAGGCTGCTTCGAAATCGCCATCCTTGTACCTCGCGCCCGCATACACGTTCGCGTCGCGGCCGCTGTCGCCGGGCACGCCGCCCGTCGTCAGCCCGCCGTCGAAGGTGAAGCCGCGAAAGACCGGCGAGATGTAGCGGATCAGCTTGTCTGCACGGCTGATACCGGACGCGCTGTGAAAGCCGGCATAACGCGCGATCGATTTCAGGCCGCCGAAGTTCCCGTTCTGCCGGGCGTCGAACGCGCTGGCCAGATCGTTCTGCAGCGTGGGACCGCGCCCGATCTGCAGCGTGCCGTAGTCTTTCGACACCAGCCGCACACTCGCTTCACGATCAAAGATCGCGCCGTTGTTGGTGCCGGACGATGCCGCATCCCGACCGATGGCACCGGTGCGCAGTGACACGTTGGACTCCAGCGTCAGCATCGCCGTCAGGTCGGCATCGATTTCGCGAGACAGCCGCAGTCCGACGCGGTTATTGCTCTTGGGCTGGTCGGCGATGCCACTCGCATCCAGCGAGCTGTTCTTCATGTTGCTGGCGTTGTAGTAGCCGGCCGACACCTGGCCATAAATCTGGGTCTTGAACTTGCGCTCCTCCTCGGCCCGCTTGTCGATCTCACGGTTGGCGCGGCGCACATCCTGCGCTTCGTTGAATGCGCGAATCTCTTCCGCCTCGCGCGCCTTTTTGATCTTTGCCTCGTATTCGGCCTGCGTCAGGATGCCTTTTTCGAGCAGGATCTCGAGCAGTGCCTGGACATCTTCACCCGCCATTGCCGGCGGCAGGGTCACGCTCACCGCGGCGGCGAGCAGCACGGCGGCCCGGCCGGCGGCGGGGCCGGCGGCGGGGCGGTGGAAGCGGGATGTCAAGACGGATCCTTCGTAATAAATCGGGGATTGCAAAATATACTTGGCTATATGTTGATGGGCAAAAAAATAGCGGACGAGGCCGCGTCGGTCACCGATGCAAGGCCAGACGCTACCTGCCTGCGCTGGTGGGCAAGCCATCTGTTGCGCCGGCGTCTGTCCCCCAAACTTGCCGGAAACAAAATTTACCCGGCTTTATTTTGCGTGTCAAACCCTCTATGATGTTGCAAGGAAACAAAATCGGGATACCGCCATGGCCGACCGCGAATTCGCGCTGCATGCCGAGCTGACCATACGGGTCGGCGAGGCCACGCTCGCCAACGCCAAGCGCATCGAGCTGCTGCGCCAAATCGACCAGCTGGCGAATCTGACCCGCGCCGCGAAGCTGGCCGGCTACAGCTACAAGGGCGCGTGGGATGCGATCGAGCAGATGGCGGCGCTGTCCGGCGGCACCCTGATCGAGCGCCATGCCGGCGGCAAGGGCGGCGGCCGCACCACGCTGACTGAACGGGGCCGGCAACTGCTGCGCAATTTCAGCCTGATCGAAGACGAGCACCAGCGCTACATCGGCCGTCTCAACAAGCTCGCGCAAGGACTGTCGAATGACTATGCACTGGCCAATGACATCGCGATGAAGACCAGCGCGCGTAACCAGTTCGCGGGCATCATCGTGTCCATCATCGCGGGGCCGGTGAATGACGAACTCGGCATCATGGTCAATGGCCACAGCTTGCTGAGCGCATCTATCACCCATGGCAGTTGTCGCGAACTGCAACTCGACATCGGTGCCAAAGTGTTCGCGCTGATCAAGGCGTCAGCCGTGACGGTCAGCCTGCCCGTGGCTGGCACGGCGGTGCCGCCGAAGAATGCCTTCCCCGGCATTGCACATTCGGTGACACGCGGCGAGCACACATCGGAAGTGGCGGTGCTGCTCGAGGGCGGGCTGCATTTGGTGAGCACCGTGCCGAATGCCGACATCGATGCGATGGCCTTGCAACTCGGCGCGACCGTGGTTGCCGGTTTTGATCCGTCGAACGTGGTCATCGGCATCGCTGCCTGAACACGGGCCAAGGGTCATACGGGGAGAGGAAGCAGAAGAGGGATGGGGGTAGAGGGCAGAGGGTGGAGAGAAGCCGCCGCCGTCGCTACAGTGGCCTCCGTGGCCGCCGTGGCCGCGTCAGGTTCGCCCGGCAAGTATCGCCAGCGGCCAGCGCACGGTACGCGCCCGCATCGGGTCGCCCCAGTCATTCCGCAGAAGCTTGCCCAGTGCATCGACCGCATCCTTGCCTGTCGCTTCCCGATAGCGCGCAGACGCTGACCAGGAGCCGAGATAACCCAGCAATTGCGGTAGCGGCCATGCGACCTCCATCGCCAATGCCGGTGATGTAATGCGCGTGAACGGAAACGGCAGCTCGCGATAGCCGGTCTCGACATGGCGCCGTTCGGGCGGCCAGTACGGGCCGATCACCTGATGATAGAAGTGCTGTATTGCGGCATTCACCGCATCGCCATCGACCACGATCATGCCGTAGCTCCATGCGGCAACCAGGCCGCGAGGTTTCAGCACGCGTCGCGCTTCGTCATAGAAGCGCTCATCCGCAAACCAGTGCAAGGCCTGCGCCACCGTCACCAGATCGACCGATGCGTCGTCAAGCCCGCTGGCACTGGCCGGTGCTACCGCATACCGTACCCGTGGATGTGGCGTCGCATGCGCGATCTGGCCGGCGCTGGCATCGCTTGCATGCACATGCATGAAATGCGCGGCCAGCGCGACGGATGCCTGGCCATTGCCGCAACCGCAGTCCCACACACGTTCATGCGTGGCGCACTGCTCGCGCAGCCAGTCAAACAATGCAGCAGGATAGGTCGGGCGGAAGTCTGCGTAATGGCCGGCGACTTTGCCGAAATGGTCGCTGAAACCGCGGTGGTCCATGTCAGAGCCGGATCAGTACCTTCGCATTCGCGCCGCGCTCGACCTGCTCGTGTGCGGCGGCCACGGCATCCAGCGCATGGATCGCCACCGGTGGGTGACGGAAGTCCGGATGCGCGAGCACCGCTGCCACGCCATCCAGCACTTCGCGCAGCAAGGGCGGCGGCAATTTGTACACGATGAAATAGTAGAGGCTCACGAAGCCGAGGATCATCGGGCCGAACGGCATCGCAATCTGCGGGCTGTTGGTGCCATAGATCACCGCCTTGCCGCCAAAGCGCAACAGGCTGCCATAGTGGGGCGCGTGGGCAGCCGCATCCATGTCGATGATGATGTCGGCGCCAGTGCTGCCATCCGCATGGCGGGTCAGCGACTGCACGCGCGCCACCACATCGTCGGTTTTGTAATTGATGGTGTCGGCGGCGCCAATGTCGCGCGCCAGCGCTGCCTTCGCATCATTGCTGACGATCGCGATCACGCGGGCGCCGGCCATCGCCGCCAGTTGTGTCACGTAGAAGCCCACGCTGCCGGCGGCACCCGGCACCAGCACGGTCTTGCCGAGCAGGCTGCCGCAGCTTTGCACCGCATGCATCGCCGTCATCAGCGGTATGCCGATCGACGCACCCGTCTCGAAAGACACGGCATCCGGCAGCGGCACCACCTGAGCCAGCGGCAGCACCACATACTCGGCACAACTGCCATACGGGCGTTCCCACTGCGCGTTGTACATCCATACCCGCTGGTTCAGCAGCGCAGCATCCACACCCTCGCCGAGCTGCTCGATGACGCCCGCGCCATCGCTGTGCGGGGTGACTTCCGGGAAACCACCGGTGCGCGCGGCCACGCCGGAGCGCGACTTCACGTCCGATGGGTTCACGCCACTGAACGCGACCTTCACCCGCACCTCACCCGGCCCGGGCGCGGGCAAGGCTTTGTCGACGATCTTCAGGACCTCGGCTGCCGGGCCCTTGCTGGTGTAAACGACGGCGCGCATGGCGACTCTCCGGCTCGGATGATCAGAACAGGCCGACCACCTTGCCACTGTCGTCGATATCGATCTTGACCGCGCTCGGCACCTTGGGCAGGCCCGGCATGGTCATGATGTCGCCGCAGATCATCACGATGAATTGCGCGCCGGCGGCGAGGCGCACTTCGCGGATGTTCACCACATGGCCGCTGGGCGCGCCGCGTGAGCTTGCGTCGGTCGAAAATGACGATTGGGTCTTCGCGACGCAGATCGGGTAGTGGCCATAGCCGGCCTCCTGCCAGGCCTGCAGCTGCTGCTTCACCTTGGCCGGGGCGCTGATGTCGGACGCGCCATAGATCTTGGTCGCGACCTTTTTCATCTTGTCCCACAGCGTGTCGCTGTCTTCATACACATAGGTGGGCTGACTGCCGCCTTCGGCCAGGCGCACGATTTCCTTTGCCAGCGCTTCGGCGCCGGCGCCGCCCTTGGCCCAGTGCTCGGCCAGCACCACATTCACGCCCAGTGCCTTCATGCGATCGGTCACCAGCGCGATTTCGGCATCGGTATCGGCGGTGAAGCGGTTGATCGACACCACGCAGGGCAGGCCATAGTTCTTCGTCACGTTCTCGACATGACGCTCGAGGTTGACCAGGCCCTTCTTCAGCGCGTCCAGGTCTTCGGTATTGAGTTCCTTCACATCCTTGCCGCCGTGGTACTTCAGTGCGCGGATGGTGGCCACCAGTGCACAAGCGGCCGGCTTCAGGCCTGCCTTGCGGCACTTGATGTCGATGAATTTCTCGGCGCCGAGGTCGGCACCGAAGCCCGCTTCGGTCACCACATAGTCACCCAGCTTCAGTGCGCTCTGCGTGGCGATCACGGAGTTGCAGCCATGCGCGATGTTCGCGAACGGACCGCCATGCACGAAGGCCGGGTTGTTTTCCAGCGTCTGCACCAGGTTCGGCTTCAATGCATCCTTCAGCAGCACGGTCATTGCGCCATGCGCATTCAGGTCACGCGCATGCACCGGCTTCAGATCGCGCGTGTAGCCGATCACGATATCGCCGAGGCGCTTCTTGAGGTCCTGTACCGAGGTAGCGAGGCAGAAGATCGCCATCACTTCGGAGGCGACCACGATGTCGAAACCATCCTGACGCACGAAGCCATTGGCCGTGCCGCCGGCGCCGACCACGATGTCGCGCAGTGCGCGGTCATTCATGTCCACCACGCGCTTCCAGGTGATGCGGCGCGGGTCGATGTCGAGCTGGTTGCCGTGGTTGATGTGGTTGTCGATCATCGCGGCCAGCAGGTTGTTGGCCAGCGCAATCGCCGAAAAATCACCGGTGAAGTGCAGGTTGATGTCTTCCATCGGCACGATCTGCGCATGGCCGCCGCCGGCAGCACCGCCCTTGACGCCGAACACCGGGCCCAGCGAAGGCTCGCGCAGGCAGATCACCGCTTTCTTGCCGATGCGGTTCAGCGCATCGCCGAGGCCGACGGTGGTGGTGGTCTTGCCTTCGCCGGCCGGGGTCGGGCTGATCGCGGTCACCAGAATCAGCTTGCCGTCCGGCTTGCCTTTCAGGGTGTCCAGATAGTCGAGCGAGATCTTGCCTTTGTAGTGGCCGTAAGGCTCGATCGAGTCTTCCGGGATGCCGAGCGTCGCGGCGACATCGACCACTTTTTTCATCTTGGCTTGTTGTGCAATCTCGATATCGCTTTGCATGGTGTCTCCCGGGCGAATGAAGTGAATACAGGAAAGGTCGGGATTCTAAAGCCTGTCGCAAAAGCGTGGAGACTTGTCGAAATAACCATGCGCAGCTGTGGCGCCGCACCACGGTTGTGCCATGCACAAGGAGTGGGCGCGATGCTCTGTTAAACTCTTGCCTGAGAAGAGGATTTGCGTCCTGAAAATCGGCTCCCCACATCATATTCACCCAGACAGGAATTCCTATGCCCGGCTTGCTTCCCCATGTCGATCCCGATGGCCTGCTCGAATTTTCGGTGGTCTATACCGATCGTTCGCTGAACCATATGTCGAAGGCCTTCATGGGCGTGATCAACGACATCTCGTCCATCCTGAAAGAGGTCTACAACGCCAAGTCGGCGGTGGTGGTGCCGGGTTCCGGTACGTATGGCATGGAAGCTGTCGCGCGCCAGTTCGCGTCCGAGCGCAAGTGCGCCGTGATCCGCAATGGATGGTTCAGCTACCGCTGGACCCAGATCTTCGAGATGGGCCACATCTCGCAAGACCTGCACGTGATCAAGGCCAGCCAGGCGCACCCCGGTTTCGAGGGCGACTATGCGCCGCCGGCGGTCGATGAAGTCGTCGCATGGATCAAGAAAGAAAAGCCGGCGGTCGTGTTCGCACCGCACGTCGAAACCTCGGCCGGCATGATCCTGCCGGATGACTACCTGAAAGCGGTCGGCGACGCGGTGCGCTCGGTCGATGGCCTGTTCGTGCTGGACTGCATCGCATCCGGCGCGATGTGGGTCGACATGAAGGCTTGCAATGTCGATGTGATCATCACGGCACCGCAAAAAGGCTGGAGCAGCGCGCCGTGCTGCGCACTGATCGCGATGGGTGAGCGTGCACGCGCGATGATCGATGGCACCACCAGCACCAGCTACTCCTGCGACCTGAAGAAATGGCTGCAGATCGTCGAGACTTATGAAAAAGGCTCGCACATTTACCACACCACGATGCCGACCGATGGCCTGCGCCAGTTGCGCGACACCATGGTCGAGACCCGTGCCGCTGGCTGGGACAATCTGAAGCAGGCGCAGATCGCGCTCGGCGACAAGGTGCGTCGCATGCTCGAAGCGAAGGGCTTCAAGAGTGTTGCCGCGCCCGGCTTCCAGGCGCCGTGCGTGGTGGTCAGCTACACCACCGACCCGGATATCCAGAACGGCAAGAAGTTCATCGCGCTCGGCCTGCAAACCGCCGCCGGCGTGCCGCTGCAAATCGGCGAGCGTGACGACTTCCGTACCTTCCGCCTCGGCCTGTTCGGCCTCGAAAAGCTGCTGCATGTGGACCGCACCGTCGGCCACCTGAAGGCCGCGCTCGACCAGCTCGAGCCGGCGCCCGTGCTGAAATCAGCCTGAGGCCACAGCGGCCGTCACACCCAGCCCGCCCCGCGCAAGCGCCGGCGGGCTTTTTGTCGCTCGCGTGATTTCCTGACAAAAATGCTGGCGTATCCGCGGCCCCGGGCGCGGATTCGTTCATCATGAGGAAAAAGTGTTCGCGGCAAGGCGCTGCCGTTCGCGAACGACCAGCATCACGAGACAGGAGACTTCAGGATGGAAAGACGTGATTTCCTCGGCATCGGCACCGCCTTGTCGCTGGCCTTCGCCGCCGGCGTGATCAAGCCTTCCGACGTGTTCGCCGCCGGCTGGGACGGCACGCTGCCCGACGCGAAGAGCGTGGCCGCTGCGGTGCAGGCGATGGGGGGCGATGCCGTGACCGACAGTGCACTGGTCACGCTGTCCGGCCCCGAGATGGTCGGTAGCGGTTTCGTGGTCCCGCTGTCGATGGAGAGCAAGATTCCCGGCACTGACCTGATGGCCGTCTTCGTGCAAAAAAATCCGACCCCGATGACTGCGGTGTTCGAGATGCCGCCCGGGACCGATGCCACCCTCAGCACCCGCATCAAGATGGGCGAGACATCGACCATCTATGGCATCGTTCGCGCCGAAGGCAAGTTCTATGTCGGCAGCACGATGATCAAGGTGCGTGCCGGTGGCGGCGGCTGTGGATAAGAAGCGCAAGCGCTGATGTCACGCACTGACCCCATGTCTGTCTATGCCGAGAGAGAAGCATGTCTGAACCGATGAAAATCCGCGCCTTCCTGCTGAAGGACACGGTCGAAGTCAAACTGATGGTCAAGCACCCGATGGAGTCCGGCTTGCGCCGTGACGAGCAGGGCACGCGCATCCCGCCGCATTACATCGAAACCCTGGTCGTCAAATGCAAGGACCGCGTGGTGCTCAATGCACGGCTGGGGATGGCAGTGTCGGAGAACCCCTATCTGGTGTTCAGCTTCCATGGCGCAGCGAAGGGCGACCCGATCAGCGTGACCTGGGTCGACAACCTCGGCGACACCCGCACCGATACCGGCGAGGTCCTGGCCTGACGATGCGGCCGCAGCGCGGGTGGCCGGCGATCTGGCTGGCGCTATTGCCATGCACGCTGCTGGTGGCCGGCGCGGTGCAGGCGCAGTCGCCGCCGCAGACCGTGCACTACGATTGCAGCGGCCAGCTGCGTACCGAAGACCTGGCCGAGGGCGGCGCGACCACGCGGCGTGACGGTCGCTGGCGTATCAGCGTGAACCCCGACGCCGCTTATGTGAAACGCCCGCCCGAACTGGCTGCCGGCTGTCTCGAACAACGGGTCGAGATCTGTGGTTGCGAAATTGCAGAAGACAAGCTGCGCTGCCGCAGCCTCGGTATCACGCCCGATGGCACCGAGATCGCAATGGACTTCACGCTGGACCGCGCGGCGCTGGTATTGCGTGCCGATGGACGGCGGCAGCATGCACGCTCGGGGCTGTTGATCGAGACCTCGGCCACCCTGCGCTGCGAACAGCAATGAATAACCCCGGACTGACCACGCGGACCGGACAGATGAAGGGATACGGACCGATGAAAGCATGGATAGGGATGCTGGCCGTGGCGCTGCCATTGGCCGTGTTGCCGACGCAGGCCAGTGCACAGGCCAGTGCACAGGCGGCGCATGGACTGAGCATGGCGGAGGACTTGCGTGCCGAATCAGCGCAGGCACAGTCGGCCGGCAAACCGCTGGTGCTGATGTTTTCGCTGCCCGAATGCGGCTATTGCAAGGTGGTGCGTCAGCATTACCTGTTGCCGATGATCCGCGATGCCGCTGCCGATCCGCCGCAGGTGCGCGAACTGACAATGACGGGCCGCAGCGCCATTACCGATTTCGATGGCACGGTCACGACGCCGGCAGCGCTGGCGCGACGCTATGGCGTGAAGGTGGCGCCGACCCTCGTGTTCGTGAATGCGGCCGGCGAAGTGCTGGTCGATCCGCTGGTCGGCGGCGACCATCAGTTCTATTCGGCCTATCTGGACCGCGCATTCGATGAGTCGACGCGCAAACTGGGCAGCAAGCGCGTGCGGCCGCGCTGAACTTTGCTGCAGCTCATTTGCAGGGATGGTGCGCGCAAGGACGGCACGCGCAAGGACGGTACGTGCGAGGACGGTAGCGTTACACGCGCACGCGGAACGGCGTGAACTCGGTACCGACGTCGTAGTAGTCTTCGGCTTCGCGCCGCTTCAGCCAGCCCACTACCTGATAGGTGACCGGCGTCATCACCACTTCCCAGCCGGTCTTCAGGAAATACTGCGCGACGGCGACCGCAATCACTTGCTCGGTCGGCCAGATCGCATAGAAAGCCACCACGTAGAAGATCGACGAATCGAAAGCTTCGCCGACCGCCGTCGAGCCGATCGTGCGCATCCACAGGAAGCGGCCGCGGGTCCAGATTTTCATCTTCGCCAGCACATACGCATTCGCGAGGCTGCCGACCCAGAATGCGAGGATGGACGCCAGCACGATACGCCACGTATTGCCGAACACGGTTTCCAGCCCGCGCTGGTAGTTGTCCATGTAAGCACCGGGCGCCGGGGTCAGCGACAGCACCACCAGCGACATCAGCGCCGCGAACAGCAGCGCGGCAAAGCCGGCCCATACCGCGCGCCGGTCATGCGCATAGCCATAGACCTCGGTCAGGATGTCGCCGAACAGATAAGCGATCGGGAAGAACAGGATGCCCGCCCCGTATGTGACCTCGCCCAGCAGCGGCAGCGTGATGGTGGCGGCCTTGCCGGCGCCGATCAGGTTCGAGCACAGCAGCACGACCACGAAGGCCGCCAGCAGCAAGTCATAGTAGCGGTAACGGCGCGGGCCGGGCGATGCGCCGGCGCCGTCGCTCATTCGCGGCCCTTGAAGCGGCAGCGGCCGGTCTCGGTGAACAGGCGCGGCTTGTACCAGCGCGCATATTTTTTCGGATCGGCCATGTTCAGCTCTTCCTGCGTCAGGTAGCGGCCGCTGTTGGTCATGTACTCATTGGCCATCAGGAAGTTGCCGGTGTCGAGCTCGATCTTGTAGTAGTACTGCTCGATGAAGCGGCTGTCCAGTCGGGGCCGGTCTTCATGCGCGATGACCTTGTTGTCTTCCCACTTGTCGACCACCACCGGAATGCTCGGCTCTTCGGCGCTCGGGCGGCGCGTCATGCTTTTCTTGTTTTCATTGACGGTGAAGACAAAGGAGCACAGCTTCACGTCATCCTGGCAGATCCACTTGTTACCGCGCAGCGCCGTGGTCACGCAAGTCCAGGTCGCTGCATGCGCCGGGGTGACGAGCATCACGGCCATCAGCCATGCCGGCAGGCGCAGCAGCAGATTCTTGGGGGCGGTCATCACGGCATGTCGGGGTCAGGTGCGTCGGTGCGTCGGTGCGTCGAGTATAAACCAGCCATACAGCGGAAGCAGTGCGCAGGCCTCAGTGAGCCGGCCTCGGTGCGCCGGCCTCAGTCCAGCGGCAGCTCGACTTCGAAGCGTGCGCCGTGGCCGCTGACACTGGCCACGCGGAGATCGCCGCGGTGCGCATTGACCACGGTTTTCGACAGCCACAGGCCGACGCCCATGCCGTCCGCCTTGGTGGTCTTGAACAATTCGAACACCGATGGCTGCAGGGTGGCCGGTATGCCCGGACCATTGTCTTCGACGATCAGTCGCAGCCGGTCGCCAAGGTTGTGGCTGCTGACCGCAATATGCTTGTCCGCTTGTGGCAGGCTGCCGAGCGCATCGAGCGCATTGTTGAACAGGTTGAGCAGCACCTGCTGCAACTGGGTCTGGTCGCCCTTCAGTACCGCATCCGAGCCGAGTGCGACACGCAATGCCACATTCTCCGAGCGTGCGCGTGCTTCGACCAGGCTCAGCGTGTCACGCACCAGGTTGTCGAAGTCCACCGGGCCATTGCCCTCCTGACGGTTCTCGAACAAATTGCGCAGCTTCGTGATGATGCTGGCCGCGCGCCGGTTGTCCGCAATGATCGAATCCAGATAACGGCGCATCTCGGTCACATCGGTATCGCGCGCTTCCAGCTTGCGCTCGACCAGCTGGGTGTTGAGACGGATCGCGCACAAGGGCTGGTTCAGCTCATGCGCGAGGCTGGCGACCAGCGCGCCCATGCCTGCCGTCTTGTTCGACAGCGTCAGCTGCCGGATGATTTCCTCGCGCTCGATCAGCAAGTCCTGCAGCTCGGCCTTGTGC
>JACCDN010026719.1_pt1 | contig 17464 bp, 18 predicted proteins | sample 7441691 | NCBI WGS metagenome assembly JACCDN01 (sample SAMN15323439, study PRJNA562643) | freshwater metagenome | isolation source: river surface water | place: USA:Blue River Watershed | collected 2017-08-16
GGGCCGCTCTCGGCAATGAGTGCCGCATAGTGAACGGCGATTTCTTTTTCCAGTTGTTCCGGAAACGGGGTCTCAACAACCCACTGACGTATCTCGGCGCCGGTCTTGAGCAGCGTATCGACATCATCAACATCGAGGTTCGACAAACGGGCATTGATCTTATCGGCCAGGCCGTTGTGGGCGAGGAAGGCGCGATAGGCTTCAGCGGTTGTGGCGAAACCACCCGGCACACGCACGCCGGCAGTGGACAGCTGGCTGATCATTTCACCCAGCGATGCGTTCTTACCGCCGACCTCTTCCACGTCAGTCATGCGCAGTTCTTTGAAGTTTTTAACAAAGGCGTTCATAAAGATCCCCGTTGATGAAGGTTAAAAGTAAAAAACAAAGCGATAAAAAACGTTAGCTACGATTCTGCCTAGGCGGCTCGTTCGGCGATCTCGGCGATCGACGATCCGCTCGCAATTCGGAAACTTCACGGCGCGCTTGAGCCCGCTGTGCCTGATGGAGTGTTTCGCGGAAAAACCCGGCATGAGTGGCTGCCGCCTGATGCGCAGCGGCCATATTCTGTTGACGGACGGCATCCACGATGGCCGTCCACTGGTCAACCAGCATGCGGCTGGCGACGGGCACACTGATCAGTTCACCCAGATTGAACAGAATATCTTTCTGCAACAACGCTTGAACAACGGACATCATGTGCGCGGCAAAAGCATTGTGCGCCGCTTCTGCCAAGGCCTGATGGAAGACCCGATCGGCTTCGGCAACCAGATCGGCGCGCAGTGATGCGATTGCCGATGTGGCGCTCTGCAAGGCCTGATCCAGATGCAGCAGATCGGCAGGCGTTGCTCGGCTAGCAGCCCACTCGGCACACTGCGTTTGGAGTAATGCGCGGAACTCCAGGAGATCACCTTCCAGGTCGGGGTGTGACTCAAGCATTTGAGCCCAGGGGTTTGCCAACGACTTGTTCAGCTGATCAGCAACATAGGTGCCACCACCCTGGCGGCTATAGAGCAAGCCTTTGGACGCGAGCTTCTGGATCGCTTCGCGCAGACTCGGACGCGATACCCCAAGCGTCAGAGCGAACTCACGTTCAGCCGGCAGACGATCCCCCGCCTTGAGCGCACCTTCAAGAATGCGCTGCTCCAACTGGTGAGCAACCGTATCGGATAAACGCTGCGCGGTTTTTAGATCTTGAGGCATATTAAAATGCGTGAACACTCATTTATTGGTAATACCAATAACAGATGATTGGTCGATGGACGTAAATCTACCACATGAATTCTTGAAAAATCCACCGTTTGCAACGCTATCACAGTGAAATATTTTCATCTTATTTGGTATTACCACTTTACCACATAGAGGGCGCTGGTTTAGATACAATGGAAACATTATGACAAAACGCACCGTATTCTTCGTTTCGGATGGCACCGGCATTACTGCCGAGTCGCTGGGTCACAGCCTGTTAAGCCAGTTTGAGGGGGTTGAGTGGGTGCAATATCGCTTGCCCTTTATCAACAGTCGTGAAAAGGCGCTAGAAGCGGTGCAACGCATTGAAGCGGTTGCAGAACGGGATACCTGCTGTCCTATCGTATTCACGACACTGGTTGACGATGAGATCTCGTCGTTGCTCGAACAGGCACCCGCACTCTGCCTGAACTTCTTCAAAACATTTCTGGCACCGATTGAAGCCGAAATCAATATTAAATCGACGCATACCGTCGGCCGAACGCACGGCCGCACCGACAGTTCGGACTATAAAAACCGTATCGAAGCCATCAACTACACACTGGCTCATGACGACGGTATTACGGATCGAGATCTGAGCACGGCGGACGTCATTCTCGTTGGCGTGTCCCGTTGCGGCAAAACACCGACCTCGCTCTACCTAGCCATGCAATTTGGTATCAAGGCAGCCAACTTCCCGCTGATTCCTGAAGACTTCGAACGCGGCACCCTGCCCGGCACCCTCAAGGATCACAAGGGAAAACTATTCGGGCTCACGATTCAGCCGGAGCGCTTGTCCCAGATCCGTGAAGAGCGGCGCCCGAACAGCAAATATGCATCGTTGGCCAATTGCCGCCAGGAAGTGAGTGATGCAGAAAAAATGATGCGTCGAGAAGGTATTCACTGGCTGGACTCTTCGTCCAAGAGCATTGAGGAAATTTCAACGACCGTGATGCAGGAAATCAGGCTAGAGAATAAAGCAACGGCGTTTTAAGTCGTCAGCGCGCCGTTCGCGTGGCCACTGCTGCGCTGGCGCACCTGCTCAAAGAGACACACTGCTGCCGCCGCATTGACGTTTAATGATTCCATACCACCCGGCATGGGTATTGTGATCCGTTGTGTTGCCAATGCCGACAACACCGGATCAACGCCCTGCCCTTCGTTACCGAACAGCCAGGCCGTCGGCTGACGCAAATCATGGGCATAAAGCGTCGAGCCCCCATCCAGTAGGGTGGCCGCAATTGAGCCCTGATAGTTGGACAGAAAAATGCCCAGATCAATTTCCGTGTAAACGGTTGATAACCATTGGCCCCCCTGACCAGCACGCAAGCAGCGGGGCGACCAGGCATCCGCACACCCCGCCGACAAGATAATCTGGCGCGTACCCGCTGCGACGGCGGTACGGACCAGACTGCCCACATTGCCGGGATCCTGCACCCGGTCGAGAACCAGCGTGTCGATGGTCAGATCAGGGGCTGAAGCCGGAGATGACAGGGAGGCCACCGTGATTAAACCGCTGGGAGAATCCGTTAACGCGATCTGATCAAAGATTGCATCTGGCAAGACAACGATGCGTGCATTCTCGCAGCGAGCCAGCAAGGCCAACACTTCGGTATCGGCAGCAGCTCGCTCGGCCACCGCCACAATCTCTGGCGCCCGATCTGCCGCCAGCTGTATCTGCAAGAGGTGAGCGCCTTCGGCGATAAGCTGACCGCTTTCCAAGCGAGCCCGCTTACTCTCCGCAAGCTTTTTCAGGTGCTTGACCAGCGCGTTCTGACGAGAGGTAATGTGCTCCATCACATCATTCCGGGTAAAGCACACTGGGCAACGGGGGCAAAGCTACGGCGATGCACCGCGATGGGGCCATGCTGACGCAACGCGGCCAGATGATCCGGTGTCGGATAGCCCATATGTTTGGCAAAGCCATAGACCGGATACTGGGCATCCAGAGCAACCATTTGAGCATCACGCACCGTCTTGGCAAGAATCGAAGCCGCAGAAATCGCCGCTTCCTTAGCATCGCCTTTGACAATCGCTTCCGCCGTACAACGTAGCCCCGGTGGTACACGATTTCCATCGATAAGGGCATGTGCCGCAGTAACGCTTAAACCTTCAACGGCACGGCGCATTGCCAAGAAAGTCGCCTGCAATATATTGATTTGATCAATCTCTGCCGCACTCGCCTCGGCCACACACCAGGCAATAGCTTTCTCGCGGATTTCCACAGCCAGCCGCTCGCGCACCCTAGCACTCAACTTTTTTGAATCTGCCAGGCCGGCAATCGGTCGGGCTGGATCAAGAATCACCGCAGCGGCAACGACCGAACCTGCCAGTGGGCCACGACCGGCCTCGTCAACACCACACACCCACAACGTCATGAACGCACCGGCCTGATACAAGCCACAACGGCATCTGCAGCACGCTCTGCCGTGTTCTGACGTAGCTTCTGATGAATCGAGGCAAAGGCACTTTCCATCTCTGCACGGCGATTGGGCTGCCGCCAGAGGTTAATGAGTGCGTCCGATAATTTCTCGACGGTCGCATCTTCTTGCAAGAGTTCCGGCACGACCAGGCGACCCAACAGAATATTGGGCAATCCGACCCAGGTCAGATAACGTAGCTTCTTGTAGACCCAGGCAGAGAAAGCAGAGAGACGGTATGTAATGATCATCGGGCAACGCAACAAGGCGGCTTCCAGCGTTGCGGTGCCGCTGCAGACCAGCGACAGATCACTGGCGGCCAATGCGTCACGTGCATGGCCAAAAAGAATGCGTACGCGTAAACCGGCATCTCCATAGGTGCCGAGCGCCGTCTCGAAGATTGCCCTGGTTTCCTTGGTGGTTAAGGGTACCAGAAACAAGGCTTCAGGCAGTTCACGTGCAACACGGTTGGCCGTTTCAACAAAAAGCTGGGCATGAAAAGCCAACTCCGACTGACGGCTACCCGGCATCAGGGTGATCAACGGTGCAGCCTCGGGCAGATTCAGGGATTGACGTACTTGCCGTCGGTTGATATCGGGCTCGATCTCATCCGCCAGCGGGTGCCCGACAAACACCGGATCAATCCCCTGCCCTTGATAACAAGCTGGCTCGAAAGGAAAAAGACACAGGAGCTGGTTCACCGCAGCCACAATCTTCTTCGTGCGGCCACGCCGCCAGGCCCACACCGTGGGGCTGACATAATGCACCGTCGGGATCCCGGCTCTTTTCAGCTGACGCTCTACGGCCAGATTGAAATCAGGCGCGTCGATGCCGATCACGACATCCGGTTGCCAGGCTTTTAGCTGCGCCGTGATGCCCCGACGAATGGATAAAATTTCCGGCAGATGGGCAACGACCTCGGCTGCACCACGAACGGCCAGTTTTTCCTGCTCGTAGGCACTGCGCAGACCTGCAGCAATCATCTTGGGACCACCGATACCGAAAAAATCAGCATCGGGATAGCGATGCTTGAGGGCCTCAATGAGGCTGGCACCAAGAACATCGCCCGAAGCCTCACCGGCAATCAAAGCAAATCGATACGACCGCCCCATAAGATCCGTGGTTCTTATCTGGTCTTAACGGATAATGCCGCGCTGCGAGGAGGCCAGGAACTCGTTGAGCACCGTGATTTCCGGATGCACTTTCTGCAGCTCGTCGAGTTTCAGTCGCGCCTCTTCCATACTCAGGCCCGATTTGTAGACCGCTCGGTACGCCTGCTTGATGGCATTGATCGCATCCGACGAAAAACCACGGCGCTTCAGGCCTTCGGCATTAATGCCGCGTGGAACGGTCGGATACCCCTGCGCCATGACATAGGGCGGCACATCCTGAACGAGCATGGAGCCACCGCCAATCATGGCATGCGAACCGATACGCACAAACTGATGGTAGCCGGTGTGGCCACCCAGTATGGCCCAGTCGCCAACGATGCAATGGCCTGCCAATTGGGCATTGCTGGCCAGAATATTCTGGTTACCGATCTGGCAATCATGCGCGACGTGCACATAGCCCATGACCCAGTTATCCGAACCGATGGTGGTCACACCTTTGTCCTGCGCCGTGCCGATGTTGAAACTGACGAACTCGCGGATCGTATTACGGTCACCAATCTCAAGGCGAGTTGGCTCACCGTTGTATTTCTTATCCTGGGGCACACCGCCCAGCGCCGCATAGTGATGGATCTTGTTATCACGGCCAATCGTCGTGTGGCCTTCGAGGACACAATGAGAACCGATACTTGTGCCATCACCGATAGCCACATGCTCACCAACAATTGAGAACGCGCCGATACTCACTCCAATGCCCAACTGGGCTTTCGGATGAACCAGTGCACTCGGATGAATGGTGACCATCTTACTCACCCATTTTGCGGTGTGCGCACATCAGATCTGCCTCGGCCACAATGTTGCCATCAACCTTGGCAACGGCTTTGTACTTGTAGATGCCGCGCTTATTAGCAACCATTTCGGCATATAAATCCAGCCGATCGCCCGGGCCTACCGGCCGCTTGAAGCGTGCATTATCGATACCTGCAAACAGATACAGATCATCGGCAGCCTGGAGGGTCTCTTCTTCCGTGGCGGAAGCAAAGGTCAGAATGGCAGCCGCCTGGGCCATGGCTTCCATAATCAGCACGCCTGGCATGACCGGATACTCCGGAAAATGCCCCGTAAAGCAGGGTTCATTCACGGTCACATTCTTGATGGCGTGAATGGTCTTGCCGTAATCGATATCTTCGACACGATCAACCAGCAGGAACGGATAACGATGCGGGAGAATCTTACGGATTTGATGGATATTGAGTTGTGGCATGTTGATTACTCCGCGTTATGTTGTTCAGTCAAAGTCTTGATCTGTGCTTCCAGCTGCTGGACTTTTTTGGCCAGCGTATCCAGGTGGCGCAAATTGGCCGCAATATGCAACCAGTCTCCGTGCTGCAGACTTGGAAAAACTCCGGTGTACTGACCGGGTTTACGGATGTCCTTGATAACAGCCGTACCACCCGAGATGATGACATCATCAGTGATCTCATTATGGCCGGAGAACATGGCCGCACCGCCAATAATGCAGCGCTTACCAATGGTCGTGCTACCGGCAATACCGGCACAGGCAGCAATCGCTGTGTGATCACCAATACGACAGTTGTGGCCAATCATGATCTGGTCATCAATTTTGACGCCATCACCAATCACGGTGTCATCGAGGGCACCGCGATCAATACAGGTATTCGCGCCCACTTCCACATCATGGCCGATCACTACACGGCCAATCTGCGGGATCTTGATCCAGGCATCACCGTCCTTGGCGTTGCCAAAGCCGTCTGCGCCAATGACGACACCCGCATGCAACACGACACGATCCCCGATATGACAATCGTGATAAATCACGACATTCGGATAAATCAGGGCATCATCACCAATGACCACATCATCACCAATGACGACACCCGCATGAATGACCGCGTTACGACCGATCTTGGCTGTTGGCGAAATCACCACCGAGGGATGGATGGGTGGATCAGGAATACGGAGTGGATTCAGTAATTGACTGACGCGCGCAAAATACAGGTACGGATTCGCTGTCAGGATATGTGGCCGCGGAAAGTGCCCGGCTGCTTCCATCGGTAGAATCAGCGCACTCGCCTGCGTCGTTGCCAACAGTGGCGCATATTTACGCTGGGAGAGAAAACTGATTTGTCCACCCTTGGCATCGGCCAGAGGCGCAATGCGCTCAATAGCAACAGAGCCATCCCCGATCAGATCACCACCAAGCGCCGCCTGGATCTCAGTCAGCGTTAAGGTCACACGCGCTTGACTCATTGAGCGGACAGCTTTCCGTCATCGGCCAGCGCCTTGATGATCTTGTCAGTAATATCAATCCGTGGACTAAAGTAGACCGCGTCCTGCACAATCAGATCGTATTTTTCGGTTTCAGCAATCTGGCGGAGCGCTTTGTTAGCTCGCTCCAGCACCACGGCCATGGCCTCGTTACGACGCACGTCGAGATCCTCGCGGAACTCACGCTGCTTGCGTTGAAACTCACGTGATAGATCTGCCAGTTCCCGTTCGCGATTGCGACGCTCTGCATCCGGCATCGTGGCGCCATTCTTCTCCAGCGCATCCTGTTGCGTCTTGATCTGCTTACCGAGCTTCTGCAATTCCAGTTCGCGCTTGGCAAACTCGGTCGTCAGCTTTTTATTGGCCTTTACCGCAATGGGGGCCTGATCAAAAAGACGCTGCATATCCACGAAACCGATTTTAGTCTCCGCCAACACCGGGGTTGAGAACAGAAGCGCCCCCGCCAGAACGGTACCAAGCACTCGTATCGAATTACGGATTGCGGTCATGATCTTCTCTTTAGAAAGCACTACCCATGGTGAACTGGAACGGCTGCTTCTGCGCCCCTGGCCCTGCGCCGATAGGATAACCCAGACTGAACTTAAGAGGTCCGACAGGAGACACCCACGACATACCGATACCGGCCGAGGTGGCAATAGTATTGTTTGTCGGGCTACAGGTCATACCCGGATAGCAGCCCGGTGCGGCAGAACCTGTCGCACCGACATAACCCACGTCATAGAATACGTTCCAGCGCATCGTATCCCCGAGACCCGGGAATGCCCCCTGGAATTCAAAGTTACCGGTCGCAATTTCATTACCACCGATATAGGAGGTACCACCACCCGCGTTAGTGGCCTGCGGACCGACCGTACCCGGCTTGTAGCCACGCACAGAACCGATACCACCGCCATAGAAGTTCTTATAGAACGGATAGGCTTTATCCCCCATCCCGTTACCGTAGCCGAGGTTGAAGTTGGCCATCGCGATCAGCGACTTCTTCGGCGTCAACGGCACAAAGTGCTGTTGCTGGTACGACAACTTGTAGTAGGCAATGCTGCCCGGCGGGCTGGCGAGCTCCACCCCCGTCGCAAACCGGTTACCCTTGGTCGGCATGATGTTCGAGTCGAAGGAGTTCAAACGCCAGCCCACACTGGAAATCAGCGAGGTATTGGTAGAGCCGTACTTCTGGGTGAAGTTGTAGATGTTGTACGGTACATTCGGATAATTGTACGTGGCACCGGTTGTAGAATCTGTGACCGTGACCGTGCTCGCACCACTCAGATTGATGTTGGTCGAATCGATCGTGAAACCGAGGTTCATGCTACTGGTTTCGCTCAACGGGTAGCCAAAACGGATGCCACCACCACCTGACATGGTTTTATACGTTGACAACCAGTCCAGCGTGGCCGAGTTAAAGGTCTTGTAGTAACCGTCATAGCCAATGCTGATGCCGTTAACGGTGTAGTACGGATCGGTATACGATAGGCTGTAGAGCGTATTGACCTTACTGGTGTTCACTGCCAAGGTGGCATTCTTACCGCTACCAAACAGGTTGTTCTGGCTGATCGAGCCAGACAATGTCAACTTTTCATAGCTTGAGAAACCCGCACCGATCTGGAAACTACCCGTGGATTTTTCTTCGACGTTGACGTTGGTATCCACCTGGTCGTTGGTGCCCGGTACCGGCGGCGTCTGAATATCGACTTGTTTGAAGAAGTCCGTACGCATCAGACGTTCACGTGACAGTTTGATCTTATCAGCGTCGTACCAGGCACCTTCGATCTGGCGCATATCCTGGCGCACCACTTCGTCACGAGATTTCGTATTGCCGGTCACGTTGACCTTACGCACATATACACGACGTCCCGGATCCACAAACAACGTGAAACCTACCAGTCGCCTCTCGCGATTGACGTCCGGTGCCGCATTGACGTTGGCAAAGGCATAGCCTTCCTTACCGAGACGCTCTGTAATGGCTTTGATGGTCTCGTTGACCTTGGCCCGCGAGAAATCCTGCCCCGGGGCGATCTTGATCAGTTTGCGAATTTCGTCTTCGGGCACGATGAATTCGCCAACGACCTTGACGCTGCTGATCAGGTAACGGTTACCTTCACTCTGCGTAATCGTCAGGTAAATATTTTCTTTGTTCGGGCTGATCGAGACTTGCGTAGAGTCGATTGCATAATCCAGATAACCTCGATCCTGATAGAACGAACGCAACTTTTCCAGATCAGCCGTCAATTTCTGACGGGAATACTGGTCACTCTTCGTGTACCAGGACATCCAGGTCGGCGTACTGAGTTCAAACAGATCCTGGAGTTCGTCTTCCGGATAAGCCTTGGCACCAATGATGTTGATCTCACGGATCTTGGCGGTCTCACCTTCAACGATATCGAAGTTGATACCAACCCGGTTACGTTCAAGCGGGGTCACCGTGGTCGTGATCTGTACGGCATATTTACCGCGCGACAGATACTGGCGCTTGAGTTCCTGCTCAGCACGCTCGAGTACGGAACGGTCGAAAATTCGCGAGTCGGCTAAGCCGACTTCCTTCAGCGCTTTCAGAACAACGTCTTTTTCAAATTCCTTGAGACCTTCAAAGGTAATTGATGCAATGGCCGGTCGTTCAACGACCGAGACAATCAGATCATGCCCTTCCGCTTCGATGCGTACATCTTTGAAAAAACCGGTGGCATAGAGGGCACGAATGGATTCTGTAATTTTGGCCGCATCAACCGTCTCACCCACTTTGATCGGCAAATAGGAAAACACGGTACCAGGTTCGGTGCGCTGCAAACCCTCAACACGGATATCCCGAACCACAAAGGGGCGGAAAGATTCCACCTCATGATGTTGCTGCGCCCAGACGTCACTTGCCGTTGTCAACGTCAACAGACCGCCAAAACAAGCGGCCCACAGACGCTGTTTGATAAAACGCGGTTTTGCGGGGTACGTATACTTCGATGACATCCGGTTACCAGTTGAAGAGTCGCTGCAAGTCGTTGAAAATAGCTAAAAACATCAGCGATCCGAGCAAAACGACACCAAAACGCTGAAACAAGGCCTGACGCTCGGCCGAAACGGGTTTTCCGGTCAGAATCTCAACCAAATAATACATCAAGTGCCCCCCGTCGAGCAGCGGCAACGGCAGCAAGTTGATGACCCCCAGCGACAGACTCACGATCGCCAGGAATCGCAAAAAGGCTTCCAGCCCGATCTGGGCAGTTTGGCCTGCAGCCGAGGCAATGCTAATCGGGCCAGACAAGTTGTCCAGAGAGGCTTTACCAACCAGCATTTGCCCGAGCATGACCAGGGTAAAACGACTCTTATCCCAAGTTTCGGTAACGGCCGCACCAAGTGCTTCACCGGGAGTCAGCGCACGATGAATTCGATAGGCCTCCAGGGCTTTTCCAGCTTCGGGAGATACGCCAGCACGTCCAATAAGCTGGCCCTGCTCTTCAATCATCGCTGGACGCAATTCCAGGTGGAGATCCTGCCCTTGCCTGACCACAACCATCGGAAAGATCGTATCAGGGTGCGCGCGAACAATCTGGACGAAAGCAGCCCAATCAGCGATAGATTGACCATCCGCTTGCTGAATCAGATCACCAGACTGCAACCCAGCCAACTGAGCAGCGCTACCCGACTGAACTTTACCCACAACAGCCGGTAACTGCGGCGACCCCAGTCGAACACCGAGGGATGGCAGGGCATTGGGTCCGAGGGATAGATCAGAAGGCACTTTGAACGTAATGCCACGATCTTCGGCACCAGCAACAGGGATACCTTGCAAGGTAGACACAACCGCCAGGGTGATTTCAGACTCTTTAGACAGCAGTTGCATCAGCTGCCACTGCGTTTGTGCCCAGCTTTCGACCGGTTCACCATCAACACGGGTAATCAGATCATTCGCATGAATCCCTGCCTCAGCAGCGGGCGTCCCGGCTGCGGGCGCAGCAAGAATCGGGCGCCATTCCGTAACACCACTTAGAAAGACAAACCAATACAGCACGATCGCCAATAGAAAATTGGCCATCGGCCCTGCAGCAACCATAGCAATGCGTTTGCCAACCGATTGGGTATCAAAGGCACAGCAACGATCCGCGGCTGATAGACCATCAGCCTCACGTGTATCCAGTGGTTTGACATAACCACCCAGCGGCCACAGACAAATAGCCCATTCGGTGCCTGATTTGTCTTGACGCGACCACAAGGCTTTTCCGAACCCAAAAGCAAAGCGCAGTACTCGGACTCCACACCAGCGCATCACAAGGTAATGACCCAACTCGTGAATCATCACCAGCAGACCAATAGCCACAACAAAGGCCCATAAGGAATTCAGGAAATTCATGCAGAAGTTGCCAGTAAGGATTCTGCACATTCCCGAGCCAACGCATCCACGGCCAACACTGACGCCAGATCAGTCAGCGGTGTATCGGGAATCGCATCAAGCGTCTTACGGATGATCTCCGGGATCGCCAGAAAGGAAATTTTGTCGGCGAGAAACGCCGCCACGGCCACTTCGTTAGCCGCATTCAACACGGCCGGCGCAGAACCACCACGGGCCAACGCCTCGAAAGCCAATGCCAGACACGGGAAAGCGTCAGTGTCCGGTTGCGCAAAATCAAACTGACCGCAGGCAACCAAATCCAGCATGCCAACACCGGATGCAATGCGTTCCGGCCATGCCAAGGCATGGGCAATCGGGGTTCTCATGTCCGGATCGCCCAGTTCCGCCAGAACTGAACCATCGACATATTGCACCAATGAATGAATGGTACTTTGGGGATGCACCACCACCTGTATCCGGTCAGCCGACAGCCCAAAGAGAAAGTGCGCCTCGATGACTTCCAGGCCCTTGTTCATGAGCGTCGCCGAATCGACCGAAATCTTGGGGCCCATCGACCACTTTGGGTGACTAATCGCTTGCGCAGGCGTCACATCCGTTAGCTGTGATCGGTCACAGCCGCGGAAAGGCCCACCCGATGCCGTGAGAACGATGTGCTGCACACCGTGCCTGTCTGGCTGCCCCTGATAATCCGCCGGCAAAGACTGGAATATGGCGTTGTGCTCGCTGTCAATCGGCAAAAGCACCGCGCCGGATCGACGGACTGCATCCATGAAGACCGGGCCAGCCATGACGAGCGCCTCTTTATTAGCAAGAAGCACACGCTTGCCCGCCTCGGCAGCAGCCAATGCGGACGGCAAACCAGCCGCGCCGACAATAGCTGCCATCACGGTATCCACATCAGGATGCTGGGCAAGCGTATTCAAAGCTGCCGCACCCGTCAGCACTTCTGTTGACACACCACGTGCGCGCAAGCGTGTCCGCAAAGTTTCAGCAGCCAACGGGTCAACGACGGCGACGACCGTCGGTTGAAACTGATCAATTTGTGTTTCTAACAGATCAATCTGGCGCAACGCTGCCAAGGCATACACCCGATAGCGATCAGGATGCCGCGCTATAACAGCCAGCGTGCTTTGACCGATAGAGCCGGTCGCGCCTAAAACGACAATACGCTGCGGCACAGTAGCGCTCATCAATGACCCACAGAAAGAATAATCATCAACAGAGCGACCGGTAACACCGATAATTGGCTATCAATCCGGTCTAGCACCCCACCATGACCGGGTAACAATTGAGAGCTGTCTTTAATGCCAGCCTGACGTTTCATGAGAGATTCAAACAGGTCACCGGCGATCGACAGGACCAGCAATAACAAAAGCACGGGTATCGACAAGGCCGCAAATATACCGCCGATCTGATTCAACACCAGGGCATAAATCAGCATACAGATCGCGGCACCAAAGACACCTTCCCACGTTTTTCCGGGGCTGATAGCCGGCGCTAATTTGCGCTTGCCGAATTTCTTACCCGAAAAATAGGCACCGATATCGGCAATCCATGGCACAGCCATGGTCGCCAGCAACAACCAGGGTTCCGGAGGAATGGACTTCATGGAAACAAGCGCACACCAAGCCGGCACGATGAGTACCAAACCAACCAGAAAATGCAGCGCTGGCATGCGGAGCTCCCAGCGTTTGACGAGCCATAGCGGCACGATCAGCAACCAGAAAGCCGTGCCAATCAGTAAACTCAGTCCTGTGAGCCAACCCATCCACACAACAGGCGCCGCCAGCGCAGCGGCAGCCAGGAGATTTCCAAAGATCAGCGCCAGGATGATACGTACCGGTGCCGATGTATAAGGATTGGAGGTTAGACGCAACCACTCCCAGAAGCCAAGAGCGGCCAACACAGAACAGAAGAGTATCCAGCTCCATTCCGGCAAGACGAACAACACCAGTGTCACCAGCGCCAACAGTACGGCCGCCGTTTTAATTCGGGTCATTAACATGACGGTTCTTCCTTGGTCGTATTCTGCCCTTGCAACGCGGCACGTTGCGCCGCCTCGATCTGGTCACCCGTTTGCCCGAAACGACGTTGTCGCTTCTGAAAGGAACGAATGGCTGCAACAAAAGCCTCTTCACCAAACTCCGGCCAGAGTATGGGGGTGAAATACAATTCGGCGTAAGCCAGTTGCCACAGCAGGAAATTGGAAATACGCTCCTCCCCGCCCGTCCGGATAAAAAGATCCGGCTCCGGCACACCGGCAAAACACAGGTAGGGCTCCAGGTCTTGCTCGCTGTATTCGCCTACGCGTTCTGGTTGCGCAAGCACGAGACGATTCACTGCCTGTGTGATATCCCAACGGCCACCATAATTGGCACACACATGCAGTGTTAACCGTGTATTCGAGGCCGTATCAGCTTCTGCCTGGGCAATCATCGTCTGCAACTCTGGTGCAAAACGAGAGCGATCACCCACTATTCGCAAACGGATACCATGCTCTTTGAGTTTGCCGACTTCCTGCTCCAGTGCTTTCATGAACAGCTGCATCAGGAGCGTCACCTCTTCGGCCGGACGACGCCAGTTTTCAGAGCTGAAGGCAAACAGCGTCAGGTGCGCAACGCCCAGCTCCAGACAACGGCGAACGGTACTCCGCACGGTTTCAACACCCTGGCGGTGACCCGCGAACCGCGGCAGCAGACGACGTTTTGCCCAACGACCGTTGCCATCCATGATGATGGCAATGTGACGCGGGCAGACGCCATCATGGACAGCAGGCTCAGCCGTCGACTGAGCCTGTTTTTTAAACCAGCGTTTGAGTGACATCGCAGAACCCAATCAGATCTGCATCAACTCTTTCTCTTTTTCAACCAGGAGCTTATCGACTTCAGCCACTGACTTGTCGGTCAGCTTCTGGATGTCGTCCTGAGCACGACGCTCGTCATCCTCGGAAATTTCCTTGTTCTTCAGCTGATCTTTCAACGTATTGTTCGCATCGCGACGCAGATTGCGAATGGCAACTTTGCCATTTTCACCTTCTGCTTTAACAACCTTGATCAGTTCTTTACGACGCTCTTCCGTCAGCGCCGGCATCGGCACGCGGATCAGCTCACCTTGCGCCGAGGGATTCAAACCCAGATCGGAATCTCGGATGGCCTTTTCAATTTTAGCCGACATCGGCTTTTCCCAGGGCTGCACACCCAGCGTACGTGCATCGACCAGGGTCACGTTCGCCACCTGATTGACCGGCACCATCGAACCGTAATACTCGACCATCACATGATCGAGAATGCCGGTATGGGCACGCCCTGTACGAATCTTGCCGAGCTCGGTTTTCAGGCTCTCAAGAGACTTGAGCATTTTCTGCTCGGTATTTTTTTTCAATTCGCTCATGTTCAAAAACCCTATCCATCAGCAGTAAACGAGTGTGCCTTCGGCGGCACCCATAACCACGCGCTCCAGAGCGCCAGCTTCGAAAATCGAGAACACGTTGATCGGCAGCTTCTGATCGCGGCACAATGCAAACGCGGTTGCATCCATAACCTTCAGATCCTTCTGAATGGCTTCGTCAAACGAAATCGTTTCATACTTGGTCGCCGAAGGGTCTTTCTTCGGATCAGCCGTGTAAATACCGTCCACCTTGGTCGCTTTCAGAACAATTTCTGCACCAATCTCGGCACCACGCAGCGCTGCTGCCGTGTCGGTCGTGAAGAATGGATTCCCGGTACCTGCTGCGAAAATAACAATACGCCCCTGCTCCAGATAACGGATGGCCTTACCGCGCACATACGGTTCAACGACTTGTTGAATATCCAGTGCAGACTGCACACGCACCGGCAGACCCGCCAGACGCATCGCATCCTGCAGGGCCAAACTGTTCATCACGGTAGCCAGCATGCCCATGTAGTCCGCTTGAGCCCGGTCCATACCCGAGGCCGAAGCTGCCACACCGCGGAAAATATTGCCGCCGCCAATCACCACACCCATCTGGACGCCGAGATCAGCCACTTTCTTGATTTCTGCAACGATCCCGCTGATCGTCTGACGATTGATGCCGTACGCATCATCGCCCATTAATGCTTCTCCGGACAGCTTGAGCAATATGCGTTTGTATTTGGGCGTTGCCATAAAAAGACCTTTCAATACAGAAATGCGTGCATCAAGAATCCGGTGGGTCGCACCACAGGCGCGACCCCACTCAGAACAAATTACTTCTTAGCGGCAGCGGCAGCTTGCTGTGCAGCCACTTCGGCAGCGAAGTCATCAACCTTCTTCTCGATGCCTTCACCAACCATATACAGCGTGAAACCCTTGATCTGGGCACTCTTCTGCTTCAGCAGTTGTTCGATTGTCTGCTTGCCGTCTTCAGCCTTAACGAAAACCTGGCCCATCAGAGTCACTTCCTTCAGGAACTTCTGAACCGTGCCTTCAACCATCTTGGCAACGATATCAGCCGGCTTGCCCGATTCAGCGGCCTTTTCGGTAGCAATACGACGCTCGGTTTCAATCAGCGCTGCATCAACGCCGGAGGCGTCGAGCGACTTCGGCTTGTTAGCAGCAATGTGCATAGCCAGATCCTTGGCCAGCGCTTCATCACCACCTTCCAGATCAACCAGGACACCGATTTTGCTACCGCCATGAATATACGAGGCAACCTTACCGGCGCCTTCGATACGCACAAAACGGCGGATCGACATGTTTTCACCAATCTTACCGACCAGCGCGGCGCGCACGGTTTCGACGGTCGAACCATCCATCGGCAGTGCCGACAGTGCAGCCACGTCAGCCGGATTCTGCGTAGCAACCAGTTCAGCAACCTTGCTCGTGAAGGCCAGGAAATCATCGTTCTTGGCAACGAAGTCAGTTTCACAGTTCACTTCAACCATCGAAGCCAGTTTGGCATCGGCCGAAATGTAGATACCAACAATACCTTCAGCAGCAATACGGGTGGCAGCCTTCGAAGCCTTGCTACCCAGTTTGACGCGCAGAATTTCTTCGGCCTTGGCCATATCGCCCTGGGCTTCGGTCAGCGCCTTCTTGCACTCCATCATTGGGGCATCGGTCTTTTCGCGAAGTTCCTTGACCATTCCTGCGGTAATTTCAGCCATGCTTATCTCCTGATTCAAATCTGTGTCAGCCGTTCACTCGTTATGCAGCACGGGCAAACAGTCGGTTTATTGCAAATCGGCCGCCCGAGGGCGGCCGACCATGCCGGAGCAGAACCTGAAAGCAGGTGTCCGGCCTGACGGGTTATTCGCCCGCGACTTCTTCTTCGACCTCAACGAACTCGTCGTCGCCAGCGGCAGCGTCAACGATTTCCTGGATCGACTGGCTACGACCTTCCAGCACGGCATCAGCGATACCGCGGGCATACAGACGAATCGCACGCGACGAGTCATCGTTACCCGGAATGATGTAATCAACGCCTTCCGGATTGTGGTTGGTATCAACCACACCGATCACCGGGATACCCAGTTTATTGGCTTCAGTCACAGCAATCTTGTGATAGCCGACGTCGATGATGAAGATAGCATCCGGCAGCGTGGCCATGTTCTTGATGCCACCGATGGACTTCTGGAGCTTTTCCAGCTCGCGCTTGAAATCCAGCGCTTCTTTTTTGGTCAGCTTTTCGCACGAGCCATCTTCTACCGACTGCTCCATGTCTTTCAGGCGCTTGATCGATTGCTTCAGCGTTTTGTAGTTGGTCAGCATGCCACCCAGCCAGCGCTGGTCAACATAAGGCATACCTGCGCGCGCGGCTTCTTCAGCAACGATTTCGCGAGCCTGACGCTTGGTGCTAACAAACAGAACCGTACCCTTGTTGGCGGCCAGCTTCTTCACAAACGAAATGGCTTCGTTGTACTTGGCAACCGTTTTTTCTAGGTTAACGATATGAATCTTGTTACGAGCCCCGAAAATGTAGGGGGCCATACGGGGGTTCCAGAAGCGGGTTTGGTGTCCGAAGTGGACGCCGGCTTCCAGCATTTGACGCATTGTCGACATAACGACTCCTTGCAGGGTTAGACCGCCACGACACCGACTGCGATTTTTCCGGAGAAAAACACCCTGAA
>JACCDN010877624.1_pt1 | contig 17463 bp, 11 predicted proteins | sample 7441691 | NCBI WGS metagenome assembly JACCDN01 (sample SAMN15323439, study PRJNA562643) | freshwater metagenome | isolation source: river surface water | place: USA:Blue River Watershed | collected 2017-08-16
ATATATATCTAATATTTCGTATATACATAAAATATTTCTATAATCTGTTCCATATTTATTAAATAATTTAATTTTCCTTGTTTCATGCAATGGTTCATGCAATGGTTCACTAAATTGTTTTTTTCTACTTTCATATTTTTGATTAATATACGATGATGGACTATTATATAACACTTTTTTATTTATAATTAAATTTGAATTTGAATTTATATTAGTTATATTTGAAATAGAATATGATTTTTTTTGTTTTGTTGAATCAGATGAATCATATAAATCAGAAGAATGCGTTAAATGTGTTGAATTATTTGGATTAATTAATTTAATATCATTTTTATTAATTAATTTAATATCATTTTTATTAATTAATTTAATATCATTTTTATTAATTAATTTAATATCATTTTTATTAATTTCTTCTGGTATTGGTTCATGATTTATTATAATACTATTATTAGCGTTTCCCATAATAATAGTATTATAATAAAATAATAATATTTTTTCTTCAATTTTTATTAAATAAAAACTATTTTATGTATTTACAATAAAAATATTAAGTGATATAAAATTAAAAATATATTTTAATATAAATAATATGTATCAAATATTTAATAGTTTTAATTTAATAAATTTAATTTCAAATTCATTAACAAAAATTAATAAAATAATATCAAATTTATTTTTAGTAACTTCATTAACAGTAAGTGTTGTTGTTGTTCCTTTACTTTTAACATATCAAGATAATTATAAATTAATTATATCTAATACATATAATATTTCCAATATTGGATTAATATTTGGTTTATTATCTGTAGCAGTCGGACATTTTTTCACATTAACATATTTTTATTTATTAAAAAATAAATATATATATAATAATTTAGTACTTATACAAAAAAATAAATTAAATAATTATATATATTATGATGCACTTGTTACTCATTTATTTCAACCAGAAGGATTTATTATAATAAGTGGATATTTAATAGTTACTTGGATTTATAAAATAATGCCATCAAGTTATTATTCTTTTAATGGAGGTATTATTTGGACAGATGTTTTATTACAATTACTAATTCAAGATGGTTTGCAATTTATAATGCATATTATTCAACATAAATCTTCTTCATTTTTATATAAAATATCTCATAAACCACATCATCATTTTACCAATCCTAAATTATTTGATGCTTTTAATGGTTCATATATAGATACAATAATGATGATAATTTTTCCATTATTAATAACTTCACAATTAATTCATACAAATATATGGTCATATATAACATTTGGAACTTTATATGCAAATTGGTTAGTACTTATTCATTCTGAATACTCACATCCGTGGGATTTTTTATTTAAATTAGTTGGTTTTGGAACTCCTGGTGATCATCATGTTCATCATAAATTATTTATTTATAATTATGGTCATTTATTTATGTATTGGGATATTTTATATGGAACATATAAAAATCATAATGAAATATTTTTATTTAATTAAAACATATAAAATAATTATTAAATATAATTTTTAAACATAATTTTTATTATATATAATTTCATCAATTGAATCTTTGATTAATGTTCTATATAGTGTAATTTTTTGTTTTTGACCAATTCTACATGCTCTCGCAATTGCTTGACCTTCAATAGCTTTAACAACCCCTTTAGGTTCATTAATTGGGTCAACAAAAAAGATATGTGATGCTTCAGTTAAATTAGTACCTGATGCACAATTTTTTAAAGATAATAAAATTACTTTATTTTCTTCACCATTTAATGTTTTACCATTTTTAAATTTACTAATAGCAGCAGTTCTTGACCATACATTACCTTTAACAGAACAATTTGCAATTCCATTTTCAGATAAAGTTTTAGATATTAATGATAACATTGTATCCCATTGAGAAAATATAATTACTCTTGAATCAGGATTAGTAATAATACTTCTAATCATACTAATAATTTTACCTAATTTAGAACCATATTTTTTAATTAATGGATTAATTTCTTCTTTTATTTCTTGTTTTTTATTTAATGAATATACTTCATTTAAATATAAGTCTTTTTTACAGACTGGACAATTATGTTTCATATTTACCCATTCTTTAATACATGCAATACAAAACATATGTCCACATTTTGTTAATGATAAATCATTTGGTTCAAGACAAATAGAACAACATTTTTCTTCACTTTCATCTAATGTTGTATCATTAATTTTTTCTAAAATCTTTAATAAATATGATGATTCACTAATAATATTTTCATAATTCTTTTTAACCATATGATAAGATTGATTAGTATTTGTTAATTTTGCTAGTTTTTCTTTATAAACTGCAACAGTATTACTATGATGTTCTACTAATTTTACTTGCATCATATCTAAATCTAATTCAACATCACCAAATAATCTTTTAGCAGATTCTAAAACTAAAGGATGACAACATAATTTTAATAAACTTTCATTATCTGTTTTTCCTTTTTTAGATTCATAAATATTTCTTTCTAAATCAGTAAATTGAATCCATTCTACATGTTCATCATAACCCATAATTTCAATTTGTCCAACTATATCTGATTTTTTATGTCTTATACAGATTTTTTCTAATACACTATTCCATAAATATTCTTTTGAAATATTAATTTCTTGTTGCATTTTATTTAAATCTATTACTAAATTAGTTTCTGTTTCTGTTAATTTTAATCCAATAAATTTTAAACTGTTTGTTAATCCACTATAATTAACAAAAGGAGAACCTGAAATATACCATTTATAATTTGAATCAATAGAACTTAACCACGATGTCATATAAACTGATAATGCATGATTTCCTAACATTTCACCAAAAATCTCATGACCTTCATCTAAAATTAATCTATGAAAACTAAAAAACTCAAAAATAGGACAATCTAATTTTTTAGTTTCTTCATAGGTTAATTTACTAATTTTTTCTGTAAAATGAGCTTTTAATTTTGATGTTCTCATAGTTGGTGAATATGAACTAGCTGTAATATTACCATAATATAATGTTGGATAATATTTAAAGTTCATTAAAAACTGATGAGAAGTAATAATAATATCAACATCAATAAAGTCTTTAAATTTTAATTTTTCATGATCTTTTTTTGTTAATATTGTTAATATTTTAAAATGAGAATTTACTTTGGCTGATTCTGATTCCCATTGTTTTGTTAAATGTGATGGACAAACTACTACAGTTGCTTTTGATACAATTTTATTATATTGATCTTCTTGAGAATATTTAAAATAGTCCATATTAGTAGATGGATTTGCTAAAACTAAACCTAAAGATGTAATTGTTTTTCCTAATCCCATTTCATCTGCTAAAATTCCTCCCTTAGTTTTTATTGAAAAATATTTTGGTTGTGATACAATTACATTCATAATTGGATCAAAATTATATACATTTGAATTAATATTTATTTTTGATAAATAATTTACTAAATCATTTGTTTGATTTGTTTCTATTTGTATCATTTTATTTAATGATTTCAATTGATAATCATATAATTTTAATTTACATAATTTAGGTTGTTCTAAAGGTTCATTATATGATATAAAACTTGTTTCTGAATTAAATTTATTAAACTGAGGTAACAGTTCTACTTGTGAATATATATATGCAGCTAATGCTAATGATTTATCAAAAAAATCTTGCATCAATTCAACATCTAAAAAATATTTAATACAAAATTTATGTGCATAATTACAAATATATTCTACTCTCATTTCCCATAATGGACTTTTATTAACATATTCAAATATTAAAAATCTATCTAATTGACCATTTAAATATACTTTATGTAATCGTGACTGACTATTTTCAAATATAATGTTATATATTATATAATTTTGATTATAACTAGCCATTGTAACGCTTTTAAATTTCTCTCCTGTTTCATATATATTCAAGCTAAACTTGTGTGTAACAATCTCCATAAAAACATATGTATTTTGTGTATAAATCATTTTTAAATCAATTTTTTTCTGAAATATGTCCCATATAATCATAATCACTCAATTTAATGTGTATTTCCTTACCTTCTAGTGGATTATATAGTATTATCTCTTTTTTTTGTGTTAAATATAAATTAATTAAATTACTTTTTGATACATCTGATGTTATCATAAATACTGCATTTTCTGATAACCATTCTATCCATGAATATATTTGATATTTATGGTCATAATAAAAATTACCTCTAGTTAATTTTAAACTATTAAAATATTTTTTTGTTTCATTTAAACTATTTATATTATTTATATTATTTATATACTTATTCATATATGACATATCATTTTTATATAAACAATACCAATATATATTAACTAATTCATTTATTTCATTTTTATTTATAGATAATGGTTCATGAACTTGTTTTTCATTTATTTCTAAATCAATATCAATATCAACATTTAAATCCATTATATTTTTATAATTTGATTCATAATAATTTTCAATTCTGTAAAACATTAAATCTTTATAAAATGTATTATCTATTAAATTTAATTCAAATAATTCATCATAATATTCTGCATTTTTTGTAAAATAATTATATGTTATTGTGTAAAATGTTTGTATACCTTTTGCTGTTTCTAAAACTAAATTTGTATAATCATCATTTGAAAATGTAATTAATGCTTTTTTTATTTTTATTCTTTTATTACCTAAATATTTAATTAATGCACTTAATGATTTTTCTAAATCAGATGATAAATTAATTACTTGAAGTGGATATTTTATTTTTTTTTCCCATGGAAAATCACAATTTAATAATAATGATGTATCATTATAAGTTCTTGATATTTCAACCACTGGATATTCTTTATTTAAAACTAATTTTGATATTTTAAATGATTTATTAAATTTATTTAATTCATTTTTATTTTCAATTGGTAAATAGCCAATTTTATTATTATTAAAATATACACCAATTGCATTTTTACTTTTAATATTATGTATTTCTTGTTTTAATATTACTGGATCATTTAATTTAATATCTAATAAATTTTTTGCAAAACTATATATTCCTACTATTTTATAACTTGGCATTACTTATTTATTATAATTATTCTTTATTTATAATTTTTATTATAAATAAATATAATTTTATTATTATTTTATTATTATTTTATTATTTATTATGTTTATTCAGAAATTAAATTAATTTGACTAGTTCTTACACTTGAACTAATACTAACACTATTTTCATCACTAATTGATTTTTCACTAACGGTATGAGCAGATGATGAAATATAATCTAATTCATTTTCAGATAATTTATTATTTTTTTTCTTTTTATTTTGAGTAGGGTTTTTTGTTTTTCTTCCTCCTTTAATAGGTTTTTTTGCTTTCTTTTCTTTTCTTTCTTTTCTTTCTTGTGCAGTTTCACTTGAAGATGAAGATGATGAAGAAGATAATTTAGAAGAAGAAGTTGATGAAGTTGAACTATCATCTGAATAATTATTTTTAGCACCACCAATCATTTGATTATTAACAGATACTTGATTATTAACAGATGATTGATTATTAACAGATGCTTGTGATTGATTTTGATATTTATTTACAATATATTTATACATTTCAGATGAAATAAAAGGTGAGGTTGAGTTATTATCATTTTCTGAAAAATTTAAATTAGAATTATCATTTACCATTAAATTAGATTTATTATTAGATAATAAATATTTAACATTAAATTCAGAATTTTCAGAAAGTTCAGGATTATTTAAATTTAATACTAAATTTTGAACATCTTTATACATACCTCCTTTTAAAATAGGTCTTGCAGAACTTATATTTTCAGTATTAATATTATTCCAATTAATAGTTTCTTCATTTTCTTTAGAATTACTAGCTCCCATTATAAGTATTATATAAACTTGTATAGAAAATAAATTTTTATAATTTAAAATATTTTCTATATAAAATTATAATTTATATGAAAGAAAGTTTAATTATTTCAATTATTGTTATTTTTATATATATTTTTTTATTTCATAATAAAAAAAATGTTGTTCTAATTACTGGTAAAGATAATTTTACAAAATATTTAGTATATGATGATGATAAAAAAAAAGAATCAGCTGTTTTATTAGAACAAGTTACTGAAAATATGTTTAAATTAAAAACTTATTTATATTCTAACAAAAATAATTTTGAAGAATTTAAAGATTATATTAAACAATTACATCGTAATTTAAATAAAGATAGAACATTAATATATGAAAATGACCCAAAATCTGATTTAACATCATTTAGTGTTAATAAAGGTGAAGAAATCGCTTTTTGTTTAAAAAGTAAAAAAACTGGTGATATTCATGATGTAAATTTAATTATGTATGTTGCATTACATGAAATGGCACATATTGCATGTCCTGAAATTGGACATGGTGAATTATTTAAAAAAATATTTAAATTTTTAACAGAACAAGCTATTGAATTAGGTATTTATAAATATGACGATTATGATTCTAAACCTGTTGAATATTGTGGTATGATGTTATCATCAAATATTATATAAAAAATTGAAAATTATTTTGCTATATTATTAAATAATTAATAATATAATAAAAATAACTTGAATAACTAAAATAACTTAAATAACTTAAATAACTAATTTAAAAATAAATTTTTATAAAATAATTAAAAAATGGATTTATCATATACTCAATTAAATAATTTAGATAATTTATCTGATAATGAATTTGATTTTTTAATAAAAACAAACCCACAAATATTTTTTTGCCAAAATGAAAAATTTGAATATCCATTTCATAATATTAAAAATTTTAATAAAATAAAAAAAATAATAAATATTGAACCAAATATAATTTATATTCAAAATAGTGAATATAAAAATTTATTATTTATTGCAATTAAAAATAATGATATTAAGTTAATAAAATATATATTAAAAATAGATGAAGATATTATAAATAAAATGTTTATTCCTAATATTTGTACAAGATGTACACCTTATGATTTTTATCCTTTTCATGAAGCATGTTTAAATGGGGATTATAAAATTATTAAATTAATATATAGTAAATTTCAAAATGCTATTAAAATTAAAAGTGCATGTGAATTATTATTATATTCTAAAAATTTAAGTGTTTGTAATAGTATTAATTTTTTAATTAAAAAACATCCAAAAATAGTTGAATATAAATTAAAAAATGGAAAAAGTTTTATAGAAAATTTTATAAATATATATATTTTTTCTCATTAATTTTATATTATATTATTATATGAAAGATCCTATTAAGATTATTCACAAGTTTAAAAATACTAATAAAAGAATACAATATAAATTATTTATTTTTATTGGATCACTTACTCCTGATAATGTATTATCAGCTTTAGATATTATTAAAAATAAAGATTTTTTTAACTCACTTATTTCTTTATCAAATAAACAAAATGAATTATTAGAATCATTTTATGGTGAAAAATGGTTTGAAAAATTTTTTATATCATATCATTTAAAAAATCAATTTAAACAAATTGAAAATACACCATTGAAAAAAAAACAATTAATTAATAAATTTGGTGATGAATGGTATAAAAAAAATATTAATGTTAGTATTTTTAAAAAAATATCATATTCATTTGCATCATCATATTATGAAAATTTAGTTGAAAGTAAAAAAATTATATTAACAAATAAAAGAGATAATATTGATTTTAGAAGTTATAAATCAGATAATTCTGAAAATATAGAAAATTTAGAAAGTTATGAAATTAAAGGTGGTCGTAAAATTATCCAATCTGGTGCTGGTGCAGATGATGATGAAGATGATGATGATTTAGTTGATTTAACAGATGACATTGATGATAATAAAAATAATAAAAATAAAACTGATGCTGAAAATAAAGATGAAGATGATGATGAAGAACCTGAAATTAAAGAAGAAGAATTAAATGAAATTGTTGAAGAATCATTTGATATAACAGAATTAGCCAAATTATATTCTAATGAAAATATAGAAAATGATAAAACTATTAAAGAAACTTCTAAATTAATTAGTGAAGCATTAAATGATAAAAAATGGGAAAAAAAAATAGAAACAATTAATATGGAATATGATACATCATTAGATAATTTACAATATGATGGAACATTAGAAGATACTTTTAAAAAATATTATATAACGGATGAATACATTTTTAAAGATGATACAATTAAAAATATTAGAAACAAAATTTGTATTTCTATTCCAGTAAATCCTAATTTTGGAGAAAATACTAAACTTATACCAGAATGTCAGTATTTTTGGTCTGAATATGTTGGTATAGATGGTAAAGATGAAATTATGATTGGACAAAAATGGATTAGACGTAATGAATTATTAAAAATAGATATTAAACCTAATGAAAATTTAAAAATATATGAAAAATTAAGAAATAACTTGGCATATATTAAAGATTCATTTGGATATAAAATAAAACGTGAAGATGATGAAAGTAATATATTAAGATTTTATGATGATTTTATGACAATGAATGAAATATATATGATTGATTTATTTAATGATTTAGGTATGCATTATAATAGTGATGATGAAAGTAAAAAAAATTTATTTGATGTTTATATTAATATTTATTTTCCAATGATTGTTTATGAAAGATTTGAAAGTATTATAAAATTATTAAATGGTAAACCTAATAATGAAGTTGTTAATATTGAATCTGAATTTTCAGTTATTAAAAATGATGCTAAATTAGAAAAAGAAATTTATTTAGCTGTTGAAGAAGCTAAAATTAATATTCATAAATTTGAAAAATATTTTTTACCAAATTATATTATTCAATCAAATATACATGTTAATATAAATAATCCTAAAAATATTTCTGGAACTACTTCTGAATCAAAATATAATTTATATAGAATTTTTGATAACTTTATATTAAGTGATAAATATCCATTTATTCAATTTCAAACTCCTGATGGCCAAATTACATATAAATTTTATACTAAATCTTCAGATATTGAAAACTCAGAAGTCTTATCTAAATGGTTCGAAAATGCACCATATGGATTAAAATTCATTTATTTATCTGATGATAATAAATATATTGGTATTAATCTACATGAATCTGGGCGTATAGAATATAAAATTACATGGAAAGAAGATGACCGTGCAACTGTTGATAATATTATAACAAGTTATGATTATATTAGAGATTTATTAAAAAAAATAAATAATGAAAATAAAAAAATAAAATTTATGATGCCAGAAAATGATAGATTTAAATATGCTTTTATTAATACTATCCAAAAATTTACTGTTCCTGAAACATTTAAAATTAATCATAATGATTTATCTGAATTTTCTAGATTCTTTTTCCCTTATATTGCTTTAGTTATTGAACCAAAAAAACGTATTAGTACTAAATTATCTAAAAATGAAGAATCTACAACTTCTAAATATGGTACCTATTTACGTTATAAACGTATTAGTAAATATGATAATAGAACTAAAATGCATCTAAGAATATTATATTTTTTAAGAAATTATGAATTATCTGAAAAAGATTTAGTTAATGAAATTTCTAAACAATTTAATATTACAAATGAATATACTATTAAAGAAATTGAATTTGTTAGAGAACGTTATGGTAAAGCTATTAAAAAAACTAGATTATCTAAAAAATTAAAAGCATTACCTAAATCTAAACCTCCTGGTATTGGTATTGATATTCAAGGGCGTGATAGAGATAAATATAAAATTAGAATAACTGGTGCTAGAACTAAAGAACAATTAGACGAAATTATCTCTTTTATGAAAGTATTAATTTATTTATATTCTGAAACTTATTTATTAAAGAAAAAAGAATTTCAAAAATTAAAAGAAACATTAAAATCATTATCTAAAATTGCTAAAAGAAGACATAAAGTTGTTGAAATTGTTAACTATGAACAATCTAGTTCTTCTGTTAAAGTTATTACAGCTATTGATAAAAAACGTCTTGGATTTAAACCTGAAAAAGGACAAAGTCAATGGACACGTAGTTGTCAAAATAGTGGTAATGATAAAAAACGTAGACCTACTTTAATTCAAGGTGAATCACAAGATAAATTAATTAAAAATGGTTATAAACTTAATGAAAAATCTGGATTCTATGAAAAACAAACTGAAATTACTATTAGAAAGAAAAAACATATGGTTACTTTAAGAGCTGTTAAACTATCTGGTGATGATTCATCATTTAATTTTTATACTTGTGACCCTTCTGAAAATAATGAATTTATGCATGTTGGATTTTTATCACGTGGTAATAATCCTAATGAATTATGTATGCCTTGTTGTTTCAAAAAAGACCAATTATATTCTGCAAATAAATCTAAAAAAAATTATTATCTTAAATGCATTGGTGAACAAAATAAAACTACTGTCCCACAAGATAACCAACAATTAATAGTTGGTGAAAAAATTTATATTTTACAAGAAACAAATAAAATTCAAGATAATAGATTCATATTTTTACCTAAATATTTAGACATATTTTTTAATAAAATATGGAATCATGATTATAAAATTAAAAACCATTATTTATATGAATCTAAATCTGGATATTATTTTAAATATACTGTTAAAAATGATAATTATAATTTCTTAGCAGCTATCTCATCTATATATGATAAACCTATTGAAACAATTATTGAATTAATTATTAAATTTTTAGAAAAAGATAAAGATGATATATATTTTACTTTCCTTAATAATGGCGACATTAAAGAAATATTTAAAACAAAAGAAAATTTTATTGAATATTTAAAAACTTCTAAACATATTGAATATGATATTGTTGGTGAATTATTAGCCATACCTAATGTTATTTCTGAAAAAGGTATTTTCTTTTTCATTTTAGAAAAAAATAACTTGGTTAAAAAGAAAACATTAGATGTTGATGAAGTTATTGAAAGATATTATTTAAATTGTTTAAATTATGAAAATAATTGGATGATTAATGAAAATAGAGATTATATTATATTACTTAGTGATGATAAATATTATTTCCCTATTTACATGGCTAAAAAAGATGATAAAGATAAAAAAATTGTTTTACAAAAAAAATATTCAAATAATAAAATTATTGATGAATTAAAAGTATATAATGGTCAAGCATGTACTACTAAATTATATTCTAAAATTATTGGTAATTATTATTTATTTGCTAAAAATATTATTAATTTATTATTTAATAATAAAATTAATATTTCTAAACAATATATCGATGATAGAAATAAATGTAAATATATTGAACTAGATGAAGGTATTTTATTACCTGTTTATCCTTCTGGTATTTCATACAATTATAAATGGTCATTAATTGATAATAATAAAACTTTTAAAAAAATAGAAACTCTTGAAAATATTATTAAAAAATTAGATAAAATAAATAAATTAATACAAATGGAATATATTCCTAAAGTTGTTTTTTATAATAAAAAAGAAAAAGATTCTATTCATATTGTTTCATTATTATTAGAAAATGAACTTGTTATTCCTGTTAACTGGGAATGGAAAAATGAACAAAAAATTAAATCACTTGGATTAGCTACTAGATTTCAACCATTAGAAGAAGAAATTGATAAAGAAATTACTAATTATAATCCATTAATTAAACATATTGATGAACGTCTTGTTAGAGTTAAACAACATATTTTTAAAAATGAATCATATAATATTTTTAGATTAGAATTTAGTCTATTTTTATCAAATAATAGTGATATTAAAGATAAAATTATTACTATTGTTAAAAATGATAAAATTAAAGTTAATGATAAAAAAGATGAATTAAGAAAATTATTATTTAAAATTATTAGTCCTAAAATGTTATCTAGTCAAAATGGTGGTGCACTAACTCAATTCGGGGGTTCTAATGGCTTTGTTAAAGTTGATGATAATATTAAAAATCTTGAATCATATAATATTTCTAATTTACGTGAATATTGTGAAGTTTCTAAAACAAAAGATAAATGTGAACAAAATTTACATTGTGGATGGTCTGGTGATACTTGTAAATTAAGATTAGATACTAATATGATTATTGATTTTATTAATAAAATTATTGAAGAAATTATTCAAAATGATATTCAATTTAAAGAACTTATTCAAGAAGGTACATATTATGTTTCTGATATTGTTGATTTCTCACAATATACTAATAGAACTAATCAACAAATTATTAAAACTTCTAATTTTAATATTAATAAAATTATTACTGAATTATTTGGACAAGATAAAATACCTACTATTGGTCGTAGACATTTAAATAAAAAATCTAATCAAGATGTTGTTGATGATTATTTTGAATTAATTGAATTAGGTAAACAACTTATACAACCTATACAACCTAATAAAGATAGTATTATTAGAGCTTTTGTTAATTGTTATTATTGGATTAATAATCCATTATATGATGTAGAATCCAGAAATTTAGGACATATGTCTAAAATTCAATCTATGTTAACTAACCAATTAAAAGCTAAAATTATTGATTTTATATTTAAAATTAAAATTGAACAAACTGAAAAATTCAATAAATATTTAATTAAATATTATAATAATGATGAAACTAAATTTAATGATTCTATTAATAGATTCAGAAAAAATTCATACAATACAAATGGTAAATTAGAATTATATATTTTAAGTTTAATTATTCCTGTTAGAATTGTTGTATTAAATAATTATTCTACAGTTATTGGTTTATATTTACAAGGTGAAATACCTATTAATGATGAAAATATTAAAACATTTACTAATGAACAAACTAGAAATAAAACTGTATTTATTAAAATGGATTGTGATGAAAATAATGAAATACCTAAAAATATTTACTCTATTTACTATTTATAAATCATATAATATATATAAATCATATAAATCATATAAATCATATAAATCATATAAATCATATTTACTATTTATAATTCTAAAAAATATTATATATAATTATTCTAATTATTCTAATTATATATAATGGAACAATTTCTAAAATTAAATTACCCATATTATAATTTATATTATGATTTTGATAAAAAAAAAATAAAAAAAATTATAAAAGATTTTAAACCAATCATCTATACTAAAATTCCAGATAATATGAAACATATTAAATTTGATAAATATGAAAATAAATATTTTATAATATATGACAATTGGGAAACTAATTTAGAATTAAATAGAATTACTGATTATTTTTCAGAAAAAGCACGTGTTAAATGTTCTTTTGGTAAATATATTGCACCATATGATTATTGGCAACAAAATAAAAAATATATTTTAACAGAAACACTAAAACAATATAAAAAATTATCAATTTCTAATATTCAAGAAATTATTAATCAAAAAAATAAATTATGTAATAATTTTCGTATTTCTGTTGCTATGGCTGTTTTACAATATTTTAAACCAAAAACATGGTTAGATATTTCTGCTGGATGGGGTGACCGATTATTAGCTGCTATTTTCTCTAACTTAAAATTATATTATTCAGTTGATCCCAATAAAGACTTGCATCCATGTTATAAAAATATGATTGAAACACTTGTTGAAAAAAAGAATAGAAAAAACTTTGTTATTATTGAAGATGGATTTGAAAAAGTTAAATTACCTAATATTAAATTTGATATTGTTTTTTCTAGTCCACCATTTTTTACATTAGAAATATATTCTAAACATGAAAATGATTCACTTGTTAATTATGGCTCTTCAGAATTACATTGGTTTGATAACTTTTTAATGCCATGTATTATTAAAGCTTGTAATCATATAGAAATTGGTGGACATTTTGTGTTATATATTGGAACATCTTACATGGACAAAATCTTTGAAAATTTAAAATCAACTATGAATTATAAAGGTATTATTTACTTTTATGATACAAAGGATAGAAAAATGTTTGTTTGGCAAAAAATTAAATAAACATAAAATTATTATTTTGTATATTTAATTATTATTTTGTATATATTTGATAAAATTGTTGATCGTAACGTTTTTGTAAATCTATTGTTTGATAGTAATTATCAAAATGTAATAATTTAAAATTAAATTTTTTTGTTAATATATATTCAAATTCCATATTATTTAAATAACATGAATAATATGGTTCTTTTATATAATTTTTATTATTATCATATAAAAATGCAAACATACTATGTTGTATATCAATTATTAATTGATCATTATATGTTAATCCATCATGTTCTATCAAAATAAATATTCCATTCTTTTTTAATATTCTATATATTTCACTTAACATATTATTTAAATTTTCAATATGATGTAATGTTAAAATACATGTAATTATATCAAATGATTCATCTGCATAATCTAATTTTTCATTTTTCATAATATATTTAAAATTAAATGGTAAATCTTTTTTTGCTTCATATGGACCCCATGTTTTTATATCAGTCCCATTAATATTTTCTTTTTTAATCTTAAAAACTTTACCAAATTTAGTTGTTTTTCTCCCATCTCCACATCCTATATCTAAATATGTTATATTATCTCCTAATTTTTTTATATTTCTTTTTATTAATTCAAAACTAAATTCTAATTTACTACAACTATATAAATTACTATTTATTATTGATTTATTTTTAGATTCTTGCATTATTTTTATTATTTCTGTGTCGGTTAATTTTTTTACTTTTATTATATTAAATAATTTTATTGAATCTTCAAAAGATATAAAACTATTAAATAACAATAATAAATTTGTATAATAACTTACATTTTTATTAGATACTATGTCATCTACTAAAAACTTAATTTGAATATCTGAATTTGTATGCGGATATTTTTTCTTTAGTTTTTCATTAAATAAATTTTTATATGTATTATTTATACAATCTTTATTTTTATTATCCAAAAATTCAAAATACTTTTTTTTTTCAATTAACATATTATAGTAATATAGATTTTATAGTCTTAAAAATTAACAAATATTTTATTAATAATTATAAAAATAAAAAAATATTTTTACTATATTTTGATCCGGCTCTCTCTCTCCCGTTTATAAAAAGTATATTTCCATTATGAAATGGATATTTAATTTTATTAAAATTATATAAGAATACAAATTATACTGTTTTATATTATAAATAATTTATGGATAAATATATATGTAATATATTTGATTAATTAATTATAATATAATTTGTTATGATATTACATTAAATAATTATAACAATAATAGTTTTAGAATGTCAACCAAATGTTACCTTTTGTCAACCAAATATGACTTTATGTCAACCAAATGTTACCTTTTGTCAACTTAATATATATAAAATTAGCAAATTTATAGAAATAAAATAATAATAAACATTTATTATATTTGGTTTAGCCTCGTTCTATTTTCAATATAATAACTATATCCATTATTAAATGGATATAGTTATTATTAAATGGATAATTTAAATTTATAAAACTATATAAGAATAAAATATCTACATTATTTATATAATGAATAATATAGAAAAACAAATGGATAAATATAAATGTAATGTATGTAATAAGTTATATTCAAGTTATAAATCATTATGGAATCACAACAAAGAATTTCATAAAAATAATAATATTAATGTCAACATATGTCAACCTAATGTAAATACATGTCAACCAATTGTCAACTTGTGTCAACCTAAGATTATGTGTGAAATTTGTAATAAAGAATTTAATACAAGACAATCAAAAAGTAAACACAAAAAAAAATGTAAAGAAACTAATCAAACTGAAATAGAAAATTTAAAAAATACAATTATTGAGTTAAAAAAACAGGTTTCATCAATATTAGAAGAAAAAGGGAAGATTCATCATAAAACATTACAAAAAATTAATAATCAAATAAATAATGGTAATATAAATAATGGTCAAATTATAAATAATACTTATGTTAAATTTGGTGATGTAGATTATCAGAGAATACTAGATAATAAACAAGTAAAACATATACTAAATCAACAATTTATGTCATTAGAAGAATCAATTAAATTAGTACACTTTAATAAAGATTTACCAGAATATAATAATGTTTTTATTACTAACATGAGAGATGATATTGGATATATTTTTAATGGTAAAGAATTTATTTCAATAAAAAAAAATGAGATGTTAAATGAACTAATTGATACACATGTAAAAGAAATAAATTTATCATTAGAAAAACATAAAAATAATTTAAATGAGAAATATGTAACTAGATTAGAAAAGTTTTTAGACATGCTAAATGATGATGATACAAAATTTACTGACCAAAATAACCAACGAACATATCCCAGTTATAAAGCATATAAAATAAATTCATTAAAATTATTAATATATAATTCATCAGATAAAAAAAAGTTAGATGAATTAAATAGTATAGAATTAAAAGAAAAAACATATGATGAAGTTGATGATGATATTAATACTGAAGATGATTATAGTAATTATAACATAAATAATGATAATGAATTAATGTTATAAAAATAAAATAAAAAATATTTTTACTATATTTTGATCCGGCTCTCTCTCTCTGGCTATATAAAAATAAAGTATATACTTTATACATATATACTTTATAAAAAATCATTTAAGAAAATAATATCTAATATATATATATATAAACAATATAAGTATATGGAATATAAATGTAATAAATGTGATAAATACTATAAAACATATCAAACTTTATGGAAACACAACAAAGAATTTCATAAAAATGCTGTTGTAAAATGTGGTGATTCTGTTGTAAGTTGTGGTGATAATGTTGTAAAATGTTGTAATAATGTCGTAAATAATACTAGTAATCTTTTAAAATGTGATGAAAACAATATAAAAAAATATATATGTAATGTTTGTAATAAAAATTTTAATGATAGAAGTAATAAATGGAAACATGAACAAAAATGTAAAAAAGAAGAAAATAATAAAATTCAACAATTAGAAGAAACTATTAAAGAAATGAAAGAACAATTTGCATTAATATTAAAGGAAAAAGGAAAAGTTCATCATAAAACACTACAAAAAATTAATAATCAATTAACTAATAACATAAATAATACAAATAATACAAATAATACAAATAATGGTAATATAAATAATGGTAATATTATAAATAATACATTTGTTAAATTTGGTGATGTTGACTATCAACGAATACTAGATAATAAACAAGTAAAACATATATTAAATCAACAATTTATGTCATTAGAAGAATCAATAAAATTAGTGCATTTTAATAAAGATTTACCAGAATACAATAATGTTTTTATTACTAATATGAGAGATGATATTGGATATATTTTTAATGGTAAAGAATTTATTTCAATTAAAAAAAATAAATAATCAATTAACTAATAACATAAATAATACAAATAATACAAATAATGGTAATATAAATAATGGTAATATTATAAATAATACATTTGTTAAATTTGGTG
>JACCDN010978007.1_pt1 | contig 17455 bp, 14 predicted proteins | sample 7441691 | NCBI WGS metagenome assembly JACCDN01 (sample SAMN15323439, study PRJNA562643) | freshwater metagenome | isolation source: river surface water | place: USA:Blue River Watershed | collected 2017-08-16
ATTTATTCGTTGACACAACCCAATGAATATTCTTCGAACGCGAAACTTTTACCTGAATTAGACTCTAAGTCTGGCGCTGCAGGTGGGATGGGTGGCTTAAAATCCCTAGCCGGATTAGCGGGAGTAGACTTAGGCGGAAGCTCTTCTGGTGCAGAGGCGATTCGTCCTGATTTATATCCTAACATTGTACAAAGTGCACCTCTTTTACAAGAAGTGTTAAAAGCGAAAATTTACAGTACGAAGCATAAGAAATGGCAAACGGTTTTGGACTTCTTATCTGAAAAACAAGATACGGCACCTTTAGATTTAGGTGGAGATCCCTCAGATGACGATGAAGTTTCTGATGTAAAATTAGATAAGGTCCCTTCCTCAGCGCTATCTGCAGATTTAATCAAATTAAACAAGAAAGAACAAGCGGCAATTAAAAAATTGAAAGCATCTGTCGTATTAGAAATCGATAAAAAATCTGGGGTGATTTCGTTAACGACTAAATTAACTAATGCAGTAGCGGCGGCGAACATTACTTCCTTGATTCAACATTACTTAACGAAGTATGTGACGGATTACCGAACGCAAAAGGCTAGACAGGAGCTTGCCTTCTTAGAGAAACGCTTGACGGAATCTCGTGCGCGTTATGATCAGGCATTGTTTACACTAAGTGCTTACCGCGATCAAAATATGAACTTGTTCTTAAACGTAGCAAAAGACCGTGAGAAGAAATTACAATACGAGGTGGATATGGCCTATAACTTGTACACTACAATTAGTGGACAATACGAAGAGTCGAAAGTGAAATTACATCGCGAGACGCCGGTATTTAAGGTCCTTGAACCGGCTCAGGTAGCGGTTCAGAAGGATGGGCCTAAGCGTAGTTTGATTACGATCGGGTTTATGTTTGTAGGGGTGTTTGTGGCGTTGGTATATGTGTTTTTTAAGACGGTTAATTTAAAAGAATTACTTGGGTAATTCTTTCTAGATTAGAGATAAGAGAGTATAGAGAGGAGATAATAGATTAGAGAGTATTGAGTAGAGAGGAAAAGCATAGAGCATAAAGCACAAAGAATAAAGTTGGATTCCCCGAAGGGGATGAATTTAATTAGAAAGGAAGCTCGCGGATGGCGGGCTTTTTTTGTTTCAATAATTCGAATAGATTAAACTTCCGAGATCTTGTACGGAATTTACGTGATCTTCCACTGATAGAAAGTGCCTTTGGCAATGGAGGGTTCTCGGCAGATATTTCGGCCGCTTTCCTACTAGTTCAAAATCGAAACAATTTGCGTTTCTGTAAATCGGGTCTTATTCATACGCAATTTAAAACTAAAGGATTTTTCTTCAATTTTAAACTGTCTGTTATCTAGGGACACTTACAAGTAGACAAATGAGAGGACAGATATTATCAGTTTACTGATAGCGAGGCCTAGGAATATTTTGTTACCTTTATTAAACAATTCATCCACCACTGCAACTTTTTATAGCGATGACTCAAAATACGATTAAGAATCAAATCAATGCTATTCATAAAGCAACCGCTCTGGCTACAAAATCCCGTAAATCAGCCATGAATTTCTTGACTAAGTCAGGAATTATTCAAAATCTTCCTAAAGAGAATACGACTTCTTCTTTTTCTAAAAAGAAATAGTCAAATGTCTTATAGCCAGCCATTTCAAGTCGAATGTTTTTACAGTTGCGATAAAAATTTAGCAATTTCAGTTTTGACGGGGAAGAAAAACCTTAACAAAAGCACTAACCCGTGGGATTGGCTCGGGAATGGGGTTTATTTTTGGGAACAAAATCCAAGTAGAGCCTTGGAATATGCGATTGAGAATTCAAAAGGAAATCAGTTTAACAAAGTTAAGATTGAAACACCTTTTGTTTTAGGAGCTATTGTAGAGTTAGGCGAATGCCTGAACCTAGTTGATCAAGATGGTATTCAAATAGTTGAAGAAGCCTATAAGGGACTAGAAAAAACTATAAATGAGGCTAATCTAATTATGCCAGTGAATAAAGGAGATAATCGAAAACTTGATTGTTCAGTAATTCAATTCATACACGAAAGTCGAAAAATTGCCTCGGAATCCCCATTTGATACAATTAGATCCCCATTTTCGGAGGGAGAAACGATTTATCCAGGTTCTAATTTCACAAAGCGTCAGCATATTCAAATTTGTGTACAAAACCTTGATATGATTAAGGGCTTCTTTTTGCCAAGACCTTTGGCAAAGTATAATCCGAATCTTTAATGTGGAAGGATTTCATCTCCACTCAATAAATTATCAATCATCTTATAAAATAAAATAGTAATTTTATAGACTGGTTTTTTGTCTTCGGACGTGACCTAAATAAAACAAAGATGAAAGCATTACGCCTACTTATATTATTGATTCTGGCTATCCCCGCGTTTGCCCAGGAGATTCCAGTGGACATCAATAACATTAGCGATCAGCAATTAGCGCAGATTATGGTGCGCTACCAGTTACAGGGAAAATCTCCGGACGAGATCGAGCAGATTATGAAGGCCAAAGGTCTTCCGCCAGATCAGATCATCATTCTCAACCGCCGCATCGCTGAGATGGACCCGTTAACGGCTACTTCCATCAATGCCTACAAGACAAAAACGAAGGACGAAATCACGGTTCCTCGTAAGAAAATCGAAATTACAGGACCTACTTCTGCACCCTCTGTACTGCGCGTTTTTGGTTCGGAAATTTTCGAAAACCAAAACCTAAGTTTTGAACCTAATTTAACTATTTCTACGCCTCGTAATTACTCAATAGGCGTGGGGGATGAATTAATCGTAGACATCTACGGACTTAGCGAGAGTACGAAAAAATTAAAGGTGAGTACAGAAGGTTATATCCGTTTCCCTAACCTAGGACCAATTAAAGTAAGTGGATTAACCATCGAAGAGGCGCAAGTTCGCATTCGGGAATCAGCGGCTAAGATTTATACCACCATTGCGGGCGGAAGCACGAAAGTGATGGTTTCCTTAGGTCAATTACGCTCTATTCGCGTGACCTTGGTGGGAGAGGTAAAGAAGCCCGGTAACTATTCTGTTTCCTCACTTTCTACCTTGATGAATGCCTTGTATGCGTCTGGAGGTCCATCGGATTTAGGGTCTTTCCGCAAGATTGAATTAGTGCGTAATGGTAAAACGATAACGACTTTAGATTTATACGACTTCCTGTTAAAGGGAGATTTATCGAAGAATAGAATTCTGCAAGATGATGACGTGATTCGCGTGGGGACCTATGAGTCTCGCGTAGCTGTATCGGGTGCAGCGAAGAAGAACGCTTTTTTTGACTTGAAGAAGGGAGAGAATGCGGCGGATATCTTGCGCTATGCGGGGGGGTTTGCGGATGGAGCTTTTAGAGAGCGTGTTCGGGTGAAGCGCATGGGGGCGACTGGTTTTGAAATTCAATCGGTGAAAGCAGAGGTGCTTGCAGCGTTTAATTTACATTCGGGGGATACACTCGTGGTGGATGCTTTGGCAAATACCTACACAAATCGTACCACAATCGATGGTGCGGTTTATTATCCAGGGGAATACGGCTTGAATGAGTTTTCGAACTTGAAAGATTTATTGCTGGCGGTGCGTGTGAAAGAAAATGCATCAACGGATCGGGCGTTATTGAGTCGTTTGAATCCAGATTTAACGCCGGCGATGTTGCATTTTAATGTGAAGGATGTGCTGGCTGGGAAAACAGAAATTCGCTTGCAGCGGGAAGATAAGATTCACATTTATTCGCTGACGGCTTTACGGGAGAACTATTCGGTGACCATTAATGGGGAGGTGAATCGTCCATCGACTTTTACCTTTGCGGATAACATGCGTGTTCAGGATTTAATCTTGTTAGCGGATGGATTTAAAGAGGGGGCGTCTCGTTCTCGAATTGAGGTTTCGCGCCGTCTTTCGTCTAAATCGACTTCAGATACTACGGCCTATTCCATTATTCAAACGATTGATTTAGGGTCATCTTCGCAGCAAGATTTGAATTTTGTTTTGCAGCCTTTTGACATTGTTTCGGTGCGTAAATCCCCTACCTACCGTTCGCAAATTAGTGTTTCTGTGGAGGGAGAGGTGCTTTATCCGGGTAATTATACGTTAGCAGGCAATAAAGAGCGACTTTCAGATATCATTGCGCGTGCGGGTGGCTTGAAACAAACGGGCTATGCGACGGGTGCGGTCTTGTTACGTAAAACGCGTGCGAATCAGACGGCCACAGATGAGGCCTTGTTCTCGTCTAAGATTAATACGATTTCGAATCAATCGAAACGTAGTTCTAACAATTCTTTTGCCCCATCAGATACGGCGAAAATTGCTTCGAATGTTAATGGCTTATTAGTGGACCAAAAGCCAGTGGGCATTCGCCTTGCGGAGGCGATGGAGAAGCCAGGGTCTTTATACGATATCATTCTAGAAGAGGGAGATGTGATCAAGGTGCCTAAGTTAACGCAGACGGTGCAGACTTTTGGGGCAGTGAATGTGCCTCGCCAAGTGGCCTACCACAGTGGTTTAGGTTTCCGCCGCTTGATCTCAGAATCAGGTTGGTTTGCGCCCAATGCTTCACGTCGCTACGCCTACATGGTTCGCCCTAACGGCGAAATCAAAACGACGAAACGTTTCTTATTCTTTCGCTTCTATCCTAGCCTTGAGCCAGGTGCAGAAGTTTATGTTCCAGCGAAGAAAGACAAGAAACCAATTTCTACGCCAGAATACATCGCGATGGGAACGGGTTTAGCTTCTTTAGGCGGTTTAATCATCGCATTAATTAACACGGTAAAATAATGGCAGAGAAAAAGACCATCGTTCTAGGTGATGTCATTGAATCGATTAAACGATTCTTAGGGTATCTGCGCTCACAAATCAAGTTAATAGCTTTGTGCGGGCTTTTAGGTTTAGTCTTGCCACTGATCTACCGCGCTTTACAAAAGCCGGCTTACGCGGCTTCTACTACCTTTATTTTAGAGGAAAAATCAGCGACGGGTGGAGGCCTGGCTGGGATTGCTTCTCAGGTAGGTTTAGACTTAGGGAGTTTAGGTAGTGGTTCGAGTCTATTTACGGGGGATAATATCCTGGACATCATTAAGTCCCGTGTGATCATTGAAAAAGTATTGTTGACGCCTATTTCAGGTAATTCGGGAAAGACGTTGGCTGATTTGTATTTAGAATTTTCTGGAATGGGAGAAAAGCTGCCGGCTCCGGTTTCTTTTGCTATTCCTTCAGTAGCTCATACGGTGTATCAAGATTCGGTATTGTATGTGATGTACGATCAAATCGCAAAGAAGAACGTGTCTGTAGACCGCTTGAATAAGAAGGGCTCCATCTTTAAAATCGTAACGGTATCTCAAAACCAAGTATTCTCGAAGAACTTTGCGGAACGTTTATTAAAAGAGACGACGACCTATTATGTGAATGTGAAGACAAGCACTGCAGCAGCAAATGTGAAGCGTTTGCAGGCACGTGGTGATTCTTTGTTGCGGGTGTTGAATGCTAAATCCTATAATGCGGCGTCCTTCCAGATTCTAGATCCTAACGTGGCCTTTAAATCGATGTCCGTTCCAGCGGAAGTGAGTTCTCGGGACAAATCGATTGTCTTCAGCATTTATGCGGAAGTGACCAAGAACCTTGAGATGAGCCGTATTGCGCTGGTTTCTCAGACGCCGGTGATTCAACTATTAGATGTGCCTAAATATCCTTTGATGGATGACCGCAAGTCCTATCTTTTCTTAGGTTTGGTCGGTTTTATTGCGGGTATTTTTGCAGCCATTTTCCTTTGCCTCTACCTTTATACGGATAAATAATGCGTCGGGTGTTTCTATTGCGCGCTTACGGAGATTTTGCGATAGCGGTGCAAGCCCTGCCCTCATCGGACCAGATCGTTGCGTCCTTGCATTTGAAACCTTTATACGATGCGTTGCTGTCCCGCGCTTGTATTTCACCGCGTTCAATCGACTTTGTAGATTTCGGGATCAAGGGTTCACAATTAAACCTCTTTACGAATAAGGACTTTTTAGGTATTGACACGTTGTGTCAATTGTCAAAGATCAAAAAGTATACGCGCGCGAATCCTGGCTCTTTCGACTTTGTGGAACAAAGCGCCCGGTTAGGGCTTTTGAATTTCTGTACAGGCTATTCTTTTCAAGCCCTTTTCGAGACGGGGAAGCCGGTGTATGAGGCGTATGGTTTGCAGGTACATGGCCTAGTCGAGGGGAAAGGAAGTGTTTTAATCTTCCCAGATGCTCGATTAAAGAAAAGGGAAATCCCTTCGAGTGTGTTAGTCCAAATTCCAGGACGCGTTGTTCGTTTCGGAAAAGACTATCTGAACTTCGAAGAGTTAATCGACCTAATCCAATCTGCGGATTATATCTATGCCGCAGATTCTCTGCCTCTACATTTAGCCTACTTGTGTTCTAAGCCCCACTATATTTTATATCCAGAGGGTGGAAAGCTAGACTTCTTTACGCCTGACGCCTTAGCGTCTGGTTCTTACAGCACGTTTAATCAGTTTACGTATGTTTAAGCGAGCCTTTGTCCTTTTTGCGGAGCATGAGACGGAGCGTCACTCGCATATAGAGGCATTGCGTGCAGTTTTGCCGGCTTTAGAGGTGGTGGAGCCAGTATTTTCATCGCGAACCCATGTGCCTTTTTTAGCGGCTCTGATGGAGAAATCGCACGCGAGGACTGGAAAGGCCTTATTACCCACGGAGATCGGGGTGATTTTAAGCCATCGAAAAATTTGGGCTAAAATTGTAAAAGAGAATACGAACGAGCACTTTCTTGTGTTAGAATCTGATAGTCGAATCCTGAAACCGGAGCTTTTAAAGTCTGAAACGGCAGGAAAATACGATCTGTTTTTCTGGGGAGCGTGGAATGGCTATGCGAGTTTGAAGCGATCAACAGAGAAGAACGGAGTGGGGGAACCTCTGATTAAATCCGTTTATGGCGCTTATGGCTATTCACTGAACTCAAAGGCGGCGGCTTATCTATTAAAAAAGACGGCGCAGGTGGCGTATCCGGTGGATATGTACAAGCGTTTTGTGGATCCGGCGGAGATTTCTTTGGGTGCCATTGTGCCGGAAGTCATTTCGACTTGGCGTACCTCGGATTCACTGATAAGGAAGGAGAGTCGCGGACATCTTTTGACCGCTGAATTAATTCGCCTGATTTTCTATTGCCGAAACACGATACAATCGTACTTTTGTTAATATGAGTCAACCAGCTTCTATCGTAGCGATTACCTGGGACGGGAAATCCAGCCCCATGGACCACATCCATTTTGATGTGGAGCCGGCTTTCGATTGGTTGCTCTATGATTATAGTGGCACTGTCGCGGAGGCTCCGATGTCTGTCAAGCACTATATATCATTGAAATCAGAGTGCAAGGGCGACGTGATGCAAAACATCTACGCCTCCTTACAGTCTATTCCTTTAACCTACATAGGTTTTTTAGATGATGACCAAATCATCACCGTATCAGACCTGAACAAGTTATTTTTTATTGCTGCGTTAGAAAAATTAGACGTATTTCAACCTAGCTTGAACCACGATTCCTATTATAACCTGCGCCAGTTTTTACACAAACCAGGGTACTTAGTTCAAGATACCTGGTGGGTAGAAATTATGTCTCCATTTTATAGCGAGGCCGTTTTTAAGGCTGCAGGACCGCATTTCAAACATTCAATTTCCGGAACAGGATTGGATGTCTATTTGATTCCTACGATTCAACGCTTAATCGGAAATACGAAGACAGCGGTAGTACATGGGGTGCAATTAAAACATGCGCGTCCGATTAGAACGGATAACCGGGTGTTCTCGAATGGGAAGACGAACTTAGAGGAGATTCGCTATTTGCAAGGCGTTTGCCGTGGGATGGCTGCTGAGAGACCTGAGCTATTCGACTCGGAATTTCATTTCCATGTATTGGATAGACGCTATGTACACGGAGTGCCTTTGGCCTATAAAATCCAACGCATTCCTCGCATGCTTCGCAACTTGTATAAACTGATCGTAGACGCTAGTTACCGCTAATGGAGACCCGGAAAAATGTCTTTTATAATGTGCTGTTAGCGATTTCGCAGGTTTTATTCCCGCTGATTACGTTTCCTTATTTGGCTAGAACCCTAGGCCCAGAGCACGTGGGGGTATTAAATTTTGCGGAAAGTTTCGCAAAATACTTCGTTCTCCTTGCAGCCTTGGGTATCCCCATTTACGGAGTTCGTGAAATCGCTAAAGTAGCCTCAGACCGTGTTCAGTTAACGAAAACGGCCACCGAAATTTTCATCATTAATGCCTTGGGAACACTGCTTTTAAGCGTGATTTTCCTCGTGTTTATCTTCGTTTTACCGCAATTAGCTGCAGAGAAATCACTTTTCCAATGGGCTTTGGCCTATTTCATCTTGCAAGTATTCCAATTAGAGTGGTTCTTCTCTGGGATGAATCAATTCAAATTCATCGCACTTCGTTCCCTTGTTATCCGCCTCTGTTTCATCGCCGCGGTGTTTTTATTCATTAGGAACACGAACGACTACGTGAATTATTTCCGGATGCAGGTAGGCCTGGCCGTTATTTTAGCAGCGCTTAATGGTAAACGATTGTGGGAATTATTGGATTTCTCTAGCTTCTCATTTAAAGGTTTAGAACTGAAAAAACACCTGAAGCCGATGGCCTTGTTGTTCCTGACCATCTTCACTATTTCGGTGTATTTCTCCTTAGATACCATATTGTTGGGCTTTTTAGCGAATAATGAGAGTGTGGGCTATTACTCGTCTGCCTTGAAATTGAATCGACTTTTCATAGGCGTTTTAAGTGCCATTTCGGTGGCGATGTTCCCCGGATTAGTGAGTTTATACCACAAGGGGGAAAAAGAGGCCTTCGTGTTGCTAGTGAAACAATGTTTTTACGTGCTTGTGAGTTTAGCGATGCCTTTGGTGGTGGGAATTATCACTTGTGCACCAGAGATTATTCATATTTTGTTGGGAACGGCCTTCGATCGTGCCATTCTTCCTTTGCAAATCACGGCACCGCTGATCTTGATCATTAGCATGTCGGGGATTTTTGGCTTCCAAATTCTTAGTGCCGTGGGCAAAGATAAATCGATCCTCATTTCGGCTTTGATCGGGATGTTTATTAGTATCGTTTTGGCCTTTTTTTTAGTGCCTTCGCATCAGGAAATAGGCGCGGCGATTACCATTTTGGTAACTGAATTAGCGGTTTGCACGGCTTTCGTCTTCTTTACGAGAAAGGAAATCTCGCTTTCGAATTATACGCTGGTGTTTTTCCAGCAATTATTGGGCTTGATTCCGTACCTAGGAATCGTGTTCTTGTTTAAACTCTTCGTTCCTACGCTATTATTGCGCTTGCTGGTAATAGGGGTGTTTTCGCTGGCTTGGTTTGTGGTGTTGCAGCTTTTTATTTTGCCTGAAAATGCCTACCAATCACAGGTCAGGAGACTGATGGACCGCCTTCAAAAAGACTAGTATGATCTCTATCGTAATTTGTTCGAAGCAAAAAAACTTGTGTGATCAATTAGTCTCAAACATAGCCGATACCATCGGTTGCCCATATGATTTGCAGATATTTTCCGATAAGGATTCCATTACACAAGCCTATGAGGAAGGGCTAGTGTTATCCCAATATTCCATTTGTTTATTTATACACGAAGATATTCTCTTTCACACTAAAAACTGGGGGGCTATTCTCGTAAGTCATTTCAAGGAAAATAGTCAACTGGGCTTAGTAGGAATAGCTGGTTCAAAATCTAAAACGTTTATTCCATCAGCTTGGTGGGATTGCCCTGAAGAGGATAAGGTAATTCGAATTATTCAACACAAACCTAATGGGAGTAAAGAAGACCAAAATCAAGGTTTCGGATCCGAAAAGATAGTTGAAGCCGCTAGTATAGATGGCGTGTTTATGGCATTGCTTAAAGAATCAGGCGTGCATTTTGATCAGAGTTTAACAGGTTTTCATGGGTACGATTTGGACATATCCTTAGCTGTTCAGGGAAAAGGATACAAGGTTGCCCTCATTCCAGATATAGTATTAGAACATTATTCGCTGGGTAATTTACATCAGGGTTGGTTGAATGCGATTTTGCATGTTCATCGAAAATACAAACACGTTTTACCCATCCATTTAGGATCTGCCGGAATAGGTCAAGAGTTTAAAAACCTCATTCAATTGTTCAAGCATTATGTGAACTTAGTTAGGAAGAATTCCTAACTTTGTTTATGAAGTTTTTCTTTTCACTTTGCTGTTTATTCTTTCTTCTAGCTACGGCTGCGAGTGCTCAAAACGCTATTCCCGTCGGATTCTCTGACATTGATGAGCAAGTGAGCAACCTTCAACTTTTAGGGAAAGTAGATGCAAATCAGTCGATGCTTGCACGACCCTTTTATTCTACGGGAAAGCAAAGCATGCAAGATCTGTATAGATTGATCGACCCTTCCACTAAAGACTCCATTAAGAGCTATAAGAAAGGTTTATTTCAGGTTATTTTATTGCCTGCTTCTTTGACCCAAAAACTAAATACCTCACGTCCTTATGGATGGAATGACCAGGCGATGTCGTTTTCGAATGGTTACCAAATGCAGGCAAGTGCCGGCATGTATGCTCGATTTAGCATGCTTCATATTCAATATAAACCCGAATTTGTACATACTGGATCATCAGAATATGAGTCCAATGATGCATGGGGGCAGGTTAATCCGTCATTTAATCGCTTCAGTTTAGGACAATCTTCTGTTCGTTTAGAGGCAGGAGGGATTTCGCTAGGCGTATCAAACCAAAATCTTTGGTGGGGCCCTGGACATTATTCTTCCTTATTGATGACCAATAATGCTGCTGGTTTTTTGCACTATAGTCTGAATACAATACGTCCATTAAAGACGCCCATCGGTTCTTTTGAGTTTCAATTGATATTAGGGCGAATTACTCGGGATTCCTTGCAAGGATATGAAAATGCAGCACTTAAAAGTAGGGATCTTTCAGATAAGCCTAAAAACCGTCAGTATAACGGTCTGATTCTGACTTACCATCCCAGGTTTATGAAGTATGTATTTTTCTCGGTCTCTAGATCTTTCCAAAACTACGAGGGAGATCGCCAGGGTGCTAGATTCATGAATACCTATTTACCCGTATTAAATAATTTGTTCAAGAGCGATTATAATGATGATACGCTGAGTAAAGACCAGATTTTGAGCATTTCAACCCGTTGGTTAATGCCGAAGAATCACGCAGAAGTCTATGCAGAGTTTGGTTATAATGACGCTAAACAAAACTTGCGTGATTTGTGGTTAGATATGGCTCATTCATCCGCTTGGGTGGTTGGATTTAAGAAATTACACCCATTGAATAGTCGAACATTTATTGAGATTTTTGGTGAAGCAACTAAGATGGCACAAAGTCCCTCTTATTTGATGCGGTCTGCATATAATTGGTATCAACATTGGCAAGTGTTAGATGGATACACTCACAATAATCAAATTCTAGGCGCAGGTGCAGGTCATGGGAACAATGTTCAGACCATAGGGGTAAGCTGGAATCAAGGTTGGAAGAAAATTGGATTAACATTTGAGCACATTTCGCAAAATCCGATGTTAGAAACTGGTCAATCGGCAGTCAGGACAAGATTAGTTAAATGGGATGATTATGCTTTTGGACTTCAAGGAGGATACCGATATAAAAAACTCTTATTTACGGGGGATGTGAAATGGGTGAATTCGAGTAATTATTTATGGGAAAAGGATCATTCGAAATCGAATGTGTTTGCCTTCATTAATACGATTTTCTTATGGTAAAGTACATTCTAGGCCTCTTATTGCTCTCTTGCACGGTCTTCGCTCAGACGACTTTACTAGATGATATTAGTCTGCAGGATCTACACCGAAATGCGCAATTAATGAACATGGATTCAGCTAAGTATGCGAATCAATCGTTTCTGATTCGCTCGATTTCGGCGCTCCAGGAACTGGAAAAGGTTTCTAGCGATAAGTTTAAATTACAAGGTATTTCATTACGTCACACCTTACAGAATAATAGCCTGATGCCTTTAGGATTTAACCAGGGCACAATGTTTCCTTCCGTTGGGTTTCAGCGTCGCTGGAGCCTAGGCGTTCATTTCTCTTGGAAATTCCTCGATGTAAATTTGCAGCCGGAATGGGTGCTTGCAGAGAATTCGCCGAGTGTCCCTTTTGCAGGAAGTCCGCAGGATGGCAACTATTGGACAAGAATCTTTTTCCTCATCAATAATAACATCGATCAATACCGGTACTTTGGGTATGAACCTCTGAAAACTTTTTTCCCTGGTCAATCTCGTATCGCTATGAAGTTTGGGAATGTCGTTACAGGCGTATCGACAGAGAATAATTGGTGGGGCCCTGGATTTAGAAACAGCTTAATGATGACTAATGAGGCCTCTGGTTTCCTACATTATTTTGTCCAAAACCGGAAGCCTGTCCACACTCCAATCGGAACATTTGAGGGTAAGGGACTTATCGGGATGTTAGAAAATCCGACCATGCTTTCACCAGAAGACAAGAATTTTCGACCAATCTGGGCGGGCGGAATAGAGCATAAGAACAATTCAGTGCGCATGCTGAAGGCCTTTATTGTCAATTGGCAGCCCAAGTGGGTGCCCAATTTCTACTTAGGTTATTCCTACGCACATCAAACCTACTTCGAAAATGAGGGTCCACAATCGGGTAAGCCGTTTGTAGAGAATCCTAAAATGCAATTAGGGGCTTTCCTTTTCCGCTTTGCTTTGCCTAAGGATCATGCAGAATTTTATGCAGAACTGGGCCAACCGGATAAGTTAGTTGGGCCGGCCAGTTTCTTTGGGGATTCCACGAAGACAGGGTTTGTGATAGGGGGACGGAAGTTATTTCCTTTGGGCAAAAAGAAGAAATCCTATTTACAGCTAGGCATCGAATTCACGCAATTGCAGTTGATGGATCCCGGTTTAGTAATAGATAATAACAACGTGGGTGGCGGGCCATTACATAACAGCTGGTACACGAGTACGGAAGTGCGTCAAGGCTATACTCAGAATGCCAAAATGCTAGGGGCCTCTATCGGTCCAGGTTCAAACAGTCAAAGTGTTTATCTAAGCCTCCATCGCGGAAGAAGCTTAATCCGTCTTAATCTTGAGCGCTTTGCTCGCAATAACGACTTTTACGTGTACCAATATTTCGGTAGTGGTCATGCAAACCGCTATTGGGTGAACTTGATGGCCGGCATCGAAGCCCAAATCGGAATCACCAAGAACTTGCTTTTAGGTGGTTCATATCTGCACACCGCAGTGAATAATTATATGTGGGTGCGCATAGAAGATAACATCGCAGATTGGTCAGAATCCTCCACGAGATCGGATTACATGAACCAGCAGTGGCAGGTTTCTTTAAAATACCAAATCAATGGACGCCGTTAAGAAGCTGTATTTACAGGCGTATTTTTTCGTGATGGCACTCTATGTGTTCTTCAACAAGGGGATTGCTTACAGTTTTTTGGCGGAGGCATTGTGGGCTGGTGGTTTCATCATCCTGTTTCTGACGCGTAAATCGTATGCCTTCGGCTGGGATAAGCGGACGAAGATTTTGGCTTTTTTTCTGGCGGTTACGGTGGGCTATATCGGCTGGGGATTACGTTCTTATGCCCTGTTTGATGTGATTCGCGACTCTTTCGTGATCCAATATGCGTGGTTTGCGTTTTTTGTGTTTCTGTTCAAGGATTTGCGCGCGCAAATGTGGGAGTATATCATCAAGATTTATACTTGGTTCCCGTTTTTCGCCTTATTGAATTTTTACCTCCAAAACTTTTCGGAATTCTTCGAGAACTTCATCCTCTTCGGATCCGTGCCCTTCGCGCTCTATAAATACGGTGACATGGGGGTGCATTTGTTGATTTCGTCGTTGGTATTGATGTTGTATTTAAATCACCGATCGATCCGTTTTCAGGTGACTTTAGCCGTGGCGATTCTATTGAATTTATTGATTATCACGGCTTATTCTCGCTCCGGGATGCTTGCTTATTTGATTAGTTTAGGACTTTTTGTGTTCTATACAAAGCGCGAAGAGATGCGGGTTTTGTTCAAGCAATATGCGCGCTATTTGCCTATTATCTTGTTGATTGTGTTGCCATTGTATGCGTCTATCAAGGTGAAGGAAAACTTCCAGGGCCGCAAGGTGGGGATGGAGCAATTAGTGGAGAACGTGGGCTCGATTTTTGGGGTGAGTAAGGATGCGACGTTGGATGAAAATAAGTTTTGGCGATTAGTGTGGTGGGCGAATATTATCGATTACAGTGTTACGCCGGAATATGCGGCGCAGGGCAAGGGTTTGGGGATGAGTCTGGCGGAGAGCGATGATGTGGTGACGGAGATTGAGGATTTGCGGTCGCCGCATAATTTTAATTTGACGATTTTAGCGCGTTTCGGATGGCCGCTGTTCTTGTTATGGGCCTATTGGCTTTTGTGTTTGTTTAAGCCTATGTTTAAACGGCAGCTGAACGATCAGCAGCTGATGATTTCCTGCGTGCTGTTCACTTTTTGGCTGAATGGAAGCTTCGATGTGTTCCTTGAAGGACCCATGGGCGCTTTCCCGTTCTGGACCTGGGTGGGCTTGTATTTTTTAGGGGATTTCTTCCCGGAACCAGATACCGCACCGAATGAAGCATAAAAAGGTTGATATTCTGGGTACCCCCGTTTCCTCGCTGACGATGGATGAATTGTTTAGCGATTGGGAGCTTGTGATTCAGGAGGGCCAAAAAGCACAGGTCTGTATTACGCCGGTGAATTCGATATTGGCGGCGCGCGCGACAGCGCGCGTTCAAACCATCTACAAGAACGCGGAGTATGTTCTTTGCGATGGAGTCCCGGTGAAATGGGCCTCCGAGTTTTTGGGTAAGCCCATCAAGCAACGGATTACGGGATTGGATGTATTGCCGAGGGTATTTCCGTTTGCCTTAAAGAACGATTTCTCCATCTTTTTGCTCGGCGCTTCGCCGGGAGTGGCAGAAACGCTACAGCAAGTGATGGAGGCGAAGCACCCGGGAGTACAAATCGTGGGAACCTTCGTGCCGCCGTTCAGAGCGGTCTTTTCACAGGAAGAAAATGAGCAGATGATGCAGGCAATCAATGCCATGAAACCGGATATTTTATTGGTGAGTCTGACGGCGCCAAAACAAGATATTTGGATTGCGGAAAATCTAGCCGGCTTAGACACGCATTTGGCAATCGGAATAGGCGGAGCCTTCGAAGTGGCCGCGGGAATGATCAATAGAGCGCCGGTTTGGATGCAGAAGGCAGGATTGGAATGGTTCTATCGCTTCTTGCAGGAGCCTAAGCGGATGTTCAAACGCTATTTCGTGGAGGCGCCGGTGTTCATTCCGCTCATCATTCAACAAAAACTTAGTAAGCGTTCTGGTCGCCTCTAAAGAAGTTGATGACCGTCTGGAGGATGATTTGGCAATCTAACCAAAACGACCAGCGGTGAATATAACTCAAATCAAAGTCTACACGTTCCTGCATGTCTTCCGTCGTACGCGTTTCCCCGCGACAGCCGTTTACTTGCGCCCAGCCGCTAATTCCCGGCAAAACAATGTGGCGTAACATATAATTGTCCACCGTATTCATCGATTCGATATTCAGCGGAGTCGGGTGCGGACGAGGTCCCACAACAGACATATCGCCCATCAACACATTCCAAAACTGCGGAATCTCATCTAAGTTTGTCTTCCGTAAGAAAGCCCCAATACGCGTGATGCGTGGGTCATCTTTATGCGCCTGCTGGTAATTCCCGTCTTCATCCACGTCCTCACTTTCCTGCACCATCGTCCGGAATTTATAGCAAATCAAGGTCTCGTTATTTAAGCCCCAACGCTCTTGTTTGAAGATCACGGGCCCTTTGGACGTCAACTTAATCAACAAGGCGATCAGCGGAAACAAAATCAACCCGAAAGTACAGAAGAACAGCACCGAAAAAGTCACATCAAAAATGCGTTTTAAAATACGGTTTTCGATACGGTCTAGTGGCAAGCGCCCCACATTCATCACGGGCACTTGACCGATGGTCTGAATACTGACTGAGGAAGTAGAATATTGCTTGAAATCGGGAAGGATACGGACTTTAGTCCGGTAATAATCACAAATGCTGATGCAGCGCTGAATAGTCGTATACTCATCAGTGGGTAAGGCAATCACGACTTCGTCAATATAACGCGACTTTAGAATTAAGTCTAGCTGGCTGATTTTACCTAAATAATCACAACCTTGGATATTATTCATTTCGTCATCAATGATGCCCTCCACTTTATAGCCGTAATAATAGTATTTGTGAACGGTCTCGAAGAAGTTCTTCGCCGCCGCGGTTGCACCCACTAAAAGCACTACATCGTTCATGCGTCCTTGGTAAAAGGCGGCATGGCGATTCTTCCGTAAAATATACTTGGTAATGGATGCAAAGAGGAAATTTGCACCAATGAAATACACGAAAAAGCGGAAATCGTAGGCCCCGGTTGGCTTCAAAAAGAAGAGACTGGAGCTGAGTAAAATGGTAAATAAAATCAGGTGGTAGATAATAAAGATAATCTCCTCGGCGAACTTATTGGAGCGTCTATCCGCGTATAATTTGGAAAAAGACGACACAAAATACCAAAGGACCAAAGCCAATAATCCGAAGGCCGGATTCCACTGATCGAGATGTCCTGTGTTCCAAAGCGCCACCAAATACGCCGCGAACACCACGAGGGCATCGTTCACATAGCGAATCAGCACAAAACGATTGGACTTTTTGTTCATAGAAATCTTTATCAGTCAAATTTACAACATTGCGCCCATTCCTCCCTAAATTTGTCTATGCTTAAACAGATCTTTTTTTTCTTTTTGACCATCCAAATCTACGCCCAGACGATTCCGGTGGGGATGAATGATTTTTCGGAAGAGCGTTTTCGCAACCAACAATTGATTTCTGGGGCTACTAAATCGTTTACTATACGGCCCGTTTCTGATTCTACTATTTCCCGACTGCTGCCCGCCACTGTCCTGACTTCTTATAATTCGGATGTCCCGATGGGCTGGAATGACGGCGCGATGATCCCGGCGGCGGGGCTACAAACTTATTTAACGGCCGGTTTTTTTCTCAAGCACAAGGCGCTCAGTCTACAAGTAAAACCGGAATTTGTCTATGCTGAAAATCGGGACTTTGAGACCTTTTCCCTGCAAGGTGCTTACCGGGCACCGATGCTGGTTTTGTGGAATAGCACGGATATTCCGGAGCGTTTTGGGACGACTTCTTATTCCCGTTTTCGTTTAGGCCAAAGTGCCCTCCGACTCTCCTCCCGCTCCGTTTCCGTAGGCATTTCCACCGAAAACCTCTGGTGGGGTCCCGGTTTCAGGAACTCCTTATTAATGTCAAACAATGCCCCAGGATTCCTGCATGGCACATTTAACAGCGTAAAACC
>JACCDN010103405.1_pt1 | contig 17451 bp, 12 predicted proteins | sample 7441691 | NCBI WGS metagenome assembly JACCDN01 (sample SAMN15323439, study PRJNA562643) | freshwater metagenome | isolation source: river surface water | place: USA:Blue River Watershed | collected 2017-08-16
ATTCTCCCAGAAGCCTTCATTTATCCGCAGGATTTAAATCTCAAAACTTTAATGTTCAGGCTCAAATGTCAAAATCAGACGCCAATTACCTTGCTTATAACTTTGAATTCACGGTCAAGGAATGAAAACAGCGCTTTTCCTCATTTTCATGATTTTCCCAGCTTTTGGCCAAGAAACTGCCATTAAAGAAAAGGAAGAAGAAACTGAAAAAAAAGAGGAGGACAAAACTAAGCTCCCCAAGGACTTTGTAGAATTAGAAAAAGAAATGCCGCCATTTCATTTAATGACGGAGTTCCAAAATGGGCATGTAAGTTTATTGCCTTTAAGCATTCCCATTATCCGAAATGAAAAAGTTGTATGCACAATTGAAATGGAAGTTTCCTTGCAAACCAAAGGGTTTAAACAAAGTTTAGAACTATGGCGCCATAGAAGAAAATTACAAGATAAGGTTTACAACCATCTTTACTGGCTTCTTGATTTTGCATGGGAAGAAAATTGGCATCCAAAAATTGACCCCATTCGTATGAATATAAAAAAAGCGCTCACTCCTTTGAATACGCAACTTTTAATACAAGACGTTTTTATTGTTAAATTTTTCGTAAAAAATGAGGTTTCTTAAAAAAAACTTGACATAAAAAAAGCACTATTGTATAGTGAGTGCTAAGATTAACAAAATAAAGGATGATAAATATGATTCGTTACATTTCCACTGCCGCTTCATTGACTGTGTTGCTCACTGCATCTTTTGCCAATGATGTTCTTGCCGGTTCTTCAAAAGCAACAGAAACAAAACCTGCTGCAGCAGAAACAGCTAAACCAGCAGAAGTAAAAACAGAAACTTCAGTTGTAACACAAACTGGAACAGGTCCGGTTATGGCAAAAGTTGGCGATAAAGAAATCAGAAAAAGTGAAGTTGATCAAAAAATTGCGGAATTGAAAAAAAGCGCTGAAAAAACAGAAAATAAAGATAATCCAATTTTCAAAGATCTTTTAGATCCAAAGAAAAAAACAGAACTTGAAGGAAAAGTTCTTGAGAGCATTATCACGAAAATGTTACTTGATGAGGGCGTGAAAAAAATCAAAGAAACTGAAAAGTTTAAAAAGACAGCAGAAGCTGTGCTGGAAGAAATTGCTCAAAAAAGCTTTCTTATCGAACAAGCAGATAAAAAAATCACTGATGACGAAATTAAAACACAATATGATGCTTTTGTGAAAGCACGCCCTGCTGAAGATCAAGCTTATATTGCCATCATCAGAACAAGCGATGAAGCAAAAGCAAAAGAAGCTTTTGAAAAACTTGGAAAAGGCGAAGACTTTGCAAAAGTTGCAAAAGAGTATTCCAATGATGAACGCACAAAAAATGATGGCGGCGCAATCAACATTGCAATCAAAAAATCCGACCAATCCCCCAAAGAATTGGTTGATGCAATTTTCGCAACATCAGTTGGAAAAGTATGCGATAAGCCAATCAGAATTGAAGCTGATCTTGGAAAAGAAGGTAAAAAAGTTGAATATTTGATATTCAAGGTTACAAAGCGTGAACCAGTACCAACTCCAACTCTTGATCAATTGAAAGAACCATTAAAAGCAGCGATTCGTGAATCCAAACTCCCAGCAGTTATGGCCGATCTTCGTAAGAATTCAAAGGTTGAAATTTTCAAGTATGATACATCTGGAACAAAAACAGAAGCAGCAAAAGCAGAACCATCAAAAGATGCAAAGCCAGCTGAAAAGAAATAATTTTTTTCAAACCTTAAAGCCCGCAGATTTTCTGCGGGTTTTTTTATTCCTCAAACAGAACATCTTGCGCATCGCTTTCTCCCAGTAATAGAATAAGCGCCCAATTTATCTTTTGAACAGGCATTTTTCTCATCCATTCAAGATGATAAGTTTCTGGATAAAGCATTATATTATGCATTTCTCCTGCTTGTGCGCTAATAGATGAAAAAATAGAAGACATATTGCTAATCTCTTTTCTTTTTGCCCCTATTTCTTGACCTTCACAAGATCTAATCATCTTTGAAAATATTGATTGTGCCTGAATATGAAGATTGGAAAGATGTTCATCTTTGTTTGATGCATCTTGTTGAACTTTTGAAACCATGTCTTTTACCCAAAATTTCAGCTCATCTACAAATTCTTCTTTTAGCAACTCTTGATATAAGTCATTTCTCTCTAACCCTTCATTTAAAATTCTTTCTGCAGAGTAAGATTTTAAAGAACCAAAAACCAACAAACATAATGCAGCGTGAAATATTTTCATAACAGAATCCCCCTTTTTAAAGTTAGATTTAGATTGTATATCACACTCATTACTATTTTATTAATTTCAAGAGTTTATAATAAGGTTGCTTTTTAAGCCATTTTGAAATATCATAATAAATGGAAGCTGCCGGGTTCGCTTGAATGTTTTATCCCTGGGGCCATAAGATCCTTTCGGGGGCTGTCACTTCGTAGACTGTGGTTTATGTATACGGTCACCCACCTATTTTTATAATAGGCCGCAAAGAGGATTCAAAAATGTTTGCGGCTCATGCGGCTTCCTTTTATTTTTTCAATACTTCTTTTTGCACCATCGTCAGTTCCTTAATTCCCATTTTAGCCAACAACATCATACTTGAGAGCTGATCTTCTGTGAAAGGCTTATGCTCTGCTGTTGCTTGAATCTCGATCAATTTCCCAGAGCCAAACATCACAAAATTTGCATCAACCTGGGCCCTGGAATCCTCTACATAATCAAGATCAAGCATTACTTCTCCATCAATCACGCCGCATGAAACAGCTGCAATCGTATCAATCAAAGGCAAAGCTTTAAGTTTACCTACTCCTACCATTTTCTCTAAAGCTAACTGAAGAGCAACATATCCTCCTGTAATTGCAGCAGTGCGTGTTCCTCCATCTGCTTGAATAACATCGCAATCAATGCGAATTTGCTTTTCACCCAATGCCTTTAAATCCACAACCATACGAAGAGCCCTTCCAATTAAACGTTGGATTTCTTGCGTTCTTCCTGTTTGTTTCCCTTTTGAAGCTTCGCGATCAATTCTTGATTCTGTTGACCTTGGCAACATTCCATATTCAGCCGTGACCCAACCTGTTCCTGTATTGCGCAAAAATGGAGGGACTTTGTCTTCAAATGTGGCCGTTGCAATCACATGCGTATCTCCAAATTTGATCAAACAAGAGCCTTCAGCCCACTTTGTTACGTCTTTGATAATTTCAATAGGGCGAAGTTCGTTAAAAGATCTGTTATTATGTCTCATTTTTATTTTTCCTTATTTTAATTTTAATGTTAAAGATGCTTCTAAAAATCCTTCTATATCCCCATCTAAAACGCCCAAAGCATTTCCTTTTTCAAATCCTGTTCTCAAGTCTTTAACCATTTGGTATGGGTGTAGAACATAAGACCTAATCTGATGTCCCCATCCAATTTGAGACTTAGAGTCATTCTCGCTTTGCATAGCTTCTTCACGTTTACGCAACTCCATCTCATATATACGCGCTTTTAGCATGGACATGGCTTGCGCTCTGTTGCGATGCTGAGATCTATCGTTTTGACAAGTCACAACGATTCCTGTTGGCATGTGGGTAATACGAATTGCGCTTTCTGTTTTATTGACATGTTGCCCTCCAGCGCCTGATGCTCTATAGGTATCTACTCTTAAGTCTTTTTCTTGAATATCAACTTCTATACTGTCATCAACTTCTGGGTAGATCCAAACTGAAGCAAAACTTGTATGACGTTTTGCATTTGCATCAAAAGGAGAAATACGCACCAAACGATGAACACCAGACTCTGTTTTAAGCCAACCATACGCCATCTCACCTGTGATTTTCAATGTCACAGATTTAATTCCTGCCTCATCGCCAGGGCTTTCTTCAAGCCATTCTGTTTTATATCCCCTTGAGTCGGCATAGCGCATATACATACGCACCAGCATTTCTGCCCAGTCTTGCGCTTCCGTCCCCCCTGCCCCAGCATGCACTTCTAAAAATGCATTATTGCGGTCTGCTTCCCCTGAAAGCAAGCTTTCAAGGCGCTTTTTTCTGGATTGGATCTGCAAGTCAAACAACTGAGTTTCTCCTTCTAAAGTCAGAGCCTCATCACCCATTTCTGTGCCAAGATCAATTGCTGTTAACGCATCATCTACTTGTTTTTCAAAAGATGTAATCCTTGCAATTGATGCTTCCAGATCATTTTTTTCCTTCATAACAATCTTTGCTTTGTCTGGATCTTCCCAAAGATCTGGATCTTGGGACTCCTGGATGAGATTTTTCAAAGACAAACATGCCGCATCAAAATCAAGATGTTTCTTTAAAATGATGATACATTCTTTAATTTCACTCAAAGCTGATTCTAATTCTGCGCGCATTTTATTCCTTAATCCTCAAAATCTAACCCTTGGCCTTCATAGTAACTTCTTCTATTTTGCCACTTTTCATCCACAATCACATGCAAAAAGAGATGAATTTTTGCACCCAAGAAATGCTCAAGCTCTTTTCTTGATGCTGTACCTATCATTTTAATTTTTGCACCTTTATCACCCAGAACAATTGCACGTTGACTTTCTCGCTCCACAACAATAGATTGCACAATTTTTATATCACCATTATCAAAAACTTCAAAGCGATCTGTCATCACATGAATGGAATATGGCAATTCTTGATGCAAATATTCATAAATTTTTTCACGTGTGATTTCTTCAGCGCTGGTTCTTTGTGACAAATCACTAATCTGATCTTCCATGTAAAACCAAGGTCCAAATGGCACCTTTGAACACAATGACCCCATAAACCTTTCAACTCCATCCCCACTCAAAGCAGAAATCATAAAAATATCATCAAAATTAAACACAGAAAACTTAGAGATAATTTCAAGGAGTTTTTCCTTTGGAAGCAAATCAATCTTGTTTAAAACAAGCATTTTTGGTTTTTCAAATGTTGATAATTTTTGAGCCGCATGCAAAGAATTGGAGAGATCTTTTTTTGCAGCATCCACAATCAAAATCACCTGATCCCCGTCATAGGCTCCATCCCAAGCAGCCCTGACCATTGCTTTTTCAAGGCGTTTCTTTGCTCCAAAAATTCCAGGAGTATCAATAAAGACAAGCTGAGTATCATCTTTGGTATAGATTCCTAAAATTTTTCGTCTGGTTGTTTGAACTTTGTGTGAAATAATGCTTACCTTTGCCCCAATAAGCTGGTTCAAAAGCGTTGATTTTCCCGCATTCGTTTCACCAATAATTGCAATAAATGCAGATTTTGTATTCATTTTTGTGATCCTTTTAATGTATTAAGCAACTTCAACGCTGCAATATTTTGAGCATCTTTAACTGAAGCAGCCACCGCTATTTCGCTTAAATCTGTTTGTGGAATTTGGACTTGCATTGTAAACTCTGGAGCATGCGGAGGCCCTTGTGTTGTCATTAATGTATAAACAGGAGCTTGCATTTTTTTAAGATGCAAGTACTCTTGCAAGGCTGTTTTTGGGCGTTTTAAGGGTTTGCTTTCATTGTCAATCAAATCACCCCAGTATTGATGTATAAAGCTCTTTACTATATCAACCCCACCATCTAAAAAAAGAGCTGCCAAAAAAGCCTCCATAGCATCGGCAAACAAATTTTTGATCATCCTTGAATCGTAACCTGCAGTGTCATATTGAATATATTTATCAAGACCACATTTGATACATATTTTATACAAAGTATCCATACAAACCAGATTTGCAGACCTTAAAGAGAGCTCACCTTCATCCGCCTCAGGATAACGCGCATACAACGTATCTGCAATCACCAATCCTAAAATACGGTCTCCTACAAATTCCATTCGATCAAAAGCAATATCTTTTTTCTTAATCATCTTGCGCCTTTGAGACAAACTTGGGTGCAAAAGAGCGTGTTTTATCAAATCATGATTCTTAAAGACATACTCAAAAAATGGGAATTTGATGGGAACTTCATGAATAGACTCAGCAGACATATTTTAATCACAACTCTTCAAAATTAATATTAATTCAACATGATCAGACTTAAAATTTTTGATAATAAATTCTTGTTTGATATTACTTATCATAACCATAATAATATTTTTTGTCAACTTTATTTTACATACAAAGATGCAAACAGCAATAAAATTAAAAATAACCTCTCATTTATACTGGCAACATCCAGATAGAAAATCCCGCCATAAACCCCAATCATTTGTCCTCCACAAAGGCCCTACCAACAGCAAGAATGTTGCCTTGTGATAGATCTGTGTAACGTTTATCAGCTTCTGCTGTTTTTTTGGATTTTTTTGGGTCTTTGTAAACTTTAAGCCCCATAATAATCATCTTAAAATTTGGGTCTTTTTGGGTCATGATCACACCGCAACACCCACTTTTAAAAAACCTACCAAAAACCGATCATTCTTTGAAACACTTAGATAGATCATCATCCATCCCTTCTTTGATAAGTAATGTTTTGTCAATAAGCCTTTTTTTCTCTACAATGGCTAGCAAAATCAGGGGTCCCAATAGGAAAGTTTTTGTAATTTATCATTTAAATTTCTAAACCTGAAAATATCTCATTTTGCATTTTCTTGGAAAGAGATTATTAATGTCCATTTAAAGATTCAATTTTAGATGTTTTTTGATCGCTCAAAGGTGATTTCTTCAACAAAAATACACACAAGATCGATGATACAATAAAACCAATTGATACATAATAAAAATTGGTATTTTTCTCTGCCCCCACTCCTGAAATCATAATAATTGCCATCACCATTTCAATAAAAGAAATAATGGATGAAGCTGTTCCTGTTGCGGCCTTTGATTTGATGGCATGAAGCGCATTTGAAGTTGCATTTGCAAAAATAAACGCCATTGAGAATGAATACATCCCCATAACTGCCACTAAAATCAAAGGTGTTTTACAAACACTCAACGTTGCAAATAATAATAAACTTCCTGATATAAAAGTGCCCACAATACCAAAACGCATCAATGAAAAATATGTATAACGATTGTGGAAATAATGATTCAACAAAGACCCCAAACCATAACTTGCAACACTTAAAAGGTTATACAAACCAAAGCTAATCTGATCAACATTCATTGAATTAAAAACAAATGGCGCTGTTGCGATAAAACTCCAAAGACCAGAAAAAACAAGCCCTGAGATCAAAGCATTATTCAAAAATACTTTATTTTTCAAAATTACAACAATTTTCACTTTAATTAAACTGCATGAAAAAGGGTGTCGTTTTGATTTTTGTAGTGTTTCTGGAAGAAATTTGATCAAACAAATTAATAAAATCATCGCCGCACATGAAAGGAAAATAAAATTCATTCTCCAGCCAAAAAAATGTGCAATAACCCCTCCTAAAAGAGGAGCAAAAGCAGGCGATGCTGAAATCACCATTCCCAAAATAGAAATCACTTTAGTTGCATGCCTTTTTTTATAAAGATCTCCCACAACAGCTAATGCCAGAACCCATGCCACACCCTGCCCCAAGCCTTGAATAAAGCGCGCAAAGATCAAAACATGAATACTAGATGAAATAGAACATAAAAAGCTTCCAATCAAAAACAAAGAAACCCCCGCAAGCAAAAACTTTTTTCGCCCGTAACTGTCAGACAAAGGTCCATACAAGCATCCTGAAATTGCAATTCCAAGAAGATTTACCGTAATTGTTAACTGAGCTATTTCTTCATTAATTTTAAAAAATGATTTGATTTCAGGCAGACTTGGCGAATAGATATCGGTTGCCATTTCCATGATTATCAATATAAGAATAAGTAAAAGATTAATCACCATTTCTAATGTTTCTCCGTATTTAACCTGATTTTTATAATTAAATATGAGCAAAGACTATCATGAAATTGTAAAACCAACAAATTTTAAGGACATTTTTTTACATGAGAAATACTTTTGTCAAAAATATTATTTGACAATTTATTTTTTTATGTTAAAATAATTATAAATAATTGAAATAAAAAAGTGACACCCTTATATAAGACATAGAAGAAAACAACAGGAGAAACCAACATGAAAAAGATTACAACACTTGCTTACTTAATACTTACAACTTCCTCACAACTTTATTCAAGTGATGGCGCATCAACAACGCCCAGCTACGAAGACAATCCATTTTGGAGACGTGTCGCTGCAGAGTCTGGATATCGCCTTGGTGATACCCATGCTATTAAAATGCAAATCCAAGAAAGACTCAGAAATTCTTCTTCAGACCCTTTAAGCAAAGATGAATATAAATTAATGCACACCCCCACAGCAAAAGGCGGAATTGGATCTATGTGGCATGAAGAATCAGAGGGCCAAGGCGTTCCTATTTTACTGTTTGAAAACTCAGGAATAAATCATCAAGGGGTTCGTGTGAGCCCTCGATCGCAAATTTCTTCTTTGGGCGAATTTAGCGATCATGGCGCAGGAATGGCATCTCTTATAGGACAAATATCCCCAAAAGCTCAGATCATTGTGATACATACCGCTGACTTACCTAAAATTAATGAGTTTCCAGATGTTCGAATTTTAAACTTCTCAAACTCTATAACAGAAAATGCCTTGAGTTCATATATACCATTCTTGAACAATAAAATCATTGTAAAAGCATCAGGAAATAACGCGGAAAACTTATCTTCTAACGGCTGGAGCCCATCCATCTCAGATTTTATACTTTTTGCTGGAAATTTAAGGCAAGACCTCAGAGTCACTGCATCCTCAGGAAAACCAGGAGATATGCAATATATTCAAAATAATTTCTTATGGGTCACAGCACAAGATATTATGTGCGCAACAGGACTCGAAGAAGGAAATCAATATTCTCCCATCTCAGGAACATCATTAGCAGCAGCCATTTTAAGCGGGGCAGTTGCTCAAATGATGGAACGCTTTCCTGAATTCTCAAGCATAGAAATCAAAGAATGTCTTTTAAAATCAGCAGATCAAGACTTTATCCAAATATTTGAAGATGGTCATGATGGTGTGCACGTTTCACCAAAACATACGGCGCCTGGAGTTGCCATAGATGCATACAATCCTTCTATCTGGGGGAAAGGTATCTTGAATTTGAAAAACGCAATTATTTATGGAAATTTAAAAAGAAAACAGAAACAAACCCCCACCGCCATAACGGCTAGAAGCCATCGACTCGATAGAGCAATTCAAGAAATAGATCTCAAAAAAAATTCTAATTTGCGTTTTCAAATGATGGAAAAAATCAATCAAGAGCGCACAAATGGGGCTCTTCTGATTCAAAATAATTGGAAAAAAAGAAAAGATAATGTTAAATCCTGCTCAAAAAGAGATCCTTTAACACTTGATCCCTCCAAACCTGGTTTTACTTATGAAAGAGCTTTGAGTAAAACTTCTTCAAACTTTATCCCAGAATTAACTGCTTTAGAAGAAAAACAACTAAGAGGAATTTTATCTAAACCTTCTTCTGCTCAAAAAAGTAGAAAAATAAAAGTTCTTGAACCGCGCCCTTTAATTTTTGAAACATATCCATTCTTAGAAAAAATTTTAGACTCAAAAGAAAATCTCCCAAACATGGAAAGCTTTCTTGAGTTTCCAGAAAAAGCTGCTCAAAGCCTGTTAGAAAAATTTGGTGAAAACTTAAGCACGCTGTTCAAAGGAGAGAAAGTCACCGGCATAACATGGAATGGGCTAAACTTTGAAGCCATAACAACCAACATCACCGTTCTAGAGCGTTTTGCTGATATTCTTGCTTTAGAAAAAATAAAAGGATCTTTTGATTCCTCTTTTGAAAACATCAAAAAAGTTGAAAGGTTTGCACTATTTCTTTTGAAACACGAACAAAGCACTCCCGCACTCAAACAAGCTGTTCTTGAGTTTTTGAATATATTGAAATCAAACTCATTTTTTGGCTACTCTGCATCACTTTCACAAGAGTTTTTGCATGCTTTATATACACAAAATATTTTAGATGCAAAAATTAAAAAAGTAGAAATTGGTTATCATCATACAACAGGTCAAGCGCATGGATATATAAGACAAATATCTTTTCATGAAGCTGATTTTTTCACCCTTTCCCAAATTGAAAAAGTCGTTTCAAGTCAATATTTTGAAAAACTTATCAGAAGTGAGGTCTTCTTCTTGAGTGCACTAAGAGAGTCTGTTGGATATAGCGATTCTTCTAATGCCCGAATGATCAAAATATTGGATTTTTTTACACGCTACGGAAGCGCACTTGATCAGGAAAAAAGAAATGAAGCTTTTAAAAAATCGTTGAGTCAATTCGAACTTTTTTACGATCAAAAATGCTCACATGAACAATTTAATTTATGGGTTGCAACATCAACACAGTTGGGTGTTTCATTAAGTAAAAAAGATTTTCAAGGTCGTGATATTTTTGAGTAATAAAAGATAAAAATTGACGAAGGCACCTTTTCTTTCCATAATCAAATTTGAAAAGAAAATAAAAAATGAAAGATGTTAGAATTAATATGATAAAAACTCGCTTAATCCCTTTTGTAAAAATGCAAACACTTGGGAATGACTTTATCATCATGGATTTAAGGGAAAGTCCTATTATTTTAACATCCACCATCAGATCTAATATTGCTAACAGACGCCTTGGAGTGGGTTCTGACCAAGTCATCACCCTTCATCCTCCTACAAATCCAAATGCCGATGTGGCAATTGAGGTGAGTAACAGCAATGGGTCCATTAACAATGTTTGCAGCAACAATATCAGATGTGTTGCAGGGTTACTGCTCCAAGAAACAAAACTGAATTCCATTCATATCGAAACACATACAGGCGTTTATGAAGCAACTGTTTGCGGAAAAGAAATTGCCGTTAAATTTGAAAACCCGTCTTTTAAATGGGATGAAATTCCTCTGACCCATGAAGTTGATACTCTGTATGCCCCCATCGACCTTGGACCATTAAAAACACCCTCTGTCATACATCTGTTAAAGCCACACATGGTTTTTTTTACTTCACAACTTGAACATATACCTCTTGATTATTTAGGAAGCCATCTCGAGCATCACACCCTTTTTGCAAAACGTGCAAACGTTATCTTAGCTCAGGAAATCGATCAAACATCGCTTAGAATTCGTGCGTGGGAAAAAAATGTAGGGATTAGCCCAGGATGTTCATATGGAGCCGCAGCTGCTGTTGTGTGCGCTATAAAACGCGGTCTTTTTCAAGAAAATGAACATATTGAATGCGCGCTTGATGGCGGAAATCTTAGAGTTTTGGTAACCGGATCACAAGTATGGGTAAAATCAATTGTTTCAACAACCTTTACAGGCGTAATTGATATTGGAATTTGGGGGTAAAAATGAAAGAAAATTTAAAAACATTTAAAGTTTATAGATACAATCCAGATACAAAAAGCGCCCCATCATACGATACTTTCACCATTGATATCTTGAAATCTGGACCTATGGTCTTAGATGCATTGTTATACATCAAAAATGAAATTGACCCCACACTCACGTTTAGACGAAGCTGCAGAGAAGGTGTTTGCGGAAGCTGCGCCATGAATGTTGCGGGGAAAAATACACTTGCGTGCATCAAACCAATTGAAGAATGTTCCTCATCCAAAGGAGAGATCCACATCAACCCCCTACCCCACATGCCTGTAGTTAAAGACCTTGTCCCTGAGCTCAAACAAGCCTATCTTCAGCATAAAAGTATCTCCCCTTGGATTGATGAGGAAAATATTCAAAACCCCTTGAAAGAGCGTCTTCAGTCACCAGAAGAAAGAGCCAAACTTGATGGTTTATGGGAATGCGTGCTATGCTTTTGTTGCACAACAAGCTGCCCAAGCTATTGGTGGAACCCTGACAAATATCTAGGTCCTGCAACTCTGCTTCAAGCCACCAGATTCATTCAAGACTCAAGAGATTCAAGAAAAGAAGAAAGACTCAGCCGCCTTAATGATAAATTCAAACTTTATCGTTGCCGAACTATCATGAATTGTACAAACACTTGCCCAAAAGGATTGAATCCTGCCAAGGCAATTGGAAAAATCAAGGAACTTCATTCATTTTCATCTGCTGATTAACTTTATAAAACATTTTTTTAATATTTTTTCACATAAATTAAGAGAATATTTAGAATGTTTTGAGACAGTCCCTTTTAGTGGTCATTTTAGGATCGTTATTGACTTTTAAATAAAGAATCATTAAGGGAGAAAAAATTATGAATAAGCTAACCTACTCGCTATTAACAACTGCAATTCTTGAAAATGGAGTTTTGGGAGCAGACATTCCTCTTGAAAGTCAATGGAATTCAAGCAATCCCATATTTCAAAAATTCATCACCGACAATCACTATCCTGAGTCTGTTAGCGAAATATCATGGAAAATCATTTCATCCACCTATCAAATTCCAGAAGTTAAAGTCATATTAGACGCCATTACAGATCCTGAAGTCAAAAGAACATGCCTTGATGCAATTTCAAACATCCAAGGTAAAAACATAAAAGAAAGCGTTATTGCTGCTCAAAATTTAAGCTTATTCCCAAGATCTGGCGATAAAAAAAGCGATCTTTCTGCAAAGAAAAATATTTTAAATAGCTCTAATATAAAATCCATTATCAATTTCTCTCAAGTGTTACATAAATCTTTAGAACAATTTAGCAGCTACGATGAAGTCATGGCAAAATTAGAACTTGCAATGGGAACCTCAGAAAAAGCTAAAGATTTTCTAAAAAATTATATTTTCCAGGAAGAAACTTTTGATTTATCTAAGGCATTAGATTTTTCAAGTATTTGTAATGAATATGAAGATATTGCATTTTTAGAAATTCTTGAAGATGAAATAAAATCAAGAACTTCTGCTCAATCACGCATGGCCCTTGTTGAAAAATACATAACGCTTCCTCAAGAAAACCTACTCAATGTGATAAACTACATTTCTGGAAATTTAACTTTTCAATCACAAGATGAATTAATTGATGCGCAGGAAATATTAATTAAAATTGGCGCGCGCTCGCAAGATTTGACTTGGTTTGAAGCTTATGCATCTCCTTTATCCAATGGTCTTTCAGTAATCAATCAAGTCCGTTTCATGAATATGCTCTACAGTCTTCCTCAAACAGCAGTTGACAAGCCTTCTAATAAAAGCCTTTCAGAAGAAGAAGTGTTGCAGCTTAAATCTGTTTTAAATGTTATAACAGCTCCAAAGTTTGCAACAACAGCGACCGTTTCAGACAGAATCAATGAAATTGAAAGACTGTGGACATCATATAAAGGAGCTGTTCAAAACGGTCTATTTGCTAATATTGCGCAAGCAGAATACAAAGATGCCCTTGCTTGGATGCCAGGAAATGAGGCTTTGCTTGCAAACTTTGTAAAATCTTCAATTTCAAGCTCTGGATGGAGTGAAAAACTTGCAAACCTAACATTGTTTGGAACGCTATCTGATAAAAAATATTTTGATGAGCTAGATGCATCTAATCAAGCAATGGCTTTTGCTTGGTATCAAGCTTCTACTCCTGAGCAAAGATCCAGCTTTGAACAACTTATCTCATTTGGCCTTTTCAACGGACTTTCAAGCTGGAGTGATAAACTTACAGTTTTATCCAATTGGAATTCAACAGACGCAAACACAAGAACAAATATCATCTCAAACGGAACAGCTCAAAATAAGCAAGATGCTCTTGCAAACTATATTATAATCGATTCTTCAAAAAGATCATTTTTAATTCAAAATTTAAGTTCTGACGTAAAAGATGCTTTGGCTTTTGGTGTTGCAAACGCAGAGGCACTCTATAATATTCCACATGATTATTTCTCTGGTCTTTCAACCTGGGCAGATAAACACGCTGTTTATCGCAACTATCAAAAATTATCAACTCAATCATTTTTTACAGATTTAATGTCCAATTTAACCGGATCAGACGCACGTCTTGCCATGGCATGGGCTGCGCAAGATGGGAAAGAAAAATTGCGTCAAAGAGTTATAGATCACACAGTTGCGCCTCTTTTTTCATGGGACGCTAAAAAAACAGCTCTTGAATTTGCTATCAGTGCACAAATAAATTCCATTTACTCAACCTTTACAACTACGGACAATCGGGCGTATTTTACAGATCCCGAAAAAGGGATTGAAAGAATTCAAGCATATCAAGCTTTGAACCTTTCTGATGCAACTATTTTATCAGAACAACAAACTATGATTGATATTTACTTAAATGTTCCTTTGAACGACCGTCAAAAAGCCATGGAACTTGGAATTATGGAATATAGCGAGGCAACTAAAGATGCATTTTCTGTATTAAATTCAAGAGGGATTTTGGGGGATGATTGGGAAACAGTAAATACTCAAATTCAGAAATATTCAAGCATAAATGCATTGGATATACAAAAAGTTTTAGATCTTGGCCTTGATGGATATGAAAATTCAATCTCTTTTGAATTTTCTATTTTAAATTCAAAAAATGCCCTCGATAAATCTTCAAACTGGGCTGATGCAAATGCAAAAATTGCAGCTTATCAAGAAATTGATCCCTCCATTCAAGAAGAAATTTTACAGTTTGGCCTTGATCGATATATGGCTTTAACATCACAACAAAAAGGAGTTCTAAAATCTATCCCTCTTGATGGATCATGGGAAAAAGTGGTCTTTCTTGCAAACACCCTTCTTGCAACACCTGTAAATGATCAAGCAAAAGTAAGAAGCCTTGGTCTTGAAATTTATAGCAATTTTTCACAAGATCAAAAAGAAGCATTTTCAGATTTGCACGCAAGAAAATCTTTTGATCAAATTTATAATTGGAGCCAAATTATTCCAACCCTTGATTTATACATTCAAGTTCCAAAAAACATTAAAGTTCAAAACGCAGCCTTACTATACGGTTTAAAAAACTATCTTGAACTATCCCAAGATCGAAAAAAGGCTTTTCAAATTTGGGCCATAAACGATCAAAGCAAATTCGCCCAATTATTCTCAAGTTATCAACCACTTAAAACAGAGCTTGAAAAAAAAGGGCTTCTCATTAACATGAGCCTTGAAAATATGGGGGAAATTGTTGCAAATCTGCTTTGCAAAGATCCAATTATAGGACTTGCTCAAATCAAGATGATAAATGTTGATATACGCCAAAACGCATTAACAGTCGACCTTGCAAACGATGTGACGGCATCTGACAGAATTGACACTATTCGCAAATTATCTTCTAATAAAATAGCCTCTACAATTGAAAGCATTAAGCTTGATTTTCAAAACCTTGATCAAGGACAAATTGCATCTTTCTTTGCTGATGAAAATATGCTTAAAGTTTATGATCTAATGATGAACACCAATCATGATTTCTTTAATCTTGCTTCTTTAGATGAAATCAAAACATCTATTATCAATTATGCAAGCCTTCAGTCATACACTTACCTTGAAAAAGCCTTGGATATTTTTACAGCAAAAAATGCGCGTGATATTTTATCTTGGCTCACTTCAAATAAAGAAAAATTCAGTGTATTGGCATCAAATGAAATACCAGGACAGCCCAGTCTTCTTTCTGGAATTATTTCGTTAGATGATCGCATTATGATGATTAATACCTTTTATGATGCATTTAATAACAAAGACTTGAACGCACTTCTTGGTTCAGGGCTTCTTCGCGCCCATGGGACAACCGCTAAAGATCTTCTTGAATTTTACAAGCAAAATTTTTCAATGTTTCATGCTTTAAATGTCAAAGACTTGTTCAAAACACTTAATAAAAAAGATCTAATCAATGAGTTATCCTCATCTGGCGTAGATTCAAGTGATATTTTGATGATCAATTTACGCTCCAATCCAGGAGCGGTATTTATTGACAGCGCAAATGATATCGCTAAAATGGTCATTGCTATCAAAACAATGATTGGAAATAATTTAAGTTCTGATCTTTCACAAATTGCAACTGATTTTGGATATCAAAATGATCCTATCATAAGTGCTCAAATACTTGCGTATTTTGAAGATGCTCCCCGTCTTTATGCTTATAACATTATGAAAAGTGGGACACATAATTTCTTTTCTGGGATAGACTGGACAACTGCTCGAGAAACAATTAATAATTATATGTTCTTAATTGACAACAGACATAATGGTACTATTCTTGGTTCTTCATCAGGAGAAAATGCAAGAGAAATACTTAAAAATTATAAGTCAATAAGCGTCGATGATAGCCAAGCTATGTTTGATTTAGGGCTTAATGGGGAATCACTTGCCAGCTATTTATCAGACCTCAATAGAGATATATTTGAAACTGTTCATGGTTTACATATATTAGAAGGCTTATCTTCATGGGCAGATATCTCTAAGGTTTTAAAAGATTATGCACAAGTTGGCGATATTGCCCTTCATTTAAGTAGTACCCCAAACGAAAGAAGAAGCGACCTAGCCAATTCTGCTGTTATTGGAAGTGAAATCACAGCCTTATTATTCAGTCTTTCTCACACGAATTCACAAAAAAGAGCACTTCTTGCCGATTATGTGGCAAATCCAAATAATGCAATTCTGACTGTCATTCAAGAAACAAATTTACTTGAAAAGTTGACTTCATGGTCACAAATGAGGTCAATCATAGAAAGTTATATATCATTAAACCTTGTAAACAAAGTCAATTTCTTTGATCTTATGCAAACACCACAAGACTCAAGAAGCGCATTATCTTGGCTTTTGATATCGGGCAATGAGGTGAAAGCAAATGCCTCAACTCTTCCTTCTTCTGGAAAATATTCTTGGAACAACATCAAAGATTTGCTCGAAGTAGGATATATGTCAATTGGCGGGGGAAATGTATTTGAAAGCAATATAGCTTTAAGATTAAATATGGCTGACCAAGCAGCTGCACGAACATGGTATATAAGTAATCCTTCACATGCGGACTTGGTCGATGAAGCACTGCGTGATCGCATTCTAATTGGTCTTATCACATGGCGCGATATTGAAAAAGCATTAAATGATTATAAAAATGCTGGAATAATGGCATATGATCTTGTCACAGGAGCCACGGCAGATGAATCCAGAATAGCACTTACACAATACACTACTTTAAAAACATGGGGGAATTTAGATATTTTCTTGAATAAACTCCCATACCCTGCTGATAAGCGTTCCGGAATTATTTGGGCTGCAGATCAAGACAACAGAGATGCTGCTGATAGTTATTTATCCGATTCAACATCAAATTGGGAAGACATCCTCATCGACATTGCAAAAAAATCCCAGGTAAGCATACTTAAAGCCATTCATGATGCAAGAATTCAAGCTGAACAATCATCCCTTGGTGCCGCTCACTCAAAGGATTCTGCTGAAGCTTCTGCATTAAGCGCTCAAGCTTCCGCTTCAAAAGCATCAAATTCAGAAGCTCAAGCGAAAAGCTCCGAAGATAAAGCTCTGGCTTCTTCAACCAGTGCTGCTGTTTCTGAAGCTCAAGCGAAAGATTCACAAGATAAAGCTCTGATCTCTTCAACAAATGCTGCTCTTTCGG
>JACCDN010660072.1_pt1 | contig 17451 bp, 5 predicted proteins | sample 7441691 | NCBI WGS metagenome assembly JACCDN01 (sample SAMN15323439, study PRJNA562643) | freshwater metagenome | isolation source: river surface water | place: USA:Blue River Watershed | collected 2017-08-16
GAGGAGTAGCGTACAAACAGCGCGGCAATGGTGGTCAGTGCCTGTGCCTGTTCAGTAGCGCTGGCCTGCGTTAATGAAAAAATGTGCAGGATGTCCTGATAATGCGCTTCAGTGAGGCATGTGAGACTGAGGTTCGTAATGTCCTCTTCCCGCTGCAGCACCGGCTCAAAAATGGCGTTCAGTTTGTCCACATTCTCCCTGTCAACCAGTTTAACTGTGGAACGGCCGGACTTGTAGGCATCAATAAAAGTGTCATGCAGGTCACCCGGCTTTAGTGCCTGCAGCAGGTCATTAATATGCTGCGCGATAGCCTGACGTCGGTAGGGCCCGGCAAAAATTTTAAAGTGCTCATCGAACAGCGCCCGGGCATCGTAATTGACCAGGTATTTTATTTCTCCTTCCCCTGTCTGTTCATAGGGGTCAAAGCGCTCCCATGAGGTGTTTTCAGCACCCTGCAGCATGGCGCCCAGCTGCGATTCGGATACCAGCAGTGTAGTCTTTTCTATCACACCCTCCTGAACAGTCCGGTCGGAGATCAGAATATAATTATTGGCAGCCCCGTTTGCCCAGTCAGGGGCACCCTCATAATTACCAAAATTATACTCCCAACCAGTGTATTGCCTGATACGTTCATGCTTCAGGTACTGCTCGTACAGCACTTCGGCCTGCTGCTTGACGTGGTCATCACCGGAACTGCGGCTGTTAAGAATCAGCTGTATGAAAAAGCCGTTGTTATCCAGGACAAATTTTCCGAAATCAGCCTGTTGCTTTACCCTGTCTAGCAGCTCCTGACAGACAACTGCGTTCCCGGTCTGCCAGAGCTCTCCGTTGGCTTGCTTAATCAGGGGCGTAATGACCTTTTTTTCCATAAAACGGGTGATGACCTCATCCGCCATATAGTCAGGTTGCAGGCAGTCCAGCAGACTTTTTCTGTAGGGAGCCAGACTGTAGTTCGTGTTCACTTTAGTGATAAATTTTCTCGACGTTTGCAAAAGAGGTGATTTCCATGCTGCCCACGGGGCAATGGAAACGATCAGCTTGCGCATCAGATTGACTTTGAGCTTAGTAAAACGGGTATCAATGCTGTTAAGAGTTGTGATGAGACTGCACCCGTTGGCGGCATGGTTTAAATAATGGTCCAGATTGTGTTCTGTCCAGATATCCGGCAAGTGTAGCTTGATACTGGCTTCGCTGAGATCAGCCCCCGTGAAGTCAGCACCAACGTAGTTGGTGTGGGGAGCGATCCCAACGTTATCTTTGAAGTGCGCCCCCCTGAGGTCAGCATTCCTGAAGCTAATAACGACGAAAGTGGCTCCAGTGAGGTCAGCCCCCCTGAAATCAATTTTTCCTAATAAGCTTTGTCTCTCTTCATCGGACAGCTCATAACTGTGTGCATGACGCCCTACATCCCTTTGAAGATGTGCCACCAATGTTGCCAGGGTCGTAGCGGGGATGAATTTTTCCTTTCCACGCCAGCGGATATAAATTCCATCGTCTTTTTCCCCCAGCGTTAGCGTTTCTTCTTTCAACAAAACATCAAGCGTTACGGCAGCCAGCTTCTGGCGGTATTGGTCTGGCTCGGCATCCACAAGCGTTGCATTGCGCTTTATGTTGTATTGCTTGAAGAGATCCTTTACCAGCGTAATGAAAAACAGTTTTTCCTCCCGGTTGCGGGATAAGGCCTTAATTTTGGCTTTCGCTAATGCATTAAAAATCCGCTCATTGCTGACCTCAGCATCTTCACCTGTTTCTGCAGGAAGCCTGACAGTATTGCCACCCCCCGGTAACCCGATATTCGTATGCCCGCCCCATTCCTTGCGAATGGCGTCATAGGCCACGGCCGGGCCGGGTCGGGTTGGATTTTCCCACTGGTGCATACGCCAGGTGGCGTTGTCTTTATCCCATTTTACCCCATACCAGGTATAGCTCCCTTCCTCGCCGGTACGCAGATAATGTCGGCCTTCATGGCGATACAGCCCGGGCTCAAGAGTAGGCTCGATATCGCCTGTGGGCGCGGTGGTCTGATAGCGTGCCTGTTCCAGTAACGTCAGCGGGCGCAGTACTTGCCTGTCACGGGTAAATTCTGCCTGCAGCTGCTGTAGGGTTTCATCCTGCGTATCAGCAAGGATCCCGTCAGACAGCGCTTGCATCACCCGGTTTATTTCAGCGCTAACATCCGTGCCTGCACCTGGCTGCGGCACGGTGTCGTGGTATTGTTTCAGCAGGGCATGCCACGCCATAGCACTTCTTACTATGGCGGCTTCATTGCCCTCTGCCTTTCTTTGCCAGAAATCCCTGATGGCACTGACCAGGTCAGCCTGCCGGGCGGCATCTGTTCCTGCCACCTGCTGTGCAAAGCTTTCCGCTTCGCTCTCTGTGAGCAAATTTTTCCACTGCTCGCCCGGGTTTTCATCACCCACCACTAGGGTGGCGTCCTGGCTGGGGTTGATTTTTTGTGCTGTCAGTAAGTCCATTTTTTTCTGCTCCTTTGCCATTGTTGTGATTTTTACCGTTTCTTGATATTAAAAAATGAGATGACAGGACGCTGTCATCTGTCCGGGGTGGTTATTTTTATAATTACGTTGCGGGTGGTTTTTTATACCTGATGTTCAGCCAGTTAACTGATGGCATTTTTATACTTTTTCTTACCTGGTATTTCTATTTCAGGGAAAATACCGTTATTTAAAAATAATATTAACGTTGTATTAAATAACTTAATGTGGGTCTTTTCAGGACTGTAGGCAGAAACAAAGTCGTTTATTAATGTTGTAAATAAATCACGTTCATCTCTGCAGCGGGGATAATTTGTATCGTCACTTTTTATTATCTTTTTTATGAATGCTATGAGATCAGGTAATAATCTGATTGAGAATATACTTTTTTATTACCTGATATTCCTGTTTCAGGAATTAACTCGTTATTCAAAATAGTATTCACTTTTTTTAAATCATTTTTATTTCAATAAACACCAATATACAGATTATTATTCTGTATTTTTATCATCGGTGGTTATTGATTAAATATTTCCTATCAAGCTGTTGCGGCTCCGGGCATCACGGATGAGGTTCCGACCGTTACCCCGGTAATACAGGCGCAGGGGGCAGTATCGTGGATTGCCACCACCGGTCCTGAAGCAGATATTCCTGCAAGTTTGCAGCCGTTCCCTTTTCAGTGGATTCAAAGGAAGCGATGGCTTCTGCCAGGCGCAGTGTATCGCTACCCGCTTCAATCCGCTCGATGGCATAGTGCGGACGGGCGCGACCAAACTGATAATACATCTCCACGCGGTCACTCTCTAAGCCTGTGCTGACCACCAGGACATCCTCTGATGATTCATGAGAAAAATGCAGCTGCGCCTTGTGAATGCCCTGCAGCACCAGTACATCCTGATCACCATCACTGTCAGAAACAATGTCATGGCCATCCCCTGCCATGAAAATATAACGGTCATTCCCTTCATCACCATAGAGCGTGTCATTGCCTGCGCCGCCAGTAATAACGTCATTTCCTGCGCCACAAAAGAATGCGTCATCACCGGTTCCGCCATACAGTTCGTCGTCCAGGCTGCCGCCAAATAGCATATTACGGCCCCCCATAGCACGTATCAGGTTGCGTGCCTGCGGCGTGCCGTAAATAATATTGTCCGCCTGACTATCATCGGTGATCACCGTCGAGAGAGGATCTTCTGCGGTCAGTCTGCGGAAACGTGCGTCCAGCTCCACCCTGCCAGAGGCGAACGTCAATTCCAATTGGTCGCTGTCATACAGATTCAGCGGACCGTATGACAGGAAGCTAACGTCCCCGTTGCTGAGATAGCGGATCTCTCCATCGACATCCTCGACAGCGAGGTGGGCAACGGTGTTAAGAATAACCTGCTGGTCTACAGATTCATTATTCTGCGCGGACCTGTGTGTATGATGGGCAATCAGATTCGCGCCTGAAGCAGACCAGGTGATATCATCAAAACGCCAGGGCAGTATCAGCCTGTCTTCCTCCCCACTGTCGCCATCGTTACTGCCGTTGACAGTAACACTTCCCGGCCTGTCGGAAGGATGAATCAGATACAGATTCTGGCCGTTTTCCCCTGTCATAATCGCACCGGATCCGGCGAAGGCATTCAGTAAATCACCGCCCTGTGGGCTTCCTGTCAGGATATCAGGCCTGTCTGCGCCACCTGATGGCTGCAGCGAAAACAGGGTGGGTAACGTCCGTGTTTCCTGACTGCCATCTTTTTTGAAAATGATGATGCTGCCTGCTTCATCAATACTTTTTACTGTCTGCTGTATTTTTTCTACCGCCGCGGGTACCTCGATAGTGCTGTCCTCCTCCAGGGTATAACCTACCCTGATAAGACTAGACATGGACTGTCCGGATTCAAGACGAAAATTGAAGCCGTCTGTAGTACGAAAATCCCAGACTGACGGCGCTTCATCGTCAGCCCTATCGCGGTAGAAATCATTCAGCATCAGTGTTCGGATGGTACCGTTGTGGTTCTCCAGATCGAGATGTAGATCACCCAGGTGCCAGTAAATCCCCCGAATCAGGCTCAGACTGCCGGCCAGCTGAATCTGACTCTGTTCTCCTGTCTTACTCTCGATGATGCGCAATTCGCCCTTGACCTCACTTTTTAGCATGACATAGCTGTCGATGCCGGAACCACCCTCTGCCACTCCATGCTCTATTATTAGGGTATCACCGCCATTGCCACCCTTAAGCCGATCGGTTCCACCATTGCCATTGAGGGTGCCACCCTCTGTCATCAAGTTGATCAATATGTCGCGATAAGGAGTACCTGTGATGCTTTCAATCTCATGCAGCAGCATCCTGGAAGTGCCAGATAGGTCCAGTCTAATAGCGAGCGCAGGATCCGTGCTGTTGCGGAGCTCGGCTCTGATTCCCCGCTGTGCATCTTTTTCCTGCCGGAAGATAACCTGATCATAACCTTCTGAGCCATTGAGCCTAATCTCATTCCCAAATCCCTTATGGATATTCTTTGAAAGATTGAACTCAAATCTGTCGCTTCCTTTCCCTCCAGTAAATGTCTGAGACTGGGTGTCATACACCTCGAAAATGTACTCCCCCTCTTTTTCGGGCTCTTTGCCGCTGGCAGTAAAGTTATCTGTACCGCGCTGTGCAGGCAGTTTGCGCGAGAAATCGATATAAGATGACCGGATGTTAGCAGCGGCAGGGACAACCAGGCTGGCATAGAGATCCCCCTCATTCTCTGCGCCAGGTTTCCAGCTCAACAATGTGTTAGTACCTGGCATGAATCCCAGTACGTCTGCATCAGGAAAAATATTTTCTTCCTGTCCGACGGTGCCCAGAATCACAAAATGGCTTACTGTAGAAAAAGAGCCATCCCCCTGGCTCAGTGCCACGTGCACTTTCCCGCTTTTGTGCACCACCAGATCATCCTTTCCGTCATGATTAATGTCATGCAAAAAAAGGTGTGCCTTAACGGTGGTCTGCTGATTAAAATCGAACAGCTGCAGCAGCAGTGTGCCTTCAGTGCGACACTTTGATTTTCCTGGCGCACCGTTTAGTGTAGCGGTGATGTTCCCGAAAGAATCGATAAGCAGGGTATCTTTAATACCATCTCCGTTAATATCGCCGTCATACAATGTAGCACCGGGGGAAGCTTCGTGGGCATCGCGATCATCATGACCAATACGCCCACCATCACTGCCAATGTGATGAAGATTTATTCCTGCATTTCGGGTAGAGGAAAATTGACTGTTGTGGAATGTCATGTAAACGGGATTGCATGATTTCAGCGATTTTATCCATGCCAGCCGTTCCGGCCCTGCTGCCACGAGGTAGCGCCCGTTATAACGGTGATGCATACGGAGCTCCCTTTCTGCCGGTGTCCAGGCTGCATTATCCGGGTGGTTGCTGTTAAATTCCCCGGTAGTTAAATCAATTTTTCCGAAGTGCTGCCGCTCTGTTGCGGGGGTGGCAGACCGGACAGGTATAAGAGGAATGGCGGAAATAAGATCAATGATGGGACCAAAAGTGGCGAAACTAAGAGGAGACGGTTTGGAGTACCATGGTTTCTTTCTCTGTGTCTGGATCACCTTTCCGGGGATCACTTCCATCGTTTTTACTGCGCCATAGTAGTCAGTCAGTCGATAGTGCAGACCTACCGCATCAATTTCAGCCATTTTCTGCTCATGCAGCTGCTGCACCAGCTTTTTATACTCATAGCGTATCTGCACCTCTGCCGGCATGGTACCAAACATGGCACCCAGCCCCACCTGAAACCGTTCCCAGTCGCTCAGTTCAGTGTATTTTTCTACTTCATTCACTGCACGCACACCGGCCAGCACCCACTGTGCCACGAAGATGCCAATCAGGGCGGCCCCTATCAGCAGGCCGGCGGGCCCAGCGGCCGCTGCCACAGCAGTTAATGCGGCTGCCTGGATACCCAGTGCAGACAGGCCAGCGGCAACGACGCCCACGGCGGCAGTCAGGGTCAGCCCGGTGGAGAGGATGGCACTGGTCACACCCAGTGCTAGATCCACCTGCAGCTCCTGTTTGCGCTCTGCGGACAGACCGGGTTTACCCAGTGCCTCCTGCGTTTCTGCCACGGCCTGCCAGGCAAAGTAAGCGCCGACACCGGCCAGTATCGGTCCAGCCAGATTCCCGGCAACACGCAGGCCCATCGTCATCATACGGCCGACAGACTGAATGGTTGGTATCTTCAGGGTTACGGGGGTTCCACGCGCCTTCCAGATCTCTTGAAGCTTTTTAATCGTCTGTTCGAATTTGGGCCCGCTGAGCGCGACAATATCACCCACCTCATCGCCAATATCCACACCCAGCTCAGCGATGGCCTGGCTTTTCTGGCGCTTAAGCTCGTTTGCCTGCTCCTGATTGAGGTCGCCTTTTGCCAGCTGTTTGTTTATCTGAGTAATTCTGCACAGCGCAGCAACGGCACCGATACCAAACACCAGCTTACCGGCAGGCCCGACGACCTTGGCAGCAGACGCCGTGATACGGTTCACTTCAGCAAACTGGATTTCTACGCCCTGTACCTTAAGTTCACGTACCGCACTGTCGAGTTGCTGTATTCTGTCTGTGAGCTCAGCCATGGCGGCTTGATCCAGTCGGGCCAGTTCGGGTGAAGCGGTCAGCATCATGCGCTTTATTTCAGTGCGCATCTGCTTTGCCCTGTGGCGGGTTTCCCTGACCTGTTTCAGTGCGGATTTTGCATCCGGGGCAGCCTGATACCGGGAATCTTCCGGTGCACTGGCTAATTCATCGGCTTCGGCGAGAAAATCCACGCCTTTCCGGCTGTTGAAAGCCACTTCCTGCAGGGTTTTTCGATATCCATTCTCATCACCATAAAACTCTGTCAGCAGGTCACGCTCACCGGCATTCAGCCCGAAGAGCGACTGCCGATCCTGTGCAACATCGTCCAGAATCTGCTGCAGGGCCAGTGCCTTTTCAGAGAGTGATGATGACAGCCACTGTGGTTTTCCAGTTGCAGCTTCTTTAGTAAGGGTATGGATGATTTCAGCCTGATTCTGTGCATTCAGGGCATAATCAACACGCTGACTGCGCGATTCCATGACTTTACGTCCGTCAACGGTAACCGCTACCCGGGCAGTATACATCCCCAGAGTCAGCCCCTCTTTCCCCTGAAATGCTGTCAGCAGCTGCTGTGCCATGGCAGTCTGTTGATTTGCAGCGCTATCCGGGTTTTCATCCGTCTGACAGCTGACCAGTACCATGCGGTCAGGGAGCGGTAATGCTTCCTGGTCGGTGAGGTTACGCAGCATTGAGGATAATTTTTCTGCACCCATTTTTTTGACATCATCTTCGTGGTCCACCAGCTGCCAGCGTACCCTACCCTGTACCCCGCTAAAGGCTTCCTGCAGTTGTGTTGCGGACTCAGCGGCTGACAGGGCCATCCACTGGCCGTCGGCTCCCTGTTGCAGCACCCGGTATTGGCCTTGCGCATCCAGCCGCACCAGGGTGCTGCGGTCAGGATGCTTGCCGGCCAGACTGGCAGCGGCAGTACTCACAGTGCTATGATCTTCCCACTGCAGGATGAGCTGCCTGTCATACCGCGTTCCACCTTCCTCCTGCACAGGATTTTCATTGTTGCCTGACGGCAACGCCCCTGTTTCCACGCTGCTATTTTTCAGCTTCCCTGAGGCCCCAGTATTTGGACGAGTACCAGGCTTATCACGGTAATAAGGCAGTGGGTATGTTTCTGGCTTCCATATGCCGTTGCCATTCCATTGATGAGCTGTCGCATAATCACGGATAAGCGTCAGCGTTTTCTGGTACAGGGACTCCGCAGGGGGGTGTGCATTTTTGAGTTCCTGGTATTGTGCGGACAGGTCCTGAAGGATGCTGTATCCCAGTTTTTCACTGTCTGCAGTGCCAGAGGGGTAAAGGTAAGCAGGCTCATAGGCGGCAGCGATAAAGAGCACTTCGTAAAAAGAATGATAGTTATTTTCTACCATGAGCGCGGCATTGTATAACTGGAAGGTCCAGTATTCCTCTGCAGTCAGGGAGCGCCCGAACAGGGATTCAAGATGAGTAGTGATGGTCTTTGTTGTGCCGGAAAGCCCGCCCAGAAAGGGGATCCCCATCATTTGATGATGTTCACTGACCGCACTGTTATCAGGCCGGTACCAGTAATTGCTGTTTTGTTTATCACCGGTGCTGTTGAGCAGTGCGAAGGTGTCCGGATGCGTTTCACGATGTAACCCGAATTCTTTATCAGGACCCTGACCAAAATCATAGCTCCAGGAAGCGTTTGCGGAATGCGTACGGGCATAATGTTGGGCAACAGGGCGTAAGCTGTGAAAGAAAAGTTTCTGGCGCTGCCTGTACAGGCTGTTATCGGGGATCCCTGTTTCTTGCATGATTTCACGAAACAGCGCGACGGCTTTTTCAGTGTCCAGCGGGATCTGGCTTCCTTCCTGCTTTTCAATGAGCCAGGTACGCAGATCGGCTTCATTATAAAAATTTTCCATGGCCGCTTCCAGTATGGACGGACTACCGGCACCTTTCTTGCCAAATTTACTTTTGGCTTCCTGCTGTACAGCCTTGATAAGGTTATTAGCGTCTTTTCCCTCAGGAACAGCAAACCCGCTGTTTGCCATGTCTGTCTGTATGTATGCTGTCAATTTCGCCCTGGCAACGTCTACCTCATTCTGTAAGGAGGCGACGGCCTGGCTATCTGTACCCATCTTACTACGCGCTTTCTGCGCATTCTGGTAAGTGCGCTGCAGCATTTCGAACCGGCGCCAGAGGCTTCTTTCATCCTGTTCTTTCAGTAAAACTGTTGCGAATTCCCTGATAAGTTTTCTGATCAGCGGTACTGTTCTGACAGTCGCTAAATGGTGCTGGGCAGTGCTTTTTTCCCAATCCCGGTGCGCTTTTATGGCATCATGGTCCTGTCGGAATAAATGAAAAGGCGTGAGGTGATTGACCTCTAAAAGATGCTTCACTGTTCCCTGCCACTTTTCAGATAACACATCTCCAGCAGCTTCGGTACCCTCCCCGGGGGAAGCTGTGCTGATGCGGTCAAAGTAATCAGAAAATTCTACTATCCCATCCTGTATATGCTGTGATTCCTCAACCGTGATTGACCCCGGATTACCCGAGTCGGGTATTTTTATCCCTGTGGCCGTATAGCTCACATAGTGCCCTTCTCCATGGGGGGCAGGCAATACAAACAGAGACTCTTTTCTGCCATGAACCTCTGTCCCGAATGCGCTATTTAACCCTAATATTTCTGATTTTACCTGCTGAATATCACGGAATTTACCGTGTAAATCAGGTTGATAAATCTCTTTCCAGGAAGCCGGTGCAATGGTTTCAAAAGAATTGATGGTCCCGTCCGGTGCGCGATGAACGTTGTCATTCAACCAGGTTTGCAGGTAATCATCCGTGCTGTTGACACCTATCTGATTTTCAAAAGTGATATCAACACTCATCGCTTTTTGTAAAGCACTGTCTGTGGCACTGTGGTGCAGGAAGGAGGGATCTTCGGATTGCAGGCAGTCTGCAAAAAAATCAAAAACTGCACTCTTTTTCACCAGTACTGAGCGGATGGGCGCATCGGTTCGGGTGCCGGGTTTCATCAGACGATAACGATCATGCCACGACAGCGAGCGCATCAGATTCCCCAGCGAAAAAAAGATACCGCTGCCTTCCTTGCCGCCTCTGGGCGTAATGATAATCTTTTTCTTTCCCTCGCTGAGAACAAGTTTTTTTTCATTCGCCAGCTGATTATCATCCATGAGGGTCATATAAAAACGGATATATTCCAGCCCGGCGTACCCTTCAGTGGGCATGTGTGAAATCAGCATATTGGTCTGTGTTTTCAGGAGAGGGGGCGCCAGATCGACTTCTGTATCGGTGTTAGCCGCTTTTTGATAACGGTCCACTATCTCCTGTAAGGCCATGGCTTGAGCACGGTTTTTTCTCAGAGCCTCTTTGGTCTGTTGTTCTACCTGAAGCCGCTCATTTGAAACTGTCTGTTGCGCCTTGTTGTGCATCTCAGTGGGAAATCGTTCTATTGCTCTCTGATAAGAGGGACTTTGTTTTTCCCAGATATGATCAAGGTCATTTTTATATTTTTTCTCAGTTTTTTTCAGTTCAGCGAGCGTGCTATTACGTTTTTCTTGTTCTTTTGCGTCAGTAATGGACATATAGGTGGGATATTGAAAAATTTCATTAACGATTGTATCGTATCCATTCACCATAACCTGAATGTCCTTATCGCCCGCATCACCTACCCTGATATCTTTCAGCCAGTTATTATAAGAATTCTGAATATGTAAGCGTTTTTTCTCAGGGTCTTTTATTAATGTTTCAGCTAATTGTGTGATGTTATCAGCCTTGGTATTTTCTTGTTCCAACGCCTGTTGCTTCAGCGCATTGTATTCCGTATTCAGCTGGTTATTTTCTGCTTTTAGCAGTTCACTTATCAGCTGGTTATTTTTTGCTTTTAGCAGTTCACTTAGCTGTTCACCGTCGGCTTCATTGTCTTTCGTGAGGTTGGTGAGTCTGAGTGCCAGCTTTTTCCAGTAAGCAAGATACGTGTTTCTGGCCTGCTGACGTGTTTTTTCCAGCTGTACTTGTTTCAGCGCTCGTTTTTTGTATTCATTGGGTTCAAAAAAAGTGGACCATCTCATATTGCTGCTTGAAAGCACACCCAGCCATTTCTGCCTATTAATAAAATCGTCGTCACTCCGGCTATCCCGAGAGAGAGGATTGTCTGTCTCAGGCGTTCTAATTGCTTCCACGGCGTCCAGTTTTCTTTTTAAATCTGCCGGCGGCTTTTCCATCGCCTGTGGTTCAGGAACAGACAGTTCATTGCGCGCCATTCTGTACCCGTTGCGCAAATCTGTAAGGGCACGTACCTTTGCATAATAGCTCCGATCACCGGGCTCTGAGGTCGCTGTTGGCCGCGCGTAATTTTCCGTAGCCCGCTTGAGCACCTCGTTGATATTTCGCTGATTTTTGTATTCTGACAGTGTGGCATCATAGGCGTTTTTATATTCTTTATGCTGATAAACGCTATCGTCCAGTGTCTTTGGTCGCACTATTTCTGTATTGATGTCTATCTGCCGGGTTAAATACCGATAATTCCACTCTAATTCAGCCAATGCACGGACTTGCACCGTTTTTTTAACCAACGCCTCAAAAATCTTGAGGTAGTGATTTTTGTCGAATATATCGGTTTCAGAAAGCGGAAAAAGCATGTCATTGCTTCTTCTGATGAAATGATCCAGATCCGCTGTCTGTATATCCAGCTGCTGTTGAAGAAAATCTCTTCCTTCGGAAACGGAAGGCTTTTTTATCAGTTGACGGATATAACGGTCGCGGTGGCTGCGATAGCCTTGCTCTATAGCCATGGTCTTCTCGGTGTATGAAGTCTGGCTAGCATCCGGGTTAAGCTGGTTCATCACGAGATACATGGCTTTTTTAACTGCTCTGATGTCCGGCAGATATTTCCGTAACTTCCTGGCTTTCTGGTAGTGGTAATAAATAAGATCTTGTGACCGTTCCTGAAGATGTATTCCCTGAACGACCAGAAGTTGCCCTGTTGTCTGGATGATTTCGGGGATCTTTTTACTCACTTCATGCGCGTATGTGTTTAGTTCATCCTCTGTAAGCGTTGGCCAGAAGGTATTTCCCTTTTCTGTCTGTTGTGTCTTATCAATAAGATCTTTCAGTATGTCAGTCAGTTGTGTTTTTGCATTGTCATTTGGCATGGCTTTGACTCCCTGTCTTTCTGGTTATTGTGTTTTTACATTGTCATTTGGCTATGATCCCCTGTCCGTTTTATGGGTTACCATCACCGTCCAGAGAGATGAACAGTTGACTATGACTATTTATATTTGATATTCAGCCAGTTAAGTAATCCAATTTTTATACTTTTTATTACCCGATCTTTCTGTTTCAGGAAGGTGGCCATGGATGCATATGGTATGCCGGTCAGCATGCTTGTACGGGAAGCTTTGTAGCGGGGTTATACTCAGACTGGAAACCTTATTGAAGGTATTTGTGCCGGGATCTTCTGTTGAACGGGGTATAAGCGATATATACCCTTCGTCTTTCAAACTGCAGGAATCAGGCGTTGAAAACGGTCGTTAATCCTGTCGGACAACTCAGCCGCTATTTCCGGTAAAGTACGCTGAAAAAAATATCGAATGCTGTCTTTGAAGTCAGCCATACCAGCGAAATAGCGGTTATTACGCACCTTCTCGTTCATCACTTTCCACCGCAGACGCGGCGGTCACGACTTTGCCGATGTTGTGCCTCAAGGGCTTTTATCTGTTCAGCAGTCAATGTAACTTTCATGGCGTTGAGCCATGATCTTCATACTGCAAGAAATCAAGCAGTTTCAATACGTTCTGGAGCGCGGCAACATCAGTGCGTCTGTAACTTCCATAGCCTGGCATAACCACCTTCCAACGCCAGCAATTGATCGTGGGTTCCCTGCTCCTGCACCACTCCCTGGTTCATCAGCAAGATACGATTACAACCCCGCAAGGTATTCAGACGATGGGCAATGCAGAGTACCGTGCGATTCAGGGTGATTTCAGGTAATTGCTGCATAATGGCCGCTTCTGATTCGTAATCCAGCGCACTGGTCGCTTCATCCAGAATGAGTATCTGCGGATCTGCCATTAAAGCCCGTGCCAGCGCAATGCGTTGTCGCTGCCCACCAGAAAGCAACCCCCCCCGCTCACCCACCTGCGTTTGATATCCTTGGGGTAAGGCGCTGATAAAGTCATGGGCCCCTGCCAAACGAGCAATATGTTCCACCTGCGACTGATCGGCCTCTGGCCGGCACTGGCAAATATTGTCCAGAATGGTGCCAGAAAATAACACACTTTCCTGCAACACCACGCTCATGCGACAACGTAATGCGGTGGGATCAGTGATGGCCAGATCCTGCCCGTCTACCAGAATCTGACCGTGCTGAGGCGTATACAGACGTTGTAATAACCGGGTCAGAGTGGATTTTCCACAACCGGACGGCCCGGTAATACCAATAAATTCACCGGCCCTGATATCCAGGTTCAGATTTTGCAAGACCTCTGGCGTATCAGCACGATAACGGAAACGTACCTGTTTGAAAGCAATGCTGCCTGCAGATTCATTGTTGGATGCCAGACCGGAATTGCCTGGCTCACTCGGCTGATCAAGAATGGTACCAATGCGTTTTAGGGAAATTAATGTATGCTGAAAGTCCTGCCATATTTGTGCCAATCTCAGTATGGGTTGTGTGGCATATCCGGCCAGCATGTTAAAAGCCACCAGCTGGCCAGGTGTTAACTCGCCCGCCAGAGCCAGCCGCACCCCAAACCACAGCAACAGTGCGGCGCTGATTTTTTGGATTAACGAGATACCCTGCGCAGCCAGATTACCCGCCTGGCTGGTACGAAATCCTGTGCGCACGTACAGCGCCAGACGCTGGCGCCAGCGCTGGTTAAAGCGGTTTTCCGTCGCGGTGGTTTTAATGGTTTCAATACCGGTTATCGTTTCCGTCAGAAAAGCGGTGGTGCTGGCTCTGGCACGATACTGATCTTCAACCCGTTTACGCAACAGGCCACCAACGCTTAGCCAGAAGATCAGGTAACACAATAATGATAACAACACAATCCAGGTTAACTGACTGCTGTAGTGGAACATGACTGCGATAAACATACCGATAAAAAGCAAGTCAAGCAGCATGGTCAGGGCAGAACCGGTAAGAAAATGACGGATCTGTTCCATTTCCTGTACCTGAGCAATAGTCTGACCGGTTTTTCTCTGGCCAAAATAGTCCAGGGGTAGGCTAAATAAATGGCGGTAAAGACGACTGTTCAGTTCAGAACCTACTTTGCTTGATAAATGCGAAAATAACCAGCCACGCAAAAAAGTGTAAAAGGGCTCGGCTACTGCCAGTGCAAGCATGGCAACTCCCAGTACCATCAGGCTATCCCGTCCACGGCTGACTAACACGGTGTCGATGACGGTTTCAAATAACATCGGGGTTACCAGGGCAATAAATTGTAATAACAGTGATACCAGAATGATATTGATTAACTGACGACGGTGTTTTAAGACCAGGGGAATGAACCAGTCAAAACCAAAGGGTTTTTTGGTGTCTTCCCGTTCAACACGCGCCAGTAAAATGGCTTCATTTTGCCATAGGGCATTCAGTTCCTCCCGACTTATCTGATGGCGCTCATCTTTTTGCGTAAAATACACGCTGGCATTGTCGTCATCGAGCGTCAGTAACAGGCACCAACCCTGCTGTGTGGGAAACAATGCCGGCAATGGCAATTGTGGTAATCGGGTGATGTCCTGTTTTACATGCCGCGCGCGCAAACCTATCCAGCCTGCACAACGGCATAAGGCAATGGTATCTATCTGTTCGATACCCAGCCCAAGACGATGGAATAACTGCGCGGGTTCTACCGGAATATCAAACCAGGCAGCGGCCTGTGTCAGACCGGACAGAGGACTTCTTTCGTGCGGACCCACATACAAAGACATGATTAACGCTCCCGCCAGGCTTCAGACTGATATTCCCGTACCGGACTGAGCAGGTAATCAATAATACGCCGTTTCCCGGTTTTAATTTCCGCCACCACGGTCATACCTGCACTGAGACGTACTGATTTACCATCCACCATCAACTGATCTTTTTCCAGCGCAATGCGCGTGGGGAAAACCAGCCCCAGTTTTTGATCCTCAATGGCATCACGGGAAATATGCTTCACCGTGCCCGACAAGGTGCCATAACGGGTGTAAGGGAAACTGTCTATTTTGGTTTCCACCTGCTGACCTGGCAAAATAAAACCAATATCCTTGTTTAAAACCAACACATCCAGTTGCAACGGCTCCAGTTCCGCCTGTTCAGGCACAATAACCATAAGCTGTTGCGCTGCCGTTACCACACCACCCAAGGTGTGTACCGCCAGTTGCTGTACCACGCCATCCACTGGCGCCACCAGCGTTTGCATACGCTGGCGCTCACTGATTTTGATGATTTCCTGTTCCAGCTGAGCGATAGTTTCATTGACTTTATTCAGACGCTCACGGTAATCGCGCAGTTTTTCTGCCAGATAACGGTGGCGGTTTTCCGTCAATGTCTGTTGCTGAGCCAGTAAAATTTCCTGCTGCCCCTGCAAACGACTTAATTCTGTCTGTGCATTCAACAGTTCCCGTTCCTGCTCCAGTAACTGCACTCGTGGAATAACCTGGCTACTGGCCAGTTTACGGATGGCTTGCAGCCGCTGCCCAATATTATTCAGCAATTGTTGCTGGCTGATGATATGCGATTTACCCGCCTGATGACTGGATTGATTAACTTCCAGCTCGGCATTCAATCGCCGTAACTCGGCCTGCATCTCATTCACTTCCCGTTGCAGCAGTTTTTGAGTGGTCTCAAGTAAATCGGGATCAGCATCAGCAGGTGGCTGGAACTCTTCCAGTGGCTTCTCACTGAGCAAAGCCTCCAGACGCGCTTTTTCCAGCAAACGTACTGCCCGCTGCTGGCTTAAATGACGTGCCTCTGCATCAATACCCACCGGGTTTAACGCAATCAATGCTTCACCGGCTTTAACATGCTGACCATCCCTGACATTAATGGCAACAATTTCACCTTGCTCCAGTGGCTGAATAACTTTGGAATAATCGGATATGATAACGCGCCCTTGGGCAGAAGCATGAATATCCAGCTGCCCCAAGATGGACCACAGTAGCATCAATAACAAAAATATCACCAGTGCCCATGCCGTCCGGCGCGCCCAAGGTGCTGCCGGGCGTTCGATCACCTCCAGATAAGCCGGCAGAAAATCGTATTCATCGCGAGTACGCGCGACATCAGCTTGCGTTTGCCACAGCTTGAGGGCACGCTGGTAAGCAGGACTGGCATCGAGCCTTCTGCTCAATCCTTTCCGGCAACGCAGATAAAAATTCTGCCACAGCGTGTGCACACGTTGATAAGCGGGGCTGGCATCAAGCTTCCTGTGCAAGCCCTGCAGGCAACGCAGATAAAAATGGCGTAATGAATGCAAATTCATCATGAATCCTCAAGAGTGAATTCTGCCTGCTGGCGCCACAGGCGGGCATATAGACCTTGGGCTTGCACCAATTCGTCGTGGGATGCTAATTCCTTAAGCTGTCCTTGTTGCATGACTGCAATGCGGTCACAGTGACGTACAGTTGACAGACGATGTGCAATGGTAATCACAGTACGCCCGGCAACAATCTGGGCCATATTGTTTTGTATCCGCTCCTGAGATTCATCATCCAAGGCACTGGTGGCTTCATCAAAAATGAGGATGCGCGGATTGGCCAGCAAGGCGCGGGCAATGGCAATGCGCTGGCGTTGGCCGCCAGAAAGAGACGCACCCGCTTCCGCCAATACCGTATCGTATCCCAATGGTAATGCGAGGATAAAATCATCAGCCCCAGCCAGACGTGCAGCTTGAACGATCTGATCCAAAGGTGCAGTAGGAAAGGAATGGGCAATATTTTCACGTACACTGCAGTTAAACAGATAATTTTCCTGCATCACCACGCCCACCTGACGGCGCAAAAAACCCGGAGAAAAAGTGAGCAGCGAGCGGCCATCGATTAACAACGCGCCTTCTTGCACATGATACAGCCGTTGCAACAGGCGAGCGACGGTACTTTTCCCACAGCCTGAAGGTCCTACCAGACCAATATGCTCACCGGGCGAAATTTTCAGGCTAAATTGATTTAATACCAGCGGTAAATCTGGCCGGTAACGAAACATCACCTGATGAAAGCTGATGGCTCCCTGTAACGGATTTTCTGGTTTGTCCCCTTCAGGTGGCTCACGTTCCATAGGCAGACTCAGTATTTCCGTCAAGAGCATTAAGCCTACTCGAGCACGGATCCACTGTTGCCATAAGTCAACCAGCTTGCTCATGGGTTGCATTGCCTGACTGGCCAGCA
>JACCDN010428158.1_pt1 | contig 17444 bp, 18 predicted proteins | sample 7441691 | NCBI WGS metagenome assembly JACCDN01 (sample SAMN15323439, study PRJNA562643) | freshwater metagenome | isolation source: river surface water | place: USA:Blue River Watershed | collected 2017-08-16
AGGGTCAGTACGGTGTTTTCTGCCGTCAGTTTCTCGGCATCTTTGAGCTCATTGATGACAGACAACCACAGCTTCGGTGCGCGGCCAACCCATTTCACGCGGACACCCCATGCATTCAGTTGGTCGCGACGGCGACGCAAAACCTCGCGGTTGAACCCCATGAGAAATTTCACCTCGTCGGGGCTGCGCCGCCAGTTCTCGGTCGAGAAAGCATATACGCTGAGGTGCTTAACCCCCACTTGTATTGCACCCGCCACCACGTCAAGAAGTGCGGACTCCCCTGCCTTGTGGCCCTCAATCCGTGTGAGCCCCTGTGCGTTGGCCCAACGACCGTTGCCATCCATGACGATGGCGACATGGTGGGGCACAATGTCCCCGGGAATAGCGGGGGCCACGAGACCGGTGTAGTCCAGTGGCAAGAAATTCGTCACAGGACGCTCCGTTCGATGTGTTTAAAGGACTTAACGGCACGTTCGAGATGGTACTGAACGTATGCGGCGACGATACCACGGGCCTCGTTTCGAGCCTCGACTGAGGCTGCACGAGTTGCGACCCAATCCCCCTGATGCAGATGACGAAGCAACACAACCGTATCGGGGCGCAATCGAGGCGCACCGGGAGGTGCAACAGAGTCGCTGACCACACCGCCCGCTTGAACAATGAACACTGTGTGAGGGCCTGGTTCTCCGGTGACTGCGCAATCGCTGAAAGTGGGTTCCCAGCCCGCGATCGACAGTGCACGCAAAAGGTAGCTGTCCAATATCAAATCAGCGGGTTGTGCCTTTGTCGCTAGTGCTTTCAGGCCTCCCACAAGAAGGGAATACTGCGCCAACGACGCATCGGAATCAGTGAGCTTGTCCGCGGTTTCCACCATCACGTGTGCCGCCGTGTACATCTCGTAGTCTGCAGAAATCAGCGAACCGTACGCACCAAGAGTTTCGGCCTGTTGGATGGTATCGAGAGTTTTTCCCTCGTAGAACTGAACATCCGCCACCATGAAAGGTTCAAGACGCGCACCAAAACGACTGCCCGTTTTTCGCACACCCTTCGCAACCGCACGGATCTTGCCACGTGATTTTCCCAACGCGGTGATGATCCGGTCCGCCTCGCCGAGACGTTGAGTCCGGAGGACAACGATTTCATCGCGATAAGTGGCCACAGTTAATTGTGCCGTGAGGTTTACGGAACTTCTAACAGACACGAGAGAATGGTGGACATGGATGCTTCATTCACCATTCCGTTGTGGTTAGACCTAATTGCCGTTGGTGTTGGTGCAGTCCAAGGCGCCATGTTTGCGTCGGGTTACCGCAATGCCGAACTCGATTTGTTGGGTGTGGCCATTGTCGGAATCGCGTCCGGTTTTGGCGGCGGTATCGTCAGGGACCTTTTGCTGTCCCGCGAATTGGCTGCCTTGCAATCCGACTGGTACATCGTGGTCGCCACCGCCGCATCACTAGTAGGCATGCTCATTGCCCACAGGCTTCAACGCGTGGAGGGCGTCATTACTGCTTTAGATGCCTTGACTATCGGCGCATTTGGGGCCATCGGCACGACCACAGCACTGTCGATGGGACTCCCGTGGGTTCCCGCAATCTTCATCGGAGTGGCATCCGCCGTTGGTGGTTCGATTATGCGGGATGTCCTGCTGCACCTGCCCATCCAGCTGATGCACGTCGGATCACTGTACGCCGTCGCAGCAGCGGCCGGCGGTGCGAGTATCGTCGCACTCATCGAACTGGGTGTCGACGTCAGCCTGTCAGGGATAGTCGGCGTCACGGTTACAACCGTGATTCGCATGCTCAGCGTGCTTCTGGGCTGGAAACTTCCAGCCCAAACGCAGCTGCGTCGTGGAATACTGAAAAACCGCTAGTTCTCGCGAACCGAACGGTTAACGGCCGAGACGATGGCCTTTAGTGACGCCGTCGAAATATCTCCGTCAATACCCACACCCCACAGGGTGCGACCGTCAACTTCGAGTTCAACATATGCGGCGGCCAGAGCATCGCCCGAAGCGCTCAACGCGTGCTCGACATAATCGAACAGTCGAATCTGGTGGCCCTGCTCGGACATTACCGTCAGGAAGGCCGCAACGGGTCCGTTGCCCGAGGCACTCACGGATTCGACACCGGATCCCACGCGAAGTGTGACGTCCAGAGCAACGTCTCCGGACATGTCCGAAGCCGTACGAGTGCTCAGCAATTCATAACGACCCCACTTGTGGGTTTCCTCAGAGGCAGGAAGGTACTCGTCTTGGAAGATAGCCCAGATGTCGTCGCTGGATACTTCTCCACCTTCGGAATCCGTCTTGGCTTGAACAACACCGCTGAACTCGATTTGCAGCTTTCGCGGCAGATCGAGGTTGTGATCGGTCTTCAGAAGGTACGCGACCCCACCCTTACCGGATTGCGAGTTCACGCGAATCACAGCCTCGTAGGAGCGACCCAAATCCTTCGGATCAATGGGAAGGTACGGGACACCCCAGTGAATATCGTCAACTGTGACACCCTTGGCAGCTGCCAGAGCCTCCATCGACTCGAAACCCTTTTTGATTGCGTCCTGGTGCGAACCGCTAAAAGCCGTGTAGACAAGGTCACCGGCCCAGGGGCTGCGTTCGTGCACCTTCAGTTGGTTGCAGTATTCAGCGGTTCGTTTGATTTCGTCCAAGTCGCTGAAATCAATCATCGGGTCGATTCCCTGACTGAAAAGGTTGATTCCCAGAGCAACCAGGTCGACATTTCCAGTACGTTCTCCGTTACCGAACAGGCAACCTTCGATGCGGTCGCCACCCGCCATGTATCCCAGTTCGGCTGCCGCAATGGCAGTGCCTCGGTCGTTGTGTGGGTGGAGAGAAATGAGGACGTTTTCGCGGTGATTCAGGTTGCGGCTCATCCACTCAATCGAGTCTGCGTACACATTGGGTGTTGCCATCTCTACGGTCGCAGGCAAGTTAATGATGACCTTGCGATCGGGTGTGGGCTCCAGCACCTCGAGAATCTGGTTGCAGACATCGACAGCAAATTCGAGTTCGGTGCCCGTAAATGACTCAGGCGAATATTCGTAGAAAACGTTGGTGTCCGGAACAGTTGATTCCAGTTCCCTGCACAGTCGTGCGCCTTCCAATGCAATGTCGATAACACCCTGCTTGTCAGTGCGGAACACCACTTCGCGCTGCAGAATGCTCGTTGAGTTGTACAGGTGAACGATTGCGTTTCGTGCGCCTGCGATCGATTCGAATGTGCGCCGAATCAGGTGCTCACGCGACTGGGTCAAGACCTGAATGGTGACATCATCGGGAATCAGACCATCCTCGATGATGGACCGAACAAAATCGAAATCGGTTTGGCTTGCCGAGGGGAAACCCACCTCGATTTCCTTGTAGCCCATCTTCACCAGTGCCTCGAACATGATGCGTTTGCGCTCGGGGCTCATGGGATCAATCAGGGCTTGGTTACCGTCACGGAGGTCAACCGCACACCAGCGCGGAGCTTCCGTGATGCGTTGTGTGGGCCAGGTGCGATCAGGCAGGTCGACGGAAATGATGTCTTGGAAAGCTCGGTAACGGTGTACCGGCATGGACGAGGGCTTCTGGTTGTTCTTCACGGGTTTCTCCTACGCTTCTTATAGTTACGGCCAACGCGAGACACCGCGACAGGTGAGGCCTGAGGTTAGGACCCGTCGCGGCCGCTAAGAAGAAGACCGGTGAACACAGTTTTAGGGTAACACAGCACCCGAAATACCGTTAGAAACCCAAGCGACCAAGCTGCTTCGGGTCTCGTTGCCAGTCCTTTGCTACCTTCACGTGCAGAGCAAGGAATACAGGCTCTCCCATGATTGCTTCGATTGCGGGGCGTGAACGCTCACCGATTAGTCGAAGCATTGAGCCGCGATGACCAATGATGATGCCCTTTTGGCTGTCACGTTCAACGATGACGTTGACAAACACGCGAGTTTTCTCGCCATTCGCTCCCGGAACAATATCTTCTAACGTTACGGCGAGAGAATGTGGGAGTTCATCCGCGAGTTCTTCGAGCGCAGCCTCTCGCACAAGCTCCGAAATACGGTCCGCAGCCTTCTCGTCCGTAATGTCGGATTCGTCATACAACAGCGGCGATTCCGGGAGCAATGGAATAATCTCGTTCACCAAAATGTCGACACGGTCCCCTGTTTTTCCCGAAAGCGGCACAACCAGATCCCAAGGCAACATGTCCTTAATTTCGGTCAATTTGTCGAGAACCTCAGTCGGAGACACGGTATCCGTCTTCGTGATGATGGCAATTCGTTTGCTGCGTGGGTAACGCGAAAGCTGCTCCATGATGTACCGGTCACCGGGGCCGATGGGGTCGCCGGCAGGAAGACACATCCCAATAATGTCGACGTCGCCCAGAGTCGACTCCACCAGCGCATTGAGCCGTTCGCCCAATAGCGTTCGAGGACGGTGTAGACCGGGAGTGTCCACGATGATGATTTGATTGTCGCCTCGGGTGACGATGCCCCGAATAGCACGACGAGTCGTCTGCGGCTTTGACGACGTAATCGCGATTTTTTCGCCCACGAGAGCGTTCATCAACGTCGACTTGCCCACATTGGGTCTACCAACAAACGAGATAAATCCGCTGCGTCCGCTCATTCTGCTCCTTCAACTTTCACAATCAACGAATGTATGAGCCCTCGTCGCCGGTCGACACGCTCAGCCTGCAAGGCAACACCCTGAACCGTCACGGTGTCACCCACTGCGGGCAACCGTCCTAGGGTTTTCACAAACAAGCCGCCCACGGTATCAACGTCATCTTCGATGATTGCAACGCCCAAGGCATCGGCCAGTTCATCAATATTCAGACGGGCCACAACACGGTACGAGTTGTCACCCAAATCGGTGATTGAGGCATCGTCGTCGTCGTATTCGTCGTTGATGTCTCCCAGGACCTCCTCGATGAGGTCCTCCATGGTGACAAGCCCCGCGATTCCGCCGTACTCATCAACCACCATCGCGAGATGGTTGGACTCGGCCTGAAGCAGTCGCAGAGTGTCATCTGCTTTCTTCACTTCGGGAATCAACAATGCTGGTCTGACGAGTGTGCGAATCGTGCGGGTTCGTGATTCTTCAGAATCACGTCGAACAAACGCCGCAACGTCTTTCATGTACGCGATCCCCAAGATTTCATCGGAGTCATCACCGATAACGGGCATCCGAGAATAGCCCTGTTCGAGGAAGACTCCGAGGGCGTCATCAATCGACAGTGCCGAATCTAAGGTCACCATGTCCGTTCGAGCGATCATGACCTCTCGAACAATGGTGTCCCCGAATTCGAAAATGGAGTGAATCAAATCACGGTCCTCGTCTTCAAGAACGTCCGCGTCAGCCGCATCATCCACCATGCTCAGTAGTTGACGTTCCGTGGACAACGCGACACGGGCACGACCTGGCGTCACCGCATTCCCCACACCCACAAGCGCCGAAGTCAACGGCCCGACAATAATGCGCGCGAGGCGGACAAACCCCGAGGTTGAACCAATCAAAGCCAACGGGTGCGCCCGACCCACGCTCCGTGGGCTAGAACCCACGAGGACGAAACTCGTAATCGTCATGACAAGGACGGCCCAACCCAGCGCAGACCATACAGAGAAACCAGATTCAGTGAAGCACAGCGTCACCAATATTGCTGCCGTTGTCTCGACGAGCACACGAAGAAAATTGATTGCGTTCACGTGTCGCAGCAGATCATCTGCAATGGTGTGCAGCGAATCCGAAGCGTCACGTTCATCTGCGAGCTCGTGGATGTCCGTTCGTGACACCACGGTGTATGCAGCGTCCAATGCTGCGCACAAACCGCCGACCGCGACGAGCATCACGGACAGTGCGATAAAAAGACCAATCACGAAGAGGCTCGGCCCTGTTCGTCAAACGCCACAAGAAGTTGCTTCTGCAGCCCAAACATTTCCTTTTCTTCGTCCGGCTCTGCATGATCGAAGCCCAGAAGGTGCAACATGCCGTGGGTAACCAGCAACAGTATTTCGTTTTCGGTTCCATGACCGGCGGCGGCGCCTTGGGATTCTGCAACAGTCGGACACACCACAATGTCCCCCAAAAGTCCTGGCTCAGTGGGCTTGTCCTCGGTACCAGGACGCAATTCATCCATGGGGAATGACAGGACATCGGTGGGTCCCGGCTCGTCCATCCATTCGATGTGCAATCGTTCCATTGCCGGTTCATCGACAAACATGACGGAAATGTCGGCATCGGCGTGAACCCGCAGTGCATCAAGGTTGTGGGACACCAATCGTGCAATCAGTGCCTCGTCGATGACAAATTCGGTCTCGTTGACGATTTCGATACTCATGCTCGTTGGCCCTTTCGGTGCGCACGTTCGGCCTTAGCTTTCATCGCACGCTGTTCGTGATTGGTGTACGCGTCAACAATTTTGCCCACCAGTGAGTGACGCACAACATCTTCGCTGGTCAGCGTGATGAAATCGATCTCGTCAACGCCGCGGAGAATCGTCGACGCAAGCTTCAAACCGGACACGGTGTCAGGAAGGTCAACCTGGGTAATGTCTCCGGTGATCACCATTGTCGAGCCAAAGCCCAAACGGGTCAGGAACATCTTCATCTGCTCCGGGGTTGTGTTCTGTGCCTCGTCGAGAATGATGAAAGCATCATTCAAGGTTCGCCCGCGCATGTAGGCCAACGGCGCAACTTCAACTACTCCAGTTGCCAAGAGTTTGGGGACAACCTCAGGGTCCATCATGTCGTTCAATGCGTCATACAAGGGACGAAGGTACGGGTCAATTTTGTCCGTCAATGTTCCTGGAAGGAATCCCAATCGCTCCCCCGCCTCAACCGCCGGTCGGGTCAGAACGATTCTGGTGACTTCCTTGCGCTGCAGGGCTTGGACGGCTTTGGCCATCGCTAAATAAGTCTTGCCCGTACCTGCGGGTCCAATCCCGAACACTATGGTGTTCGCCGTAACGGCGTCAATGTATCGCTTCTGGCCAGCGGTCATCGGACGAATTGTTTTGCCACGTACCGTCAGAATGGCCTCGCCCAAAGTCTCGGAGACTTTGCCGCCCTTGCGGACGATTTCTTCACCGCGCACAACGTCATTAGGCGTCAGATCAATACCGTTGGTGATGAGATCAATCAGTTCTCGCACATGAGTTTCCGCCCGAGCGACCTCGTCGACGTCACCTTCCAGACTGATGCGGTCACCTCGGGAAATGATGGTGACCGTGGGGTACCTTTTTTCCAACTCCGATAAAAATCGATCCTGAGGTCCCAATAATCTGACCATCGCGATTCCGTCGACAGTGATGTCGACGCGTGAATTATTTTCCGCCAAGGGAACCCTCGGCGAGATCTCCTGAAAGTACGTGCGCATGTACATGGAATACGGTTTGTCCTGCGGATTCTCCTGAATTAAATATCAGACGGTAGTCACCATTGGACAACTCTGCGGCGATGTTGGCGGCACGAGAGACCATTTCAGCGAGAAGCGAAGGATCTGCGGCAGCCAACTCTGTCACCGTCGAAAACTCTTCCGTCTTCGGCACAACCACAACGTGAACGGGTGCTTGCGGAGCAATGTCGTGGAATGCGATCAGGTGCTCGTCCTCGTACACGATACGTGCCGGGATTTCACGGGCAACGATTTTGCTGAAAATTGAAGTCACAGTCAAAGTTTACCGTCAGGCCCAACGACCGAGCCGAGCATTGAGCACTGAAATCGCTGCGGCACCCGCGGTGGAAGTGCGGACAACAGTGGGGCCCAAACGGACGACGTGAGCGCCAGAGTCGGTGAACTGCTGGAGCTCATTCGGGGTGATTCCGCCTTCGGGACCGACGACAACAACAATTGGCGCATCGGTCAATGTAATCGAAGTCACAGCTTCTGTCCCCGTAGGGTCGAGAACCAAAATCTGATGTGTCGTCGCCATCGCTGAAATCTGTGCTGAAGTCAGGGGTTCGGACACTTCGGGAATAAAAGCCCTCATGGCCTGCTTGCTTGCCTCACGAACAATTGATGTCCACCGTTCCACACCTTTTGCAACTTTGGGGCCGGACCAGACAGAGATACTGCGGGACGCTGCCCACGGGTACACAGAATAGACACCTAATTCGGTTGCCATCTGGATGGCAAGTTCATCGCGATCGCCCTTTGCCAACGCCTGAATCAACGAAATTGACGGGATTGCCAGACTTTCCACACGTTGTGATTCGATCTTCACGTCGATGCGGTCGGACGACACTGTGACGGCGTTGCCCGTGATCATGAGACCGCGACCATTGGTAACTCGGATTGATTCGCCCACACGCAATCTGCTGACGCTCGCCGCATGGCGTGCCTCGGGACCAGAAATCACAGCAGTCGCGTCCGACTCAGTCAGAGCCTCTGAAATGTAGAGGTGAGCCATCGTTATCCGAATAACCGATCACGAAGCTTCGAGAAGAGGCCCTGCTTCTGAGAGGCGAAACGTGGGGGTTGTGGGGTACGCAGAGCTGCAAACTTGTCGATAAGTTCTGTTTCAGCAGCCGAAAGTTTTGTAGGGGTTATGACGTGGACACCAAATTTGAGGTCGCCACGAGCGCTGCCCCGCAGTTGACCGATTCCTCGGTCGGCAATCGTGATCACATCGCCGGCTTGAGCGCCCGGTTTAATCGTGATTGTCACAGGGCCGTCGAGTGCATCTAGCGTCACCTGCGTGCCCTTGATGGCATCAACCATGTCGACGTCGATGCTCGCGAACAGGTTGTCACCATCGCGCGAAAAAACCTCATCCGCGGCGACATGGAATTCGAGATAGAGATCACCACGAGGACCACCCGCCTCGCCGACCTCGCCGGCACCGGGCATATGCAAACGCATGCCGTTATCAACGCCCTGCGGAACTGTGATTTCGACAGTGCGGCGTGCACGGACTCGTCCATGACCGGCACACGTGGGGCACTGTGACGGGATCACCGTTCCATATCCCCGGCAGCTGCCGCACTGCGCGTTCGTTACGACATTGCCGAGCAGGCTTCGAACAGTGCGCTGGACCGAACCGTATCCCCCACAGACATCACAGGTCTGTTCCGAAACACCGGGTGCGCAGCACGACCCGCCACAGGTGTCACAGAGCGCCGCCGTATCAACTTCAACTTCACGGGTTTCGCCAAAGATCACATCAATCAGGTCGACATCGACGCGCAAGAGGGCATCAGCACCACGTTCCTGACGTGATCGCGGTCCGCGTTGGCCACCCCCTCCAAAGAAAGTGTCAAAAATGTCGCCCATGTTGTTGAATCCAAAGCCACCCAAACCGGGGTTTCCTGAACCTCCCATGTCATAGTTTCGACGCTGGGTTGGATCGGACAGGACATCGTATGCGTGGGTCACAAGCTTGAATTTTTCCGCTGCATCCTCGCTGGGGTTCACATCGGGGTGCAGTTCTCGTGCAAGCCGGCGATAGGCCTTCTTGATTTCGGCGTCCGTCGCCTCGCGACTAACACCGAGTACGTCGTAGTGGTCCGTCATGACTGTTCTCCTAGCATGCGTGACAGGTATCGGGCAACTGCCCGAACTGCACCGAAATTAGTGTCGTAATTCATTCGCGTGGGACCAAGAATTCCAAGGCGAGCGGATTCACCGTTTCCCACAAAATACTCGCTCGAAACCAGTGAGGTTTCGGCCAGAGTGCCCTGCATCTCACGACCGATTCGAGCACCGACCCCGTGCTCGTCCAGTTCCATCTCGCGGAACAGCTTCAACAACGTGACCTGTTCGTCGATCGCATCAAGAACCGGAACGATATTGCCGCCAAAGTCATCTTCAGCCAGTGCAATGTTTGCCGCACCCGAGATAACCAATTTGTCGACTCGTTGCGCTTCGGCTTGTGCCGTAACTGCAGAGACCACCGAATCCCAAATCAATTGGTTGTGCTCGGGAAGTTGCAGTTTTACTGACCGAAGTTCCGCGGGAAGTGCCGCAATTGATTTCCCCACAACCGCAGCATTCAGAACAGCACGCATATGCGCGAGGAAGTCATCTTCGATATCCCGGGGCAATTCCATAATGTTTTGATCCACTCGCCCACCATCAAGAATGAGAATGCCGAGATAGCGACCGTGTCCTAGTGACACTATTTCTAGGTGTCGGACAGTGTCCTGCCCGAAGCTGGGGTACTGCACCAACGCGACCTGATTGGTGAGCTGGGACAACAATCTGACCGTTCGGTGGAAAACATCATCCAGGTCGACAGAATCATCAAGAAATTTTTCGATGGCATGACGTTGAGCCGACGATAACGGTCGCATTTCGGCGAAATGGTTGACGAACATGCGATATCCCAAATCTGTTGGGATTCGTCCTGCCGAGGTGTGTGGAGCGTGGATCAGGTTTTCTTCCTCCAGCACGGCCATGTCATTTCGAATTGTTGCAGCGGATACAGAAAATCCGTGCCGTTCAACGATGGCTTTGGAACCCACGGGCTCTCGTGACGCAACATAGTCTGCGACGATTACGCGAAGGACTTCCAATGCGCGTTCCGAGACCATGTTCACCCCCTTCTGGCACTCGGTACATCAGAGTGCTAACCCTTTAAGTGTAGCGATTGAGCTCTTCCAGCGCCGTTTCGCTCAGTGATTTCATTGTGAATTTTCGTGCCATAATTGAATTTATGAAGGACTCTCGATTTGTGCGTCAGGTTGTGGAATTTCTCGATAAGCCACTGACTCCCTACGACGAGCGGCTCTATTCGGCAGTTATCCACCTCTCTGGCTTACTGGGACTCGTATTCCCCATGGCCGCATATTTTGCCTTCCGAAATCGCAACGACGTGTTGCGTCGTCATTCCGCAGAGGCCACGAACCTGCAGTTTACAGTGGGAATTTTTTGGCTGGCCTATGGGATGGTCTGGACAATCCCCGTCTTCAACCTCGTGTTCGCTATTCCACTCATCCTCATTGTTCTTCCCGCGGTTGCACTGACAATCGGTCTTCCAGTGTTTGGGGCTATCAAGGCTTTGGCCGGTGAACGATTCGATTACAAAATCGGGCTTCGTATTTTTAGCTAGTCAGATCTCGAGCAACCGAATCGGCCAACAAACGTCCCTGTAACGTCAGAACAAGTCGGCCCGCTAAGGCTTCGACACCATCGACGAGTCCGCGTGCAATCAATGCCGGTATAACTCCGGGAGAAACCCGCGGAATATCCGCAATGCGTAAACCCGTACGCACCCGAATTTGCAAGACTATGCGCTCAAACAGTTGCTCGGACACTGACAGTATCTCGTGACCAATAGCCGGAGTAGTCCCCCGACTGAGACGCTCGGCATATGCCGCAGGGTGCTTTGCGTTCCACCATCGCGCGCCACCAACATGACTGTGCGCGCCAGGACCGTAACCCCACCAATCTGTGCTGTTCCAATACGCCTGATTGTGAAGTGACTCGCAACCCGGCTTGGCCCAGTTGCTTACTTCGTACCACTGGAACCCATTAGTAGAAAAAGTCGAATCACACAGTTCATACATTTCCGCGTGCATGTCATCGTCAACGGGGGGTAACTCGCCGCGAGCAATACGTCGCGCCATGGCGGTCCCCTCCTCGACAATCAAGGAATACGCCGAGATATGGTCCGTATCCAACTCGAGTGCGATATCGAGCGACTTCTGCCATTCGTCAATGGTTTCTGTTGGCGTTCCATAAATCAGGTCAACGCTGGTTGCCAACCCCACCTTTCGAGCTGCGCGTACAACTTCCGGGATTCGGTCGGGATTGTGGGTTCTGTCCAACAATTCCAACACTCGGGGTACAGCTGATTGCATTCCGAACGAAACCCTGGTGATTCCGGCTTCGCGAAGCCTCTCGAGAATTTGTGGGGTAACTGTGTCCGGATTTGCTTCAATCGTGACTTCAGCGTCAGCGTCAATTCCGTGCACGCCCCTGATAGCCGTTATGACTTGCGCAATCTGGTCGGTGTGTAGCAGCGAGGGGGTGCCCCCACCAAAAAAGACGCTGTGAGCTGATCGAATCGGCACTGTAGCGGCAGCCAATACTGCGGCAGAAAAATCAATTTCGGCAATCAGATCGTCTACAAAGGATTCGCGGGTTACACCGCGAAGCTCCGTACTGGTGTACGTATTGAAATCGCAGTATCCGCAACGGACTGTACAAAACGGAATGTGCACGTAGACAGAAAACGGCGTCGATTCGTTAGTGCGGAAATCGAGAACTCCTGAGTCTGGAAGAGGCGCACCCAGTGGCAAACGTGCCATCAGTGACCGTTCCACAAGACGTGCATGCGGTACAACATGACGGTGTTAGCGAAACTGACCAAAGCAAGGCCGTAATTCGCCCATTTCGTCCTCTCGGCAAGGGCAAACACCACGATTCCTGGAACCATGAGGGCGTCCGTAATGAGGTACATCCAGAACTCGAGCGGATCAGCCACGGGGACGTTACCCCACAACGGTGAGAGTATCGACACAACCACCTGTAAAACCAGCAACACAGCCGAGCCCGCAACGGGCAACACCGTGAAATCCGATGGAGCTTTACCCCGAAGCGCGAAGATAAGGGCAACACAGGTAGCCACCAGACCAAGCATCCCCTGTGCCAGAGTGAACCACTCAATCACGAGGAAAACCGATCTCTACACGCCCGATGCCCTTGCGGAATGCCACCAGAGCTATGAGGACGCCGTCGGGGGCACAGACAGCGACTAGCGGCGAATCGGGAATGTCAAGAACAATTTTTTTACCGTGCACGATATCCATAGCTTGTTGAGCGTCGACAGTTACGAGCGGGAACAATCGGCCAGCTATCTCGGCGGGACTATGCAGCGTGGTTTCCACAATGCTAGATGCGTCAAGCGCTTCGTTAACATCAAATGGGCCGACTCGCGTGCGGCGCAAAGCTGTCAAGTGCCCTCCGACATGCAAGGCGTCACCTAAATCACGCGCGAGGGCCCTGATGTACGTGCCACTGGAGCAATCAACGATGACATCCAAATCGATGAAGCCATCCGATCGCGTGCGATTCAGCACATCAAATCGGGAGACGGTGACCTCACGTTCAGGGATAACAACGTCCTGACCTTCGCGCACCAATTCATGGGCGCGCTTTCCCTCGATTTTGATTGCCGAGACGCTCGACGGGCGCTGTGAAATCGCACCCGTCAGGCTGTGGATAACGCTATCGATATCGGAATCGGTGATTGCCTGAATATCTGATGATTCGGCGATGAAAACAATGTCGCCCTCACGATCATCGGTATGTGTCGACGAACCGAGCCTGATCGTTGCGGTGTACTGCTTGTCCAGACCCACAAGGTAGGTCAACAATCGAGTTGATGATCCGACACCCAATGTCAACAGGCCCGTCGCCATGGGATCTAGGGTTCCCGCATGACCTACTTTTCGCGTATTCAGTGCGCGTCGAGCTGAAGCAACCACCGCGTGAGAGGTAGGGCCTGTCGTTTTATCGATGAAAAGGATGCCAGAAACCACTCCCCGAGGTTATCAGGCGTAAAGTTACTGACGTGAGACTTGCCGTAATTGGTGCGGGTGCCGTCGGCGGCACATTGGCCGCACTAGCTTCCCGTGCTGGACACGACGTTACCGTCGTGGCTCGTGGCGAACACTCCGCGTCAATTGAACGACATGGATTGTCCGTTGCTGGAGCGTTTGGTCAGTCGACCAGCTCACCACGAGTTGCCCAAACCATAACCGCCGACGATAAATTCGACCTCGTAATCGTCGCGGTGAAGGCACACCAGACCCCAAGTGCTTTAAGTGGTAACGATATTGCTGCGGGAACACCGATACTTGTTGTCCAAAACGGACTCGGTGGTTTCGACGTCGTGAGGGAATATTTCCCCGAGAATCCGGCAGCAATCGGACTTGCGCTTTTTGGGGCGACAATTGTCGAACCCGGTCGTGTCAATGTCACGTATTCCGCCTCCCTTGTCGTCGGCGGGGACTCAGCCGCGTGCAAAGCAACCAAATCGATACTCGGTGCTCATCTTCGAGTCCGACTAACTCGGCATCCTGAAGGTGCCGTGTGGACAAAGCTGGTCATCAATGCGGTAAATGCAGTACCTGCGATGACCGGACTCTCTGTCCAACGAACAATCGCACACCCAATGCTCCGGCGGATCGTGACCGCACTAATGCGAGAGACAGCACGCATTGGTTTTGCGCGGGGCGAGAAATTTGCTGATTTGGGTGCTGTTTCTGCTGCAGACGTGAAATTCGTGGCCTTGGCACCATTACTCCTCAGCCAAATTATTCCGCTGCGCCTTGCATCAAAAATGGGTGATGTACCCAACTTTGCCTCCACCATGCACAGTATTCGTCGTGGACGAACCACAGAAGTGGATTTCTTGTCCGGTGCTGTGGTTCAGGAGGCTGCCGCAATCAATCGTGATGCACCCGTAAACAGGACGGTGACTGAACTCATTCACGAAGTCGAACGATCTGGCATTTTCATGGAGCCAGACGAAGTTATCGAACGAGTTCCTCTGGTGTAAATGGCCCGTTTGTAGCTATGCCAAGGACTTGGTGTGCCACACGGTTTTGGTCTCAACCAACGACGAAATTCGCGAAACCGATAATGAGAGTGCGTCCGAAACAGGTCGAACAACTCGCTTCAACGTCGCCGACGCTTCTGCTTCCCATTCAGCCCATGGCTCACCGTTAGCTCCCGACAAATCAAGAGCATTAACATCTCCGTGATTCGCCATCCACGGCATGATTTCGGCCACATTTCCGGTCAGGATATTAACGACACCACCGGGGACGTCGCTGGTAGCGACAACTTCAGCAAAGGTCATAGCAGCCAGTGGCTGAGAGGCATTGGCGACGACCACGACAGTATTCCCTGTCACAAGTGCAGGGGCAATTGCCGACACCAGTCCCACAAGCCCGTGGCCGGACTGTTCCGCCACAGCCACAACGACACCGGTAGGAACCGGAACAGAAAGGTTGAAGAAAGGGCCAGAAACGGCATTAGCGTTGCCCGCAACCTGGGTGTACTTATCCGCCCAGCCGGCGTACCAGACCCACATGTCGATAGCCGCTGAAACCTCTGCGCGTGCAACTTTTTCAGAACAACCGGACTGTTGACGGAGCTCGCTTACGAACTGATCCGCGCGACCGTCCAGCATTTCCGCGATTCGATAGAGCACCTGGCCGCGATTGTATGCAGTTGCGTGTGACCAACCTGAGAAAGCAGAGCGAGCGGCGACTACGGCATCGCGAGCGTCCTTGCGACTCGCCAAAGCCACATTCGCCAGGAATTCACCACGCGGAGAGGTGACCTCGTAGACTCGACCCGATTCACTGCGCGGGAACTTGCCACCGACGAAAAGTTTGTACGTTTTGGGGATACTCATGTGCGTCATCGCCCTTCTCCTTCTGCAAGATATGCAGCCAGTCCCTGTCGACCACCCTCGCGACCGTAACCCGATTCCTTGAACCCGCCGAAAGGGCTCGCAGGGTCGAACTTGTTAAAGGTGTTCGCCCAGACAACTCCGGCGCGAAGCTCATCGGCCACGGCGAGCATTCGACTGGCTTTCTCTGTCCAGATTCCCGCAGACAAACCGTAAGCGCTGTTATTTGCCTTTGCGATCGCCTCGGAGGGTGTGCGGAATGTGAGCACGGACAGCACCGGCCCAAAGATTTCGTCCCGCGCTATCGTGTTGCTCGAGGCAACATTAGTGAAAATTGTGGGCGGGAACCAGAAACCTTTTTCGGGAACTTCGCAGTCCAAACTCCACCGTTTGGCGCCTTCTACCTCACCGGTGTTCGCAATTGCAGTGATGCGTTCCAGCTGGGCTTGGGAATTGATAGCGCCAATGTCAGTGTTCTTGTCCAGTGGGTCACCCAAACGCAAAGTAGTCAACCTACGGGTAATGCGCTCGATCAGCTCGTCGTGGATGCTTTCCTGAACCAAGAGTCGAGAACCTGCGCAACACACTTGGCCTTGGTTGAAGAAAATACCCGAGATGACGCCCTCAACGGCCTGATCCAGGGCCGCATCGTCAAACACAATATTTGCACCCTTGCCACCCAACTCGAGAGTCAACTTGGTATCCGTACCCGCAAGGGTCCGCGCAATCTGACGACCAACAGCAGTGGAACCAGTAAACGCAATCTTGTTGACACCTGGATGCGCCACCAACGCAGCACCCGTCACAGAACCATGGCCCGTCAGAATGTTCACCACCCCGTTAGGCAGGCCAGCCTGTTCGCAAACCTCTGCGAACATCAACGCCGTGAGCGGTGTGGTTTCAGCAGGCTTCAGAACGATTGTGTTGCCAGCAGCAAGCGCCGGTGCGACCTTCCATGCCAGCATGAGAAGCGGGAAGTTCCACGGAATAATTTGCGCCGCGACACCCAATGCACGGGGCTTCGAGCCCATGCCGACGTGTTCCAATTTGTCTGCCCAACCGGCGTAATAGAAGAACCAAGCGGCAGCCAACGGGATGTCAACATCACGAGTTTCCTTGATGGGTTTGCCGTTATCAACTGTTTCGGCGACCGCAAATTCTCGCGCGCGTTCCTGCAAGATTCGAGCGATGCGGAAAAGATACTTGCCGCGCTCTGCACCGCTCATCCGAGACCAAACTTTGTCATAAGCAGTTCTCGCGGCCGCAACTGCGACGTCAACATCAGCGGAATTTGCTTCAGAAACCGTCGTGATCGTCGACTCAGTCGAAGGAGAAATGGTTGCAAATGATTCTCCACGACCCGCCTTCCACGAACCATTGATGAACAAACCGTAACGGTCGCGGATTGAGAGAATCGACGTGGACTCGGGGGCTTCGTCGTAATCAGTGAAAGACATCGGAACTCCTAGTCGATTGTTACGTAGTCAGGGCCGCTGTAGTGGCCGGTGATAAATTTTTGGCGTTGGATGAGAACATCATTGAGAAGACTCGATGCACCAAAGCGAAAAAGGTGCGGGTGTAGCCACTCTTCGCCCACGGTTTCGGCGACTGCGACGAGATACCGAATAGCGTCCTTTGACTGCCGAATTCCGCCGGCAGGTTTTACTCCAATTTTTTCGCCCGTCAGCGCGAACCAGTCGCGTACGACCTCCAGCATCAGAACGGTGGTGGCCAAAGTGGCTGCGGGTTGTACTTTTCCGGTGGAAGTTTTAATGAAGTCACCTCCAGCAATGATTGCCAACCACGACATCTGCTTGATGAGGTCGTAGGTAGCAAGTTCACCTGTTTCCAGAATTACTTTGAGGTGAGCGTGAGTACCATCGGGGCGAGTACACGCTGCACGAATTGCAGCGATTTCACCGTAAACCTTGAGCCAGTCACCGCTGAGGGCAGCACCTCGGTCAATCACCATGTCGATCTCATCGGCACCCATCTCAACGGCATACCGAGTATCCGCAATCTTGATGTCCAAAGTTGAACGTCCCGAGGGAAATGCTGTGGCTACTGAAGCAACAGCAA
>JACCDN010466827.1_pt1 | contig 17443 bp, 16 predicted proteins | sample 7441691 | NCBI WGS metagenome assembly JACCDN01 (sample SAMN15323439, study PRJNA562643) | freshwater metagenome | isolation source: river surface water | place: USA:Blue River Watershed | collected 2017-08-16
CATAGTAGGGGGTGAGATCAAAGCCGCCTCCGAACCACCAAACCGGCTCTTGATTGGGCGCTTGCGCAATAAAGCAGCGTACGTTCATATGCGTTGTCGGCGCTTTTGGATTGCGCGGATGAAACACTAAAGAGACGCCCATGGCTTCGAAGCTTCGTCCAGCGATCTCAGGACGATTTTGGGTTGCGGCAGGGGGTAATTGATTGCCACTCACGTGGGAGAACCCAACGCCACCTTTCTCGAGAACATTGCCATTCTCTAGAATGCATGTCCGTCCCGAACCTTGTAATTTGCTGTCCTTCGGTTTTTCCCAAGAGTCAGTTACAAATGATTTTCCATCAAGTGCAGCAGTTGCCGATGTAATGCGATCTTGAAGACCAAGTAAGTAATTTTTTACTGCCTGAGTATCAACGCTGCTTGCCATCATTTACCCTTTTTACTTAATCGCTCTAAAACCAATATCTTTGCGGTATTGCATTCCATCAAAATGAATCTGCTCAATCGCAGAATACGCCTTTTGTTGGGCAGCCTTTACAGTATCCGCCAGACCAACTACGCACAATACTCGACCGCCAGAGGTAAGCAAGCGATCGTCGTGCAGTTTGGTGCCCGCATGAAAGACAATCTGGTCATCACTTGGATTGGGGATCCCATTGATTGGGTCACCTGTTCTGGGAGTATCGGGATAGTGATGGGCTGCAAGGACAACTCCAAGTGCAATGCGCCGGTCCCATTTAAGCTCTACTTCGTCGAGCTTGCCATCAATCGCTTTATCAAGTGCCTCAACTAGGTCGCTCTCCAGCCTTGCCATGATCGGTTGCGTTTCTGGGTCACCCATCCGACAGTTGAACTCAAGGGTTTTGATTTGACCCTCGGGGCTAATCATTAAGCCAGCATACAAAAATCCAGTATAGGGAATTCCATCCGCTTTCATGCCTAGAACCGTAGGCAAGATGACCTCGCGCATTGCTCGCGCATGGATTTCAGGGCTTACTACCGGCGCTGGAGAATAGGCGCCCATGCCGCCCGTATTGGGACCCTGATCGCCATCGCGTAAACGTTTGTGGTCTTGACTAGTGGCTAGCGGCACTACATTTTGACCATCAACTAGCACAATAAAGCTAGCCTCTTCACCAGTGATGAACTCCTCAATCACAACACGGGCACCTGCATCACCCAGTTTGTTATCTGACAGCATCATGTCTACTGCCATGTGCGCCTCGGGGAGACTCATAGCCACCACCACACCCTTACCCGCAGCCAGACCATCAGCTTTAATCACAATCGGTGCGCCGTGCTGATCAATGTAGGCGTGTGCTTCTACTGCGCTACTAAACGTTTGGTAGTCGGCCGTTGGGATGCCATGGCGTTTCATGAATGCTTTGGAAAAGTCCTTTGAGGATTCCAATTGGGCTGCCAATTGCGTGGGACCAAAGATTCGTAGACCTTGGTTACGAAAGACATCGACAATGCCAGCTGCCAGTGGCGCTTCGGGCCCAACCACAGTGAAAGCAATATTCTCACGCTTAGCAAAATTAGCTAACTCTTGAAGATCGCTGATCGGAAGATTTTCAATGCCTTGTTGCTGTTGCTTAGCTGTTCCGCCATTACCGGGAGCAACAAATACTTTTTGAACGCGAGGCGAGCGCGCCATTTTCCAGGCTAGAGCATGCTCACGACCACCAGAACCAATTAACAAAATTTTCATTGCGTACTTTCTGTCTAAGATTTATAAGGTGGCATTCGTATAAACCGACTGCACATCATCGAGGTTCTCAAGAGCATCTAAGAGTTTTTGCATCGCCTCGCTTTGGTCGGCATCTAGATCAATATCTGTCTCAGGGCGCATGGTAACCTCGGCCAGTTCAGGTTTAAGTCCGGCAGTCTCGAGTGCAGCCCTGATTTTTGTAAATTCAAAGGGTGCCGTGATCACCTCTAGAGAACCATCTTCATGGGTAAGAACATCTTCGGCCCCAGCTTCTAAGGCAAGTTCTAATAACTGCTCTTCAGGAGTGCCTGGTGCAAAGAGTAGTTGACCACAATGTTTAAACAAAAAGGCAACCGATCCTTCGGTCCCCATATTGCCACCATATTTTGAGAATGCATGACGCACCTCAGCAACCGTGCGGGTGCGATTATCGGTCATGCAATCCACGATCACGGCCGCCCCGTTAATGCCATAGCCTTCGTAACGAATCTCTTCGTAATTCACGCCATCTAATGTTCCGGTACCGCGAGCAATTGCACGCTGCACATTGTCATTGGGCATATTGGCATCTTTGGCTTTATCAACTGCCAAGCGCAGGCGGGGGTTTGCATTGAGATCGCCACCACCTAAGCGGGCAGCCACTGTAATCTCTTTAATGAGCTTCGTCCAAACCTTGCCACGTTTTTCGTCTTGGCGGCCTTTACGGTGCTGAATGTTGGCCCATTTTGAGTGACCAGCCATGGTAGCAATCCTTATCTGATGTTTTGGTTAAATTCAACTGCGAAGTGTAATTTTAGGCAAAATAGCGGTTTGACCTAAAAAAGACGCCTAAATCGTCCAGCATTATTTAATCAAGAACAAAAACAAGAAGGAGAAACAGCATGTCCACAATGACCACTAAAGCAATCCGTATCGATGAAGTTGGCCCACCAGAGGTCATGAAATATGTTGATGTCACCTTAGGCGAGCCTGGCCCGGGCGAGGTCTTAGTTCGCCAAAAAGCGTGTGGACTGAACTATATCGACGTATATTTTCGTTCTGGCTACTATCCTCAGCCATTACCAGGCGGTATTGGCATGGAGGCCTCGGGCATTATCGAAAAGGTGGGTGAGGGTGTGCAGCATGTGAAGGTGGGTGATCGGGTTGCCTATGCGGGACGGCCAACGGGCGCTTATGCGCAAGCACGCATCATGCCGGCTGACATTATTGTGAAGCTGCCTGATGCAATTTCATTTGAGACCGGTGCGGGCATGATGTTGCAGGGCCTAACGGTGCAATACTTATTGAACGATACCTTTAAAGTTCAAAAAGGAGACACCGTTTTATTTCATGCTATTGCTGGAGGTGTTGGCCTCATTGCCCTGCAATGGCTCAAAGCCATTGGCGCCACGGTCATTGGTACAGTGGGAAGTCAAGAGAAGGCTGAACTTGCTAAATCCTATGGTTGTGATCATGTCATCCTTTACCGAGAAGAAGATTTTGTAAAGCGAGTAAAAGAGATTACCAATGGTAAGGGCGTGCCTGTGGCATATGACGCTGTTGGTAAAGATACCTTCATGAAAACCTTGGATTGTATTTCTCCAAGAGGTATGGCGGTGAGCTTTGGTAATGCATCGGGTTCGATCCCACCTCTTGATCTCAGTCTTTTATCCAGCAAAGGCTCTTTGAAGGTAACCCGTCCAACATTGATGACCTATGCTCTCAACAGAAGCTTGCTGGAGCCTATGTCAGTGGATTTATTTGATCGGGTGATGAAGGGGCAAATCAAGATTGAGATTAAGCAACAATATCCCCTGGCTGATGCAGTCCAGGCGCATCGCGATCTGGAGGGGCGTAAGACCACTGGGACAACTATTCTGATACCTTAATCCCTACGACGCTTGTGTTACAGGGCTTTTGCCTGCGTAGGAATGATATTGGTTAAAATCATTCCTTCTAGTGTTCTTGCCAGTTTGTAGTTCAAGAACCTCTAATTGCCTCGGTGATGGAATTGGTAGACGTGCCGGACTCAAAATCCGGTGCCGCAAGGCGTGTCGGTTCGAGTCCGACCCGAGGCACCAATTAAATTTGATAGTCGCTGGATTCGCTCGACATCGCTTGCTCCACAATCTTGCGAGTCAAGGTGGGGGAGAAGAGCTCGATAAAGGTAAATATAAAAGAGCGGAGGTATGCCCCTTGTTTGATGCCAATGTGCGTCACATTGCTCCCAAAAATATGGCCCACTGAGATTGATTTCAATTGACGGTCGCGTTCGGGATCAATTGCTACTCCTGCCACAATACCGACACCCATGCCATTTTCAACATAGGTTTTGATGACGTCTGCATCAATCGCTTCTAAGATGATATCGGGGGTGATATTTCGTTGGGCAAAAGCTGCATCAATTTTGCTGCGTCCTGAAAATGCTTTGGCATAGGTAATGATGGGGTATTTTGCTAAGACCTCTAGAGTGATGGATTCATGATTGAGTAGGGGGTGACCTGAGGGCACCACAACAGCATGCTGCCATTGATAACTCGGTAGTGCCAAAACACCCGGGGTGTTGGCTAGTCCCTCGGTAGCTATTGCTAGATCTGCGCGATCTTCAAGAAGCATTTGAGCAATTTGGCTTGGGTTGCCCTGCGCAATACTGACCCTGACCTTGGGAAAGCGTTTTGTGAACTCACTTAACACTTTGGGCAGAGCATAGCGAGCCTGGGTATGCGTAGTAGCAATTACAAAACTACCTTGATCTTGATTGGCAAAATCTTTACCAACACGCTTGAGGGTTTCTGCTTCTTCTAAGATGCGTTCAATCGATATCAAGATTCGTTTGCCAGGCTCAGTTAGCGCTCGAATTCGTTTACCGTGGCGACGAAAGATCTCAACACCCAATTCATCCTCAAGCTCAATAATGGCTTTAGAGACCCCCGGTTGGGAGGTAAAAAGAGTTTTTGCAGCAGCAGTTAAATTGAAATTTTGCCGGACTACTTCTCGAACAAAACGAAGTTGATGAAGGTTCATAAATCAGTTAACTTTATGCGCGAGCAACCCATTTAAGAGCAATGATTGCAAGGGCAAGATAAACAAGCGGTGGAAAGACTGCAGTAAATAGAGCGGGTAGAGATCCCAATAAACCGATACTGGAAAATAATGTGTTAAAGAGTTGGAAGCTCATGCCCAGCATGATGCCACCAAAGACTTTAATCCCCACACTACCGGCGCGCACCTTCATAAATGCAAATGGTAGCGCTAAAGCTAGCATGACAAAAATAATGAACGGGTAGATCACTTTTTTCCAAAAGGCGATCGCATGCCTCTGCGCATCTTGTTTGTTTTCTTGTAGATGAAGGATGAAGCGCCCTAAACTCATAATCGACATTTTTTCTGGACTGATCAGAAGAACATTGAGGATTTGTGGTGTTACCTGAGATTCCAAATTCAGTTTAGCCAGGGTTTTAGTTTGCGCTGTATAGACTGCATCTAAAGGATCGTTACTCCGTTTTTCAGTAAAGCGGGTCTCCGATACATCATTGAGTTCCCAGATCCCTTGATTATCAAAGCGACCCGTAGCTGCACTACGAATCGATAATAGACGGTAGTTCGGATCAAATTCATACATCCGAATTTGCTGAATTTCATCATTGGGATTAATCGAGCCCACATTGACATAGCGCACACCTGGTTTGACCGGACCAACCCCATCTTCATCACGCAGTTGGTCTTTCACCCAAACGCCAGAACGAAATTGTGAGCTAAACGTTGACCCCAGAGCTTGCATGCGAATACGCTCGGATAGCGCTTCGCTGTAGGGACCAAGTACCTCACTAATGAGCAAAGTAAAGAAAACAATAGGCAGTGAAATCTTGCCTAATGCGATCAGACTGCGTTTGATATCCAAGCCTGCAACGCGGAAGATCGTGAACTCGGATTGGCTTGCCATCATGGCAAAGACATAAATACTGCCAATCAGTCCTGCGATCGGGATGATTTCTACGATTCTGCTGGGGGCCTTGAGCAAGACATGCAACAAAGCAAGCGGCAGAGTGTATTTGGCATTGACAGAGCCTAACTCGCTCAAGATATCAAAGAATAAAAATAGGGCAACAAGGGCAAATAGAATGAAACCAAAACTGATATAGATCTGTTTTGCAAAATACCGCTCGTAGATTTTAGGAAATAGCCAATTCATTTAGGTTGCAAAGCCTTTGGCAGTTGACGTTGCCACCATTTCAGTGAGGGATTGATTCGGTTGCGAATTAATAGATATGCGAGCACAAAGGCAATCAGGTGGATTGGCCAGAGTCCAAGGAAAAAGTCGACACGACCCTGAGAGACATAGTTTTGGCTCAGATTGAGTAAATTGCTGTAGATTAAATACACCAAGACGGCATAGAACATTGCAGTGTAATTTCCGAGACGTGGATTAACGTAAGCCAAGGGAATGGCGATTAAGACCAAGCCTAAAGCCATGAATGGCAAACCAATGCGCCATAAGAGTTCACCAAAGTTGGCTCGCTTGGTATTTGGGTCTGGTTCATTAATCAACTCCAGAACATTTTTCTCTCGATCTCTGGGTGGAGGAGCCGCCACTTCTTTGCCACGGATCTTGGTCTCGTATTCATCGAACTCTAAGATTCTAAAATTGGCCTGCGTGGGCTGACCCTCATAGCGCCGCCCTTTTAAAAGTACGATATTTTTATCTCCGTTCGGGGAGTTTTCAATATAACCAGTAGCAGCGACAGCAACACTCAGTTTTTGATTGCGCGTATCGGCAACAAAGATGTTTTTTACCTCACCTTTGTCGATGTCGAGGTTTTCAATAAAAAACACACGCTCTGCTTTGGCCGATTCCTTAAATTGCCCAGCAGTTACCATGGATACATCATCACGTTGCTGGAAGCGCTGACTAATGACGCTCGACTCGCGATTGGCCCATGGCCAAACCACAGCAGCCAAAATGGCGATGATGATAATTAAGGGAAATGCAAAGCGCAGGATCGGCCCAATGAGGCTGGTAATGCTTAGGCCACTCGCAAACCACACAATCATTTCGGAGTCTTTGTACCAGCGAACTAAAACAATTAAGACTGCAATGAACAAAGATACCGTCAGTAAGACGGCAAAATAACCCAAAGTTGCTAGGGCAATTAAGACGATAGCATCTTCGGGGTTAACAGTGCCGTTGGCAGCAAAACCAAGGATGCGGATGACGAGGGTAGTGATCATGATTGTGACCAGTACCAAAAAAACGGCACCCGTAGTCATGCTCAGTTCGCGACGAAGGGCTTGTTCAAAAATCATGACTTAGGGTGTGCAATTTAGCAAGTTCAATTCGCTCGGTGGATAATGTAAAAAAACCCTTAATTTAGACAGATCATGACAATTCAATTTAGCACGAAAGTTCTTCCCGATAGCGATTTTAAGGGCCCGAAGGCAGCCGCTGCAATTTGTGGGTTATCGGGCGACTGCCTAATCCTGGGTTACCGCCAAAGCGAGTTAAGCCAGTTACAAGCGCTTGATGATTTACTGGGCGGTGCAATTGCCCAAGCCCGCAACCTAGGGGACCTCGATGGCAAGGCCGGAGCTTGCACATTATTGCGCTCAAACCATGCGTGGGCATTGAGTAGAGTCAGATTAAAGCGCATTTTGTTAGTTGGCCTGGGAGATAAAGAGTCCTTAACGGATTTTGCCAAGACTGCGCGCTCAGCCTTAAAGCAAGTCAGCGGAGGTGCAATTGAGTCGGTGCTGTGGCACACGGCTAGCTTTTTGGGTAAACAAAAAGCCAATCAATCCCCCGTGGCGCTGCGCGAACGGGTTCATTTATTAGCCCAAATTGTCGGTGATCAGGTCTATCGCTTTGGTGTCCGTCAGGATCAATTTAAGACCAAGCCAGTAGAAAAAGCTGATTCACTGAAAGAATTTACCTTCATCACAAGTACTAAGCAGGCCTCCCTGATGAAGTCTGCTGTTCGTGAGGGTGCGGCTCTCGTGGAGGGCATGAACCTCACTAAAGATTTGGGTAACTTGCCTCCGAATATTTGTACGCCAACTTTTTTGGCGCACACCGCACAAAATTTATCCAAGAAGAGCAGCTTGAAGGTTCAAGTCTTCGGTGAGAAACAAATTGAGGCGCTTGGTATGGGATCCTTCTTAGCGGTGGCAAAAGGCTCAGAAACGCCACCGCAGTTCATCATCATGCGTCACGATGGTGGCAGGGCTAATGAGGAACCTATTGTGATTGTTGGCAAAGGGATTACCTTCGATACGGGCGGGATTTCCTTAAAGCCAGGTGAGGCGATGGATGAGATGAAATACGATATGTGTGGTGCCGCTTCTGTGTTTGGCGCTATGCATGCAGTATCCATACTCAATCTGAAGAAGAATGTAATTGGTGTTGTACCGACTTGCGAGAACATGCCCTCTGGTCGAGCAACTCGTCCTGGCGATATTGTGAAGAGTATGTCGGGTCAGACCATTGAGGTGTTGAATACGGATGCAGAGGGCCGCTTAATTTTGTGCGATGCCCTAACCTATGTTGAGCGCTTTAAGCCAAAAGCGGTGATTGATGTTGCTACGCTAACAGGAGCATGCATTATTGCTTTGGGTCATGTGCACAGCGGACTCTTTTCAGACGATGAGGCTTTGGTGAAGGATCTAACAAAGGCCGGCCATCAATCATTGGATACGGTCTGGCGTTTACCACTTGATGCTGCTTATCAGGAGCAACTCAAGTCCAATTTTGCCGATATGGCCAATATTGGCGGTCGTCCAGCAGGTAGCGTGACCGCAGCTTGCTTCTTATCGCGCTTTGCAGAGAAATTTAGATGGGCACATTTAGATATTGCTGGTACTGCCTGGAAGAGTGGGGCGGCAAAAGGCGCTACTGGTAGACCCGTGCCGCTCTTATTAAGCTTTTTGCTAGATCAATAATCTAAATCGTTCTGGCACAGATGGCACGCATTGATTTTCATAGCAATGTGGCAGATAAGCTGCTGTACTGTTGTCGCTTAAGCCGCAAAATTATGGCAAGTACAGATGTGCAAGGTCATTTACGCACCATTGTGATTGTTGGTAGCTCTAAAGAACTCCAAGAGTTGGACGCCTTGATGTGGAGTTTTAGTAAAACCGATTTTTTGCCCCACGCATGGCTTGACCAAGATGCTGCCCAGGAAACCCCGATTGTGTTTGTCAGCGATGAACGTGAACTGCAGGGTAGTGCAATTCCACACAGCGATGTTTTGATCTACCTAAAAAAAGAAGAGCCAAAACAATTCAATCAACTATTGGAACGCTTCCCACGCTGGATTGAGGTGGTAACCACTCAAGAGGATGAGCGTTTAGCAGGTCGAGAGCGCTACAAAGCCTATCGTGAGCTAGGTCACGAGCTCCATCATTTTGATCAGGCGAAGGGCGCCTAGGGAATGTTGATCCATCCACAATTTGATCCAGTGGCACTCCAAATTGGTCCTTTGGCGATCCATTGGTATGGCCTCATGTATTTGTTTGCCTTCGCCCAGTTTTTGATCTTAGGTCGCATTCGTCTTCGGCAGCCGCCATATGCAGCGATGCAATGGACTTTTAAAGATGTAGAAGATATTTTGTTTTGGGGAGTGCTTGGTGTGATTATTGGCGGGCGTCTTGGTTATGTCCTGTTTTACATGCCCGGGTTTTATCTCAGCAATCCTTTGAGTATTTTTAAATTATGGGAGGGCGGCATGTCCTTCCATGGCGGATTACTAGGAGTGCTGCTTGCTTTACTTTGGTTTGCTAAACGTCGCCAGCTTTCCTATTTTGTGCTGACCGATTTTGTGGCGCCCCTGGTGCCTTTGGGCCTTGCCTTTGGACGTATTGGGAACTTTATCAATGGGGAGTTGTGGGGTCGTCCAAGCGATTGGCCTTGGGCAATGGTATTTCCTGCGGTTGATCAGGTGGCTCGTCACCCATCGCAGTTATATCAGTTTGCTGGAGAGGGTTTGTTGCTTGCAATTCTTTTATGGGCCTATGCAAGAAAACCAAGACGTCTTGGTCAGATATCGGGACTATTTTTAATTGGTTATGGCGCACTCCGTTTCATGGCTGAGTTTGCTAGGGAGCCCGATGCGTTTTTGGGGCTTCTAGGTTTGGGTTTATCCATGGGGCAGTGGCTCTCCTTACCCATGATTGCTTTAGGTGTTTATCTCATCGCACGCCCATCTCGGTCGTGAAAATCGGACAGTTTTTCTAAAAATTAACACTCTTCTTGGAAAGCTCGTTATTCTGTTCTGATGCTCGAAAAAATTGCTCAAACCCGTTTTTTATCGCGCGCCATTGGCGCAGTCAATCGCTTAGTGTCGGAGCGAGGTGAGTCCAATGCGGTGAGTATGGCGATAGATGTGATCTCTAATTACCGCAAGCTCAATGCAGAGCAACGCCCCAAGTTTTTTATCACGCTTGCAGAGCAGTTCAATATTGATACCGATGCTCTGATGAAGGCCACTCAAAGTTTTGCTGCAGACCCAAGTGCCCGAAACTATATTCGCTTGCAAAAGATTTCGGAGTCGCCCAGGCAAGAGCTGTTGCGCCGCTTAAACCGAGCCCCAGGGGGCACGGCCGCTGTTGTGGAGATGCGGCGTGATCTACTAAGCTTGTTGCATAAAAAGCCCGAGTTAGCTGGCTTGGACTATGACATGCGTCATTTACTGTCATCTTGGTTTAATCCAGGTTTTCTAAAAATGCACCGAGTCGACTGGAAGTCGCCGGCAGAAGTCTTAGAAAAAATCATTGCCCATGAGGCAGTTCATGCCATTGATGGTTGGGATGATTTGCGTCGCCGCTTGCAACCCGACCGCCGTTGTTTTGCATTCTTTCATCCACAGTTGCCTGATGAGCCCTTAATCTTTGTTGAAGTTGCGCTATTGCCGGATATCCCAGTGGCAATCATGCCTTTAGTTGATAAAAAATCTGCGCCGGTTGAGCAAACGAATCAATATAAGGTAGCCGCCTTTTACTCGATTAGTAACTGCGAGTCAGGTTTGCGGGGTGTGTCGATGGGTAATTTTTTAATAAAGCGTGTGGCAGAACAATTGCACGCTGAGTTCCCAGGACTTAAAACCTTTGTGACCTTGTCACCTATTCCAGGTCTAATGGAGTGGATTACCGCCGGTGCTCATTTGGGCGAGATACCCAATGCAGAAAAGATTAAACCTTCGATTCGTAAGGCGCGCGATGATGCTTTGGATCTTTTGAAGCTCAATGGGGTCTCTTGGCCAGAGAAATTATCGAAAGCCTGGCATCCTGATGAGTGCAGCAAAAAAGAGAAAGAGGCTTTGTTGTGCCTAACAGCCATTTACTTGGCCTACGTGACCCCGGGCCGAGACGGTAACCCGGTGGCTAAATTTCATTTGGGTAATGGCGCCAAACTGTATCAAATCAACTGGGCTGGGGATTTGTCCAAAAACGGCCTTCGCCAATCGGCCGGACTCATGGTCAACTATTTATATGATTTATCGAGCGTGGAAGAGAATCACGAGCGATTTGTGCATGGCGAGATTATTTATTCCCGGTCGGTTGCCAAGCTCATAAACCCTTGATTTCAAGTCCTCTATAAGACTTTTTGGGGGTTTTGCCCCAGTTTTTGCAGTTCGTTTTAGAATGATGTTCGCATTTAATGAAGCATATAAAAAATTGAACAGGAGACGATAGAAATGGCATTGATTCAGACTAAAAAAATTGCTAGCGCGCTAGTCGGTTTATTGGCTGTGCTTGGCATATCTGGTACTGCGGTGGCACAAGAGTGGCCCGTCAAGACCATTACCTTTTTAAACCCCTTCCCGGCCGGCGGAGGAACCGATGCATTTGCCCGCCCCATGGCTGCTCAGTTAACAGAGCAATTGGGTAAGCAGGTGATCATCGATAACCGCGGTGGTGCTGGTGGTACCGTTGGCGCCTCAGTAGCTGCAAAAGCTGCTCCAGATGGTTATACCTGGTTTATTGGCGCATCCCATCATACGATTGCACCATCGATGTACAAAACCCTTGACTACGATATCCAGAAGAGCTTCATTCCGGTCGCTCTATTGGCCAGCGTTCCACAGGTCTTGGTTGTGAACCCAAATCGCGTCAGTGCTCGCAATTTGAAGGATTTCATTGCTCTGATGAAAAAGAATCCTGGTAAATATAACTTCGCAAGTGCTGGTAGCGGAACAGTGCACCACTTAGCTGGCGAGTTGTTTAAGATTCAGACAGGTACGTTTATTGTTCACATTCCTTACCGCGGCGCAGGTCCTGCAATGAGCGATCTCTTGGCTGGTCAGGTGGATTTAGAGTTTGATGGCCTTGGTACCTCGGCTCCACAAATTAATGCAGGTAAGTTGTTTGCAATTGCTGTTGCTGCGGATAAGCGCAACCCTGCTATTCCAAATGTACCAACCTTTGTTGAGGCAGGTTTGCCAGACTACAAAGTATCCACATGGTATGCAATGTTTGCTCCAGCAGGAACACCAAAGCCAATTATTGACAAGATGACTGCCGAAGTTCAGAAGGCCCTGAATACCCCCAAATTGAAAGCAATCTGGGCTCAAAACGGTGCCGAGACTCCTAATTTATATGGTGCGGCTTTTGGTCAATTGGTTGCAGCTGATGTCAATCGTTGGGCTGAAGTAGTTAAAAAATCTGGCGCTAAGCTTGATTAATCGTTTGTAGTAGCTTTTGAGGGTTTCGTAGTGAACTTATATGCATTATTAGAAAAAGGTTTTCCAAAAAATCGTGAAGACTGTGCACTAGAAACCCAAGAGGGCTTGTATTACACGTGGCGTGATCTTGATCGCGCTACCGCCATGATGGCGAACCTCCTCAAGAGCCTGAAGTTACCCTCAGGCTCTCGAGTGGCGGTTCAGGTTGAGAAATCTCCCGAGGCTTTGTTCTTATATCTTGCAACATTGCGTGCAGGTTATGTTTATTTACCCCTCAATACAGCCTATCAAGAGTCTGAGATTCAGTATTTCATTGAGAACGCAGAGCCAGCAGTAGTGGTGTGCAGTTCCAAGAACTTTTCTTGGATTTCAAAAATCGCGTTTAAGGCGGGTACTAAGAATGTATTTACTTTAGATGAGAACCGAACGGGCTCCTTGTTAGAGCGGGCGGCATATTGTGCCGACCAATTTAAAACAGTTACCAAGTCGAATGACGATCTAGCAGCTATTTTGTACACGTCTGGCACAACCGGTCGCAGTAAGGGTGCAATGCTTACCCATGGTAATTTGGGTAGCAATGCCTTGGTCTTAAAAGAGTTCTGGGGATGGAAAAAAGGCGATGTACTTTTGCATGCTCTGCCGATCTTCCATGTCCATGGCCTTTTTGTGGCTGCTCACGGAGCCTTGATTAATGGTAGCAAGATGATTTGGCTGCCGCGTTTAGACACCGCACAACTCATTAAGCATCTGCCACGGTCAACGGTGATGATGGGCGTACCCACTTTCTATGTTCGTCTTTTGCTGGATCCAAACTTTAATAAAGACGTTTGCAAAAATATGCGTCTTTTTGTGTCGGGCTCAGCTCCTTTACTAACCGAGACATTTAATAATTTCCAAAAGGTGAGCGGTCATACGATTCTTGAGCGCTACGGTATGAGCGAGACCGTCATGCTTGTCTCAAATCCCTATAAGGGCGCCCGTGTTGGCGGCTCAGTTGGTGTGGTTTTACCCGGTGTTGAGGTTCGAGTAGTAAACGAATCTGGTAAACCATGTGGCCCCAATGAAATTGGTGGCATTGAAGTACGCGGCCCAAATATTTTTAAAGGCTATTGGCGCATGCCTGAGAAGACCGCGGAAGAGTTTACAAAAGACGGCTGGTTCAAGACCGGCGATGTTGGTCGTTGGGGTGGAGAAACAAGTGCTGGTAAGGTGCCAGATCACTATCTGTGCATTGTTGGTCGTAACAAAGACTTAATCATTTCCGGTGGTTATAACGTTTATCCAAAAGAGATCGAGAGTTTTATTGATGATATGGATGGCGTTGAGGAAAGTGCAGTGATTGGTATCCCACACAAAGACTTTGGTGAAGCAGTGATGGCGGTTGTAATTCCTAAACCAGGTGCCAAGCTAAATGGCCAAGCAATGATTGATGCTCTTAAATCCAAAATCGCAAACTTCAAAGTTCCCAAGCGTGTGGAGATCATCGAGAGTCTGCCGCGGAATGCAATGGGTAAGGTGCAAAAGAATATTTTGCGTCAGCAATACAGCAATTAAGCTGCTAGTGCCTTACGAGCCTCATTAAACATAAATAAGGCTAAGAACATCAGCATCACCCCAAAGACGCGTTTTAATTGAACGACGTTTAGTTGCCGCGCCATTTTTGCCCCTAGTGGCGCAGTAAAGATACTGGTGGCCACAATGCATGCGACGGCGGGTAGATAGATGTAACCAAAAGAGCCGACCGGTAAATCAGGACGATCAAAACTACCGAATACATATCCGAGTGTGGAGGCTAAAGCAATCGGAAATCCAAGGCCTGAAGAGGTGGCCATTGCCACATGTGGGCTGACATTGCACCAAATCATGAATGGCACGGTAACGAATGCTCCACCAGCACCCAGAAGGCTCGATAGAGCACCAGAGAAAGCTCCGTAGGAGAACAGACCTAATTTACCGGGCAGCTCTCGTTCTGGTTTTGGTTTCTTGTTAATGAACATCTGAATTGAGGTGTAAACAATAAAGATGGCAAAGAATAGAGATAGCCAAGCGGTATTGAAAGCGTCAAATAATTCGCTACCACCCAAAAAGCTGCCCACAATAATTCCAGGGGTAAAGCCAATGACCAATTTCCAATCAATCGAGCCATGTTTATGGTGGGCGCGGATTGCAGAAAGGGATGTGAACAGAATGGTGGTCATGCCAGTGGCAATTGCCATGTGCACAATGATGTCCTGGCTAAATCCCTGGTGATTGAACACGATAATCATGAAGGGGACAAGGATCATCCCTCCGCCGATGCCAAGAAGGCCTGCTAAAAATCCTGCACAAGCACCACATACCAAAAGGATGGCAATGTCTGTTAGGAACATAGAAGGATCCCCGCCTTGGGCGCTAGGCCGTCATCCTGAACCCTAAAGTTCAAGGTGGTACGGTAGCAATACTTCGGGTGCATCAAATGACCCAGGGAGTGTAAGACTGGCTCACACTTTAAATCGATAAGACGCTCGCGCCCGTACTGCAATACCCGTTCCGTATGCTTACGCATCGGTTCAAGGAACTATTGGCCTTGGCGCACCAGGCAGGGAAAGGGTTTTCATGAGGGAGTCTACCTGCTGTTCAAGAGCAAGGACTTCCTGTTCAATTTGATGGAGGTATGCAGGATCTACTTGAGGAGTATTCGATGACTGCGCAATTGTTTTCTGCGCTTGAATTAGGTCACCTGCTAATTTAATCACAGCCATCATTGCAGCGCGCTCAATGCTTTTATTACCACTGGCTAGTGCCAACTGTATTTGTTCGTCTGCAAGAGTACACGCTTCACGAAGAAGTGGTTCATGATCACTCGTAGTGGCAAGTGTAATTTTATGGCCAGCCAGGCTGACTTCAATGCGTTGTTGAGTCATGATCCTTATCTACAGAGGGGGCGGTATCACCGAGTAAGTTGAGTTGGCGAGAATCATTTTGCTCAGGAAGCCGCTTCAAAATATGTTCAATTCGCTTTTGGGCATCCTCAATCTTGCCCTCAAGCATGACGCGATCTTGGCGCAGGGCCTCAATCGAGGCGTTGACCATTTTTAACTTCTCAGAGAGGCGAAGAAGAATTTGCTCGATAGAATCAGAAGACATGATGGGTAATTAACAAATTACGCTAATTTTTTATTCCTTGAGCCAGCTAAGAGATGGTAGCTAAGCGCAGCGACTGCAATATAACAGAGGGCAAAGAAAAGGTTACCAAAGAAATACTGACCAAAGAGTTCTACAAAACCGCTCATTGTTGCAGCACTCTTCTGAAAATAGAATGAGCCACTGGATAGCAACTCACAAACAGCAACACCGCCGACAAAAGACAGGGCAAATTGAGCTAATTTAAAGCCGTGTTTCTCATATTGACTGCGGAACCATTTACCAGAAAACCATAGAGCGAAGTAGGCTGGGATTAGCGCTGCATAGCTAATATTGAGTAAATGGTTACCCATAGCGAGGTAATCAATCACAAAGGCTTGGATCATCACGATTGCAAACAAAAGAGGGCTCAATAAAAAACCCAGGATAAAAGCAATTGCCCATGTAGCATCTGGCAGGCTGAGAAGAGAGGCGACGTGTTGTCCCCGAGTCGCCCACAAGACCAAGGAGAAAACTACTGCGATCAGAATAGTTTGTTTGGTGGAAAGATTAAACATAGTTAACTCCTTAGTTGACTTGACCATTTTAGACCTAAATCAGCCCAAAACAACTATTTCATAGCATACCTAATTCCAACAAAGAGATTGGATCCAGGGGTGTTGAAGCCATAGGAAAGTTGATAGTCCTTATTGAAGATATTGTTCCAGCGACCAAATAAGGTCCAGTCTTTGGCAAACTGATAATCTCCGAAGAGATTAAAGAGCGCATAGCCACCCATGCCCGCCCCAGCAGGGTAACTATCGTATCGTCTCCCTACAAATGTCCCCTCTGCACCAGCCTTAATTGGGCCCATACGGTAATCAATACCAGAATTGCCAAACTGTTTGGCACGTTTTGGCAAAACACTACCCGAAGATTCATCCACAGGATTTTGCTGATCGAATGATCCCCGGAAACTGAGATTACCAGCCCTAATTGCGCCACCGATAGACAGACCCATTATTTTTGCGGCGCCAATATTAATTGCGCATCCACTAGTCCCAAAACCCGGTGAGCATTGACCGGTATTACTGATACCAGAACTTTGAATTAGATTGCTGATTGAGTTGGTGTAGGCAATGATTCGAGCATCGTATTTTTGTGACTCATAATGAATCCCTGCCTCAGTATTCTTACTTTTTTCTGCCTGAATATTTGAATTACCATAACCGGGATAATAAAGATCATTAAATGTTGGAGCACGAAAACCAGTTCCATAATTTAAATTGGCTCTAAGTTGTTTGGTAAAGAAGTATCCATATGAGACGCCTCCTGTATTTTGCGAGCCATACCCGGTAATGTTGTCATTTCGAAATGAGACATTCGCTAAATGGGGGCCACGATGAAGTTGATAAAGGCTCGCAAAAGAATTTGTATTTCGTGTTTGAGAAAATTGCTGTCTTGGGAAGGGCCATGTGGAGTTGTAATTTAAATCATCAGAAAAAACATTTTGAGTCCTACGTTCTGCTAGTAGCTGTAAAACGTCCTTGCCAATTTGGATATCGTTTTGCCAGGTATAAATATTTTGTTTAGTGTTGTATAGGGAGTTGTAATATAAATTTTGACCCGAGTCGTATGATTGAGATACCTGTATATAACTTTTCCAAATATCGGTAACTTGATTTTTTGAAAAGAGAGCAAAACTACTTACACTACCAATTGATTCTGCGAGGTTCGTTTGATTGGCCGAGGCTTGTGATTTGAGTCGACTTGCAAAAAATTGCATACCCAACTCTTGGCCACGGCTGAATTCAAAACTTAATTTTCCAGTCCCACCATCCTTTGTATAGCCCATGCTATTTGTCGTGTTATAGCCCGAACGAAACGGCATGTTAGTAGCAATTAAGTTGTATCCGGAAGAAACCTCCTCAGTAGCGCTAAGAGAGTAACGAATCTGATTATCTTTTCCAGCCCTGCCAAA
>JACCDN010252991.1_pt1 | contig 17440 bp, 17 predicted proteins | sample 7441691 | NCBI WGS metagenome assembly JACCDN01 (sample SAMN15323439, study PRJNA562643) | freshwater metagenome | isolation source: river surface water | place: USA:Blue River Watershed | collected 2017-08-16
CACAACTTTTTCTGCGGAGCAGATTTGGCTGAAGCAAAGAAATTTCGAGAAAAGCCTACATTGTCGTAGGTGTTCGAGAAATTTCTGTAGATGAAGTCAAATATGCCCGCAGAAAAAGTTGTGGCTGGCTAGTCGGGTCTAGTACCCTTTAGCTAGCTTTAATCAGATTTTATAGTAGTTTTGGAAATGAGACAAATGCGACAGTATAAAAAAGGGGTTAAGACTGGCGATTTCCCCATACATCCATCGTTCCGGTATCATAAAATGAAACCTTAAGATCGCCAGTTGTTCGGTTAACTTTTATTTTTCCTCCCTCGATCATTTTACTTCTTACGTCCTGCATTACTTTCACTTTTTCAAAGATTTTTTGATTCTCAGATTTCGTAAAATCTCCTCTGATACCAACCCATAGGTAACGTTGTCCTCCATTCCAAGAAATTGCGTTGAGAAGGTGCTCATCCTGATCAGAAAATGAAAAACCAAAGGTGAAAATCTGACCAGCAGTATTTTTCAATTTATCATAAGCATGTTTCAAGTAAGGGTTAGCACTCATTTGACGATCTTTTGACTCATGGTCACCTTCAGCTACAACCAAGGGATATTCACCATTATCCATTGCACCCTTCACTTGAGAAACGAGGGGTACGGTATTTCCCCAAACTCGCTTAAATGTTTTACCATCCTTTTGCACTAGATGAAGTGCACCATGCAAATAATAGACAAACTTTTTTTCCTTGGAACCAGACCCCTCGTACTCGCACAATTCATCAGGCGTATCCTCCTCTCTCGTAAAACAATCCCCAAAAGAAGGTGGAGAGTTTTGCATTACAACCCAATAAAGCAGTAAATCATAATTCACGGTGAAAACATCGGCAAAACTAGATATAAAGTCATGGCAGGAAACTTTATTGATTGGCGGTATAGCTGCTGTGTTTAGTGGGTGAACTTTGACAATAGCTTCAGCTAAGGCAGATTTTACTCGTTCATAGTCGGCAATTATCTCTTCATTTGAGAATCCATAAATTTCTACCAGCCATGCAGCATGTTGCAGTAATCTTAAAACCCCTTCAAAATTGGAATTACCAAACTTTTCAAATACCTCACAAATTCTGTCATTCTCCTTTTCATCCTTTATTGCGTCAAAGAGGGTAGTATAGCCAAAGTCGCCGTAGTAAGCCTTACTAAAACCATTACCCAGTAAAAGCCTAGTCTTGTTTGCTATATCTTTCTGCCTTGAGAGTTGATCTGCAACCTGCCATGCATCTTCGTAGCTAAAAATTTTTGGGTATGCCATAGTATAGATACAAGTTATTCCTCTCCCGCATACAAAATCCTGCCAATCATCTTTCCCCTTATCTGACAATTATCAACCATCACCGATGCAAAATCATCATTCTCTGGCTTAAGTAACATGGAACTTTTTTTCCTAAAAACGCGCTTCAAAGTAGCAGTTTCTTCATATGGGTCATTCCCAAGCACCACAACTGCAATATCACCATCATCAACATCATCTTGCTTGCGAATTATCAACACATCGTTGTCATTAACACCAGCGTTAATCATACTAAAGCCACTAGCTATGAGCGCATAAAACGGACCAGATCCCTTCAGCATATCACTTGGCACCTCTATGTTCCCCTGATTTTCCTCATACACCTGTATTGGATGTCCACAAGCAATTGTACCCAAAATAGGTATTCCTTGCTGTGAGCGGCCGTAAATTTCAACCCCACGCCCTTCACTTTTCGAAGAAGCTCTCAAATACCCCTTCTTTTCAAGGTTTTTTATATGACCATAAACAACACTTGGAGAAACATCCAAAGCTGATCCAGCTTCCTCGTATGTCGGTGGACGATGATTTCCCCTTACGAATGAGTCATAATACTCAAAGACTCTTTGTTGGCTTACTGTAAGGCTTTCTAGCATATTGCATTTAGTTACAACACTGATAGTAGTGGAAAATGCTACTTTTGTCCACGAAACTTCCAAATCCATTGTTGTGTCTTCTGTTCTTATTCGCTAACTTGAGACTGTGAGAACATTTATTATCCAATAATCAAGCAAAATGCCAAAAAGCAAAACCCACAAAATTGGAAGAGATGCCAGAAACGGACAATTTGTACCTGTGAAGGTGGCAGAACGTCGTAAATCCACTGCAACAGTCGAGAGGGTGCCAAATCCTGGATACGGTGACACGAAAAAATAATCAAATCATAATTTAGTAACTCATATACAATGAAAAGAACTACATACCACGTTGTTCCAGCCGGGGATGGCGATTGGGGAACAAAGAGGGCTGGCAATCAAAAGCTAACCAAAAAATTCGAGAATAAAGTAGATGCCATTAATGATGCCAGAGATAGAGTAAAAAAAACTGGCCTTGGACAGATAAAGATTCACAATCAAGAGGGCAAAATCCAGACAGAGCACACATATGGCAAGGATCCAGAGAAGTACGCAGGTTAATCATTAATCATCTGCAGATTTCATCAAAAAGCCCCAAATAAGCCATCCCTCGAGAAATTTCTTCAATAACTTCTGGGGAATTTCTTTCTCGGATACAAAACCACGAAATCCAGAACATCCCAACGGCTAGTAATAAATAACAGTCTGCTCACCATTTTTATCCAGCCGCTCGGTTTTTCATATTGAAAATTAACAAATAGCCACTTTAGTTAGACCAGTATCACCTTATTCATGTCCCCTCAGTCGCCCTCGCAACACCCCAAGCCGGCATTCAAGCCCTTCACTCATCAATTTCCAATTAGTATTCCCTAAAACACTCAGTAAAAGCTGCTTAAACGCCCTCTTGCCCCCATAAGCCTCACCAACTTTTGTATTCTGCACAGTAAATTCCACGGTTACACCTCGACTTAAATCCGGAGGACCTAGTACGAGCTTCTTATAACTGGTGCCAGCCAACTTCTTAGACAATCTCTTTTCCAATTCTGGCAAAGTCAATCGCTCCACCAGCACTTCCTTCTTCTTTTGCTCAGGCTCCTTAAACATTCGGCTCAAACTTTCAAGATCATTCCTTCCCTTCAAGTATTCCAGTCCTGCCTCTTGTGAAAAGCAGAATCGGTCACGGTCATTTCTGTACCGCTTCTCAACTTCAGTGTCAGGCTTACTTTCGACTTCATCATCAGACAAATCAAAAACATCAACATCTTTAAAACCACAGAAGTGACAATTCTTAGTGGTGGTTATGTGCTTTTTTGTGCACTTTCTCTCAATCTCAAGATCTCTTGTACAACCTGGGCAACGTGACGGCAAGATATCCTCCACATAGCATAGATCATCAATCTTTTTGCCCACACTGCATTCAGTGCAACGAAAGTAAAATACAACTCTCATAACCTCACTATCGACCTTCCAGTCTAGCATTTTCTCGAACATATCCATCTCACCAAGGCAAAATTTGCATTTTACACTGCTTGGAGGATTTGTATTCTCAAACTTTTCATCTTTTTCACGGTCTTCACGCATCCACTTATCAATGGTTTCTTCACGATCCGCAAACCTCTCACCCTTGAAGTAGTAGAGCCCAACCTCATAGTACAAAACCCCAGATCTTTCAGGCCATTTCTCATCTTTTACAGCTCTGTCCGCACTTTCCTCAAAAATGCGACATCTCTCCACAGTGTAGCGATCATAACGATCCTCATAATATTGGCGATCATTCAAATAGCGCAAATTCACAATGCTATATTATAGTCTTACTGTAAAATTTACACATATTGCTCACATGTCAAAATAAAATAATACCATGAGTACACTAGATAACAATATAGAGAGACTATTAATATTATCTTCTGGCATAGCTGATAATGGAGACTTTAATGAAAAAACACTGCAGCTCAGAATAAATCATGATATCCCTCAAAATGGCTTTCCAATTACCACCGATTTTGAAGAATATCGCCTTTGGAAAGCCAGCGGAAAGCACAGAGAGTTACATCAAGAAGTCAAAAAAGTTGTAGAAAAACACCCTGATTTGACTCCAGACATGGTGGGTTTCATCTATAATCACATGCTTTTCCCAGGTACAATAATTGGGCAAACTGATGGCTACAGGATATCTACGGAAGTCGTTAATGGAAGAGAGGTATGCAGATTTGAATTTTGCAACTATATAGAGCCAAAAATGCTCGAAAAAGCCTTCAAAAATATCAAGCAAATAAATGATAGAATGCCACATTTGCGGCCTTTGAGTAATCTCAAACGAGATATGGAAATACTGAAACTATCTCAACAAAAAGGTGAGCAAGTAGAATCAAATCTACCTGAGATTGAAGATGATGATATATTTACAGACGAAGCAATAATTGCAAAAATTTTTCCAGAAGAAATTGATACACCAGAAAACTTAAGAAAGAACAGATCACTTATCAGAAAAAGAAGATCTTTGGCAGAAAAAAGAATAAAAGAGCTCTTCCCAAATATATGCAGACCTTGTGAAAGCAATTAGAACAAGTGCCTTCACAGCTCTGAGCATGCTAGATGCTTAAATTTTGATAGTTATTTTTTAACAACTATCAAAATGGAAAATCTAGCGATTGTCCAAGTTCCAATCTCGGAACTAAAAGCTTCTGACTACAACCCCCGGAAGTGGAATGAAGACGCAATCAAACACCTAACCGAAAGCATCAAGCGATTCGGTTTAGTCGACCCTATTATTGCAAACTGCGCAAAAGATAGGAAAAACGTAGTCATCGGTGGACACTTTCGCCTCAAGGTAGCGAAAGATCTCAAGTTCACAGAAATCCCTACTGTATACTTAAACATCCCTGACCCCGAAAAGGAGAAAGAACTCAATATCCGGCTCAACAAAAACACCGGTGATTGGGATTGGGATCTACTTTCAGAGTTTAGTGAAGATGTTCTCACAGACATTGGGTTCGACAGCGAACAACTGGACGACATCTTTCATGTTGAGGAAAATCCAGAGAAGTTTGATCTGGAAAAAGAACTTAAGAAGTTGGAGATAGGCAAAATTAAGGTCAAAAAAGGAGATCGATACCAGCTAGGAGATCATATCTTGTATTGCGGTGATTCGACTGTAGAAGAAGATATTCTAAACCTTATGAAAGGAGAGAAAGCGGATATGTGCTTCACAGATCCGCCTTACATTTTGGATTATCTTAAAGGTAAGAAGAAAAATAAGTCTACAGAAGGCTTTGGCTACAAACGAGATCGGAGGTACATAGGGACGGACTCTCTACCACCAGATTTCACAGAAAGATGGATGAATAACATTAAAAAAATACAGAAAAATGATTTCAGTATTATCGTCTACGAAAGCTGGAAAAACCTTCGCACCATTTGGAACGAAATGGAGAAGCATTGGAGAGTTAAAAATATGATCGTTTGGCATCTTCCAAACCGCGTTCAAGGATTTGCTGCTAAGTACAAGTTCTTCAATAAACACGACATCGCAATGGTCGGAGCAACGGGCAATATTGAGTACAACCTTGAGGATGAAGAGGCTCCATTCCATAGCGAATATGAAACAGCGCTATATGCCATTAGTGGAAAACCACATTGGGAAGGCTATGAAAAAGGAAAAAGAATTTGCCCAACAGATTTTATAGAACACAAAGCTGATGACGCAAAGCAATCAGGACAAGGAATTATTTTTGGCACAAAACCAACCGAAATACTCATTCCATACATGAAAGTCCTAACAAAAAGAGGAGACATAGTGATTGAGCCTTTTGGAGGTAGTGGGAGCACTCTCATCACAGCAGAAAAGTTAAACCGTCGTTGTTTTATTATGGAAAAATGTCCAATTTACGCTGAAGTAATCAAGAAGCGCTGGGAAAAGTTAACATCTAAAAAATCCATAAAAATATGAAAACGGAATCACACAAATCAAAACTAATTCAGCAAATCAAAAAAACACCAATCATACAAATTGCTTGTGAAAAAACAGGCATCAGTAGAGCAACTTACTATAGATGGAGAAAATCAGACGCTGAGTTTAGAGAAGATGCAGATCAAGCTTTATTAGACGGCGCCGCACTAGTTAATGACATGGCCGAATCCCAATTAATCAGCGGCATTCGTAGTCAAAATATGACCGCAATTATCTTTTGGCTCAAGCACCACCACAAGGATTATAAAACACGCATAGAAGTTTCTGGAAAGATAAAAAGTGTTGATGAAATCCTTACAACAGAGCAACAGGAACTAATCAAAAAAGCCATAAAAATGGCTTCGTTCAAGGAAATATCCGACAACCTAACCCAAGAATTATGAATCAAGAACAAACAAACGATCTGTTAATTCAAAAAATAATTAAGGATCAAAAACTAAGGCGTAAATTAACTCAAGAAAGTCATCAATGGTTCTTTCACCTGTATTTCAGCCATTACATAAAGCACGAAACAGCAGACTTTCAAAAAGAGATGTTTCAACTCTCGGAAGATGAGTCAGTTAAAAGTTTAGCTATAGTCGCATTTCGAGGATCAGCTAAATCAACGATCATGAGTATGTCGTATCCCATATGGTCAATATTCGGCAAACAAAAAAAGAAATATATACTGATCCTGAGTAAAACACAGCAACAGTCTCAACAAATTTTGAAAAATTTAAAAACAGAACTTGAAAGTAACGAGTTACTAAGAGCAGACCTAGGACCATTTGAAGAAGAGCAAGACGAATGGAATGCATATTCGTTGGTAATCCCAAAATATGACGCGCGCATAACAGCGGCATCAACAGAACAAAGAGTGAGAGGCTTAAGACACAAGCAGTATCGACCACAGATTATTATTTGTGACGATATTGAAGATTTAGCATCAGTAAAGACGTTAGAATCACGTGACAAAACTCATCAATGGCTTAGAAGCGAAGTTATCCCAGCTGGAGACATTGATAGCCGCCAAATAATTATTGGCAACTTACTGCATGAAGATTCTTTGATGATGAGAATAAAAAGAGACATGGAAAGTGGCGAATTGGATGGTGTTTTTAAAGAATACCCCTTAATTAACATCAACGGCTTCTGCTTATGGCCAGGCAAATTCCTTAATAGAGAAAGCATAGAAAAAGAGAGAAAAAGGATTGGAAATGAATCCTCATGGCAAAGAGAATATTTGCTTAATATAGTTAGTGATTGTGACAGAGTAATTTATCCAGAATGGATTAAATACTACGATGCTATACCGCCTTCAACTGAAAGCAATAGCTGCAGAGGAGGGTTCATAGCCCTAGATTTAGCAATATCACAGAAAACTCATGCCGACTACACCGCAATGGTTTCGTGTCTCGTATTTGGTTCAGGAAAAGACATTAAAATATACATCCTCCCAAATCCTATAAACGAAAGATTAACAAACATGAAAACCTTAGAAATAGCACAGTCATTATCAGATACAATTGATAAAGCAAGAAAAGCCAAAATATATGTGGAAGAAGTTGGTTATCAAGCTGCTTTAACAGAACAATTAAAAAATTTAGGCTATCCTGCAGAAGGCATTTCTGTAGGCCAAGATAAAAGATCAAGGCTCAGTGTCATCTCAAACATGGTAGAGGACGGGAGCGTCCTTTTTCCAAGAGTAGGCGCAGAGAAGCTCATAAATCAGCTGACCAATTTCGGTACAGAAAGATATGACGACCTTGCAGATGCATTCTCATTGCTAATTCAACAAGTCTGCAAATTTAGGAAACATTGCTCTGTTACATTTACACCAATATTTGTTGAGAACGATTGGGCATCTGACTACAGTTTCGGCAACATTTACAATAAGCAATTTTGAGCTAGACTTCACGGTCCGTTCGGGCATTGTTGGTTGGCAATAAGCCAATAATGCCTTTATGAATACAAATAAGCCCTTCCAGTAACTGAAAATCAGGATGTTCCAAAACTTTACTAAATTAAATCCGTAACATGAACTTTATAAATCTTTGCAAATTGCTTCAACTCTGTAATATCCAACCTTCTCTCTCGACTTTCCACTTTGGACACAAAAGATTGAGGCTTTCCAATTTGCTCAGCCACTTGAAGTTGAGTAAGACCGAGATCTTTTCTCGCTTTAATCAAGCGCTCAATGACTTCTTGATACTCTTTTGAGTTTATACTGCTCATGAAGAATATCCTATTTTAGGATTGAAAATAACCCAAAATCGGATATTATAACTAAAAAATTAACCACCAAACCATGTCAAAAGGAAAAAACTTAATCAAAAAAATACTAACAACATTAACTTTAGTAGCAACGCTATCCGTTACTGCATTTGCAGGAAACCTTAGCGACATAAGTGCAAACAAGAATCAGGTAGCCATCCAATATCTATACACAAATAATGTAATCAGCGGTTACCCTGACGGCACTTTTAAACCTGACAATACAGTAAACAGAGCAGAACTACTTAAAATTCTTGTAGGAGGAAAAGGCATTCAACCAACAGTAGAAGAGTATAATAATTGTTTCCCTGATGTTAAAGAAGAATGGTTTGCACCTTTTGTTTGCTATGCAAAAAAACAAGGCTGGGTTGGAGGCTATCCTGATGGAACATTTCAACCAGGAAAAGAAGTAAATAAAGCAGAGGCAATCAAAATGCTTGTAAACTCTCAAGCTTACACAGTACCTGAAGCAGTAAGTGAAACTCTTTTCAACGACGTAAAAAATAGCGACTGGTTTGCACCATTTCTTAAAGTAGCAAAAGAAAAAGGCCTACTTGAAGAAACTGGCGGAACTTACTCTCCATCTGGAGTAATGAAAAGATCCGGAATCAGCGAAAACATCTATAGAGCAATGATCATTAATGAAAATGATCTGCAAAGCTTTAGCGAATTCAAAAGTGATGATTATCTCGTAACAAATGTTGTAGATGGCGACACAATAGATGTAGCAATGAACGGCGAAACAGTAAGAATTAGATTGATCGGAGCGGATACACCGGAAACAGTTCACCCAAGCAAGCCAGTAGAATGCTTTGGCAAAGAAGCCTCAGCAGTCACTAAAGAAAAATTACTGAACCAAATGGTGAAGTTGGAGTCTGATCCAACACAAGGAGATAAGGACAATTACGACAGACTTCTAAGATATGTAATTTTGGCAGACGGAACAAACTTCAACAAATGGTTGATCGATGAAGGATATGCATTTGAATACACCTACAACATCCCTTACGCATATCAAGAAGCGTTTATGCAGGCAGAAACTGACGCAGAAAACGGTAAAGCAGGTCTTTGGGCAGATGACGCATGTAATGAAACAACAAATCCAGAAGATACGGACTCCACAACTAGCACTAGCGGAGACTACACCTTTTACCTTAGCAGCAAAGCAAAAAGCAAGTACTACTGCGCAACAGATCCAGCATGGGAAAACTTATCAAAAGACAACTTGCTCGAGTACAGCAGTGAAGCCGAACTAAAAGCAGACTACCCAAACTTGGAGTTGAATCAGCCCTGCTAATAAATCACTAAAAATCACCAAAAAATATAATCTGGTAGAAACAGTGAATATTATTGTAGTATGAGCAACAATGGATGACGAAAACACAATAAAATCGAGTCAATTTGTAAAAGAAGTAGCTAAATACTTCATGTCATTTCTTGAAACTGATTTTAAAAAACGAAGAATCCCAAAAAGAAACACCGTTCAAAAAACTAAAGAAGGATTTCAGGTAGGATTAGATTTGGACAAATACCCCACATTAAAACGTGACATAAATAACCTTATAAATTCAGGATTTTCAAAATCCAATTTTGAAATATCCAAAGGAAAATACGTAAATCAAATTCCAGAAAACCTAATGAGCCTGATCAGTAGGAAAATAAATGAATTTAAACAAAATGATGTCACAAAAATACTAAAAGAAATAGAAACGGAGATAACAGACCTTTGTGAAATCCATAAAAAATCTTATGACCAATTCTTAGAACTATCAAAAGAAGAAATCGCTAAGTTGTTGGCTAAAAACTTCATTCTGCCATTGTTAGATCAACTCGACAAACCGCTTGAAAATTTAGATCTGGCAGATGAAAACTCAAAGTACCAACTCGAAATAGACTTGGTGGACAGCCTATTTACATTCTTTGAAGAAAAAATAAGCGACGTTTTAGAGAGATATTACAATCAACCAAAAAAAACACAGCTTACAACTGAATTTAAAAAAATCTTTGAAGTAAACGAAATTACAAAGCGGCTCATCTTATTCTTTGAAAACTATAGTGTCAAAGACGCATTTCAAGAGATATATCAACTAGAAAGAAACAATAAACTGATAGATAAAACTGAGCTTTACCTTTATTTCTACGAACTTTCTCTAGGGAAAGACGAAAAATTTCCATTGTTCTATATCCCTATGAACTTGGAAAAAAATGAGAAACAGTTTTATCTGTCTTTTGAAAATCGCGTCTATATAAACACAAAAGCAATCGATTATGTTGTCCAAGAGCATAATGTCAATTCAAACAAAAAAAACACACTAGTCGGCGAATTTGATAGAATAATATATCTAAATGACGAGGAAATTTTCTTAGACAACATAGAAAAACTGATAAAAGTTACTGAAAACTTCTTTGAATTCAGTCATAGCATAGATATAAAAGATCACAATAAACAAAGCACAGGACACATAACCGCTGGATTATCTAATAAACAATATTTTTATCTATTTGATAAATCAGATGAAGCTCTAATCAATGATTATGAAGAAATTATTAACGACAATGGTGATCTAATATCGAACTTTACCGACCTGCTAAATGGTTTTGTTTTTGAAAACCCTGAAGAGGTCATTAGTGTTGTTGATGACGAATGGTCGGAACAACCATATTCTGAAAAACTGGTTTTTCAAAGCCCCATTCCGCTTAACGAAGAACAAAAACAAATACTACTTGCACTCGAAAAACCTGATTGCAAACATATTATAATCGAGGGGCCACCAGGTACAGGGAAAAGTCATACCATTACAGCTGTCATATGCAAAGCACTATTGGACGGGAAATCTGTATTAGTACTTTCAGATAAAAAAGAAGCCTTAGACGTAGTGGAAGAAAAAATATCATCAACACTTAATAAAATTAGGCATGAAAAAGATTTCCAAAATCCGATTCTAAGACTGGGTAAATCCGGAAATAAATTTGGGAAAATAGTCCAAGGACAAACTATTCAAAAAATAAAAGACCATTATATTGCCTACAAAAGTAACAAATCTAAATTTTCAGAACAACTTTCGAATATATACGAAAAATCAAAAAATAATATCAATGAAAATATCAAGTACCATGAAGATATTTCATTACATGACATAAAAAAATATTTCCAAGAGGCATCAGAATATAAAGAATTAGATTGGATAGAAAAAGAAGATGCAATAAAGCTAGAAAAAGCATTGATTAATGTAAGAAGAATCGTTCTTCTACTTAAAGCTAGCAAACAGCAAGCAATAAAAGCGGACTTTGTAACACAAGAAAATCTAAACAATTTAGTAGAATTCATTGTATTACTCGAAGAAACAACAAATTTAAAGAATAAACAAACAGAAAAAATCAACTTCAATAGACCAGAAATATTACTCATATCCAATGAAGTCAATGAGCATCCACAAGATTTCCACAAATCCTTAGAAAAAATCACTAATTGGGCCAACGATTCAATAAAAACAAGCAAGGAAGTAAATATAAAATCATTACCACTAGTAGACCCATCGACTAAATTAAGAGAAATAAATAATGTCGCAGAAAATTATCACAAATATAATTCTTCCTATCTGGCAGCAGAAAAATACTTAGAAGGTTTAAATATAAGTATTAAAATTCTTTCCTCAATCAAAATACCTGATGATTCTGATTTTTCAGAAGCTACTCAAATAATTGAGACCTACCTTAAAGAGATTAAAGTCCTAAAAAGACCATTAATCGGATTCATACTCCAATCAGAAAAAATACAAAATTTAACAAAGCAGTTTAGGAAAAATTTCTACGATTTTAATATTACAAACCCTCACAAATACATAAAAGAACTAGAAGATATTTGTTCACTCTTAAATTTCATAGCCGAGAAATCTGATAGCAACGAAATGTCTAAAGCTCTTTGGAAATTAATATGTGCCGATAGTGAAACGAAAAGTTCATGGATCAAATTAAATGATGCTTTTCAGTTTATAAAAGCATTCGATGATCAAATACAAGTAATAAACGAATTTAAATTAAGCGAGTTAGATTCAATTAGGAATATTGCTGAATTATTTGCATCCATAAATAAAATTCAATCATTCTACCATTTTAGTGAACAGCTTGGAGTTAAAGCAAACTTATCAACGGAAGAGATTTTGGAAAACTCTTTAGATGACATCATAGAGTCACTAGAACAAATCAAAAGTGGCATTGAAAATCTCATTAAAATAAAAGAAGATATTAATTTTCTTATAGATTTTTGCAAAGAATATCCAGCAATATCAGAAAAAATTTCACTAAATATTAATAGCGAAAATCTATCAAATTTATCATGCAAGCTTATTGACATAAGTGAAGAAAAGTTGATTAAATACTGTAAATTCAAACAAAATGAACAAAAATTAAATCAACAGTTCACAAATTTCCCTGAAGATAGCTACGCTAATTCTATTACAGACATTGAAGCATTAGTCAGTGCCCAAATGATGAATTTTCTAGATGAACGCATAATAAATTATTCTCAAAAATTTGCCGGAGATTTAAACACACTTAAACTAACCGTCAAAAAGAAAGAAAAATTTCCCAAAGATCTTTTTAAGAATTTAAAAAATGCATTCCCCTGTATTTTGTCAGGCATAAGAGATTACGCCGAATTTATACCACTTGAAAAGGATCTATTCGATCTCATCATAATAGATGAGGCCTCACAAGTTAGTATTGCCCAAGCCTTACCAGCGCTCATAAGAGGCAAACAAATTATTGTACTGGGAGACGATAAACAATTTTCAAACGTCAAATCTAACAATGCTAGCAAAGTTACCAACGAAGAGCTGAAACAAAGAGTCCATAATAGTTTCAAAGAAGAATATCTAAATAACGATGACAATAAAGGATGGCTATTAAGAGTAAAAGAAAATTTTGACATCAAAAATTCAATACTGCAGTTCATGCGATTCATTAGAAATTACCAATGCCAACTTAAGAAACACTTTAGATGTTACCCAGAAGTAATATCGTATTCAGATAAAAACTTTTATGACAACACATTACAGTCAATGAAGGTTAGAGGTAAGCCAATTGAAGAGGTAATAAAATTTGATATACTAAAACATGATGGCAAGAGCGAGCCAAATCAAAACATAAATCAAATTGAGGCAAACTATATAATCGAAATATTAAAATCATTTAAAGCTAAAGGCACAACTCAAAGCATTGGGATTATATCCCCCCATCGCGAACAGGTAACATATTTATTCGATCAAATTAACAACCTTCAAGAAAGAGATTGGTTATTCAATGAATGCAACTTAAAAATAATGACTTTCGATACTTGCCAGGGAGAAGAGATGGATTACGTTTTTTACTCTATGGTTGCAACTGATGATAATGATATGCTCAAATATATATTTTTAAAGGATTTTGCAAGTAAGGATCTGGAAACAGAAGGAACAGTCAAAGCACAAAGATTAAATGTAGGTTTCAGCAGAGCCAAGGAATGCATCCATTTTGTTCTAAGCAAGCCAATAGAAAATTTTAGTGGTGAAATTAAAAATGCACTCGTACATTACAAAAACGAGATTGAAAATGCTAAAAAACAAATTATAGGTGGAACCGACGTAAACTCCCCAATGGAAAGTGAAATACAAAAAATATTTTATCAAACCAAATTTTATAAAGAAAATAAGGAATCCATTGAATTTATTCCTCAATTTCCTATTGGAGATTACCTGAAAAGGCTAAACAGAAATTACACGCACCCAGCCTATAAAACAGACTTTCTACTTATACATAAGGACAATAAAATTATTATTGAATACGATGGATTTAAAGAACACTTCACTGATTTTGATGAAATAGACTCAACCAACCATATGTCGTACATGAAGGATGAAGACATATATAGGCAAAAAATACTCGAAGGCTATGGATATAGGTTTATTCGCATAAATAAATTCAATATTGGTAAAGATCCAATTGAAACTTTAGACCTCAGATTAAACCAAACAGTAAAAAAAAAGCCCAAAATCATGAGCTAATAAATGGCCTCCACTTCGAACTAAGTAGATTAGATAGAGGAGACACTAGAACTTGCGATAATTGCATGGAAATACATAGCTCGAAGTTATTTCCATACGCCAGCGTTAATCATTGCGTGAACTGCTACGAAAAGCTACATGGTGTCCAATTAAAAAAATTCAGAAACAAACATAGACTAGAGAAAAAGCATTCCAACAAGGTCACAAAGATCAAAAGAAAGAAAGAAGAAGCACCATTCTATCGGGAAGTATCCCTAGACTCAATTCATGCATACATCAAGAAACAATACGCAAATAGCAAACCAATAAAATTTTATTACAGAGACGATGTAACGCCTAGAGAGTTCGATAGTTTTTTCATTACAGACAATAAATATATCAAAGTTCTAGGAAATAAAGGTTACTACATTACCTTTCTTATAGATAAAATAAGAAAAATTGATGCAAATTAAGCTAGCCTTGCTCGGATCCATCTGTCATCCATGTGGGTAGGATTATTAAATAACCCCAAAATGATGACAGAAAGCCAAAATGAAGCACCAGTCAGGTACTGTTTGTATGCTCGCAAATCCACAGAATCGGACGAAAGACAGGTCATGAGCTTAGACGCACAACTGAGCGAAATGCTCAAAATAGCTCAACAAGAGAACTTGAACATTGTAGAGGTAAAACAAGAAAGTAAGAGCGCAAAGGAAACAGGGTTAAGACAAGAATACAACCAGCTTCTCAAAGAAGTTGATGAAGGAAAATTCAATGGGATTTTGACATGGGCACCAGATCGCCTAAGTAGAAATGCTGGTGACCTAGGCACTCTAGTGGACTTGATGGATAAAGGTAAACTCCTCCAAATAAGGACACATGGCCAAAGCTTTACCAACAATCCAAACGAGAAATTTCTTCTTATGATTCTTTGTAGTCAGGCAAAACTTGAAAACGACAATCGAGGTAAGAATGTAAAAAGAGGCCTAAGATACCTCTGTGAAAAAGGGAAAAGACCGGGCAATCCACCGCTAGGCTACAAGCTATATCGAGATTCCAATAATCTTTCTATGAAAAGCCAAATCATAACAGATCCAGAAAGAGCTCCATTCATTAAGAAAATGTTCGAATATGTAGCTCAAAGCGGTTTAAGCGGAAGACAAGTAAATGAATATCTATATGACGAAGGATTACGAACCAGAAAAGGCAAAAGAGTTACTTTGAGCATGATATACAGAATCTTCAAAGAACACTTTTACTACGGCGAATTTGAATATCCAGAAGGAAGTAGAAACTGGTACAAAGGAGACCACGAGCCACTAATAACAAAGGAACTCTGGCAAGAAGCAAATAATCGCCTTAAGACGTACGAGAAATCAAAATGGGGCAGTAAGGTGTTTTATTACAGCAAACTCTTTAAATGCGGCTCCTGTGGATCAGGAGTATGTGGAGAAGATAGGATAAACCGATTTGGTAAAAAGTACGTTTACTACAAATGCACGAAATACGGAGGAAAGAAAAGATGCGATGAAAAATACATCCGAGAAGAAAAACTTATAGAGTCCATCGCTAGGATGATCGAGGAAAATAAAGAAAAGGACGTTTTGATTAGCAAAAAAGTACTCAGGGAAGTAAGCAAAATAAATAACATTCAAAAAGCCACCCTAGGAGAAAATGCCAGAGAAATAAATAACCTCGACTACATACAATACATTCTCAATGGAGGTAATAACTTTGAAAGAAGCCAGTTCTTAAAATGTATCAACAAGCAACTATTACTCAAAGGCGGCGAAGTTCTGATATAATCCATGTATGCTTAAAGACGCAATCTTAGATCCGTCACGAACGTACCGATACGTAATCAAGAGGCAATGGGGGCAAAATAATGATAATTTTATCAATTTTGTACTCCTCAACCCCAGTACTGCCGACGAAACAAATGATGATCCGACAATAAAAGCCTGTATAAAAATTGGTCAAAACTTAGGCTACGACGGATTATGGATTACAAATCTTTTTGCTTTTAGGGCTACAAAACCAGTCGATCTCAAAAAATCTTCAAATCCAATTGGTACTTTAAACAACAAGTACCTCAAAGATTATGCGAAAAAATCCAAAATGGTGTTATTAGCATGGGGAAATCACGGTAATTTTCTTGGTAGAAATAAAGAAGTCATCAAAATACTTTTTGCAAACATCCCACATTGCCTCGAAATAACAAAACTTGGCAATCCAAAGCACCCACTTTATATTAAAAGAACAGCGAAACCATTTAAATACTATGAAAATGAATGAAATAAAATGTCCAAAATGCAGTTCAACTAACGTACAAAAACAAGCCGGATATGCAGGAATAAAACATGAAGGTCAATCGGCAGGACAAGGCCATGTAATACCAAACGAGTGTCGCGAGGAGAGTTGCAGACACAAATGGTACGACGAAGAGTAAATTAAACATTAGTTCACAAAAATCCTATGATCCTAGACATAGCAATTGCTATTGGAGATAAAGTGCTGCCCGAGATAATTAAAAAATTTATTCCATTAGTGAACATTCAACCTAAAAAATTGTTTTTCACAAGCAGTGAATGGAAATCAAACTTTTCCTTTTTTATTTACAATAAACATAAGCAAGTTTTGTTTGATGTTTATCTGCTAATAGACATTGGTAGTGCTAAAAGTAACGATTTTGAACTATCAAAAACAGATTCACCAAAAGATCTAGCTATATCCATTGGCAATATCACAGTTAATTACGAAATTATTAGACTTAATTGCACCTATGAAGACGACAAGGAATTCATTTTACTAAAAATAGCACAAATGGATCCGGAGTCTTACATACCATTTCAAATAGAAGCCAACAAAAATTGCGAAGTTAAATTCGAAATACTCAAATACTCTAGAAAACAAAAAGAGACGCTACACAAACCACAAGCAGGTGCAGTTTCGTTTGAAATCCCTCTAAAGACTAAGAAGGAAATTCGATTAAAAGAGATCAGCATTCTAATGAAAAAAGAAATCTAGCATCGCCCCTCCGCCTATATCACACGGGTCTAGTACCCTAAACAAGGCAACAAGAGCCTTTTCGCGACTAAAAACCGCCTTCTCCACATAACCCCTTCTCCATAGGGCAGCGGATGAAAGCTGAACAAACAGTATCATTTGGCTGGGGATGAGGGATTCGAACCCCCGAATGGCGGTACCAAAAACCGCTGCCTTACCACTTGGCGAATCCCCAGCATTGCAAGTGCGCACCTAATTTACCAACCACCTTCGTCGAAGTCAAATC
>JACCDN010375889.1_pt1 | contig 17432 bp, 14 predicted proteins | sample 7441691 | NCBI WGS metagenome assembly JACCDN01 (sample SAMN15323439, study PRJNA562643) | freshwater metagenome | isolation source: river surface water | place: USA:Blue River Watershed | collected 2017-08-16
AGTTGCGTGGGAACAATTTGCGCTTAAATCATTAACCGCTAAGCAACCTACAAAGATTGCAAAAGTCGTAAGCGATGGCTTAATTGGTTTTGATTTAGAGAAGATTGTAGATAAGCAAGGTAATCTAAATCTGCCTGAACAGGTGAATGCACCACAATTAACTCTATGGCGGGCACCAACAGATAACGACGCCATCGGTACTGCTTCGCATCGTTGGAATAATTGGGGCTTACGCGATTTGAAACTTACTTCAAGTAAGGTAAGTAAAAAAGGCAAGAGCGCGCTAATTACCAAAACTTGGAAAACCAGCAAAGGAATTTCAGTTAAGCATATTCAAAAAGTTGAAGTAGTCGCAGGCCAGATAAAAATTACCGAAACCGTGACACTACCTAAACAACTAGACAATGTGGCACGTGTTGGAATTAATTTTGAACTTAACGGCGCGCTAGAAAATTACGAATACTTTGGCGTCGGTCCACATGAAACAGTTCCAGATCGCGCACTTGGCAAAGTCGGTCGCTACTTTGGCAAAGTCGAAGATCAATTAACTGACTACATTAAGCCGCAAGAATGTGGCGGCCACGTTGGTGTTCGTTGGTTTGAATTACGTAGCGGCCAAAACCGCGGATTGCGTATCGAATTAGATAAACCTCGCATGGTCACGGTGCTACCGGTTACCTCAGCAGCTCTTGCCGATGCCACACATAATGTTTATGTAAAACGAAGCGGCACCACCGTCGTCACAATAGATGCGGCCCACCGCGGAGTCGGCACCGCATCCTGCGGCCCAGACACGTTAGATAAGTACAAGATCCGCCCAGGGGTTCATAAATTCACATGGACCACAAGCCTTCTCTAGTCCTATCAAGGCCAGTGATTGAGACCTTGAATTATGAATTCCAAGTATTAGACCTAGAATCTGCCGGATTAAAGTCAATAACTAATTTAGCTTGTTAAATCGAATCACCTCATAATTAAGCTAGGATCACTATAAAAATCGGCTAATTCAACGCCATGCAATTATAGGGATACGATTCTTCATTTAGTACATCCATTTATCTAAACTTTAAACAAAGTAACAAATTGACGACCAGCAAAATAGAAACCTGTATTTGATACTTCAAATTAATAAAAAAGTATTCAAGCGAGCAACCCAGATTAATCCGTTTATTTGTAGAATACCTACCGTAGATTTGATAATAATATTATAATAAGGCACCCGTTGCTTCAGAATCAGAATTTATAGGAAGAGATATGCAAAGTGTCCTGATTATTTCCAACAACATTCATGGAGGTGGAGCAGAAGTCTCTATGCATCGACTTTCAATCGAACTTGCCGAAGCAGGTTTTTCGGTCACAATTGCACATTTAGACCCGATAAAATATTTGAATTTAAGAGATCAAAGAATTATTTACAGAAGTTTAAGTCGAACACGTAAAAATTTGGTAAAGGATTGTTTTCAAACATCGAATAATTTGAGAAAATTACTCAAGCAGCATTCTTTTAATTTGGTTTTAATTAATTGTGAATTTCCTGAACTAATTGCAGCAATCAATATCTTTAATTTACCAAAAACCATTTTAGTTGAACACACAAATGCCCCCTGGAATTTCAACACTTTGCTTGGACGTTTAGTGAGAAGTATAATTAAGTTAAAGAAACCACATTTGGTTGCTGTGTCAGATTTTCCAATATGGAGTTTTGAGAAAGCAAAAAAGAATGTAATTCCAAACATAAGTTGTATTGAAAAAGCGACAAAAAAAGAAGGTGTTGGCCGCATTGTTTTTATAGGAAGGCTATCTCTAGAAAAAAACCCCTTTCTATTCTTAGAAATCGTAAAAATTTCTGCACTTCCTGCATTGGTGATAGGCGACGGGAATTTGGCTTCTGAACTGAACGAATATGCGAAACAAGAAAACTTAAATGTAAAATTCTTAGGCTTTCAATCTGATCCGTGGATAAATGTGATGAAAAATGATTTGGTGTTAGGAACATCGCATTGGGAGGGAGAAGGAATGACAATTGTTGAAGCAATCTGGGCAGATGTTGGCGTCCTTGTAGTTAATAATTCTAGTTATCGCAGATTGGAGATGCCGAATTCTAACTATTTCAATGACATTCAGGAGGCTGTGGCAAAGATAAAATTTCATATGTTTAGTGATCCAGTGCTGAAATTGAGTAATGCAGAAAGACAAAGTTTCCTAGAAAATAGAACAAACAAAGTCATCGTTGAAACATGGACAAAATTATTCAAACTATTGACGAGCTATGACAAATGAAAATAGCTACTCTTCTTAAATTCGTAATCTCGCAGGTTAATTCTACCCAAAGAAAAAAGATTTACTTTTACGCATTTATTAACTCATTGATGAGCCTTCTAGACTTATTTATGGTACTTTTACTAATACTAGCGATAACTAAGGTAACGGACCCAACTTCGAAAAATTCTGTATTTGCAGACATATTAAATATAAATTTCTTTGTGAAAATGAATACGGAAAACACCATATATTTATTACTATCAATTTACGTAATAAGACTTGTAATCTATTTATACATAAATAAGAATTACGTTAATTTATTATCAGAAATACAATACGATTTTAGTAGAAAACTCTTAGACGTTCTAAGTAAAATGAAACAATCAAGAATATCGCAATTAAATCCGCATTCAATGAATAACTCAATAAATATTGGCATGACTGCTTTGACTACAAACCTTCTGACTCAGGTTTCTATTATCTATTCGGACTTGTTAGTAGTTCTTTTAATATCAATGGCGATAGCTTACAAATCGCCTCTGTTAATTCTTGCAATTCTAGTTTATGGAATAATATTCATGATAATTCTATTAAAATTAATTGCTAAGCGAATTACTTATTTCAACAAAAAAATGATGGAAAGTCGCCTTTCATCTAGCGCAAGATTATTTGAATTTTTAAATATAATACCTGAATTGCATCAAGACAAATTTAGAGATTATTTCGCGTCACGATCTCAAGGGGCTTTGAAAGATAGCGCTAAATGGTTTGGAAAAGATCTTTGGACACAACAATTACCAAAACTATTTCTTGAATCTATAGTTTACATTGGGATATTACTTACGGGTTTGATTAGCTACAAGACAAATATGGTTAATTCACAATCATTAATGATTTTGGCGATTAGCGGTTTGCGGATTTTGCCAGGGTTCTTAAGAATTCAAGGTGCAATTTTCAGTATAAGAAGTTCACTGCCTATGGCATATGTTTCATATGAAGCAATGAGCCAAGAAAGTGATTCACCATCTGACATGACGATTTTAACTAGTAGAAAACATTTTAAAGCAGTTGATTACTTATCGTTGAAGAATGTTTCCGTTAAAGACAATAAAGATGAATTTATTTTAAACGACATAAATTTGAAATTCTCAAAAGGAGAGAAAGTTTGTATAGTTGGACCATCAGGATCGGGTAAATCAACCCTGCTGAAATTGATTTCAGGAAACTTAGATCGTACATCTGGTGAAATTGAATATTTTGGCATCCCACAATCTGTATGGCTTGAAAAATTTTCCAGTCAAATTGCATATCTACCACAGAATCCAAATTTGTTTGAGGGAACATTGCACGAAAACGTGGCACTTTCGGAGTTAAATGAGAATTTTTCGATAGACGAAATAGATATTGCAATAGGAAAAGCGGGCATCAATAAGGATACTAGAGATAGATTATTAAATAGAGGAAATTTATTCACCAATATCGATAATGTGAGTGGCGGCGAAAAACAAAGAATTGGGATTGCGCGAGTAATTTTCAGACGTCCAAAACTCGTCTTGTTGGATGAATCAACCAGTCAACTCGATATTAAGTCAGAACAGATGGTGCTGGAAACATTATTTGATATGGACGGCGATACTGTTTTAATAGCAGTGGCCCATCGTATAAGTACTATAAATAGATTTTCTAGAATAATTTGCATTGAAAATGGCAAGGTATCATTTGATGGCACACCAGAAAAAATCTACGATATGTCAAAAGATTGGTAAGCAATTGAAACAAGCGAATGAAAAAGTTTTTATTGTACGCACTGCAGGTGGAGCCGCTAGTCAGATATTAGGTCTAATCAATGCAATAAAGATTCAGCTGATTACAGATAGAGATTTTCGTATAGAACATAATGCTTTAGCTACCGGAGCCTATTATCCTTTCGCAATTAAGAGCTTATTAACTGAATATGAATGCCAAACAAATATCAACCAAAATACAGCAGACCTTTTACCTGGAGAATTTATCACTAGTCCTGAAAAACTTATTTTGGGATATATAAAGGAAATCTTGGCATCAATGACAAGAAAAATCGGAATATTCAAGATAATGCAAACCATAAAGGGTTATTGGAGTATAGACGGCAAATACAAGAATCTTGACAGACCAAATAAGCGATTTAAGACATTGTCATTTGGTTACTTGCCGATTGTGGATTACAAAGTTAGAGAGAATTTAAGCAATAGAATTCAAAACGCAAAGATACCGAATTTTGTTAATATGGAGAATAACAATGAGATAATTTATGATGTCGTTATTCACCTTAGATTGGGTGACAAAAGAAACATTTTTAATGCACCGAAAAACGCAAAGGGAATTTTGCATGGAGTAGTAAACCCTGAGTCTTTTAAGCAAATTTTCAATTTAGAAAATTTACCTATAGATAGCGAGGTGTATGTCGTGTCTGATGAGCCTTTATACGCCATGAAAATACTTAGTGATGCGGGATTTAAAAATATTAAATTCATAGAGACTAAATCATTTTGGGAAGATCTCTTCATTATGTCAAAAAGCAGAATACTGATTTGCTCATGGAGTACCGTAGGACAGATTGCAATTTCTCTGTGTTCAAACAAATTTCATAAAGTGTATTATCCTAAAGTGCCTGGAAATCTAAAATACACGCCAATTACTTCGAAAAATTTCCAAAATGTGAAATATTATGCTCCAAGCTATTTCCAGAAGGGCGACGGAATTTACGAAAATTATTCCAATCCTATAAATCGTAAGAATGATATTTATTCTATTGAGTAAACAATATAGTTTCTAAGGTAATCTTCAATACCGTCGGGAATATTTTTAGCATTCAACCAACCAAGACTACGTAAAAATGTGTCATCTAAGTTTTTTTGCATTGCACCAGATGGCTTGGCTTTATCAAAGTAGATCTGACCTTCATAACCAATAAATTTAGAAATCAAACGTGCCAAATCTCCGATTGAAATTTCGTCACGGGTGCTTACATTTATTACATCAGCTTGAACATTATTTTTAACCAAAAAAGAAACTGCTGCAGCCAAATCGTCTACATGAAGGAAAGATCGTTTTGCAGTTCCATCTCCCCATATCTCCACGTTATCAAATTTGAACTTAGTTGCATTTATGAATTTTTTAGTTAACATTGCAACAACATGACCATCGTCACCATGTTTCCAATCAAAAGGCCCATAAATATTTGAAGGAATTACTGTGATCCACTTCTTTTCGAATTGACGATTTATTGCTGAAACGGCTTCCAGAGCAGCAATTTTCGCAACAGCGTAAGATTGGCTAGTTTTCTCAATAGGACCAGACAATAGATCTTCTATTCTTGCATTATGTGCTGACTTTTCAGGGTAAATGCACGCGGATGCAAACTGAATGTATCTTTCAATATTTGCCTCTAAGCACGCGGAAATTATATTACTGCTCAATCGCAGGTTACTTAAAATCAAATCTGCAGGTCTTCTTAGGTTTCCTAAAATGCCAGCCACCATTCCGGCTGCATTTATCACTATTTCTGGTTTATTACTTTGCAAATACAAATTCAAATCTTCAATTTTTTGCAAATCAAGCTCACTTCTTGTAGGAGTTAAAATTTGAGCTACTTTAAAAAAACTATCACTACGGAGTTCTCGAGTAATCGAACTGCCTATGGTGCCTGTTCCGCCTAAAATAAGAATTTTCAACTCTGCCCCACTTTTTGAGAAGATTGTTTTTTTGATAAATCGACAGATGTAACAAAAAGAAATATAGAGAAAAAAAGCACAGATCTGTGGCGACATAGAGTACCCAAATTTATTTCAGTTAAAGATGAAAAAATCAAGAATTGCAAAATAAAAATGAGAAAATAGAGAGATGAAAATTCGAAGTATCCAAAATATTTAGCACTTCGCTTTATGTTGAGATAAAAACTTATATAAAAAAAATAGAAAATGAATAGTTCTATACTTATATAATTCAAAAACAAACTTGAAGTTGGGCTGAAGAGAAAAGGAGTAAACAGGAATCTTGAAATTCCGATTAAAACTGAAAATGGCTTCTTAATGCTTGCAGGAGCAAAATCAAGCCCTTCTCGCGGAATTTCTGATTTCCAAGTCAATAGTTCCTTGATTGGCTTTAACGAAACTAGTTTTTTGTAAAGAGGCTCCTTATTAAGTTCTTCAAGAAGATAAGCTGAAGTCGTAGTTCCTATAGCAATCGTTGAAGTCTCTGAAGCTCCTTTTGGTTGGAGATGTCCACCATCAATTTCATAATTCTGTTCGAGCTTCCTGTTGAGATTCAATTCGTCCGCCCGAAATCCCCCGCTTCCTATTAATTGAGTGAGACTAACGCTTGCATTATTTATAACGTGTGATCCGAGAGCTGGAAGCAATAAAAAGGTTAAGGAAGACGAGAGTAAAAGCCAACCAAAATTGCGTTTCAAGCCAGAACCAGTCCTCCTCTCCAATTTCGAATAGGCGAATAAGAAAATCAAACTAGTAAAACTAATTAGCCATAAATAGGGTTTCATTGTGGCTAAAATTAAAGAACCCATCATGAAAACAAAAACACCTGTTGTTTTGTTAATTTGAATAAATGAAAGCAAGAAAAGCATAAGTGCAAAGAAGATGAATATTTCCTTTATTCCTGCGCCACTCCAGATAAACGTACTGGGTACCAAAATGAAAATATATAGTAATCGTTTTGATTGCGCATTGCTTACATTGTGATTATCACAAAACTTCGTATACAAGAAAATAATAAGAAATAGAAATATTAGAGAATTTAACCTAACTGCTAGTATTTCAGAAACCTGAAAATTACGCATTATGTAATATGGGAAATAAATAACATATAGAACGTAGCTAGCTTCAGGAAGAAAGATTTCAATTACGTCGTATTTAGCATCAAAAAAAATCTTTTCCAAATACCGTGTAACACCTATTTCATCAGGTGTTAACGCTGTAACGTCTTTGAAACCAAAAACATAAATAAGATGCAATATAAATACGAAAATATAGAATCTGAAATTCATCAACCACTGAACAACTGCTCTGAAGTTGTAGAATTCAATACATTTGAGATTTCTGAATCTTTTCATAAATTACAATTAGAATCTCACGGGCCCAAGTTTGTTATCTACATAATACTTAAAGTTATGAATTTCTCTTAATGTTTCCTCGGAGAACAGTCCTAAACTGGAAACTTCCAATAGTTCCTTGACCTCAACAATATTCATGCAACCTATAACAGCCTTATCTATAAAATCGTGGCTTATTACAAATAGTATGGCAAATTGCTGTAAAGTTAAATTGTTGTAGTCGGCAATTTCTCGCCACATCAGACTTTCTGCATGCCATCTTTGTAAGGTACCTATAGAGAATCTACGGATTTGGTATTTATTTGAATGTCTTTCAAGGCTTAATGGTGGGGTGTCTGTTAGAAAACCATAATTCAATACTGTTCTAGCAATAAAACTACCTTTAAATCCAGAGTTCTTGCATTTTTCCAATATCCGGTGATCCATTAAACTGAAATTACATTCGTAGAACTTGAACTCTAAACCAAAACTGGTAAATTCTGAATAATCAGACGGCGCACGTAGTGAAACACCCATTGATGGACCACCCTCACGTTGCAAATTTTCCATATATTTATATACAGTTTGCAATTCCGTAATGTATGGACTATGCGCGAGTAATATATCTGGAACTTTGTTCAATCTCTCTGTGGATTCAATTAAAGAGCGTTTTAACCTTTCCTGAGAAAAAAATCTAACTTCTACCCCTTGTTCCATGTATAGACCAAATTTAGTTGCAATAGTAAAATCAGTTCCAATTTCCCTTATTGCTTCCCCAATAAGACTTTCACTACGTCCAGAACCATATAATGGAGCCGTGTCTAAGAATCTAACTCCTTGTTCAATAGCTTTAACAATTATTTTAAGGGCATCATTTTCGGTTATGGGGCCATAGGCTTCGCCGCCGAATCCCCAGGTACCCAATCCAAGCTTATTTTTCAACGTATATTGATCTGTAACTTTAAATTTTAACTTAATCATTTCAACTCAAATTTCTATACCAATTTAAAGTTTCAGACAAACCTGATTTCAAATCAGTAAATTTATAATTCAATAATTTTTTTAAAATATCATTGTTGGTCCTCTGGTACGTAATTTCGGCGGCAAGATCGGGGAAGGAAATATTATTTGGATCCCGGTGAAATAGAGCGGAAAGAATTTCAGCATATTCACGAATTGAATGTTGCTCCGTATTGCCAATGTTGATTAATTTTTCTTGAGGCTTTAATTCAACCAAACTTAAAATAATATTAGCTAGATCTTTCGAAAAGGTGTACTCTCTGAGGGTATTGGGATTTCCATTAATGACAAGAGGTTCATCTTTTGGAATACGCCCAATTCTATTAATCAAAGCACCCAGCATTACTTCTTTGCCATCGTTAATATGCATTTTGGGTCCGTAAATGCCATTTACCACCAAATTGTATATATTCATGTTGTATTGCGTGCTATATGCCTGACCCAATATGTGCAACATTCGTTTTGAATAAGCATAATACTGATCACGGAGGCTGGCTGGCGCTGAGTGAAATGCAGATTCGGTGAAATCTGTATTGTCAGCATTGTGTGGATACGCGGCTATTGAATTAATTAAAAAAATATCCCAAATGTTCTGATTGCTTGCGCATTTAAGTAAATTCATTGTCATAACAAGGTTATTTTCAAAAATGTCAACCGGTGATGTTTGATTGAGCGATGCAGAACCAGCGAATGCTGCTGTATGTATAATTATGCTTGGTTTAGATATTTCTAAAAACTTTGAAGTTAAATTATAGTCCAGTAGATTCAGTTCCTTACTTGAAGGAAATACGAAAGTAAAATTTTGAGCTTCCAAAGAGACTAATTTGATTGCTGACCCCAAACAGCCACTGCCTCCCGTAACAAGTATCTTTTTCATAACTTTCCCAAGTGTCCCTAATCCCTAGTCTAATTTTATCAGTACTTTAGCGCAATGAGAGGCATCAATTGCTATAAGTCAAGATATATGATTTTTGATAGAGACGGCACACTTATCAAATACGTACCATATTTGATTAATATAGAAGATTTGGAGATAGATCAGAGAATCTTTCCACAATTGCGCAAACTAAATAGAATTTACAAATTCGGAATCATTTCAAATCAATCAGCAATAGGAAGAGGTTTTGCCACCGAAAGTCATGTTGCTGAAATTAATTCAAAGATAATCAGTATATTTGGGGAGCAAGATATACGTTTCGAGTTTATCAAAATATGTGGTCATACCCCTGAAGACAAGTGTAAATGCAGGAAGCCAGGCACAGCCTTGTTTGATGAAGCAAAAAAAGAGTTCGGAATTCTGGCAAGTGAAAGCTACTACATCGGTGATAGTTTGATAGATATCGAGTTTGCCTATAATTCAGGCATGAAACCAGCTTTTGTAAATCGAGAAGAAATAAATATTACTGAAGATATATGTATTTCAGGCGAGAATTTGTACACAGTACTTGAGTCTTTTTTGAAAGGAAAACATGCTGATACAAGAATTAATTGAGAAAAACTTTCAAGATACAATAAATGTTCTCCAATTAAGTAGCACAAATTGCATTGAAGATATCGAGAAAGTTGCCCTGAGAATCATTAACACTTTTCAAAGTGGAGGCAAAGTCTTAGTTTGCGGAAATGGTGGAAGTGCTTCCGACTCCGATCATTTTGCAGCTGAGTTTTTAAGTTCTTTCTCAAAATCTATTAGTAGACGTGCTCTACCAGTACTTTCACTAGTAGGGAATAATTCTATGATTACCGCATTCTCCAACGACTATTCTTTTACAGACGTGTTTTCGCGACAAGTAGAGGCGTATGGAAACAGCGATGACATGCTAATTGCAATTTCTACTAGTGGCAATTCACTAAATTGCATTAAAGCATTAGAAAAAGCAAGAGAGATGGGGCTAGAAACAGTGAGCCTAACTTCCGTCAACGGCAAGATGCATGAAATATCAGATTTTTCGATTTTAATTCCAGCACTCAATACCCAATTAATTCAACATGTTCATATCGTGGTATATCATACTATTGTTGAAATTGTTGAGCGAGTGATGTTTGAGGCATAAGTGAAAAAACGTATTCTTGTAACTGGCGGCGCTGGATATATCGGGTCAAAGCTAACTTACAATTTACTAAGTAATGGATATGAAGTTACTGTCTTGGATAATTTTTTATATAAGCAAGTAAGTTTGGCACACAGCATTACGGATGAAAAGCTTAAACTTGTTTTTGGCGACGTGCGCGATAAAGATTTAGTTAGAAAATTAGTAGCGAAATCCGATGTGATCATCCCATTAGCTGCAATAGTAGGTGCTCCAGCATGTGCAAAAGATCCCATAGCAGCTACAAGTATCAATAAAGATTCAATTATTCACCTACTCAGTATGGTTTCTAATGAACAACAAATAATTATGCCTACAACTAACTCCGCATATGGTTCGGGAGACAAGAATAATTTTTGCGATGAAAAATCAGAACTAAAACCACTCTCGTTGTATGCAAAAGACAAAGTTGAAGTTGAATCCCGGTTAATGCAACATCCACTAGCTACAAGTTTTAGACTTGCTACGGTTTTCGGAATCTCTCCAAGAATGCGTCTAGATTTATTGGTCAATAATTTTGTTTTTAGAGCGCTAACTGACAAATTTATTATTCTGTTTGAGGGACATTTCAAGCGCAACTATATACATTTGAACGATGTGGTCCAAGCATTCAATTTAGCGCTAAATAACCCTAATAATTTTAAAGGCGAAATATTTAATGTTGGATTAAGCGAAGCAAATGTTTCAAAGCTAGAACTTTGCAATGCAATAAAAGAATTAATTCCCGATTTTTATTTTATAGAAGCAACTATCGGAAAAGACCCAGATCAAAGAAATTATATAGTTTCAAATGAAAAAATAGAGCTAAAGGGGTTTAAGCCTCAGATATCCCTGGAGAATGGAATAAAGGAATTAATAAGAGGTTTGCCTATGTTTAATCAACCTCACTTTACGAATTTATAATGATTATATCCCAAACTCCATTTAGGCTCTCACTTTTTGGGGGTGGAACAGATTTCCCGCAATGGTATACAACAAAAAGTGGGTTGGTGTTATCTCTTAGCCTGGACAAATATTGTTACATATCATTAAGAAATCTTCCCGGTTTTTTTGACCATAATTATCGAATTGTTTATTCTAAAGTTGAACTATGTAACGAACTTAACCAAATCGAACATCCAGCCGTCCGTAAAATCTTTGAACTTTACAGTACTGATCAATCTTTAGAACTACAACATCAGTCAGATCTTCCCTCCAGAAGTGGAATTGGATCATCTTCAGCTTTTGTGGTTGGACTACTCAAGGCCATATTTACTTTAAATGACAATCATTCTGATAACAAAGAAATTGCCAGTCTTGCTATAGATATAGAACAAAATGCGTTAAAAGAAGTAGTAGGTTCGCAAGATCAAATTGCTTGTGCAATGGGTGGAATAAATAAAATAGAGTTTTCAGGAGATGGATGGAAATCTGTTTCGTTGGCACGAAATAGAGTATCGATTTCTAAATTAGAATCAAACTTGTTTATGGTTTACACAGGTTCTCAGCGAGTCAGTAGCTATGTCAGTGCTGGTTTAATTGAAAATCTTGAAAATAAAAATAAGTATCTTGACAAGATATACGATTATGCTCAACAAGGTGTTCGCATTATAGAATCGAATACAAATATTGATCAGATTGGTGAACTTTTACATCTAAGTTGGTTATCTAAGAAATCTGCAAATTCTTCATCTTCAAATGAAAGAATAGAGCATATTTACAATTTGGGTCTTCAAGCTGGCGCAATAGGCGGAAAATTAATGGGCGCAGGCGGTGGTGGATTTTTTGTATTCTATGTACCAGAAAGTAACCATGATCATTTTCTTGCCCAAATGAGAGGCTACATAGTAATACCTGTAAGAATTTCTTATGACGGAACAAGAATTATTTATAATGGAGATTTAGGCTTCTAGAAGATGACAAGCAACCACTTGTACATAGCAGGAAATCAAAAAAAATTAGATTTGAATCCGGATGGACCATATATCTTCTCTTCACTATTCAAGAAATTGCTAGAGAATGGCTACTTATTGACAGAGAATTGTAAGGCGAAAGCTGCAATTTTTATAGATTATGATCCATTATCATATTCTCAATTCATTTCTCTAAATGGTAATCCGAACTCGGCTGTACTTCTGCGTTTTGAGCCGGAAAATGTATTACCAAGTCAATATAAAAAAGAAATCTACAACAAGTTCGGCCTTGTCCTTGATTTCGGACGTGATATTGAAGGACGAATTGAAACTTGCTTTCCACATCCTTATCAGCACAATGCAAATCCATTGACACCTGCAGCATCAGACGTCGAATTTGACTTGAATAAAATCACAGAGATTGATATACAGAAATGGCATTCAAGGTCAAATAAATTTGTGCTTATTGCTAGCAACAAGATTCCACTAACTTCCAACTCCGGATACTTTCACCGAACAAAATTGTTAAGACAAAGTCTAAATAGTAAAAACATCATTATATTTGGAAAATATTGGAAAATAAATTTCCAAACCATTACTTTTTTGGTTCGATCAATATTTTTTCATTTACGGCGAAAACACAATCTATCAATTAAAATGGTGGCGAAAACATTCATTTTTAAGAAATTAGATTACAGAGGAGTCTGTAATGACAAACATGAAATACTTAGAAATACTCAATTTAATGTAGTGATTGAAAATACATTCGACACGATGACGGAAAAAATTCTTGACTCGATATTTAATGGAGCAATACCAATTTACATGGGGCCGAATAATAGAGACACACGTATTTTAGAAGGATGCTTCATCAGACTTTCAAATTCTGCTGATATAGACAATCTCGTAAATAATATATCTAATTTGGATAAAAGAAATATTGAAGAAATCCTTTTGAAGATAAATGATGGAATCGTAAGCAGGAAATTTATTGAACATTTTGCGGCAGAAGCGGTCATGCATAGAGCCTCTAATTATGTTATCTCACATTTGAGAGAAATAAATGACCAACATTCCTGATATAAATGTTTGTTTGGTTACGTATAGAAGCGTCCAATTTCTCGAAAAATTCTATTTTTCATTGCAGCCACATTTACTTAAACATCCAAACTTGAAGTTAAGAATACTCTTAAATGGATCACCAAAAGAATCTGTAGAATTTGCCTTTGGGTTAAAACTAAAGCATACTAACCAAGTTGCAATAATCATAAATGAAATAAATGATCCACGATATGCGGTCAATATGGAACGATTAGTTGCAAATGTAAATGGCTGGGCAATTTTCCCCGGAGACGATGATGAAGTACTTGAAAACTTTCCAGAATTATGTATTAATGAAATATCTAAAAATGAAGATTCGTGTGTATTGGCTTTTCAGTCGATAGCAACAGATATCTCAAATAATACTCAGACTATTGAAACACCGAGTCACTATGATCAGAACAATTCAATTTTGGAAATTGTTTCGGCTTTTAAAGCCCCTCCTTTTGTTTGGCCATCGACTTTATTCAATCTTAAATATTTTAAATGCGACGGCACTTATTCTAGATATGCAAACGATTGGGTAATTTCGCTAAATGCAATCAGGAATGGGAAATGTGTTGTTGTAAAAAAACCGTTAGTACGTTATCACTTACACCCAAATCAGGAAAGCAATTTGGCCTCATTAGAGCATAAACTTTACGATTCGACTAATGCAATTCATCTTTGGCTTGATCAAAGTGGGCTATTGAATGAATTACGAAACATTGAAATTAGCTTAAAAGAGAAAATTTGGGAGAAACTTCTCGATTCAAAAATGTTTTATGGAAATTATAGTTTTGCATTACCGATTATCAAAAAATTATTAGATAATCTCATTAACCTGGAAGATGACGTTCTATTTACTGCGAAATTAATTTTGCAATATTATATTATTCAAGGCGAATATCTCAAACCTATTGACATAATACATTTAGTTAGCTTTAATTTACAAAATCCTGGAATAGCCAAACTACGTGGAACCATACTTTCTCCAGTAAAGGATTCCTGCCTCTTTGATAAACCCTTTTTTAATAGAGAAAACAAAATCTCGATATTAGCATGCAGACACTCCAAAAATAGTTTTGCTATGGTTTCTTTTGATTGCGCGACTTTCAACGAAAGTGATTATTTAACAATCGATGCATTTCATGATTATCTGCAAACAAGTATTAACCGGAGTGGTCCATCTGCTATATCGGACGGTGAGAGGTTAATAATCGAATTCGTAAGGAAAAACAAGAAACATTTACCGAGCTTTCTCATTAATTTTGGCAAAAAATTAAAGATGTAACAAACTTCTAAGTCAATTACAATTACTTTTATGCAATCTAAGCTCACATTTAGTGATTGCTCTCTCGTCAAAACCACACCAAGTATGGAGCAAACTTATTCGAGCTTGTAACTCAAGTATGCAAGCAACAGGTTCCCCATCCTGACTTACGTATTTGTAGTTTTCCAAATCGAATTAGCCGCACTATACTTTGCTGACGCGTTTTTCTGGAATGGCGCTTAAAACTATGGGACTATTAGATTTAGAAGATGGTGGTAGTGATAACGGTACCTTCGTAAGTCTCAGTAATGCCCAGGTATCTGTGACATGTAATCCCGGGGACCATCTTCTAAAATTTTGTGAAATTGTTTTAGATAATTACCGCTGCGGTGCCCGTACCATAAAATTTTTCTTTGCCACTCAGTAAAACTTAACTTTTTAGTTTCAAGATCTTGACTGATTTTGATTTTATCTTGCGTTATGTGTGGATTTAATAGTTTTACATATTGTGCTAAGAGTTTTTTGTCACTTTCGGAAAGAGACTCTGTCATATCTGTTTGATTGGGAAGTATTAGAAGTTTTTTATTCAATTGAATACTTTCTAAAAACATATTTAAATTTTGTTGATCGAATCCTTCTCCTAAAATAAATTCTAAGATTCTTGTTAATTCTAGATAAAACTTATCAACATTTTGTTCACTTACGATTCTTCCATAAGCATATTCATCTGCAGGCCAAAAAACATCTAGAAAGTTTGGGTCCCAAACATACTCAATATCACCTTTTTGTATTTCTTGAGCCTTTAATGTAAATTGAGAATGAATTGAAGAGAGAATTTCAAAACTTTGATTAGAGGAAATGTGTTTTACAATATCCTGAATAACAAATGCTGGTTCATAATTTTTATTGGTACCAAGAAGCACGAGAGGAATCTGCAATAATTTATCAAAGTACAGAAATGCAACCCACCATGCAAATACTCGGGCTTTGACCCAGTCAGGCTTGGGCATACTTTTGGTGCCGACGACAAGTTCCTGGACTTCCGGTACATCATTTAGCAATTCTGATTTTGATCCATGCACGTTAACAATTTGAGACTTAACAGTTTCGAAACCCGCAAGCTCTCGCTGCTTTTCTGAAAACATTTCAGCATTTGGCAGAAGCGACAGGTTATTAAATTGTATTCGGTTGTGTTGCCCATTTTTCATGAGAATGTTAATTCCCAAAATCCAACTTTCATACGTCTCTCCAGGCAAACCGAGGATTAAATCGGAATATGTCAATACCCCCGCATTCATGAAATTTTCTTGAAGTTCACGGTAGGTTTCTAAACTGATATTGTCTCTTCTGATCAATTCCAATGTTTCCGGATTCAGGGACTGCATGGATAATGTAACACCTTTACCTAATCCAGAGTCGGAGAGTATTTTTTGTACTCTGAAAGCTCTCTCTTTTACATTTTTAGTGTTTTGGACTGAAAAAGCTTCAGGATACCCAAATTTATTTTTTGTTTGAGCGACAAATGTGGCAATTTCTTCATCCCTTGGAAGCAACCCGAAGTTTGCATCGCAAACAAAAACAAAAGGTATTTTTCTTGAACCAATCCATTCAATTTCATTTAATAAACGTTCTGTTCCAAACTGATTAACCTTTGAAGCGGTGGATGAGCCCCAATCACAAAACGTGCAAGAAAAAGGGCAACCCCGATTTGATTCCCATAAAGCTAAGAATGTTTGATTTGGCCATTCACGGAGCAGATTATCAAAATATCCATTTAAAAAAGGTGAGGGAATCGTATCCAGTTCTTTTATTCGAGGCCGATTGGGTATTTTCGAATAATTTTTTGTTCCCTTTGTTTTGTCTTCGATTAATGTGGAAGTGTTTGCAACAATCAAGTCTTGATTTAATATGAAATTTTCAAGTATTTCAGTAAAGGCAATTTCACCCTCATTGTGTACACATAAATCTATGAAATCATGCTGGAGTAAGTAACTTTCGGCGTTATCGGGCACTTGTGGACCACCAAAAACTATCTTTACGTTTGGATTATTTTTCTTTATTTCAGCCGCTATGGCAAGACTCAATTGTTCATTCCATACATAAACTGAAAATCCAACAAGTTCACAATCTCTTAGCTTGTAAGAGATGCTTTCTACGCTGTCACGCTTGAAGATTGGAGACACAAATTGAACAAATTCTGAAAAACGCGAATGAGTTTTAAAAAAACTTTCTAAGTAGCCGGCAACGAGCGGAAAATAAACTTGGCCTGAGAATTCAGAATTAATTTGCACAAGACCAACAGTTTTTTTTGACACACTTGATATTGGCTCAAGTTTATTCTTCATTTAACCCCTATAATCCCATTCTGCAATTTGCTGTGTGCCGATTGTGTCCGTATTATTGCCTAACAGTATTATGTTTTTCTACTTTCAAAGTTAATCCTCTTAGGACATAACTAATATACTTGATTGAAGGCCAACTCGACATTCCCGTTATTGAACAAGAGCAGATTTGGATTCTGAAAACCTTTGGGAAATTCTAGGTTCCAAAATTACCTCAAATTAACAAATAACCTTTCGATAATAGGCAGATATGTGTGAACAAGACTTGCCCAACCCCCCGATTTCCCCTCATACTTACGCCGTAACGCGCTCGCAAGAGGAGAAGCGGCCAAGGTCCCCGTTGGGACTGGAAGCGATTCGCCTGATAAAACAGGAGAAGAGCGCCCAACT
>JACCDN010616345.1_pt1 | contig 17425 bp, 14 predicted proteins | sample 7441691 | NCBI WGS metagenome assembly JACCDN01 (sample SAMN15323439, study PRJNA562643) | freshwater metagenome | isolation source: river surface water | place: USA:Blue River Watershed | collected 2017-08-16
GAACCCCAAAACGAGAACAAGGAAGGGGTTTAAAGAATTGAGGGTTGACGCGGGCACGGTCATTCCCGTCACCTCGCGGTCAACCGCTTTCTCCAGGAATAACAGCAAGGAACTGCCAGATTGCTCAAATAAGCTGACAAAGAGGGCAAAGGGCAGGATATAGCCGATGATCGACCCAACTTCCTTGCGCTCGAAAGGCTGGCATTGATAGAGAATCCTTACCATATAGATCCCGCTGGCAACAGCGGTTACCGTCGTTACCAGATTAAAAAGCTCTTTATACATGAATAACGGGTACGCCCCCAGAACCAGCAACGCAACAATACCCGCTGATTTCATTGTTGAAAGGGACGGGGCTGGCCTCTGGTAAGAGGGGTGGAAGCGCATGCTTTTGTAAACCAACCAGGTCGCTCCTGCGATAAGGCCAGCGATAATAGCAAGGGCGCAATTCCACCCGTAAGTCTTTGCCGCAAACCCGCACAGGATGGTCAGAATAAAAATACCCCCATTTCCCAAAATGTAGACGTGCGAATAAAGCTTGTCTTTCCGGGGGTCTTTGGGATCTTCAAACGTTAGCCCGACGGCCGCCATAAGGTTGGGCTTGAACAACCCTGAGCCAACGCCAAATAAAGCCAGTCCCATAAAGCATAAATCTTTTGAGGGGAAGAAGAAGCAGAACACACCTGAAAGGCTCAATACGCCGCCCAGGATGACGCTATTCTTCACCCCGAATCCCCGGTCGCCAAGGTATCCGCCAGCAAGGGTCGTGCCATAGCACAAAGCCATAAACATGCTGAAAACGCCCACGGCCTCGGACTCAGTTAACCCAAGATGGTGGATGATATATAACACAAAGAAGGACTTGAGGCCGTGGAAACAGGCATTAAACAACGGTTGCATGAAATAAACGGGAGTAAGGTTCCGCAACAATTTGTACGCCTTTAGTTTCATGATGTAGAAGCTCATATTTTTAATTCCTGGATAACGATAAGTAGAAATAGCATCGGCTGTTGGAGCATATATAAGGAGTCCGCTTACTTATATGAGGTTTTACATCGGTGGTAAAGACTATTTTTATACCTGCGTGAGTTCGGGTTACCAAAGGAAATACAAACTGTATTTTTAACATATATCCCATGAAAAAATGTTGACGCCGTTAAAAAACGGGGCTACAGTCGGTACTTGAATAAGAGAGCCGTTATAATCAGCCTGTATATTAAAAAATAAGAACTCCCTTTAATAGCCCGCATGAATGAACAACAAACGCAATGGGCATAATAAGGAAACAAGTAAACGGAGGTAAGCGATGTACACAATAAGAGAAAACATAAATAGAAAAAAAGCCGAAGCTTTATACCATAAGTATATGGCCATGGCCTTTGATTCCCAAACGAAAAGAGATCGCGTCTTGTTTGAGAGTTATTATCAACAGGCTGAACATTATCTGTATCTTATGAACAATCCTGATGAATGCTTGAAAGCTTTCCGTTCTTCTTTCAAAGAACCTGGCTCTGAAAAGCGGTTAACCCGCCATCCCAACCTTAAAAGGATTTCTAATGAAGGGCGGCTTTATGGACAGCCAGGCATTAACATGAAAGAGCCGGCTTTACCGAAACAGAGAGAAACGGCCGTAGCATTCAGGGGCAGCTTTCTGCGCCGTAACCGACATGTGATTCACCCACCCAGGCATGGGCATGAGGATTTTAAAGAATAGTTTTCTTTTCTACTGTTTGCGGGAGAGTTTCAACAAAGCCGGAAATTTCCCCTTTTACGTTATAGCCCTGTTTGACATGATGCCGTCCACCTGACCATCTTTGCTAACGACGCGCAAGTGGCGGAATCTTACCCCATGTTCCTGTCCTATAGCAGTCAAACGCCAACGGCGCGGGCTGAAGGCACAGGGCTGGTTATCCCCACTGACCCTGAAGCCTTTGACGTCTGGACGCAGTTTATAGCGGGGGCGGAGGTCAAACTTCAACAGACCCTTTGGCGCGAGCGAAAAGGGAACCCAGCAATCGAGAACTATTTAAAATCCTTGGCGCACCCCGAAACGTAAGGATAAGGAAAAGCGGGGGATGGAACGGTTGAGTGGTATCAGGAAGAACATAACCTGGAGAGGAGTTTTAACAGTGCGTTGCTAACCCGCCCTTTCGCTAGAAATCTCCCGAGCTAACTCCGTCACAACGTCAGGGCTTAGTTTAGTAACCCTGGAAACTTTTTCTAAAGGCATCCCATCAACAATCAGTTCTTTCGCTACTTCTCGTGCATTTTCTTCTTTACCATCCGCTCTGCCTTCCACATAGGAATCTGCCCTGACCGTTTGTTCTACGCGGATCGCATCCAGATACTGGTCGTATAACTCCAGTTCCATAGGCGTATAGGCTGACTCCTGCGCCAACTCTACGGCCATGGCCAAGTCAGGGTTATCCTGAAACTCTTGCGGAATAGATAACAAGGTTTCGTTCGCTTCCTTCAAAAAACGCAGCCATAAGGCTCCGACCTTCCGGTGTTCAAATGTCTGTGGCCTGAACTTTTGCAACTCGATAAAAATGAGTTCCAAGCCTTCCAGGGACTTATCCAGATCTTTTACATTCGTTAAGCGGTAGTGGTGGAACCAGTCTTCCATATTTTTTTCAAAAGTTTCATTGACGATGGCGACGCCATAAACAGGACATAACGTCTCGTATGCCTGACCCGCTTCCAGTTGCTGGACAAAAGCTTTGGATGCCCCGAACAAAAACCGTTTCATGAAGCTTGCCCGCCAGGCCATTTGCATCTCGGTAATGAAAATCCGTCCTGTCTGGTCTGTGCATTTCACGTCTACGATCGTGTTTTTCATAGAGGGAATGCGTGGCGACTGTTCCGGCGTCAAATAGGTTACTGATTCAATCAAATGGCCTTCCGGCAGGGGAAGGATGCCATTCAGAAAGCTTTTGATGAGCTTGGGATGCTGGCCGAATATCTTTTTAAAGACGACATCGCTCCGGACATCCAGCAACCGGATTGGCCGCTTGACCTGGCCTGAAGTTTCTTCTGTTATTTTCTCTGCCATACCCTGTTCCTCAAGTTGTTTTAAGAAAAACTATACCATGAAATGGCATAGCCGATGATTATTTTTTCAAGGAGAACGAAGAGCCTTGCTTGAGCCTTCACGCGGGTTAGCGCAGCAAAAAAGCTGAGGGATGCCAACGTGATTGATTTTAAGGCGTCAAAATCGGTCACACAACGGTTTCTGCTGACGCTTATGTTATTGGTAGCCTTAGCTTCTTGATCTACCAGGCAACCTTGTGCGGCCTTTTAAACGATGCTTTACGGTTGACCTGCGCCCCCTGCTAGAATGGCCTTGTGCGTCTAACATTGGTGATGATCTTGCGGCCTTTGCGCCGCCGCTGGGAAAGGAACCGCTTCCATTGCGTGACAATCCAGTTCATGGGCTGTCCCTCTTCTGCGTTGGGGAGTTGTTGGCCAACCTAACATATGTGGTAGCCTCTCCACCATAAGGATTGTTCCCCGTGCTTTGCATGTGACGAGAAGCAGCCCGCGGGCTTTGCTGATGGCATCAGTATGGTGCCCGTGACGCCCATAACAGATACGATAACAAAAGTCGCTGGTTTTTTTGTTAGCCTGGCAGTCTGTATAGCCATCACCTCATACCTCCCACTATCATCAACAATGGAAGATGGCCGCCCTCCCTTCCGCCCCCATTGGGGGTTCTCTTGCCTGACAAGGAAGGGGGAATGGGACTCATAAGCTTCACCCGAAATATTACGAGTCCAAGGTAAAACACGGCGCTGTCGGCTCAAGCCTTGTAGAAGATCAAGACTATGATGGATTGCCACACAGAGAATTAAGCTCTTTCACCAAACATTCCTGCAACCTTATTCGTCGCTTCCTTCAGATGCTCTAACTTTATGGGGGCAAGGCGCACAGGCATGTCTCTATCCTTATGTCCTATAAGCTCGGAGACCGTATAAAGGTCAACTCCCTTTTTCAAGGCGAAGCTGGCAAAGGAATAGCGCAGATCATGCAGACGAACATCGGGGATGCCAGCAAGGGCGCGTACCTTATGCCAAGTCCCGTTTATGTTGACCAATGGCTTGCCTGGAAGGTTGCCGCAAAAGACGTAAGGGTTGCCTTCCTCTTGCTGGAGGGATGTCAAGATTCCCTTAGCCTTGTCGTTGAGAGGAATAACTCTTGCTCCACCTTTGGCGTCTTGTAAATCAACGTAACCCTTTTCCAGATGGACATCAGCCCATCGCAGGTTAAGGATTTCAGAAGTACGGCATCCTGTGTATAAAAGGAAGCGGATAGCATTCACCGCGCAAGAAGATGATGGTTGTTCTTTCTCGTGTTGGGTCAATGACTTCTCTAATGCTGCAAGCTCCAAATCATTTAACAATCTCTCTCTCCTGGGCGGCCGGGATTTCCGATCTTTTTCTTTACGAGACGATTCTGTATGAGTATGCATTTTTTTCCTCCTTTAGTTTAAATTGGCTCATCCAAATACTTGCGCAACCTTGTTGGTTGCATCCTTCAGGTGTTCTAACTCCAGATGTGCATAGCGCGTCGTTGTCGCTATATTTTTATGTCCTAATAGCTTCGATACCGTATAAAGGTCAACTCCTTTCTTCAAGGCAAAGCTGGCAAATGAATGACGCAGATCATGAAGGCGGACATCGGGGATGCCAGCAAGGATACGCACCTTACGCCAAGTCCCATTTATGTTTACCAATGGCTTACCTGGAATATTGCCGCAAAAGACGTAAGGATTTCCCTCTTGTTTTGGAAGAGAGTTGAAGATTTGTTTAGCCTTATCGTTAAGAGCAATAGTTCTTACTCCAACCTTGCTATCCTTTAAATAAAGATAACCATCTTCCAAGTGGACATCTTCCCATGGTAGCGTAAGTGCTTCACCAAGACGGCATCCGGTAAATATCAGAAGCCAGATAGTCGCCACAGTATAAGGAGACGATTTGGAAGAAGCCATAGATGCTAATATCCCTTCAAGTTTTCTTAATTCAGCAACCGTTAAAAAGCGTTCCATTTTTTTATCGCTCTGTTTTTTTACTCCTTTACAGGGGTTACTATTGGCATCCCTGTATCCCCATAATTCCGCTTGATCAAAAGCCGTACTTAATAATACTAGGCATTTTGTGCAATTTCCCTGTACATGCGACATCGAATCTTTAAAAGCTAAAATATCTCTTCGCTCTATATCAGTAATTTTTTTACTGCCAAAAAAAGGCAAAATATTATTTTTAATTCTGCTTTTGTTTCGTTTAATGGTGTTAGGTTTATGATGCTCACGAATATATTTGTCAGTGAAAATCTGCCAAAAGTCTGCAAATAGTAGAGATTTTTGTTCTTCAATAATTTTTTGCTTTTTTTCTGCTTTGACATCAATACCATTAGAAACAGAGAGGGCTAATGTTTTAGCTTTTATTCTCGCTTCATCGACCGTTAAATTTCCATGAAGTCCAATTTTGATATAAGAAAACTTACGGGTCACAGGAGATCTATAATAAAACACGTAAGTTTTCTTGCCTCCAGGGAAAATGCGGCAGCCAAACCCTTTTATTTCATCGTCCCAAACAATGTAATCCTTTTCTTTAGGTAGGCTGCTATCTATGACCTTTTTTGTGAGCTTCGGCATTGGCTATACTCCTTATCTTGTCTTGCTTGCCAATATTGGTTAGCACAAAGTTAGCATAAAATGGTCGGGAATGGCAATTTAAAGTCGGGAATGGGATAGATGAAAAATGAAAAACTGCCGCTATTTACTTGGCAGTCCTTGTTTTTTTATGGCGTCCCCAACGGGATTCGAACCCGTGTTGTCGCCTTGAAAGGGCGGTGTCCTAGGCCAGCTAGACGATGGGGACAAAACTGGAACATACCTGTCGAAAACCAGAAATTTATTGCGTCTGGGAAGCCAAAAATAGCTAATCCATAAGAGCGTCATATTTTGGTTGCTCATCATCTCCTAGTTAACCAGGAGTCAAAGTTGCCAGCTTCAAAAAATACTTATGCTTTTGTTTTTAGCGTCCTATAAGAATTAAATCAAGCGCTATGATTGCGCTTCTAAAATTATTTATCGGAGACGCAAGGAGAGGCTCATACTCACCAAAAGTTGCTTAATTAACTCGTCCGTGTTGATGTCTCCGCAGAAGCGACATGGGAAGGGCCGGCAGGCTCGGCTACCGTCTTTTCAATTTGCGTCTTGACACGGCGGAAGTCTGCTAAATCCTTTGCATTAAGCTTTGCCGTAGGCATGAGCTTAATACTTTGCGGGTTGACATGAATATTATTGCGCAAGACCTCATAATGCAAGTGGGGGCCTGTTGTGCGGCCTGTTGCTCCCACGTTACCAATAATTTGGCTTTGACGCACTCTTTGCCCAACTTTAACTTTCATGCGGCTCAAATGGGCATAAGCCGTGCTGAATTCGCTATTATGTTTAATCATCACATAATTGCCATAATGTCCCCAATAACCTGCCTTAACGATGACGCCATCTCCGGCAGCCCGGACAGGCGTACCAGGAGCAGCGCCAAAGTCTACGCCTTTATGGTCCCGTGAATAGCCCAGAATGGGGTGGATACGCCTGCCAAATTTTGAAGTCAGGCGCATTTTTGAGGGATCCATGGGTGTTTGCAGTAAAGTCCTGACGACGCTGACTCCATTGGCATCATAGTACCCGGGCGTACCCTTGATAGGCTGAAAACGGTAAATACGGCGTACAGTATTATTTTTACCGCCTGGGGCAAAAGAAACATACTTTAAATTGTCCGCCCTCACCACATTACCATTTGTATCTTGATAGGCATCGTAAACAATTGTAAAAGGGTCGCCGCGGGTGGGATCATGCTGCCAGTTAATGTCATAAGCGAGGGCATTGATCGCCTCTCGCACGACCTGAGCGGGAACGCCTCTTTTTAAAGCAGCGGAATAAAAGCTGGAGTCAATCGTTCCTTCGATACGTTTTTGTACTTTTTTTAGGGCAATTTGATATTTTTTAGCTATAAATACTCCCTCTTCTGCTTCAAGGGCAATTTCATTGTCATGGGATGCTTTAAATGAAAGCGTCAACAAAGAAGTATTGCTTTTAGAAGAATCCTTGCGGTAGCGCACGTTTATATCCTGCCCAACTTTAAGTTCACGGGGATCATAAACGCGCTTCATAGCCTCTATTGCTTGGTTTGCCTCTTCCCGGCTGATGCCGATCTTTGCCAGCATGGACATCATTGTATCCCCGCTGGCAATCTGAAGGATGCGTTCTTTCTCTACAGTTTCGGCGATATCATCAGATGAATCTGTGATTTGTTCAGCAAGCTCCGTTAAGTCGGCAGGCGTAGCTTTTGTATCCTTTTGCGCAACCATGAAATCACTGCTATTCCTGGTTAAAATATGAGAGCTTGATGGATATTCATGAATAGCTATACCTGTGGCAAGCAGGAGGAAACATAACCCGGTGAGACGTGCGCGAGAAAATAAAGCCAAATAACACCTCCCGGATTATAAAAAATACATAAGCCTAAGTCACCCGAGACTCACCGGCGCGGCGAAAGACTGGATGAAAAGTTAATAAAAGATTGATAGCTTCTTTTTAAGGTGCCAAGTCTAGGCCTATTTGTCAAGGCGTGTGAGAGATTTTTTTCAAATGACGCGTAAAAGTTTTATTGAAATACAAGTTAATTCCCTATATCTCCTTATTTTTTAGACTCATGGGATGATAATATGAGGCACTCCCCTTTATGAAAAAGACCGGGCAATCATTTTATTTCCTAACGCAGTGTGCCAGGATAATTTCTTTCTCACCCTATTCTTCAATGCCAATTAAGAGCAAACTTGAGGAACCATCCGTCTCCTTTCCTGAAAATAACCCTCAACACCTTTTCCTTATGCCGGATTGCATAAAGTTTCAGCTGCAGAGCCTTTAAAAAGCATCAGTCCATCAAGGGGGGAGCAGTAAACGCTTGAGAACAGCATTCAGGCATTGAAGACCAAGAGGCGTAGCCTTTAGTACCGTTTCCGTTATGACCAGGTAGCCTCCTTTAACGAGCGCGGAAAGGGACTTTGAATTAATGAGGGCGCCTCTTATTAAGGGAGAGAGGCTGGAAAGGCGTACGCCCGAGGTCAAGCGCAAACCCATCATCAGGGCTTCTGTGGTTTGCTCTTCCATGGAAAGAAAAAGCGATTCTTCTTCCCCGGACCCCTTCATGACAGCTTTCATCCACGTTTCTGGCGCCCGCCACTGCTTTGTTGCGGCTTTGCCCTCCGGTAAGTTTAACCGGCCATGGGCGCCCGGGCCAATGCCCGCATAATCCTCGTAACGCCAGTAACTTAAATTATGACGGGATTCAGCGCCAGGCCGGGCATGATTGGAAATTTCATAGGCTGCCAAACCTGCCGCAGCCATTTGGCTTTGCGTCAATTCAAATAAATCAGCGGCTAAATCTTCACCTGGAATAATAAGGTCACCCCGTTCATACAGGGGCGCAAAAGCCGTACCGGGTTCAATGGTGAGTTGATAGAGTGATAAATGTTCCGTTCCAAAAGAGAGGGCTTGCGCGAGTTCTTGCCCCCACCCCTCTAGTGTTTGATGGGACCTGGCGTAGATCAAATCAAAAGAGGCGCGTTCAAAGGTAGCCATGGCTGTTATAATGGCTGCAATCGCCTCATTTGTATCATGCTGACGGCCTAATTGCTTTAAATCCGCATCATTTAAGGCTTGGATCCCGAGGGAAACGCGATTAACGCCCGCATTTCTCAATTCCTGGAATTGACTCACCTCAACGGAATTAGGGTTTGCCTCCAGCGTAACCTCCAGGCCCGGGGTTGCAGACCAATGGCGCAAGGCTTCATTGATCAAAGCCCCCACCGTTTGGGGACGCATCAAGGACGGTGTTCCTCCCCCAAAAAAAATACTTGTCAAGCGCCGGGGCCCGATGCGTTTTGCGGTATGGTCCAATTCTTTCAGTAGCGCTTCTTTCCAGGAATCTTCATCGATGGAAGCCCGTACATGACTGTTAAAGTCGCAATAAGGGCACTTTGATAAACAAAAAGGCCAGTGGATATAAAGGGCAAGATTATGCATGATGAATAAGGCATACGCGCATCATTTTTTGTGACGCAAGCGGGGGCGGAAATGCATTGTTCTTATCAAGGAGGCATTTCAGCATAAGACACGCCCTGGAAAACCCGGACTGATTGATCAAGTTCATGAGGAGTATACGGACAAGGGGGGGAAGCCCCGTTAAAGACTTCCCTCCTTTAGGAAAAATGTTGGCTGGATTAATAATCCATGCCACCCATTCCGCCCATTCCTCCCATGCCACCGGGCATGCCGCCACCAGCGGCTGGTGTTTTTGGTTCAGGCTTTTCAGCGATCATGGCTTCTGTCGTGATCAGCAAGCTGGCGACAGAGGCAGCGTCTTGCAAAGCCGTCCGGACAACTTTCGTTGGATCGATAATGCCAAACTTTAACATATCGCCATAGCGGTCATTTTGGGCGTCATACCCATGGGTCGCATTATTAGCGTCCATGAGTTTACCGACAACGATAGATCCATCAGAACCCGCATTCAAAGCGATTTGACGGCAAGGAATGGACAGCGCATTGCGAACAATACGGATACCCACTTCCTGGTCATTGTTCGTTGGCTTCAAGCCATCTAGCGCTTTTTGAGCATACAGCAAGGCTACGCCGCCGCCAGGAACGATTCCTTCCTGGATGGCTGCGCGTGTCGCATGCATGGCATCTTCCACGCGGTCTTTGCGCTCTTTCACTTCAATTTCCGTTGCGCCGCCAACACGGATGACAGCAATGCCGCCAGATAATTTGGCTAAGCGTTCTTGCAACTTTTCCCGGTCATAATCGGAAGTTGTTTCCTCAACCTGAGCGCGTATTTGGGCGCAACGCGCCTGGATATCGGTTTTTTGGCCAGCCCCATCAACAACGGTGGTATCATCTTTCGTAATGGTAACTTTTTTTGCCGTTCCCAGCATGGAAATATCCACATTCTCCAGCTTAATGCCAAGATCTTCAGAGATAACTTGGGCTCCTGTCAAGATGGCGATGTCTTCCAGCATGGATTTGCGGCGATCCCCAAAGCCCGGCGCCTTAACAGCTGCAACCTTCAATCCGCCTCGCAGCTTGTTAACCACGAGTGTTGCCAAAGCTTCACCTTCGACATCTTCAGCGATGATCAACAAAGGACGACCAGATTGCACAACCGTTTCTAAAACTGGCAGCATAGCTTGGAGACCTGAAAGTTTCTTCTCATGAATGAGGATGTAAGGATTTTCAAGCTCACAAAGCATCTTTTCTGCATTGGTAATGAAATAGGGGGAGATGTATCCACGGTCAAACTGCATACCTTCAACAACATCCAATTCTGTTTGCAAGGATTTGGCTTCTTCGATGGTGATAACCCCTTCTTTGCCAACTTTTTCAACAGCTCTAGCTAACATTTGCCCAATCTCAAGCTCACCATTAGCGGAAATTGTTCCAACCTGAGCAATTTCTTCGTTGGTCGAAACAGTCTTTGATTGAGATTTAATATTGTTGATAACAGCCTCAACAGCTATATCAATGCCGCGGCGTAAATCCATGGGGTTCATACCAGCTGCAACAGCTTTAATGCCTTCACGAACAATCGCCTGGGCAAGAACAGTCGCTGTTGTCGTTCCATCACCAGCCAAGTCAGATGTCTTGGTAGCGACTTCACGCAGCATTTGCGCTCCCATATTTTCAAAGCGGTCAGAAAGCTCAATTTCCTTCGCAACGGAAACGCCATCTTTTGTAATGCGTGGCGCGCCAAAGGATTTTTCAATAACAACGTTGCGTCCTTTTGGACCCAAAGTTACTTTTACGGCATCAGCCAAAATATCAACCCCACGCAGCATGCGCTCCCGGGCGTCAGCAGAAAAACGGACTTCTTTTGCAGCCATGATTCTATTTCCTTCTCTAAAAATGTTAAGTTATCTCGCCAAAATACCCATGATGTCGGATTCCTTCATCACGATATATTCCTTGTTATCCAGTTTAATTTCCGTTCCGGACCATTTACCGAACAGAATACGATCCCCTGCTTTTACATCCAGAGGCGTAATGGTTCCATTTTCCTGGCGGATGCCAGAACCAACGCTTACCACTTCACCTTCCATAGGCTTTTCTTTAGCCGTATCTGGAATGATAATTCCGGATTTTGTTTTTTCTTCAGATTCAATGCGCTTTACAAGCACTCGATCATGTAATGGTCTAAATGTCATTGTTTCTACTCCTTAATGTTTTCCCGCCCCCTTTAATTTTTTGAGTGTTAAGCACTCTCATCGAGGGAGTGCTAAATTATTAGCGCACATTGATGCGTCACGTCAAGTTTCTTTTTTTTATCGCCTATTTTTTGACAGTTCCCACCGCCATTTTAAAGACAACGCTGCAAAATCCGCCAGGCAATTTGGGACAAAGAAATGATAAGTTTAAACCCGGGAGGAAGAAGAAATCAGGAAAGTCGCTTAAAGCTTCTTAAAATTTGCTGTTTCTAATGCCTCTACGCCAGGAAGGTTTTTTCCTTCAAGCCATTCCAGAAAAGCTCCTCCTGCTGTGGATGTATAGGTAAAGGCTTGGGCGCATCCCGCATGGGCCAGGGCGGCAAGGGTGTCTCCTCCCCCGGCAACGCTGACCAGGCTGCCTTTGTTTGTCTGTTCAGCAATGCTTTTCGCGATTTCCGTGCTTCCCACATCAAAAGGAGGGATCTCAAAAATGCCAACCGGGCCATTCCAGACAACCGTAGCGCACTCAAGCAATTTTGTGCGCACATAGGCAACGGTTGATTCCCCCAAATCAACGATTTTATCCCGGGCTTGCACACGCGAAAGGGGTACAACGCGGCGTAAGGTTTGCCCTTTAATTTCCGGTGTGACCGCAACGTCCCGGGGCAAAATCACCTCACACCCGCATGTCTTTGCCTCTTCGAGAATAAGACGCGCTGTATCTACCATTTCCTCTTCACATAAGGATTGACCGACAGGATGGCCAAGGGCGCTCAAGAAAGTATTGGCCATACCCCCGCCTACCACAAGCTGATCGACTTTTTGGACAAGGTTCTGGAGCAAACCCAGTTTTGTTGAAATTTTTGAGCCAGCCACGATAGCCATGAGGGGACGTTTGGGATTGACCAGGACATGCGCCAGGGCTTCGAGTTCCGCCTGCATGCCTCGCCCGGCAACGGCAGGAAGGAATTGCGTAATCGCAACCACCGACGCATGGGCACGGTGAGAACAGGAAAACGCATCGTTCACATAAATATGGCCCAGGCTTGCCAGCGCTTTTGCAAAGACGGGGTCGTTCTTTTCTTCTTCCCTATGAAACCGGAGGTTTTCCAAAAGCAGGATTTGTCCCGGCTGAAGCGCCTTTGCGGTGTTTTCCGCTATGGCCCCCGTACAATCCGGAGCAAAAAAGATCCGTTGACCAAAAACTTTTGTGAGAGCAGGCAAAAGATGTTTCAAGGACTCCTTCTCGGAATATTGCCCTTTGGGCCGTCCAAAGTGAGAGAGAAGGAGGATTTTCGCCTGGTGGCCCGTTAATTCTTTTATAGTGGGTAACAGGCGTTCGACGCGCGTCAAATCTGTTACCTCTCCGTTTTGTATGGGTAAATTTAAATCCGCCCGAACGAGAATAATTTTATGAGATACGTCAACATCATCAAGGGTCAGAAATTGGGTCATGTCTGTTGCTTTCTGGTTGATTAATTTTTCTAGACCCCTTATAGGCACTCCAGGCGTTTTAGTGTTTCCTCACGTCCCAAAACTTCCATAACTTCAAAAATACTGGGTGAGATGGTCCGACCTGTCAGGAGTACCCGCAAGGGTTGAGCCAAGCTTCCCAACTTTTGGTCCAAGACATCAGCCGTTTCCCGTACAGCGCCTTCTGTCGCCGCTTCTGTAAAATCAGGAAGGGCTTTTAATCGAACAATAACTTGTTCAACCATCGCTAAAAAGTCAGGCGTTAAAAACTTTTCAGCCTTTTCATCAAAGGGAAGGCGCTCAATATAAAAATGCGCATTTTCAACAAGTTCCACCACTGTTTTTGCGCGTGTTTTCAGGCCTGGCATTCCCTGGACAATGCGATTTCGCTCCTTTGCCGTCACGGCGCGCTGGAAAATTTTACTCAACGGGATCATCATCAAGTCAACCAGGCGGACATCTTCCGTCTCTCTCATGTAATGGGCATTGAGGTTGGTCAATTTGGCGACATCAAACCGGGCGGCGGAACGCCCGATGGCCGGCAAATCAAACCATTCGACCGCTTGTTGAGTGGAAATCACCTCATCATCCCCATGAGACCAACCCAGGCGCAACAAATAGTTTCGCATCGCTTCTGGCAAAAAACCCATATCCCGGTAAGCTTCCGCGCCCAAGGCCCCATGACGTTTCGACAACTTGGCGCCGTCGGGCCCATGAATCAGCGGAATATGAGCAAACACCGGAACTTCCCATCCAAAGGCATGATAGAGGCGCTGTTGACGGAAGGCGTTCGTTAAATGGTCATCGCCCCGAATAATATGGGTTATGCCCATATCGTGGTCATCCACCACTACGGAAAGCATATAAGTCGGCGTTCCATCGGCCCGCAATAAAACCATATCATCCAGCTGGTTATTTTGAAGGCGTACCACTCCTTGAACCTGATCCTCGATTACGGTTTCCCCCTCTTGGGGCGCTTTAAAGCGAATCACCGGAGGCACGCCAGCCGGAGCTTCTGCGGGATCGCGGTCCCGCCACCGGCCATCATAGCGGGCGGGTGAATTTTTGGCGCGCGCCTCTTTGCGCATGGCCTCCAGCTCTTCGGGAGAGCAATAACAAGGGTAAGCTTTACCTTCCGCCACCAGTTGACGGGCCATCGCGGCATGGCGGTCCGCGCGGCTAAACTGGAATACCGGTTCCTCATCCCACGTCAAGCCCAACCAGCTCATGCTATCAAGGATGGCGTCAATCGCGGCCTCCGTAGACCGCGCCCGATCGGTATCTTCAATTCGAAGCAAAAATTTTCCCCCTGTGTGGCGCGCATAGAGCCAATTAAATAAGGCCGTACGCGCAGACCCGATGTGTAAATACCCCGTCGGTGAGGGGGCGAACCGTGTAATAACTGTCATGAACCGGCCACCTTTTCATCATTCCTATTTTGTGGTGATACCATAGTTACTATCCGGGTGTCCAAAGAGATTAAGTTCCTCACCAACCATATTTTAAAGAGTCCAGAACTGAAAGGGGTCACGGAAGAAACGGGGGAGGGGCGCCGTGTCCACACCCTGGGGCGCTTTTCCCTCAAATGCCAGTCAAGAGCAAACTTGAGAGTTAATTTGTAAGCGTCAACCCATTGAATCCTTATTTAACGGGATCGAGGAAAAACCCCGCATTCAGATTGCGAGTAAAGTCAGGTCTTATGAAGGGTTTACGGGTCATGTCTTTGGCAAAATAGCCGCTGCTATTGTCTTCTTACAGATCAAATTTTGCTCTTGTTTGGCATATAAAGAAATTTAAGGCAATTTGCTTTGTTTTCCAACTTTCTCTGAGTTGATGGCTTTGCTCTCTCATCGAGACAGTTGCGCGATGGAATAATATCTGGCATTCTGCTGGCAAATAGGGTAATACCCCCTGTGTGATTTAACGAATTAAAGAAAAGGATCATTTAAGACAATGGAAAATGCTTTTCCCCTTATTTTTAGCTGTGCGGCATTGGCTTTGCTCTATGCCCTTTTGGCAGGACGCAGTGTTTTTGCAGCCAGCGCAGGCACAAAAGAAATGCAACAAATTTCAAATGCCATTCAAGAAGGGGCGAAAGCTTACCTAAACCGTCAGTACCGTACCATCAGCATGGTCGGTGGCGTTATTGCCGCCCTTTTGGGCTATTTATTGTCCCCTCTCGTGGCATTGGGTTTTATCGTTGGCGCTGTCCTGTCCGGGCTTGCCGGTTATATTGGCATGAACGTTTCCGTTCGCGCCAATGTCCGTACCGCGGAAGCCGCGCGTACAGGGTTGGCTCCCGCCCTTAATATCGCCTTTAAATCAGGCGCCGTCACCGGCATGCTGGTGGTCGGTCTGGGCTTGCTCGGCGTTTCTTTATATTATTACTATTTATTATCCATCCAGATTGATCAACGCCTTTTGCTCGAAGCTTTGGTCGCTTTGAGCTTTGGGGCATCTCTCATTTCCATCTTTGCCCGTTTGGGCGGCGGCATCTTTACCAAGGGCGCAGATGTCGGCGCTGACCTGGTCGGAAAAATTGAAGCCGGAATTCCGGAAGATGATCCCCGTAACCCGGCTGTTATTGCTGATAACGTTGGCGACAATGTAGGAGATTGCGCAGGCATGGCTGCTGACTTATTTGAAACGTATGCCGTAACCATCGTGGCTTCCATGCTTTTGGCGGCTATTTTCTTCACAGGCCCTAACCAGGCAACCTTGATGATGTATCCCTTGTTGATCAGCGGCGTTTGCATCCTTGCCTCTATTGCAGGAACCTATTTTGTCCGCTTGGGAAAAACCAACAATATTATGGGCGCCCTTTACAAAGGGTTTATCGCGGCTTCGGTCATTTCCGCTGCCCTCATTGTCGGCGTGACAACCATGGCCTTTGATAGCCTTTCCCAAACCTTATCTGCGCAAAGCATGACCTTTACGCCCATCAACCTGCTCTATTGCGCCCTAACCGGTTTGGGCGTAACGGGCTTGCTGGTCTGGATCACGGAATATTATACCTCCACGGACTACCGGCCTGTCCGCAGCGTAGCTCAGGCCTCCACAACGGGCCATGCAACGAATATCATTCAAGGCTTGGCTGTTTCTATGGAAGCGACAGCGCTTCCCGTATTGGTTATTTGCGCAGGAATCATTGCGGCCTATATGAACGCAGGGCTATTCGGCATTGCGATTGCCGCCACCACCATGCTGGCTCTGGCGGGCATGGTTGTCGCTCTGGATGCCTATGGCCCTGTAACGGACAACGCCGGCGGCATTGCTGAAATGGCGAAGCTGCCACAGGCTGTCCGCAAAGTTACCGATGCCCTGGATGCGGTTGGGAATACAACAAAAGCCGTCACCAAAGGATATGCCATCGGTTCTGCTGGTCTGGCTTCTCTGGTCTTATTTGCGGCTTATACAGAAGACCTCAAACACTACTTTAGCCATTTGGACATTCAATTCAGCCTTCAAGACCCTTACGTTCTGGTTGGCTTGTTTATTGGCGGCCTGTTGCCCTTCCTGTTTGGCGCTATGGGCATGAAGGCCGTAGGCCGCGCTGGCGCTGCGGTTGTGGTGGAAGTTCGCCGTCAGTTCGCTGAAATCAAGGGCATCATGGAAGGCAAGGCAAAGCCTGACTATAGCGCCGCCGTAGACATGCTCACCAAAGCTGCCATTCAGGAAATGGTTATCCCTTCCCTGTTGCCTGTTTTGGCCCCAGCTGCCTTGTACTTCACCATTGAAGCCATTGCAGGACAAGCCTCAGCTTTTTCCGCTTTGGGCGCGATGCTCATTGGAACCATCATTACCGGCCTGTTCCTGGCCATTTCCATGACTTCTGGCGGCGGAGCCTGGGATAATGCCAAGAAGTATATTGAAGATGGTAACCATGGCGGCAAAGGGTCAGATGCTCACATGGCCGCCATTACAGGCGACACGGTTGGCGACCCTTACAAGGATACTGCCGGGCCTGCCATCAACCCGATGATCAAAATCATCAACATCGTCTCCCTCTTGCTGCTGGCTATTCTGGCGCATTAGAGAGGTTCCCGGGTAAAACTTTCCCGCTCCGTTCACCCTCACCGCCCAGACGTGAAGCGCCGAAGGAAAGGATAGGAATGTATTTGCTCCTTCGCCTTTGCACGCCACTTTTCAAGTGGCGTGCTACGCGTGACGGTGAACGGTAAGAGGTAGTACACCATTTCATTAATTCTGTCCCTTTTGAGAAAGCAGGGGATAAAGCCTCTTTAATTTAATCCGCGCATCATCAGTCGTGAATTGCCAATTCACGACTGATTCTTCTTCATTTCTCATTTTACACCATTCATTAACCTCTGAAACAAGCGTTTCTTTTTCTGGGATTCTACGATCCAGGCATTGACGAGTTAAGTGACTGAGTTCAATTTCTGCCATATTTAACCAGCTTCCATGTTTGGGGGTATAATGAATCTCTAATTTATTCAATATCCTTCTTGCCTCTGACGGGGGAAATGACTCGTATAACGATGAACCCGCGTGTGTGTTCAAGTTATCCATTACCAACACAATCTTGTTGGCATCTGGATACTGTACATCCGTTAATTCTTGATTCACTACCCCTGATTTTTGAGAGATTTTCCTAAAAGTTATGATTTTGAAGGTCTTTCGAGATTTTTTTGTGGCATGAAAGAGATAAATTTAATAAACA
>JACCDN010189727.1_pt1 | contig 17406 bp, 18 predicted proteins | sample 7441691 | NCBI WGS metagenome assembly JACCDN01 (sample SAMN15323439, study PRJNA562643) | freshwater metagenome | isolation source: river surface water | place: USA:Blue River Watershed | collected 2017-08-16
GAAGGGTCTTCCATTAACTTATCCAACCATTTTTGCTCGATCGCATCGGGCATCATTCCCCCAATAAGCACGAGTTTTTTTGAAGCAGCATTCCAAACCGTAGCTACCTCTTCCCAATTGTAAGTTGGTGAAACTTTAGCTTGGATCGTATTGTGAATTTTTGGCTGTATTAAAAGTTGTTCGGTGGTTTGATACAGTGGTTCTTCAAACGGCGCATTGATATGCACAGGTCCTTTTTGGTTTACCGCAGCATCGATTGCTTGACAAATCAATAAATCATTTTCATCTGAGGCTGATTCTGAAAGATTGGCATTAAACAACGAATGGTTGGCAAAAATATTTTCTTGACGAATGGTTTGCCCATCGCCGATATCAATTTTACTTTGCGGCCTGTCGGCAGAAATCACAACGAGAGGGATTTGACTATAGAAAGCTTCTGCAAAAGCAGGATAATAATTCACCACCGCCGAACCTGACGTACAAATTACAGCCACGGGTTCTTGTGTTTGTTGAGCAATTCCCAATGCAAAAAAAGCGGCACACCTTTCATCGGCAATGCTGTAACAAGTAAAGTGTGAATTGCTTGCAAAACCTATGGTTAAAGGCGCATTCCTTGAGCCGGGAGAGATTACGATATGCTGAATACCTTTTTGGCGACAAATTTCAATGATTGATTGTGCTAAAGGAATTTTGGGATAAATCATTTGAATTTGATTGTGAACGACAAAGTTACAAAGTATTTTTAAAGTGTTTATGGAAGTTTTGTTATTTTTGGGAACAAATTAATAAAGTATGAACGTTCAAATACGACCTTTCCAGAAAGAAGATACCGAAGCTATTTTGGAAATCATCAATTACAATATCCTTCATGCTACTTCTTTGTATGACTATTCTCCCAGAAGTTTGGAACAACAGGCTGCTATTTTGGAAGAAAAATTAAAGAAAGGGTTTCCAGTAATTGTTGCGGTCGAAAATGACTCGTTGGTTGGATTTGCCTATTACAGCGAATTTAGATTCAGGGAAGCCTATAAATTCACGGTCGAACATTCCGTTTATGCCCATCCAGGTCATACTGGGAAAGGGATTGGAAAATTACTTTTGACCGAATTAATTTCGCTTGCGAAACAACAAAAATTACACACCATGATTGGGGTAATCGATTCAGAAAACAAGCAAAGTATTGCCTTTCACGAATCGTTTGGATTTGTGCAACAAGGTATTTTAAAAGAAACCGGGTTTAAATTTAACCGATGGCTACATTCGGTTTTGATGCAAAAAATGTTGTAATCTTATTTCTCAATCCATTCGATGATGGAAGCATCTGTTGGAAGCACTTGTGGTGAGATTACCTTTTCTAATTGACCGTTTTCATTGATCAAGTATTTTTGAAAATTCCAAGCAACTTCACTGTCTTCTAATCCATTTCTCGATTTTTGAGTAAGAAATTGATACAATGCACACATATCATTTCCAACAACTGAAACTTTTGCCATCATTGGGAATGTTACCCCATAATTACGTTGGCAAAAAGTACTGATTTCTTCATTCGTTCCTGGCTCTTGAGATCCAAAATTGTTTGCCGGAAATCCTACAATCACAAAATTTTTATCTTGGTATTTTTTATAAACGGCTTCCAAATCTTTATACTGAGGTGTCAATCCGCATTTTGAAGCGGTGTTAACCACCATTATCTTTTTTCCTTTTAACTGAGAAAAATCAAATTCATTTCCAGCTAAATCAGTAACTTTAAATTGATAAATCGTTTCTACCATGGTTTTTTGTTGTTGTAAGGGTGTTTCCAAAAGTTGATTTTGTTTTTGTTGTGCTTGATTTTGACAACTGATCAAAACCAAACAAAATACTAAGATCCAAGAATTTTTCATTTTGTATATTTTTTAAGACTATTTAGAATTCAATTTACTGTTTTTATATCCGTACATGAAGTAAAATACCAATCCTATCAATAACCAAACGCCAAACCATTTCCAGTTGGAAACTGCCATTCCTGTTAACAAATAACAACACGAGATCAATCCCAATAACGGAATTAAAGATAAATTCTTAAGAAAAGAAAGAACCGCCATTACAATACACAAAACAAAGAAAACAAGCATGGAAATATTGGTAGCAAAAGCTTCCCCTTCTAAATCAAAGGTATCATGGAAAAACGTTGGAAAAAGGTATTGCACCAATAATACAGTACCTATTAGTAATAAAGGGAAGATCCATTTTGAATTGATGTAAGGTATTCTAAATTTACCTTTAGAAGCCCCATCGGCAATTTCGGCTTCACTTTGAGGTGATAAAAGTAGAACACCGCCACAAACCAACACAAAAGCAAACAAAGTACCGATGCTCGTAAAATCCAGTACGAAATTTTCATCGGTGAAGAAAATTGGCAAACCTACCACGATTCCGGTAACAATGGTTGCAAACCCCGGTGTTTTGTATTTTGGATGAATGGAAGAAAAACGCTTCGGCATCAATCCGTCGCGGCTCATTGTCATCCAAATTCTTGGCTGTCCCAATTGAAATACCAACATCACACTGGTCATTGCCACTACGGCAGCAATTGAAACGATAAACAACATCCACTTTACGCCTTTCAATGCAAAAATTTCCGCCAATGGATCGCTAACACCTAATGATTTATAGGATACCATACCGGTTAACACCATCGCAAGAATGATGTATATAACGGTACAAATTAATAACGAATAGATCATCCCTCTTGGCAAATCGCGCTGCGGGTTTTTAGATTCTTCTGCTAAAGTAGATACGGCATCAAATCCGATGTAGGCAAAGAAAACAGCCGAAACACCACCCATTACACCTTTAAAACCATTCGGCATAAATGGTGTCCAGTTGTCGATGTCGACATAAAAACATCCTACAATGATGACTAAAACAATGATTAATAATTTGACCACAACCATGGCATTGCTGAAGTTTTTGGATTCTTTCGTTCCTCTATAAACCAAATAGGTAATCAATACATTGATGATTACTGCCGGTAAATCAAATATGATTTTCAATCCACCTAGAACGGGCGCGTTGTTCCAAGCATTCAAACCCTCTCCTGCCTGATTTGCCAAGGAAGCTGCGTGAGCTGATTTGTAATTGATGGCCAACCAATCGGGTAAGTGAATATGAAAACTTTCAAGTAAATTCGTAAAATAACCACTCCACGAAAAGGCAATGTAAATATTTCCAATCGAATATTCCATAATCAATGCCCATCCAATGATCCAGGCAAAAATTTCCCCAAATGAAACATAGGCATAGGTGTAAGCACTACCCGAAACAGGAACTCGGGATGCAAATTCGGCATAACACATTGCTGTAAAACCGCACGCAATGGCACAAATAATGTATAAAAACACAACGCCAGGACCTCCAGAAAAACAGGCGTTACCGATAGCACTAAAGGTACCACCACCAATGATCGCCGCTATTCCAAAAAAGGTTAAATCTCTAACATTTAAAACTTTATTCAAACCAGCATGTTCCCCATCTCCTCCTTGTTCAACAATGGTTTTGGTCGATTTTCTTCGAAATAAACTTAGTAATGACATCGAATATGAAATTTGTAATTATGAGAAACAAATATAGTATTTAATTTGGATTGGAAATGAAAATTATTCAAACCTACAACTATAAGTAAAAACTATTAATTTATAGAAAGATATAATTAAAAATAATATTTACGCAATGTTTTATCCGTAAATTTGTACCAGAAATAAAATTAATAACTCTAAAAATTTATATCATGTCATTAGTAGGAAAACAATTCCCTAACATTACAGTTGACGCCATCTCAGAAATGGGAGACAACTTACGAATCAATGTATTAGAAGAAGCTACCAAAAACAATCAAAAAGTAATTTTGTTTTGGTACCCAAAAGATTTCACATTCGTTTGTCCAACTGAATTACACGCATTTCAAGCTGCTATTTCAGAATTCAAATCAAGAAATACAGTGATCATTGGAGCTTCTTGTGATACCAACGAAGTGCACTTTGCTTGGTTGAACACACCAAAAGACAACGGTGGAATTGAAGGAGTAACGTATCCTTTATTAGCTGACACAACACGTAACTTATCAAATGCTTTAGGTATTTTGGATGTTGCAGACGAATTTGACGAAGCTACAGGAGATTACTTATTAACAGGATCTAACGTAACGTACAGAGCTACATATTTGATTGACGAAACGGGAAAAATTTTCCACGAAAGTGTAAACGACATGCCATTAGGTAGAAACGTTGCTGAATACTTGCGTTTGATTGATGCGTACACACACGTTCAAACGAATGGAGAAGTTTGTCCTGCAAACTGGGAAAAAGGAAAAGATGCAATGAGCGCTGACAGAAACAGTACAGCAGCTTACTTAGCTTCACACTAATCAATAACTAATAACAATGGCAATGACAAAAATCTTTTAATTGAAATTTGTCGTTGCTATTGTAATTGAAATTTAAAAATATGTTTTCAGAAATAGCTCAAGATAATTTAGCCGAAGTAATTGCTTCAAACGATGTGGTAGTGGTTCAATATGCCGCAACATGGTGTGGAAACTGCAGAATCATGAAACCAAAATTCAAACTGTTGGCTTCACAAAACGAATCCGTTCCTTTTTTGATCGTAGATGCTGAAAAGTTTCCAGAATCAAGAAAATTGGCTAAAGTTGACAACTTACCTACGTTTGCAACATTCAAAAATGGTGTGTTGGTCAACCAAAGTCAAACTACAAAACTAGAAGTTTTAACTGACTTAGTAAACGAAGTCCTATAAACGAACACGTATGAAACTACCCGTTATCAAGCATTTGACCCAGTTTATTGAAGACAACGATCAAGACTACTTAATCGAAACCATCGAGGTGCTCGAAAACTTATGCGAAGTTCCTTCGTTAAAAGATGAAGAACTTGAAGTGATTGGCGAACTCATCTCGAACATGTATGGCGCACTTGAAGTCAGCAAAATGATCAAAGAAGGGAAAGACAAAAAAACGGCCCTCAACGACTTCATGAAGCGGGTGTTAGGCTCCATTGACAAATAATTTTAAAACGCTCAATATCTTGAGCGTTTTTTTTATTGAAAATATTTACTTTTCAACCAAAACGCCACATTAACCAAAATAATCAAAGCCGGTACTTCTACCAAAGGCCCAATGACACCTGCAAAAGCTTGTCCGCTATTAATGCCAAAAACACCGATTGAAACTGCGATGGCTAATTCAAAATTATTCCCCGAGGCGGTAAACGACAAAGCCACTGCGTCTTTATAGTTGGCGCCAATTTTCTTCGCAACAAAAAACATCAAGAAAAACATGATGGCAAAGAATATAACCAACGGCAAGGCGATTTTCAATACATCGAGTGGTAAATCAACGATCATCTCCCCTTTCAGACTGAACATTACTACAATGGTGAACAACAAAGCGATCAGGGTGATTGGCGAAACAAACGGAAGAAATTGTTGGTTGAAGAATTTATCGCCAACATATTTTCTAATTGTATACCGACTCACAACTGCCAAAGCAAAGGGAATTCCCAAATAAATTCCAACTGTTTTTGCGATTTCTGCAATGGTAATATTTAATTCTAATCCTTTGATTCCAAATAAAGGCAGCATGACTTCCAAATAAAAATAGGCATACAAACTGAAGAAAAACACTTGCAACAAACTGTTGATGCCGATCAATCCCGCGGTCAATTCCCGATTGCCCTCGGCGAGTTCGTTCCAAACGATGACCATAGCAATACAAGGCGCTAAACCGATGATGATCAAACCCGTCATGTATTCGGGTTCGTCTCTTAAAAAGAACGTCGCCAATAAAAACATTAAAAAGGGGCCCACAATCCAAGTGATGAAAAACGAAGCGGATAACAACTTGGGCTTTTCAAACATTTGCGGCACTTTTGAAAAATCAATTTTAGTCAACGGTGGATACATCATTAAAATCAAGCCTATTGCCAAGGGGATATTTGTGGTTCCCGTAGAAAAAGAATTGATGAAATTGGCTGAATTGGGAATAAAATACCCTATTCCTACGCCTATTAACATCGCTAAGAAAATCCAAAGCGTTAAAAATCGGTCTAAAAATCCTAATCGTTTTTTCATGTGTTTATTTGATTTGTGAAAATACAAAATAGAGTTCGCTCGCAATTTGCAAACTGCGTTCGGTATATTTTTCGTTCATCACTTCGGTGCCATCAAAGGCTTTTGGATCGTCGTATTTGATGGGGAAACGCGCTTCGGCGCCAAAAACCATCGGACACCCTTCGTCGGCGTTACTACACGTCATGATGGCTGCAAAATTACTTTTCGGATTAAAAGCATCGAAATAGGTTTTCGAAAAACCGATAATCGGGTGCTGGTTGTCATCAAATTTCACAGCATACACCGAATTTTGTTCTTGACTCAATTGCTGAATTTGAAAACCTTGACGGGATAAGGTTTCGGCTACTTTTGGAAACAGCGCTGTGGCTTCGGTTCCGCCAGAATAGCAAAACACATTCGTAATTCCGAAATGAAATGCCATCGTTTGTGCCCAAATTTGCGACAAATGACTTCGTCGTGAATTGTGCGTACAAATGAAATTCAATCGAATTTCTTCATTCGCATTTTTTTTGCTTTGAATGTATTCCAATAAAGGGATCAAGACTTCTTTCCGCTCATTTGGAACGGAAATCGCTTTGATGGTATCGATGGTTTTGGAAAGATTTTCTAACATATTGTAATTTTTTTTGAAACTTTGTGCTATATCCTTAACAACAACCCGAATCAGGCGTGCAACATGAGGTTTCTTTTGTTTTCCACATTCCTACTTTAGGTTCTATTTTATCTGCTGGAATCCCACAATGGTCTTGCGCCAAACACGTAGTTTGTTTCGGAGTCAATTGGAAAATTCCGTTTTGGAACTCAATTCCAAACTTTCCAATGGTTTGTGCGTCTTGGTATTCTACTTCCAAATCTAAATCAGCACTTTGAAATAACTTTTCGGAAGCATGGATGATTTTATGCAACTTCTCTGCTGTCAATCGGTGGTCCAAATCCCCTGCAAACCACACTTGAAATGTGATCACTTTTTCCTCCCGAACCACATTCCCACAATCGATGAAATTTTTGGTAAGCAAACCCATTTCGGTAATATGAAAATGAGGTGGTACAAAAGTTCCATTGGGCAACTGAATCGTGAATTCATTAATTGAATCAATACTTGAAATAAATTGTGATAGTTTCATCTTTATAAAGGAATTAATTGGTGAAATAATATGTTAACAACATTTATTTTTTAGTTGGCGACGGATCAAACCAAAATGATTTTCTATCATTTCAATCGTATCAGGATTGATGCAATAACATATCGCTGTCCCTTCGATGGTTCCCTGAATAATATTTGCATTTTTCAACTCTTTCAAATGTTGGGAAATGGTAGGTTGTGCCAAGGGCAATTCATTCACAATATCGCTACAAATACAAGAATCAACCGATAACAAATAATCGACAATCGCAATACGAGCGGGATGTGCCAAGGCTTTAAATAATGAAGCGAGTTCATTTTGTTCAAGCGAAAAAGAAGCTAATTTTGAAGCACCCATAATTTCATCTATTTATATATTGCAATATTACGATAAACAAATTAAATTTCATCACTTTTTATTGAATATTTTATAAAAAACACGATCCCATATTAGCTGTATGAACTTAAATTTATTTTTATTACTTTTGAATCCTTAAAACAGATATCAAATGGCAGCAATAACTTTAGGAGGAAATCCGATACATACCAATGGTGAATTACCTAAAACAGGAACCAAAGCTCCTCATTTCGAAATGATTAAAACAGATTTATCGATCGCAAAATTATCTGATTATGCAGGTACACGATTGGTTTTGAATATTTTTCCGAGTATTGATACCGGAACATGTGCAGCCTCTGTAAGAGCATTTAATGCAAAAGCTAGTGGCTTGAAAAACACCAAAGTTCTTTGTATTTCAAGAGATTTGCCTTTTGCTCAAAAACGTTTTTGTGGTGCAGAAGGACTGGAAAATGTAGAAAACCTTTCTGATTTTAACACAGGCCACTTCGGAAAAGAATACGGATTAGAAATCACCGATAGCGTATTGAAAGGTTTGCACTCTAGAGTTGTCATCGTGATCGATGAAAACGGAACTATTGCTTACACAGAACAAGTTCCAGAAATTGCCAACGAACCAAATTACGATAACGCATTAGCAGTATTATAAGAGCATATGGAATTTCAAAAAGACAATACCTTTTTTACCGGCCGTTTTAAAAGCATCGGATTTGCTGTTAAAGGTGCCTTCAAATTAATTACTACCGAACACAGCGTAATGGTGCAAAGTTTTATTGCTTGCGTACTCATTGCTGCTGGTTTTTATTTCAATATTTCGCATGAAGAATGGTTGGTTCAAACACTTGCCATTGGTCTTGTATTGGGTATTGAAGGATTGAATACCGCTGTTGAAAAAGTAGCCGATTTTATTCATCCCGATTACCATGAAAGAATAGGTTTTATCAAAGATATTGCAGCTGGTGCTGTGTTTTTTGCAGCCATGACAGCTATTGCAGTGGGATGCATAATTTACCTTCCCAAATTTTAACAAAATAGTATTGCTAATTTTATAGAAATTATTTCATTTTCAAATGGCAAAAACAACAAAACAAGCCCCACTGAGTAATTCCGAAAGCGGATCAAAATCACCCTCCAAATATGGCCGTCAAATAGCCTTTATTATGGGAATTTTATTGGTCTTATTTTCCATCGGAATGTTTGTCGCGTTTATTTCCTTCTTTATCCACGGAAAAACTGACCAAAGCGCCTTAACTGATGTTTTGAACCGAAATGAAGAAGTTCAGAATTGGTTGGGAAAATTCGGTGCGTATGTGGCTGATTTCTTTATCTATCAAGGATTTGGAGTAGCCTCTTTTTTATTCATCAAGTTGTTTTTCATAGGTGGGATGTATTTAATTTTGGGCTTGTCGTTAAAAAAATTAAAATCTTCTTGGTTTTGGGATTTGTACATCATTTGTGTGCTTTCTATTTTGTTTGGCTTCTTTTTCTCTTCCTTACCTGAATTAGGAGGTGTGATTGGATTTGAAATGAATATGTTTTTTCAAGATTATATTGGAAAAATAGGAACGTTATTGATTTTACTTTTTAGCACGGCTATCTTTTTAATTTTCAAAATAAAAATTTCGCCAGATGCCATCAAAACTTTTTTTGAAAATAGATCTGCTGAAGCAGAGAGCATTGCAAACAAATCGGCTAATGCAGTGGCCGAACATGGAGATGCCTACAACCTAGAAGAGTTTATTGCGGATGAAGAGGAGATGGAAGAGCCTGTTTTGGTGGAACAACCCGAAAAAACTTGGAAGCCAACCTCCCAATTTGACATCAACAGAGAAGAATTAAAGCCTACAATTTCAAATTATTCAGAAATAGAATTGGAACCTACGCTTAAAGACGAACCCATTACAAATGAAGTTCCCTTTACTGCAGTTGAAACACCGCTTGAGCGTATCATTCCCGTGGAGGAAGAATTTGTGATTGAAAAAGCGCAAGAAGAAGACCTCATCGAAGAAAATTTAGCCGCACGATTGGTGGAAGATTTCGGATTGTTTGATCCGACATTGGAACTGTCTAACTACAAATTCCCAACAATTGATTTGTTGAAGGAATACGGAACTTCCGGAATTACCATCAACCAAGAGGAATTAGAAGAAAACAAAAATCGAATTGTAGACACCCTTCGAAATTATAAAATTGATATTGCTCAAATTAAAGCAACCGTAGGACCTTCGGTTACCCTTTATGAAATTGTACCTGAAGCGGGGATCCGAATTTCAAAAATCAAAAGCTTGGAAGACGATATTGCCTTGTCATTAGCGGCACTTGGTATTCGTATCATTGCTCCTATTCCAGGAAAAGGAACTATTGGAATTGAGGTACCTAACAAAAATCCAACCATGGTTCCTATGAAGTCGGTTATTGCTTCCGCAAAATTTCAAGAAGCTGAAATGGAGCTACCTATTGCGTTAGGAAAAACAATTTCAAACGAAACCTTTGTAGTCGATTTAGCAAAAATGCCTCACTTATTGATGGCAGGAGCTACTGGTCAAGGTAAATCGGTTGGATTGAATGCCGTACTTACTTCGTTACTTTACAAAAAACATCCTGCAGAAGTGAAGTTTGTTTTGGTCGATCCGAAAAAAGTGGAGCTTACCTTATTCAATAAAATTGAACGTCATTATTTGGCCAAACTTCCGGATACCGAAGATGCCATCATCACCGATAATTCAAAAGTAATTACTACCTTGAATTCGTTGTGTGTGGAAATGGACAACCGTTATTCTTTGTTAAAAGATGCCATGGTTCGAAACATCAAGGAATACAACGAAAAATTCAAAAGCAGAAAATTAAATCCGGAACACGGACATCGCTTTTTACCATACATTATTTTGGTGGTGGATGAGTTTGCCGATTTGATCATGACGGCTGGAAAAGAAGTGGAAACTCCTATTGCTCGTTTGGCGCAACTTGCCAGAGCTATTGGAATCCATTTGATTATTGCCACTCAACGTCCTTCGGTCAATGTAATTACCGGGATGATCAAAGCCAATTTCCCAGCTCGAATTGCCTTTAGAGTTACTTCAAAAATTGATTCGAGAACCATTTTAGACACAGGAGGAGCCGATCAATTGATTGGACGAGGTGACTTGCTGTTTTCGAATGGAAATGACTTGGTTCGTGTACAATGTGCCTTTGTTGATACGCCAGAAGTGGAAAAAATTGTGGATTACATCGGTTCTCAAAAAGCCTATGCTACCGCTTATTTACTTCCTGAATTTATTGGTGAAGAAGGCAACATGAAACTCGATATGGATATTTCTGAGAGAGATAGTTTGTTTAGAGAAGCAGCAGAAATTATCGTTACGGCGCAACAGGGTTCGGCATCATTATTGCAAAGAAAATTAAAACTAGGTTACAACCGTGCCGGAAGACTTATTGATCAACTGGAAGCTGCAGGAATTGTAGGACCTTTTGAAGGAAGTAAAGCGCGAAATGTAAACATTCCAGACCTAGTTGCCCTAGATCACTTTTTTAACGACGAAGAAAACAATTAAAATGAAAAAAATAGTAGCCCTTTTCGTACTATCCTTACTCAGCTTTGCCTCGTATTCACAAGACAAAAAGGCCAAAGCATTGCTAGATGAAGTTACAGCAAAAATTAAAAGTTACAACAACATTGCCATCGATTTTAAATATGCATTGAACAATTCAAAAGAAAACATCAATCAGGATAGCAAAGGAAATGTAATGCTTCAAGGTAACAAATATGTCTTGAATTTTATGGGTGTTACCAAAATATACGATGGTAAAAAAACCTACACCATTGTTCCAGAAGATGAGGAAGTAAGCGTTTCAAATGCAGACGACAACGACAGTAAATCGATTACTCCTTCTAAAATGCTTACCTTTTACAATTCGGGATATAAATATGCCATGGACATTGTACAAGATGTAAAAGGAAGAAAAATCCAATACGTGAAATTAACCCCCACCAACAACAAAGACCAGCGAAAAGAAGTGCTTTTAGGTATTGATGTGCAAACTAAGCATATTTACAACTTAATCGAGATCGGTAAGAACGGTACCAAGACGACCTTAACTGTTAATTCTTTCAAAACCAATCAAACATTACCAAAAAATCAATTTACATTTGTTGCCAGTAAATACCCAAAATACTACATCAATAAAATAGATTAAGCACGAGTGAAAATTTTAGATAAGTACTTATTAAAGACCTTCATGATTACATTTGCTACGGTATTTGTAATCTTGTTTTTTATATTCATTCTTCAAACTGTTTGGTTATTTATTGCCGAATTGGCTGGAAAAGATCTGGACTTCATCACAGTGATTAAGTTTTTATTGTTCTCAATGCCTAGAATCATTCCGCTTGTACTACCCCTATCCGTAGTATTGGCATCCATCATGACATTTGGATCGTTTGCCGAAAATTATGAGTTTGCAGCCATGAAATCAGCAGGTATTTCTTTGCAGCGCTCCATGAGAAGCATCTCGTATTTCATTGTAATATTAAGCATTATTGCCTTTACTTTTGCGAATAATGTGATTCCGTATGCCGAATATAAATTCATCAATTTCATGCGAAACATCGCACAGGTTAAACCTACCTTAGCCATTGCAGAAGGTCAATTTAGCAAAGTGGGAAATTATGTCATCAAGGTAGAAGATAAATCAGGAGAAAAAGAAAACATACTAACCGGTATCACGATTCACAAACAAAGTATTTCGAGTATAGGAAACACTACGGTGATCAAAGCCAAAAATGGAGAATTAATCAGTGATGAGTCTTCAAATATCTTAAAAATGGTCCTTTACAACGGCTATTATTACGAAGATATTCCTACCAAAAACTATGAATCCAGAAAGCGAGTTCCTTTTGCAAAGGCTACTTTTTCTAAAGATGTAATCAACATCGATTTATCCAAACTCAACAAAACTTCGGAAGACCAAGGTCAGATGACGAGCACCAACAATATGTTGAATTTAAATGAATTGAGTTACACCATCGATTCATTGAACCAGAACTATAACAAAGACATCAAATCATTTACCGAAAACATATACCAACGAGCTGGCGTGATCAGCAATTATAATACGACTTCAAATGCAGTTCAAGTAGCCAAAGCAGATCCGTCTAATTTGTTTCAAAACATGGATGTGAGCCGCAAAAAAGAAATACTTAAAATAGCGACCAATACGATAGAAAACACAGGTTTTTCCATTGATAGTTCCATCATTGAGATGACTGAAAAACAAAAAAATATCAACAGACACTGGGTGGCTTATTATGAAAAATTTGTCATTGCCTTTTCATGTTTTCTGATGTTTTTTATTGGTGCCCCTTTGGGAGCTATCATCCGTAAAGGCGGCCTTGGTATGCCGATCGTTTCTGCGGTAACCGTATTCATCATCTATCATTTCATCAATACCTTCGGAAAAAAATTAGCACAAGAAAACAGCATCCCACCTTTATTAGGTGCTTGGTTATCTACACTTGTGTTGCTGCCTTTGGCCGTATTTTTAACCTATCGTGCCATCAATGATATTGGAGGGATGTTCAATTTTGACGTCATCACCTCTCCTATCCAAAATTTTTTCAAAAAAATATTTAGCCCAAAAATCAAAGAATAATGTCAACAACAATACAACTTAATTCCATTGAAGAAGCCATTGAGGACATCCGTCAAGGTAAAATTATTATTGTCGTAGACGATGAAGACAGAGAGAATGAAGGTGATTTTTTGGCTGCAGCCGAAAAAGTAACGCCCGAAATGATCAATTTTATGGCGACCCATGGAAAAGGATTGATCTGTGCACCCTTGACCGAATCACGATGCAAAGAATTGGGATTGCACGCAATGGTAAGCAACAATACCGATCCAATGGAAACCGCTTTTACCGTTTCGGTCGATTTGCGAGGCAACGGGGTCACAACGGGAATCTCGGCTTCAGATCGAGCCAAAACGATCCTTTCATTTGTGCATCCTGATACCAAATCGCATGATTTAGCACGTCCTGGACACATTTTTCCGTTGATTGCGAAACAAGGTGGGGTTTTAAGAAGAACAGGGCATACAGAAGCCGCTATCGACTTTGCTCGACTTGCCGGATTCAAACCTGCGGGAGTGATTGTAGAAATCATGAACGAGGACGGTACCATGGCGCGTTTACCGCAATTGGTTGAAGTTGCTAAAAAGTTTGATCTGAAATTGGTTTCAATTGAGGCATTGGTAGCCTACCGAATGAAACACGATAGTTTGATTGTAAAAAAAGAGGACTTTGAAATTTCTACTCGTTTTGGTGCCTTTAGACTCAGAGCCTATTTACAAACCACCAACAACCAGGTGCATGTTGCACTAACCAAAGGAAGTTGGAAAGTGGGTGAACCGATCTTAACCCGAATCAATTCGACACAAATCAACAATGATATTTTAGGCACACTCACCCACAATGCCGATCAACAATTGGATAAAATGTTTCAAATGATCAATGAGGCAGAAAAAGGTGCCGTGTTGTTCATCAATCAGGAGTCGCATTCGTTGGAATTGTTGGATCGATTGAGCGAATTTAAAAACCTACAAACCCAAGGAATTACTCAAGCGCCTCATATTAAAATGGACAGCAAAGATTTTGGAATTGGCGCACAAATACTACACGATTTACACATTTCGAAACTAAAATTATTAACCAACACAGTACATACCAAACGTGTAGGAATGCTGGGATACGGGTTGGAGATTACGGAATACGTAAATTACTAATAAAAAAATATTGGGTAATCCATAGATTTTGAACGCATTACTTTTTGAATCTGAAAATAAATGATAATTATTTCATTTTCTATTTGGAAAACAAAAAAAGGTTGCTATATTTGCACTCGCAATAACAAAATTATTGCACGTCTTATTGGAGAAATGGCAGAGCGGTCGAATGCGGCAGTCTTGAAAACTGTTGACTGTAACAGGTCCGGGGGTTCGAATCCCTCTTTCTCCGCTGAAAACGTGTTTCAAAAGAAACATAAAAAATCAAAAACCCTTTAAACATCAGTGTTTAGAGGGTTTTTTAGTTTTTGAAAATGTGTCAAAATACACATAAAAACGCATAATTTAGTTACCCTATTGGTTACCCTATCGGGTTTTATGTCAAAATAGGGTAACTAAATATCAAGTTTACCCAGTAATAACAAGGGATAACGCTGTTTTTAACTTTTGTTTGCACCATTAATTTTAACACGAAAACTATGGTAAAAACAATGATTTACATCAAAAAAGACAAGGTAAAAAACAGCGGAGAATGCCCTATTTACATTAAAATTCTTTTTAAGCAAAAATCTGTCACTATTAGCACTGGTAAATACATATCGGAAGAGCGCTGGATAGAGACCGATAATTTAAGACGTAAGCTTAGAGTTGAAAGGGAAAAAGTACTTAAAGAGTACTTGGATTTGTATGTTTTAAAAATTGAAAAAATATACAATCAAATTGTAAAATATGAAGAGGATATCCGTATATCTGAGTTCAAGTTAATGATTTTAGGTAAGCATAAAGATGATGTTATACCTACCCTATTAGAATTAATTGATAAGCACAATGACTATTTTGCAAAATTGGTTGCAGTTGGCGAACGCTCAAAAGCTTCCTTGCAAAAGTACATGCGAGTAAAAGACTTAATTCAAACATTCAATTCCAAAAAAAATGGGTTCAAAGATATCCAGATTGATAAAGTGAACAGCCGCTATATTTATAACCTTGAATCCTTTTTAAAGTTTGAAAGTGAATATAAGGGTAAATTAGGGATTAAAAATAATTCAACAGTAAAGTATTTCAAAAACCTAAAAACGATCTGTAATTACGCTTTAAAGATGGAAATAATAGAGAAAAATCCATTCAACCTTTACGGAGGTAAAATAAAAGAAGTCGAAGCCTGCTTTTTAACTGAAGAAGAATTGGAGCGAATTGAAAATAAAGATTTCAAGATTGATCGATTGGAGCGAGTAAAAGATATGTTTTTATTTAGTTGCTACACTGGCTATGCCCCTGTTGATGTTTTAAAGCTAACACGGAAAAACATTATTCAAGATGCTAATAAAAACCTATGGATAAAAACCAATCGGCAAAAGACCGAATCAAGATCAAACGTACCTCTTCTACCACAAGCAATTCGAATAATTAATAAATACCAATTTGAATCTGACTCCTTGTTGCCTAGAATTTCCAATCAAAAGATGAATGCTTATTTAAAAGAAATTGCTGAGATAGTTGGCTTGGACAAAAACCTTACTTGGTATGTTTCCAGACATACTTTCGCTACAACTGTAACACTGGGAAATGGAATTAAAATTGAAAATGTATCAGCAATGCTAGGACATAAAACCATAAAGCAAACCCAGCATTATGCCAAAATTCTTGATTCGAGTGTTTCGGAAGACATGCAAAAATTAATGGAAAAATTTCGTGATAAGTAAAATTGAAAGAAATAAAAAAAACTGATACTTAAATTATATGTAATTAGATATAATTTATTGTTTTTATTTAGATTTATATGTATAAACATATAATGTTTGATATTAAAACTACAAGACACATTTAATTTATTACTATTAAAGCGGAATCAAAACTAAAGAAAAAAATATGACTCAATATTGATAAATGCGGTGATTTAGATGTTTTATTACCGCAAAAATGCGGTGATTAATTAAAATAATGAATCAAAAATTTGATAATGCGGTAGTAAAATACTATTTTTACCGCAAATAAGCGGTGATTATGTATATACATCAACAAAAAGAATGGCCACAATTCACATGGGATGCTGAACTAGTAACAAAAATATTAGGTTCGGTTAGGCACCGTCAAGGACAAATATTAGGTCAAATGCAAGCTCTCGGTTTTCGGATACAAGAAGAAACGATGCTGAAGGCACTGACGATGGATGTAATGAAATCAAGTGAGATAGAAGGAGAATCACTAAACCAAGAACAAGTTCGTTCTTCAATAGCGAGAAGATTAGGGATTGAAATAGCTGGAGCTTTACCAGCGGAACGTGATGTAGAAGGTATTGTAGAAATGATGTTAGATGCTACTCAACGTTATGATACTCCTCTAACAGATGAACGACTATTTGATTGGCATGCCGCATTGTTCCCAACAGGACGAAGCGGAATGTATAAAATAAAAACTGCCGATTGGCGTGATGATGTAATGCAAGTTACATCGGGAGCTATGGGAAAAGAAACGGTACATTTTGAAGCACCACCAGCCTCTAAAGTACCAAGTGAAATGAATGCTTTTTTAGATTGGATTGAAAAATATACCGACCTTGATGCTGTTTTAAAAGCAGGTCTTGCCCACTTATGGTTTGTTACTATTCACCCTTTTGATGATGGCAATGGTCGTATTGCAAGAGCTATTACTGATATGCTATTAGCTAGAGCGGATAAAAGCCCACAAAGGTTTTATTCCATGTCGGCACAGATACAAGCAGAACGTAACAAATATTATGACATACTTGAAAGTACTCAAAAAGGAAACCTTGATATTACTGCATGGCTAATCTGGTTTTTGGATTGTTTGATGCGTTCAATGGAGCAAACAGATGAAACTATCAAAAAAACAATGGCTCGTGCCCAATTTTGGGAGACTAATAAAGAAACTTCATTTAATGCTCGTCAACAGAAAATACTTCAGTTGCTTTTGGATGATTTCTTTGGCGTACTAAGCGTATCCAAATATGCGAAAATCGCAAAAACATCAACCGATACAGCTTTGAGAGATTTACAGGA
>JACCDN010594186.1_pt1 | contig 17406 bp, 30 predicted proteins | sample 7441691 | NCBI WGS metagenome assembly JACCDN01 (sample SAMN15323439, study PRJNA562643) | freshwater metagenome | isolation source: river surface water | place: USA:Blue River Watershed | collected 2017-08-16
TGGCTCGTGCTAATCACACTGGTACTCAAACAGCATCTACTATTTCAGATTTTGATACACAAGTCCGCACATCTCGTTTAGACCAGATGGCAGCACCTACTGCTAGCGTATCTGCAAATAGCCAAAAGATTACAAACTTAGCAAATCCTACAGATAATGGAGATGCTGTAAGCCTTGGATACCTTACTGGTCAAAAGGGTGTAGCAAATGGTATTGCTGAACTTGATGGCAATGGATTAGTTCCAACCCATCATTTACCAGCACTAGCAATTTCTGAAACATTTGTAGTTGCATCACAGGCTGCAATGCTTGCGCTAACGGCTCAGGTTGGTGACGTTGCAGTACGCACAGATGTTAATAAGTCATTTATTCTTACAGCAACTCCAACAACTACCCTTGCTAACTGGCAGGAATTGCTTACTCCAACAGATGCAGTTCTTTCTGTTGATGGAAGTACTGGAGCGGTAAGTTTATCTGGAACATATGTTAACCGCACAACTGGTCAGTTGCTTGGTAATTTAGATGCAAATACTCATAAGGTAACTAACCTAGGAACTCCTACTGCTGATACTGATGCGGCTACAAAGGCATATGTAGATGTAGTTGCTGGTTCTGCTACTGCTGCTGCAGCAAGCGCTGCTGCCGCTGCTGCTTCATACGACTCATTTGATGACCGTTACTTAGGTGCTAAGTCAACCGCTCCATCTGTAGACAATGATGGCAACGCTCTTGTTATTGGTGCTATCTACTGGAACTCATCTACCAATGCAATGTATGCCTGGACTGGCACAGAGTGGGGTTCAATCTCATCCACCGCTGCAATCTTCCGCTTCCGCTTTGAAGCAACTGGCGGAGAGACATCAGTTTCAGGTATGGATGCTAATGGTGTAACTCTTAGTTACTTGCCAGGCAAGGAACAGGTATACCTCAATGGTGTACTACTTGCTCGTTCATCTGATTACACAGCATCTAACGGAACAAGCATTGTTTCCCTTGCTGCGCTATCAGTAGGTGACATCCTAGAGATTATCACTTTCACAGCGTTTGAATTAGCAACAGCAATTGACAAGACTCTATTTGATGCAAAGGGTGACATCCTTGTTGCAACTGCTGCTGATACACCAGGCAAGTTACCAGTTGGAACTAACGGGTACTTCCTAAAGGCTGACTCATCTACAGCAACAGGCTTAGCCTGGGGAGCAGTAGACCTATCATCATACGCAACAACAGCATCAGTAAATTCTACAAACGAAGACCAAAACATAATGTCCATAATGGGCGCATACTAGGAAGGTAGTAACTAATGGCTACAACATCCAAGGTACTGTTCAGAGGCGCAGCCTCAACAAGCAGCACCACTCTATACACAACCCCTGCTGCTACAACTACAATTGTTACAAACATTGTAATTGCTAATCCCACAGCATCTGCAACTACTGCAACGTTATTGCTAGATGATATTGAATTAATTGGTGGAGTATCAATTGCTGCAAACTCTTCTGCAGTTATTGATATCAAGCAAGTATTACCTGCAACTAAAACAATTAAAGGTCTTGCTTCATCGACATCAGTTGACTTTCACATCTCAGGAGTAGAGGTAGCCTAATATGGGTATTAATATAATTGGTGGTTCAGCCACTACAACTCAAGACAAGACGGTAGTCTATGGTGCTCCTGGCACTTACACATTTACACCCCCTGCAGGAACATCAGCAAGCAATCCTTTGCTTTGCGAAGTTACTGTAGTCGGTGGCGGTGGCGGTGGAGGTAACTATAATACTGCTAGCGCTATCAGTGGTTCAGGTGGTGGTGCAGGACAGGTAATTAACCAGTCAAGTTTCTACATTACAGGACCTACGACAGTTACTGTTGGTGCAGGTGGTGCAGCACAGACTGCAGGAGGAAACTCCTCAGTCGGCTCACTTGTTGCACTAGGTGGCGTTGCAGGCGCTGCATCTACAACTGCAACTGATAAGCGTTTTGGTACAGATGATTGCACAAAGGGTGCAGCAGGTACAAGTGCTTTGCGTTTGCTGGGTATTGGTTTGAGTGGAACTTCATCTCAAATCTTCTTCAAAGACCCAAATACATTAACAACAAATAATGGTCAAACTCTAGTCAGCAAACCACCTCTTGTTAGCCCTCAAGGTGAATGGAGCGTGGCAACAAATGGTTCTCATATTATTGCCGCTAACACCTATGCAAACGGAACTAATCAGGGTGGAAACCTTACAGCATTTTACTCAGCAGGAACTGGTTGGACAATCCGTTCTGTAGGAACATTTGCAGACGCTTTTTATGGTGTTGGAACTATTAATGGAGTCGCAGTATGTTTCCCTGGAGGAAGTGCTAACACTTCAACTTATTACTATGCAACAAACGGAAGCAACACCTGGACAACTGGAAACACTGGTCATGCTGGTGCTAGCAACTCTTATACTTGGTTAATCAACTTGACAGCAGAACAGACTGAATTGTTTGTACTGCGTGGTCAATCAAATAACTTACGCCGTACAACAGATGGTATTAACTGGACAAATTACACTTTGCCATCTGCTCCTACTGGCGGTATATACAGCGGTGTTGGTGCTATTGCTCGTCTTCTTGGACAATCAACTTATGTTTACTATTCTGCAGTATACGTAGGAAACAATACTAGCGTATGGACAAGTCCAGACCTTGTAACCTGGACCCAAAGGTCTACTCCTGCTTTCGGCCCAAATGCCAATGCTGGAAACTACGGTGATTATGGAATTATTGCTGTTGGTTCTTATTACTGGATGGCTGGTGCTTTTTCAGATTCAAACTATCCTAACTGGTTTTATTCAACTAATGGATACAGTTGGAATGCATACACATGGAGTGGTGATATTTCTCGACCTTCTGGTCCATTTAACAATCACGCTTTTGTGAAAAATGGTACTTGGTACTCATCTGCTTACTCAACTGGCTCTACTAACTATGGCGTAATCAGATATGGAACATTCTTTCCGTCTACAGTGTGGAGTGCTCCTGAAATGACTCAGAACGAACACTACGGCGCTATAGTCGAGTACTCTCAACCTGGTCTATCTAACATTGCTCCTACAGCATTCCCAGGAATTGTTAACATGCAACCTACTGGTGGCTCCTCAGGTGTTCCTTCGGCTGGTGGAGATGGTGGTAATGGTGGTTCATACATTGCCCCTACAGCAAAATCTACAACAGCAAGTGCTGCTGCAACTCCTGGTCAGGTTCCTGGCTCAGGTGGTGGTGGTGGTGGAGCAGGTTCTACCGCAGGTGCAGCAGGTGCTGCAGGTATTGTTTCTATTGAGTACTACGGGTAAGGGAAAATAATATGTCAAGATACGAAATCGACGAAGACCTAACAGTTCGCGTTTACATGGAAGGCTTGGAATCAGAACCTTGGATTACACAGCCTAATCATCCTGAAAACCGTGAATGGCGTTCGCGAGCAGAAGCAGAAGAGTTTGCTAAAGAATACACAGCGCTTGCTGATGAAGTTGCAAGCCAGGCTGTAGAGGAGCCAACTGAATGACTAAAGCCCGTGACCTAGCCAACCTTGCCTCAACAGCAACAGTAATGGCTACAGATGCAGAGGTGGCAGCGTCTATCGCTGCTATCCCTCTACCAGATTCAACCCCGACAGCACTAATGACAATGGGAGCATAACCAATGGCAACAACATATAAAGTACTAGGGCAGTCAGCCCCTAGCGCAACAACAGCGACAACCCTATACACAGTGCCATCAAGCACCCAGGCTGTAGTTTCAACTATTGCTGTATGTAATCGTGGAGGTTCAAGTGCTACATTCCGTGTGGCTATTCGCCCTGACGGAGCATCACTTGCTACATCACACTACATTGCATACGACTCAGCAGTGACTGCAAACAACAGCACATTTATCACTATTGGCGTAACGCTAGGCGACACTGATGTTATTACAGTTTATGCATCAACTGCTGACCTAACGTTCTCTGCATTTGGAAGCGAGATTGCATAATGGCTGTATCCTCATTAGTAGCCGCTAGTGGCGGCGTAACTCAAAAAGTTCAAGAATTTACAAGCACTGGAACATTTACTGTCCCATCTAATTGCACTACTGTAGAAGTTTTTCTTGTAGGTGGCGGCGGTGGAGGAGGCGGAAAAACATCAAGTATTGATTATACCTCAGGCGCTGGCGGGGGTGGAGGCGTAGTTAATCGCGCTATTACTGTAACTCCAGGTTCTAGTTATACTGTAACTATCGGAGCAGGTGGAGCGGGTGGTTCAGCAGGAAGTGCTGTTACTGGAAGCAATGGCGGAAATACAAGTTTTGGCTCCTTAGCAATTGCTACTGGTGGTGGCGCTGGCGGGGGTGGTGGTGGAAACACCAACGGTCTTAATGGCGGATGCGGTGGTGGCTCTGGTGGCAGAGGCTGCGGAGGCGCTGGTGGCGGTGCTGGACAAAGCGCACTCACAGCATTAGATAATTATCAAGTTGGTGCTAGCGGAATTCCAGGAAAAGGCTCTCAGGGTGGTGGTGGAAGTTCTGGCGTCAATATGACTGCTCAAGGAGTTGCCTCTCCAGGTGGAGCAGGAATTAACGGCTTTGGTGGCGGCGGCGGTGCTGGTGCTGCACGAACACCAGCAGGTGGTTCTAGCGGTGGCGGTGCAGGTGCTTATCGTGCCAATGGAGAAAATGGAACCGCCAACACTGGCGGCGGCGGTGGTGGTGCAGGTTCTGATACTACCACTGGATATGCTGGTGGTTCTGGTGGTTCTGGTTACGCGTTAGTTACTTATTGGAGTTAATTATGGAACAACACTACGTATTTCTAAAAAATAATCGAGTTGCAAACATTGCAGTATTTGGCTCACAAGATGAAGAACTTGCTGACCGTGTAGCACAGGAACAAGGTTTTGATGATGCTGTATGGGTCGGAGAAAACAAGCCAGCAATGTGGTCAACATATGACGGTACAACATTTACTGCACCAACTGATGAGTACCTAATCTCTATTGGGATTATGGAACCTTTAGTTGAAGAAGAAACAGAATAACACTTATCCCTGAGCAAGGATTCAAACTGCTCGCCAATTTTTCTAACTAAGGAGTTGTGGTGGCTGGTAGAGATATTACCGAAGGTCGTGCCGAACGGGCTATTGCCGTAGATGTAGGTGTAGTTTCTTCTACATCTGTCTGGCAGAACACAGATATAGCCTATGACATTGCTATTGGTGGGTTACCATTTATTTTAGCCACAAACAATGAGCGTCCTTATGGGCGTAGAACTGCTCCGTTTAAAAAAGAACAGTTTGATAATACTAACGAGCCAGGTGAACAGTCATTGACTGGTTGGTGGATTCGCTCCCAGATGTCTTTTCATGGCGGTTCTGGTATTAACTTCTTTGACCCTGCTACTAATGATGAAAAGGGACACTACCGTTTTGCAGATAGCAAGGGATTAAATGTCTGGAACAAAGGTGAAGTTACACTTTTAAAGAACTGCACTCAAGGGCACAACACTACTGGTGCTATTCGTGCCAACGAACGCCCATTCCAAAGCATGCGTTCTATTAAGTGGAACGGGACTGCTGGTGTTCTACTGTGGGATGAGTATGATGTAGATAAGATTCCTGTTGATGACTCATCAAACCCAGTACATTTTATTGACTACAATGCTGGTACAGATGCTCCTGTTTTTGCTATCTGTGATGATGGTACTACTGCATACTGGATTACTAATACCGCTACAAAGAAAACTGTATACAAGAAAGCCTTAACTGGTACATCTGCAACTGCTAATACTTTTATGTTTGATGAGATTGGCACAGTTTCTAATGCAACTATGGAGTACGTCAAAGACCGTATTGTAATGTGTGCTGATAACAAGGTCTATGAGTTTGCTGCATCAGCAACAGCCATGCCTACATCAGTCTATACACATCCAGTAACTAGTCATGTGTACAGCAGCATTACAGCATCAGGCCCAGCGATTTACATCGCTGGCTACAACGGTATTCAGTCTACTATTCAGAAGTTTACTCTCAATACAGCAGGTTCTATGCCTACTCTTACATCAGCAGTAGTAGCAGCAGAACTACCAGTTGGTGAGATAGTCCACAAGATTTACTACTACTTGGGCTACATGATGATTGGCACAGACAAGGGTATTCGAGTTGCTACTGTCAATGACCAAGATGGTTCTATTAACTATGGGCCTTTGATTGTTGAGACAAGCCAGCCTTGTTATGACTTTGCTGCTCGCGACCACTATGTGTGGTGCGCGACTGGTGTTGATGGCAACCCTGGGGTTATCCGTGTTGACCTATCTATGGAGATTGAACCACTCCGTTTTGCATGGGCAAATGATATTTACTTTGACGGAGTAACTGGACATCGAACAACTGCTTGTGCATTTACTAATGGCACTGACCGCTTGGCTTTTTGCACTACTTATGCTGGTTCTAATGGCTATGTTTATGTAGAAGATAATACAACTCTACGCACAACTGGCTACTTAACTACAGGTAATATTCGATATGGAACCCTTGAGCCTAAAAACTTTAAGCGTTTGCTTGCCCGTGGTAACTACCGCTACGGCTCTATGACACTAGAAACTGTAGATTCAGATGGCAATGAGTATGACCATATCTCCTATGATGTGTCAGTTCATCCAGTCGAGGTGACAACCTCGAACCCAGCAACGGCTCAGGAGTATGTAGCCTATAAGTTTATTATGTACCGCGATGGCACAGACCCTTCAAAGGGTCCTACATTCAAGGGCTATCAGGCAAAGGCAACTATTGCTACACCTAGACAACGACTTATTAGTCACTATGTCTACTGTTTTGATGAAGAAACAGATAAGAATAATTCCCGTACTGGTTACTCAGGTCGGGCGTATGACCGCATCCTTGCGCTAGAGGCTATTGAAGAAGGCGGAGATGTGGTTACTTGGCAGGACTTGAATACTGGCGATAGCCGTCAGGTTCAGATTGAAGGTATCAGTTTAATAAATACTACTCCACCAGATAAAAACTCAACAGGGTTTGGTGGCATATTGGAGATTGTGGTGAGAACGGTATAATGTCAGTACAGCAATGGCTAGGAATAGCCGTATCCGTATGCACTCTTGTTGGCCTTTTTGTAGCATCAGTTAAATGGCTAGTAAAGAATCAGACTAACCAACTCAAAGAAGAGTTTAAAGAGGAACTGCGTCCATTAATGGAACTACTTGATGAGATGGATAAAAGGCATTTACGTATTGAGTATGCCCTATATAATGATGGCAAGACTGGTCTTATCAATAAGGTAGAAGAACTGTTAAAGAATCAACAAACAATTAAAGTTGATGTTGAAGTACTTAAGTCAAAGGAATAGAGGGACAATGAATGAAACTTGTCAAGAGAGCCACACCTGCCGCTATTGCTGTCCTACGCCAGGCCACAGCGATAGCACCATTGCGTATGAAAGCCTCAGATGGATTACTCCCATCGAAGTCGCATTTAAAACAGAGTCCAGTCAGTGACCACAATACTGGACTTGCTGTTGACTTAACCCATGATGTTGTGGGCGGGATTGACTGCAAGGATTTGTTCATCAGATTAAGGGCTGACAAGAGAGTTAAGTATCTAATCTTTAAGGGCAGAATCTGGTCGCAGGATAAGGGTGAACGCCCATATACTGGTAGCAATCCACATAATAAGCACTTGCATATTTCTCTCAAAGAAGCCCACGCTAAAGACACTAGCCCTTGGTTCCCATGGTTGGGCACACCAAAGGCAATTAACAAAGTCAAGGCAAAGGTCAAACTACTACCAAAAAAGAAGGCAAACTCATGAAACTAAAACCAAAGACAATCAAAGCACTTAAGTCTATTGGCCGTCACGCTGCAGGCGTGGCTGTCTTTGCTGCGCTAACTCTCATTGGAGATGTAGCACCACAGTATGCAGGAGTCTTTGCTGTCCTTGTAGGACCAGCGCTGAAGGCTCTGGACGTTACAGAGGCAGATTACGGCTTTACTAAGAAGTAATTTTATACCCTATTTAAGGGGCCTAGAAGCCCCATAGAGACAAGAAACCCCCAGAACTGGTAGTTATACCAGCGCTGGGGGTCTTTTTGTTTTTGGCTTTTGATATTAACTGGACCTCAATTGCGGAGATAGTTAGTTATATCTTCAACCTTAATAAGGTATCCCTTACTAGGGTTCGGAGGTATGTTGCAGGTAATGGCCCTTCCCCTGGCCGTTACTACCTGCTTCAGTACCTCCGTTGGTACCAACAGGGTTGCCCCCTCCAGAACGAAAGCCCAATAACTTGCCTTCGTGCTGGACAACCCTGACAGATACCAATTCTCGTTGTTGTGTGACCAGCATACAGTTTCAATGTATAAGTTGCCAGTCTCTTTCCATTTCAAATCTGTCTTGACTTCTACTGTTGCACCACCAGTTAGTAGTTGTTCTACTAAGGCTTCGCCTTGATGACCTACTGCTAGGTCTAAATCAAAGTCAGATAACTTTGCTGTACTCATGTATCTCCCATGCTAGGCCGACTGGTGTAGGAATAATATTAAGTTGTTTTCTTAAACGACTTCTGTGCTTTGGTGTAGTACCTGCCCAATACCCTTGCACTGTATGGTGCAGGGCATAATCAAAGCATTGCTGTTTTACTGGGCATCCTGCGCAGATTCTTTTAAGTAGATTTGCTTCTCTATACCCTGGCTCATTGTCTTCGCAGAACCACATCTCTGTGTTAGTACCAGCGCAGGCTGGTGTCTCAGTCCATTGTGGGTAACTCATTTAATCACACTGTGGGTCATTAGGTGAGACGGTGATACCTCTAGTGACCGTATAAACAAGATTAGGACCATCACAGATTTTCTCAATATAGTTGGTAATATATACCTCACCAGTTTTAGGATTAGTATTATTAGCACCTGCTTCTTCTTGAGAAAGACCTCCAATTAAAAGAGCCATTGCAAAAGTAATACCCACTAAGAAGAAGGTTATTTCCAAAGGGCCAAAACTACCTTGACTTCTTTTACGAGGATTTACTCTGCCGTATCCCATTATCTTAACTCCTCTTCAATGGTTCTAAAAATTTTTTGCTTCCAATAAAACGTATCAGTAGAGTCATACTCATCTGGTTTGGTTAATTCTACTACTGTACGAATAGCACTACGCCAATAAGCAATAGTATTAGCACTTGTTTCTTTAAAGACTGGACCATTTATTTTTTCTAGCAATTTATCATGTGGAGTTACTGGTCTTGAAATAGGGACTGGGTTGTCGCAGTCGCATAAATTATCTTTATTTACCATAAACTCTGTTATGTCTGTAAGCCTGTCAAGAATGCGATTGACTTTAGTGCCGCAGGCTAAGCACTTACCTACTGCCATACGTCTACCAGAGTCGGATGTTTTAATAACTCCTTCAACCATGGTTCTTTTGTCCTTGCACTTGACGCAGTAAGCAACAATTTCACCTTTTAGTTTTTCTTCTTTCATTAGTACTCAAATGCTACGTACCAGAAGCCAAGGTCAATGCTCAGGAAGTGGCTACTAATATTAAAGCCAATACCAAATCCCATATTGCGACCATAGGTAATCCAGTTATTCTTTCCTAGTTTCTTTGCTGCCATCTTATCCTCCTGTTGAGTAGAAGCCCGTGCCATTGAACTTAATGGCTGGTGCTGACCATATACGCTGCATAGTTTCACCGCAAGTGCCACATGCTGGTGGAATATTCTCGTTAGTTTCTTGTACTTCTGTGCAAGCAGTGCACTTAAAATCATATAGTGGCATTAGATAGTGTCCTCGTTCTTTGGGTAAGGGAGTGTGACCATTGAGCCACAGTTAACGCACTCTCCATCAAGGAAATAAAAGCATAGTTCACCCTCGTTAAACGCAACAAGCGCATGAAATACATCCCCTCCACATACGCAAACATCTCCAATAGGTTCTCCTCGCAAGTCCATAGCGTGCGAGTAATCCGTTGGGTGTAGTAACTCTCGGATTTCTTTGACATTATCATTCTCCTGATTCGTCATCATCTACCTCTACTAGAGTATCTTCCTCTGCATATGGCCTATGCCCACCTAGATTTCTGATGAGACTACTTACTGCACGCTGCACTTTCATACGTGCACCGTCTGCTGTTGTAGATAGTTCCTGTGCTAGGTCTGCCCACTCAACATTTTCTGCTGAGTACTTAATACGAAGCACATTCTGTTTTGCATCTGATAATCTGTAGTAGGCAGTGGCTATATCTGAGCGTAGTACCAGCCAATTGTTGGTGTCATTGCTTTCACCTTTAGAGAACTTGTAGTTCAAGTCTTTAATGGCAACTGGAATCTCATATGATTCTGCAATGATGGATGGCAAAAAGGCTTCGATAACTGACGAGTCATAGTAGTAAAGGTCAAGCAGTTCATAGCCAATTTTTCTAGCCTTCTCTCGCTCGCAGTACTTAATGGCTGCGTTGCGGAGAGACCGTGCTATCAGTTTGTCTTTGTCTTTCTGCTCTAACTCTGACCACTCTTTGTATTTTTGTGGATGAGAAACAAACCACAGCCATAGCACCTGTTGAATATCTAATTGTTCAGTCATTGGGTACTTGCGGTGGTACTCAGCGGCAAGGGCTTGCACCATTGCCTCGTACTCATCTACATACATTGGTTATTTAACGCCTTCCCACTGTCCTCTTTGCACCAATAGTCCAATTATTGCATAGTTTGCTAGGTCAATAAATGAATCTTCAATAGATTCATAGTTCGGCGTGTCGTTATTTTTGTAGTAAAGATTCTCTAATCGTGCCATCTTGTCGTGCATGCGCACAAGCAGCCCGTTCATTGCCCCTCCTGGGGCATTGGCTATGTTGTATGGGCCGTAGTCTGCATGTTTACGAATCATAATAACTCGTATCTCTTTTAATACATCTTCAAAATCATTCGGGTCTTTCACTGAGTATCTCCTTTGCTTCTGTGTCGAACTTGTGCATTGCCTCTGCTACTAGCAGTTCTTCAATAGTCTGATTGCCCTCACCTGTTGCTGCTGCCACGATAACTGTGGCTATCATGGTGAGCATCTTGTGTGCCATCTCTTGGTCTTTGTGAATCATTTCTGCTACATCTCGTAGTGCATTCAGTAGGTCTAGCCCCTGCTTGTCTGATACTGGTAGCCCAAGGATACGCGGATGGTCTTTAATAAACTCCCATACTGTATCTTCATTCTGCGCTGAGGCATCTGGCGATTCGCTCATTGATGAAATCTACTCCCTCTTTATGCACGATACTGTTGACATCGTGGCCGTCTGGCATCTGGATAATATTAACATTTCCCAACTCTTTGCTTATCTTCTTACCAAACTCTAGCCCTGGTGCATCACCATCTGCTAGTACGATTACTGTATCGAAGTCATCTAGGATTCTTGTGTAGAAAGGCTTCCAATTGTTAGCACCTGGAATACCTACTGCTGGGTGATTGGTCTTAACGCTGACTGTTATACAGTCTATCTCTCCTTCTGTCACACAGATATAATCTGATGCAGTAAGTACTACTTGTGCGTTAAACATACTGGTCTTGGCACCTGGCATACCCATGTACTTAGGGTCTGCTCCGTTCATGGCTCTGAACCTGATATCTACCACGCCTGATGGCGTGATGTATGGGATGGCTAGTCTATCCATGTACTGCTCATGCCCTGGAAGAGCGTCCTTTACTACTCCCAGATGAAAGCGCTGCGCCTCTGCGACCGAGAGATTGCGAGTTGCTAGATAGTCTGTTGCTAAATGTATTTGGCTTGCGTACTGGTGAGTCGCCTGCAAGAGAAATTGTCTGTGCGAATTCGATAGCCTCACGATATGTGCCTCCTTCCTTTTCAATAATTAAATCGTAAACATCTCCACCTACACCACAGCCATGACATTTGAATCTGTTCTCATCAAAGTTAATGCCTGCTGATGCATGTCCATCTTCGTGGAATGGGCATTTTATTTTGCGCCAACCGCTGCCCTCTGGAGGCACGGTTGCGCCAATGTATCTAAGGTAGTCTGCAATACTATGCTTCGCGTCCACGCATTGCGTCCTTTATTAAAGCCAACCATACTTTGGCTGGCATGGTGCAATACCATTCGTTAACATCTTTAGTTCCTTTTTTCTTATGAAGGACAACACCTGTCCAACCTTGGTCGTTAATCATTTCTACTTCTAGTTCTTTTAGCCAAGCACTGAGGTCTAACTTAATATGGTTCTTAACTTCAATAGTCACGCCATTGACTCCTGCTATGTCACCTCTGTCGAGGTGGCTGCCTGCTAGTCTGCGCTCTGCATATGGAAATCCATTTGCTTTTAACCAATTAACTGCTGGGATTTCTCCGCCTTGTGTACCTTTACGCTTGGCTGCACTACTCACATTATTCCCTCTTGTTGGTATCTGACTGCTACATCTTCTAAGTACATAGAGTCTGGGTTAAATGACAGACTAACATAGTTGCTACCAGTTTGGTCTGCTCGCCCATATCTGTTCTTAACTGGGGCTACACATAGGTATGTGTCATCCCCTTGTTTCATCTGACCAATTGTAAGAACCATTGCTGGAATCTGATTAACCATACCCTGCACTGCACTGCGTGGCTGACAAGGATAGCCATCGAATCCTTCTTTAGTGTGATGTAGCACTAGTACTGCTGCGTTGGTATCTCTGGCTAGATACTTGAGTTCTTTCATGACTGCACGCATTGCTCCGAACTCATCATATCCATCCATTGCTACATCCATAAGATTGTCTACAACAATAAGCGTTGGACTCTTACCCCACACTGTCTCAAAGGCTGAGACTTCATCATCTAAGTCTTTAAGTGTAGGGCTGGATTCAAACGACCAGAACAAGTGATTGTTCAGTTGTAGTATCTCATGTGATTTGGCTGGATTGTTTTTGAGTAACTGCTCTGCTGCTGCCTGAGTCATCTTGCCTGTCATAGCAATTAAACGCATAGCCATGGTATGTGCATTGGTATCTGCTGAAAAGTAAAGTGTAGGATGTTTTGTTTTAGCAGCGATAGCCAATGCAACTGATGACTTGCCTGCACCTGGGGTGCCTGCAACGACAGTTACTTCTGCTCGGCGCAGAATAATTCCTGCTCGTTCAAACGCCGCAAAAGCGGGTGGCAATGGTTCGCCACCCACCTCTGCTTTGTTTATAGAGCGTCTAAGTGTTTTCACTTAATCTGTTCTGGAACGAATGTGTTCCACTCTGGTGACTGAACCACAACGTACTGGTTCTTGCACTTATCAAATGCACCCTTTGGTGCTGGGCAGAAGTAACCCTTGTATGGCTTACCGTCCTTACCCATACCTTGGATTGCTGTCATCTTACCGTGTGCGCAGTTGCGCCCACCAATAGATGCTACTGGTGCTGGCTGTGTATATTCTTGGCTTGGTGCAACGATTGTTGATGTCTCAATGATGTTGCCACCTAGTGCTGCAGCAATTGATTGTGCTGCTGCTTGTGCTGATACTGGTGCTGGTGCACCACGTACTGCTGACTCTAGTTCCTGTGCTGCTGATGCGATTGCTGCGATTGAATGTGCAACAATGTTATCTAGTTCGTCTCCGCTTTCTGCTCGGACTGTTACTAGCGAACCTGCTGCTGTCTTAACTGTGATACTGATGGGTGCTTCTGTGCTAGGCACTATCTTCTCCTTGCTCAAATGGAGTAGCCAAACCCTTTTGGTCTCGCCACTTTCTTACTTTCATAGCAAACTGTACACCTTTCCATCCTTCTTTGATGTCAACCCATACTAGTTTGCATGTTCCTGTCCCTGCTGGGGCATGAACAATAATTGCTTTCTCTTTATTGATATCGCCCCACGTACCGCGGGTTCCCGTATCAGTCATATACGGGGACCCGTTAGCGTAGATTGCTAACTGCATAGCGATATTGTTTGGGTGGTCAATGCGACCTGTCTTTAGGTCTGCAATGAATCGTTCACCCTTATACTCAACAACTCTATCTGGTGTGCCTGCAATTTTATACTTGTCTAGCACTGTGAATTGCTCAATATAAATCTTAGTAAGAATCTTTGTTGCTGCCTCATAGGCTTTGATGTCTGGCATCCACTGCTCTGGGAATACACCCAACTCTAAACCTAAGTCTAGTTTTTCTGTGAGTGCATGGATTGCTGTTCCGATAGTGGCTGCTTTGCTAGCACCCGCTACCTCCATTGCCTCTTCAATGTAAGCATTAACTAACTTGTTGTTATCTCCTGCTACACCAATGGCTAACAATAGGTCTGGTCTGCTTGTTAATCCGATTGCTGCCATTCGCATCTTCCATGCGGTCAATGCAGAGGCATCATCTAAACTGTTGGCAATAGTTGTTGCACGAGTATACGCAACTGGCTTGCCACCTGTAGGTGGAACAACTAGTGGTCGTCCGTACCTATCTCTTTCAATTTCTGTTGGCATTTTTCTCCTTGTTAATTGATGTCCCGTGTTCGCAGATGGCGGGACCACCCATCCCCAAGTCTAACACATGGTAGAAATGAATAAACACCCATGTATTAGATAGCGACGACTGATGGTAGTCAAGAGAGCGACACTACTCTCTTTCGATTGAATACACATTGATATCTTGGTCATGTACATCGAAGTTGTACCCACTGACTTCAATGTTGTCATTAATAATATCTTCAGCCTCTTCAGGGGAAGAAGCGTTGATACCAGTGACTGTAACTGTAATCTCTACAGTTGCTGACCAAGTTGTTACAAGTGCATCTGAACCGATTGACTCTAGCAATTCGTTAACGCCCTCACGTGTAACGGTTGCTTCATCACCACCATCTTCAAATGCTTCTGTAAAGAAATCATATACCTTGCTGCGAAGGGTAGCAAGTTTCCTATATGACTCTTGTGTTTCTGCTTGTACTGATTCTAGTTTTGCTTTAGTTGCAGTCTCACTCTTGATAAGTTCTTTAAGTGATTCTTCTGTGAAGTTGTAGGTAATTCCATCTACTGTGATTGGATTTAAGTACATGTTTCTCCTTAGATTGAGAGCAGTTCTAGTGCTCGTAGTTTAACACCATCATTGCGGCCTGCCAAGGTAGCAATGCTGGCATCTCTGTGGGTATGGTGGTCTGCGTACTCTACAACTGCTTGCCACAAACCAAACTCTGTATTGCGGATGTTCTCCTGTGTTGGGCTATCTGAGTAGATGGCCAGTGCTTTCTGCCGTGCATTGAGAGCACGGGACTTAGCATTCTTTTCGCCCTTGCTGAGTAGGTGCAGTGGCGATTGCTCAATTTTGGTAGGCAATGCCCATACTTTCTTGAAGTATGCGGTTGCCTTTGCAATGTCTGCCTCACGCTGGATGAGATGGTTAGCCAGGTCGCTATACATGTCAATGCTTGAGTAGGTTAGGTCAAGAATGTTTCGCATATCAGATACTGATAGCACTGCGTTTTGGGTATGACGCAGGGTATAAGTATGTGCTTTGTTCTTGGCCTTGAAGATGCGATTAATTTGGTTTGAACACCATAATCGCTCAATGATAGGGCGTAGTACTACTGATGATGAACCATCATGACTGGTCTTGGCTAGCAAGAAGGCAGCATGTGGGTCGCCCTTGATTTCCATTTCTTTTGGTAATGACATGAGCATCCATACTTTTGCTCCGTCATCATACTCACCTGCTGCTGCATAGCGAGCCTCGCCTGAATCAATCAATCCATCTAGTGAGCCAAAGACTTCAGAGTTCTGAAAGACTTTGTACTTGTTGCCCACTACACCAATGACTGACTCTTTGCCATTGTGTTTCTTTACTACTGCTTGCTTCTTAGGTACATGCATGAACTGTTCTGTATGCATGTCTGACAGGCTGACTGTCCAGTCAAGCCCTGCTTGCTGTGCTACTTGTGCTGCACTGGTTGCCTCAACTGCTACGCCTGCTTTCTGCCAGGCTGAGCGGTTTGGTTTATTCACTACATCTGCTGTAGTCATGTGTCCCTTTCTTTACCATGAAGCCTGATACTCGAAGGCCCATCCTTCGGGTACATCTTCAATGAGTTTGGTTAGCATGGCTGAGGTAACTTCAATACCATGGAAGTACCACTCGTCATACTCCGTGCTGCCAAAGAAGAATCCTGCACCTGTTGGTAGCAATTCTTCTGCCTTGGTGTGGTCTGCTAATACCTCTTCACATAGTATCTTTAAATCAATTAAAGAACTACGAGGTACATAAATTGGCTGACAGTTATCCTCTCCACCTGCTAGGTTTTCAATGAACCAGTTATGGATAGCATTAACCTTACGCCAGTAGCCCACCTGCAAAGATACTTGTGCATACGCAAAACTATCTGCTGGTGCTGCCCATTCTGTTGCTCCCACAAGGGAGGTTAGAATCTTGTAGTCAGGGTTAGCCTTGTTGGTTGGGTTACCCTCTGCATCTGGTATCCACTCAAAGGAAGAGATACCTTTACGTGCATATAGATACATATCTAATCCCATGATTAGATACCCATTCCTTCTTTAACCTTTGGGTGTAGTTCTTCTGTCATAGTCTTGAACGCACCTGCTGGCCAACCTGAATTGAATACACGGTTAAGCAACTGTGCTAATGAGTAGCGTGGGTTGTTCTCTAGTGCCTGTGATAGTACTGACTGTGCTGTTGTATCCTCAATTGAGTATAGATTTGCAGCCAAGATACTAGCAACTGGTGCAATGAACTCACCTGGAACTACATCCATAAAGCATGATAGGTAAGCATTGACTGCTGCAATTGGACGCTCAGATGGTAGACCTAATACAAAGTCACGCAGTTGGATATCTTTGTTAAGACCTGCTGTTACCTCTGCGATGTGGTCATCATCTGGTGCTTGACCTGAATCAATCTGTGAATAAATTGCATCTGTCAAACGCTTGCGTTGTGCTTGTAGTTGTGCTTCTTTACCGTTCTCATCTAGCAAGATGTTCTGGTAGTTTTCGATTTCTTCTACTGTTACTGTCATTTCTTTCTCCTTAGTTTGTTGTTAGTACCAGCCATTGCTTCGCCAATGCGACCAAGCAATAGATGGTTTGTCGTAACGGTGCTGGATATACTCCAGCCCCCGCTCAATCTGGAGCGGGGCTGGGGTTGCAGGGTCAAGGTTTAACAACTGTGGAATACCAAACGCTGAACTGTTTGGGTTATCTGCTTTAGGATTCCAGGCTGATTCCTTGCCCCATAGTTTCATAAGTGCACGGTGCTCAGATAAGTTCCAGTCTGGGTAGGCCATGCGCATGAACTGTTTTGCATATAATTTCAGAGCACGGGGAGTCCAATGGAACTCGCTCATCTCTGTAGGTTTTGGTTCTGTGTGTGGCTTGGCATGTGCTACTGGCGTGTGCCATGGCAGCATTGACAAGAAGGCTAGATACCATACTGTAA
>JACCDN010802880.1_pt1 | contig 17398 bp, 23 predicted proteins | sample 7441691 | NCBI WGS metagenome assembly JACCDN01 (sample SAMN15323439, study PRJNA562643) | freshwater metagenome | isolation source: river surface water | place: USA:Blue River Watershed | collected 2017-08-16
GTCTCGTAGGGAACATCGTCACCCGTGGTGGGCCGTCCGCTATTGGCTGGCTGTGATGTTGGAGCTGTGAAGACAGCGTTTGAGCTGCGTGCGTCTGTTGGCATGTCGCAAGCGTACTGCCGTAACATCACGCTGTGCAACGGTTTGCCCTCAATAATCGCGAGCGGAAGCGATCGTTAACGGTCAGTTACCGTAGAACTGTCCGTCCATCAGGTCGGCTTCGGCGCGCTGCACTAGCTCGTGGAGCTCTTCCGAGATTGCCATTATTGCTGCATCAACCTGCCGGTGCCACGCTTGCTCGCCACCAGCAGCTTCCATCGATGGATCGCCGGGATCGTGCATGCCGTACCACACATCGCGGATCGCGTCCAGCGCATTCTCGGCGGGATCTTGCGCATGTTCGTTTGGGCCCATCGGCCCGCCTGATTCTAGCGATTCGCGCACGAGACGTTTCAGCTTACCGACTGTGATCTTCATGTTACACCATTACGTTTCGCTGAGCGCAATTTTTCATAATCACCCGGCCAAGAAACATTGCCAGCTTTATGCTTTGCCGTGAATTCTTCTCGAGCCTTTAGCGATGAGCGACGCTTAGCAACGTATTTATCCAACGCTGCTTGTTGCTGTGCACGCATATCACCTGTAGCGTAGCCGCTACGACCGTCCATATCAATCGTCGATGATTTGCGGTACGTCCTGTTAGATGGTGCTAACACTATGACGGGATTTTGACGTTGAAATTTGTTTGGGCTCTTACCAGAATGACCTTCAAGTTCCCAATCTGGGGTGTACATCCTAACATAGCCGTTATCGTTGAGCTTGTACACGTCGGCCGTCACAGGATCTTGGTACGTCCTCGTACCGTTTTTGTGCTCCCGCGGCGTCGTGATGTCCTGCAGGTCTGTCGTCGGAGCGAGCTCGCCGACGGCTTCCCTGATGATACGCTTAAGCTGTCCAACAGTGATCTTCACTAGCATCTCCCTAGAGGCAGCATAGGACGCCGCTAAGCGGTGCCGCATTAGCAATGTTCGTTATCTTTGGTCCGGTGCACGTGAAGCCCTGTGGTAGCAGGTTACACTCTGCAGCGTAGTTAAAACCGCTACACGCAACGGTGATGGGCTCATCGCCGCCGCAGCCCGACCACAGTGGTATCGAGCCCATCCCGGCAGCACCGCACGATACAGATCCATCCTGCGAGCGGTGCGCTGGCACGGCTGCGATGAAGAACGCGCCCTTGATGGCATCGCAAGCATTAAGGTCTACGGAATTAGCATCAGTGCAGACGTGCGTCCCGCCGATGCACTGCGCGTCCGCCGTTCGCATCGGCAGCTGCGAGTACGTCACCGGACACGCGAACGCAAGCTTACCGGTTGCACCGCCAGCAACGCTAACGTCGTAGCCCATCCCAGATGTGCACGCCCTCACTGGCACGGTGCTAGGCTGCGACGGGATACGCTGTACAGAGCACGATCGCGTAGCCGCTGAGCAGGTCTGACCCTCAGGGCAATTGCCTGCTTGTGCCGGATCGCAGGTGAACGTCACCGTGCTTGGGTCGATGTTGAAGCAGCTAAGCTGCATCATGAATGCTAGCGCCGCTGGCAATAGCGAGCGCATCACTTGCTTCCCTTATCGACTTCGACCGTGATGGTGAGCGCGGGCGCTGGCTTCTTCGGAGCTGCAGATCGCTTGGGTGCAGGCTTACGCGCTGCATAACCCTTTGGCGCTGCCAGCGCTTCGGTGATGATCGACTTCAACTGCCTGACTGTGATCCTCATCGCTACCTTCCCGCGCTGATGACGCGAACGGCATCACGCCTAAAGCTTGACCTGCGCACCTGAGCTGCGACCGAATCGTACACGCTACCGTACGTGCTAGCACTGTCGATATCGCTGATGCCATCGGCAAGGTGCCTACCGAGGTTCGAGTCAAGGACGCGGCGCGCTTCTGCCACCGTGCAGCCTAACGTCTCAGAGACTGCATCGAGCGCACCGTTAAACGCAAGGTCAGCATCGACGTCGGGCCGATCTTGCTCGATGGTACCCAGGAATCCGTATCCCACGCGCTCGTGACGCTCGTCATCGGTGAGCGGTCGATCCGATTCGATCGTCTCGCGGATGATGCGCTTGAGCTCTAATAGCGTGATGCGCACATCAAATCTCTAGCGAGCTTAACGCATCGCCGCAAGCACCGACAGCGCTCATCAACGATTGTCTAGCTTCTGATACACCCTCGCGGCTTGTCTCGGTGTACGCACCTGCTTCATCATCGCCGACATCGGCTGACGAACGCGCACTGCGCAAGCCGATGTTGATCATCCTCAACGCTGTGTGCGCTTCACGTAACTTTTCCACAAGCGATGACTGGATAAACACGTTATCGCTTGCGATCTCTTCCCGAATAACACGCTTTAGCTTTCCGATCGTGATCTGCATGTACCGTACGTATACGCGCCGTAATGAGCTAGCGAAACAGAGAGCTTCCGATCGTCAGGCCCAGCACCACGAGCACAACGCACAGCGCAACGAACACGAAGAACAGGATCTTAGCAATGTCGGCTGCACCGTGCGCTATGCCGGTGAACCCGAACAGGCCAGCGATGACAGAGATGATCGCGAAGAATATGGCCCAACGTAGCATCGTGATCTCCAAAGCGCATGGAACACAGCGCTATAGCGTACATGTAGCGGGCGCGCCGCGCCAAGTGCACAAGCGCTAGAGCTCATCGTCGACGATCGCCGTGATGATGTCTGACTTCGGCGTCTGCATCGACACGCTGTTGATCCTGCTCGTCCTGCCGAGCTTCGCGATCAGATCACGCTTATCAAGCTTCTGCAGCTCGCGGTAGCGAGCAGCGCGCTGCTTCTCACGCTCTGGCGTCATCTCGCGGGACCTTAGCGCTTCGCTGATCAGCGTCGTGAGCTGCCGAGCTGTTATATGCATCAGATCTCCAATTGAACGAAGATGCTAAATCTGTCACGCTATCTCATAGACGACGTAAAATCGTCCTCAACAGCACTGATTATTAAGTCTACATCCGTTCGCATATCGGTAACACTACTTTGAAAGTCACGCATCAAACTGCGTTCTAACCTGCTAGCTTTTGCGTATTCTTGCACGGCAGCGTCAAATGCATCTATCGCCGTTAGCAATTTATGTCCAAGATCTGGGATCGGACCCAAGAGATCGTCGCCATCATCGTTGACAGCCATCGATTCGCACACTAACTTTTTCAGTTGTTTAACGGTGATCTTCATGGCTCATAAATATCACGCATGCTTTACAGCATGTTCGAGATCGTGGCACGTTGCGCAGAGGACGATGCCGGGAACGTCCGCATCGACATGGTAGCTCGCAACTGCGTTAGCTACGTCGTGCTTCAGGTGCTGTGTTGCCTTGGTGCCGTCATAGCCGAGCTCGACAGCGAAGCGCTTGATGATCGTGGCCATCCGCTCCACACGGTGGTGCACCTCGAGTTTTTGGTTAGAGCCACAGCTTTCACACGTGAAATTCGATGCAAGCAACTTCGGATACTTCCACTCGGCGTAAAGCTTCGAGTGACCATGGCAGTGCGCAGACAGCGCTGCGGTCCCACCGTTCCATTGCGAGTGCTCCGGGCCGGTGAGGGTTCTGACGGTGCCATCAAGACGATTCTTACGTAAGCGATCAGCTCGAACTTGTCGTTCTGTTGGATCTACAGCTAATTTTGCAGCGTACGTTGCTCCATATTGAGCGACGCTTGGATGCGTTTCGCTCGTCTCGCCTTTGTTCCAAGCTTGCCATTCGCCACGATTGAATGAGGCTGCACGAGAATCATGGCTCTTTTGCTTAGCAGCATCATTATGACCCCAATTGTTATGAACACGTGCGTGATGACCGCGAATGTACTTCACGAAGCCCGCGTTGACCGTGTAAAACTTCGTATGCTCACCGCAACCACAAGCGCACGTTGGCCGAACACCATCACACATGAGCGCAATGTACGTATCTGTAGCAGATATGCCGTGTTTTAGCGCAGCATGTCGTGAAACACCAAGGATGTTATCTGCAACATATCCACAAGAGTGACATTGCATGCAAGTACTTTATAATACGAGCATGCAATATACATCGCGTAGTCGAATTCAGAATTGGAGAATGCACTGATCCATTCTGAGCGTCGCCGAGATCTCGACTGGCGTTCCGTCCTCGTAAGTCAGCTCGCCGAAGTTGATCTCCGTCGGAAACACGCCGACGAGGTCCCACAGCTCCACGACGTTACCGACCGGATCGAGCGTCTTCAGCTGCAGGTTACGCTTGTAGAAGTCAGCATAGCCACCGCGACCAGACACGTTCTCGTAGATCAGGCGTAGCCACTCAGTCATCTGCTGCGCGCCTGACGGGGCGATCGGATCGTGCATCGTCACGGTGATGGGGTTCCACTTGGTCTTGCCAGCGACATAGCGGGTGGCGTTGATCCAGGAGATCTCGACCTCCTCGGTCGTCGCCGTCGGCCGAGCACCAGTCTTAATCAGGAACGCATCGATGCCCTCGATGGCGATGAGAAATCTGTTGTGCCTTTTTGGTTCGAATTGGTTGGGTAGCATCGACGTTACGTCGAGTGTTTCAACGGCCATGGGTGTGGTATAACCTCATGAGGTAGGTATCACGTGGAACTAGCAAAGAAGCTTACGCAGTGTCCTGTCTGCAACATCCAAATATCACCCCGCACGATCGAGCGGCACATCGCCGCTGAGCACGGTGATCCTCCTGCGATCTATTCGCAGTACGTGCTCAAGCTACCAGCGATCAAAACGTGCGAGTGTGGTTGTGGCAAGCTGATCACGTGGATGGGTTGGCGCCGTGGCTTTACACACTACGTCCAGGGTCATAGCCCATCATGGTGCAGGGGAATGACAAAGGAGAGCGATGAACGTGTTGCCGCGCGTGGAAGGGCAACATCGATCGGTAAGCTAAGAGCTTACGCTGACGGTACGAACGTGGTGTGGTCAAAGGGCAAAACCAAAAATGATGATGCACGGCTAGCCGTCGCGGCTGAGCGCTCCAGCAGAGCGTTCGCTACCGGCGAGCGCACGCCGCTGATGAAGGGTAGATCAAAGGAAACAGACGCTAGCATCGCCGCAATGGCCGCCAAGATCTCAGCGACGCATAGGAACGCTGAACTGCGTAAGCGCTTAGACTCCCAGAAGAGACGTTCTCCTGAGGAAGTTCGTAAGCTCGTAGAGGAAGGCGGTGAGCTGTCGATCGTAAGCGGGCTTGACGAGTACACCAACGAGAACAAGAGCATCCTCACTGTCACGTGCAACAAGGGACACGTAGCTAGCGATCTAGCAGTTAGGTTTTACCGTGAACGTTGTAGGACATGCTGGCCGAGCGGGTCGCGAGCTCAGGTCGAGCTGTTCAAGTGGGTGCAATCGATAGCGCCAGATGCGATAAACTGCGATAGGAAAGAGCTACACGGCCAAGAGCTTGACATCTTCGTTCCCACGAAGCGATTCGCTATCGAGCACAACGGTCTGTACTGGCACTGCGAAAAGCAAAAATCGGATGGCTATCACGCTAGCAAGAGCCGGCTGGCCAACGTAGCCGGCATCTCGCTGCTACACGTGTTCGATGACGAGTGGCGTGACAAGCGTGCCATCGTCGAGTCGATGATCAGGCACCGCCTCGGGCTCACCCAGCTCAGGCTTAGCGCCAGGCAGTGCGAGATCGTCGGACTAAGCGATGCCGAGCGCAGGGAGTTCTTCGAGCGCTGCCACATCGACGGTGATGCGCCCCGCGCTATCAGCACGTTCGGGCTGCGGCACCCGCAGCACGGGATCGTCGCAGCGATGTCGCTGCGGTGGCCGTTCTCTGCCGGACGGCGTGCCAGGGGCGAGCTCGAGATCGCAAGGTGGTGCTGCGCTCTAAACACCTCCGTCGCCGGCGGCTGCAGCCGCCTCGTGAGCACCGCCAGGTGCATCGCTGTGGGCCTTGATGCTCGAGCCCTAGTGACATACATGGACAGGCGCCATGGTGACGGCAGGGGCTACCTAAGCGCAGGCATGCGGCACGTGGGCTCCACACCGCCCCGGTTCTGGTGGACAGATGGCAAGCATAGGTTCGGCAGGCTAACCGTGAAGGCCGATGCCAAGCGAGGTCTATCAGAGAAGCAGGTCGCCGCGGAACGCGGCGTTAGCAGGATCTACTGCTGCGGGAACGACGTGTACGAGGTGAAGCTATACGCGCAATAGATCACCGTGTTGCAGTGATCGCATTCGAAGCATCGGAAATGTGACTCATTGCCACGACAGCGGATGTCACAGCATCCCGAAGCGCTTCAGCGACATCTGGATCACTCCCGAACTTGCTTGCTTTCAAGCGCATTAGCTTGGTTCTCAGCGACTCGATCTCATCATACGCATGTTGCAATAGGACATCCGGTCCGTTCATGCCAACACCCGTAGCTTCGCGTAACAACCGTGTTAGTTGACGCGCTGAAACTTTCACTGGTTTTTTCATGTTCACTTCTACGCTAGCCTTCACAAGTTTGCCTGTATTAGAAACCGTCTCTGTGCATCTTTCTGATGTCACCGTTTGTAATGTGAAACATGATCGCCGGTCCCTGCTCAGTATTCACGACATCCCAAGTTGCATTAACCTTGTAAGGTTTGAACACAGAATTGAACCAGCGTTCGATACGCTCTTCGGATGGCATCTGCTCTGGAACAAGCATAACACCGCCTGGGACCGCCTCAAGACCCTCAGCACCGGCATGCTGTCCCATCTCACGGTTCCACCTGCCCTCTAGCGCGTTAGCAAACAGCTCAGAAGACGTTCCAGGATATCGACTAACGTCCCTAACCCTATCACCCTGCGCTAGCATGTTAACGTTGGCTAGCTCATCGCTACCGAACGCTTCCCTGATGATGCTAGTAAGCTGACGCGCTGAAATTTTCAGTGGTCTCTTCACGATAGCATCACCTTGCGCCCGGTGGTAGCAGGCGCTCGAACTTCTCGATCAGCGACATCATGTCGCCGACGAGCGCGAGCTGCCTAGCCGAACCCTCGTTCTCGATCGTCTCCCACGCTGGGTTATCCCTGATGCGCACCAGCGCAGCGTGCAGCATCTTGATCGCGTTCTCTAACGGATCGCCGTTGACAGCCTCACGGATCATCCTCGATAGCGACCGTGCTTGCGCAGTACGTTGTACAGTGCCCATAGATTCACCCACATGAATGTGCCCGTGCCTACTGTTGGATAACCTGCCCATGTTCAAACCCTTACCCTCGCAGCTCACCGTAGCGCCTGAGCCGCCGTTTGAGGTTGCCATCACCGTCGGTCTCTGCCTATCACGTCGCTTCTTGCCGCGCACCCACGGTCGGCCGAGGTTGTCAGCCGCCGGTGCGGCGAAGCTAACCTGCTCCGGGTGACCGTCAAGGTCGCCGAGCCTGGCCTGCACGAGCTCGCGTAACGTACGCTGCATCACCATCTGTTCCACCTGACCATGACGTCACGTATCGCCTGCTCGACGAGCGCATCGACAACCGGGCGCAGCGCCTGCATCACGACATCCGACGTACGCCTGACCGTATCCTGCGTTAGCCCGGAACGATCCGCTGGCACGTAGAGATCGTCGCGCTCGGCGAGCCTGTCGACGATGCTAGCCACGGTCCGCCTGTTAGCGAGACGTTTGGCTAGCGCTTCGCCGACGGCGCTACCGATCGAGGCATCGACGTGGTGTGCTGCCTCTCGGACCAGCTGCCGGATCAGGATCGCCGGCGTCATGCGTGATCGGCAGCCTCTGCCTCTACGGCGGAGGCAGGCGGACGAACCGTTCCTAGGTCCTTCGTGATGTCGATCGCTGCGCGCGCAGCATCACCGATGCTATCGGCCACGATCGCGATCGCATCAGCGTTGGTCGCGGCGACGCCGACGAGCACCGCCACCTTACGTAGCTGGCCCACGTGCGCCGGCGTCAGCACCGCCGCCATCACGGTGACGACCTGCTCGACGAGATCAGCGATCTGCTGCCTATGCTCGTATAGCCACTCGGCATTCTCAATGATGTCCTGCTTGACAAGCTCATACAGTTGCTCTAGCTTTTCCACGATTATTCATCCGTAAGCTTTGATTGTGCAGCGTGAAGCGTCGTGCGAAGAAGCTTCACCTGCTCGAAAATCGCATCATATGCACCATCAATCGTGCTAGCACGCTCTTTGTCAAACGGTGCCAAACGCCGAGCAACATCACCAACTTCATGCATCGCTGCCGTCAGCGACGTGAGCGCTTGGCCGAAGACCGTGATGACATTCGAGTGCTTCGACGGTCCTGCGGCCTCACGTAATCCAACGCGCGATAGCGCTAGCTCTTCGCTGACGATCTCCTTGAACCTGCTCTGCTTCACGTTAGCGCTCCGACCTTCGTCCATTTCGCTGTTTCAAATTACGCGACGCTGCCTCGTGCGTTGGTTGCTGCGGCGATTGGCCCGTGGCCTTCACCTCAGCATCATTGCACTTCGGACACAACGGCGCGCCCTTGACGTTCTCGTAGTCCATGAACTTTGCGCCGCAGCGGCACGTGTACTGCTTCTTCCTGCGTGTCGCATCGCTTTGCGCCTGCTGCGTCTGCACTGGCTGCTGCGCTTGTTCCTCGTGCAGCCGGCTACCCAACTTTGCGATCGCAAGCTCCTCGCGAACGATCTGCTTGAACCGCTGCTCGTTGATCTTGATCTTCATTGCACCCTCTAGCGCAGCTGCCACGGAAATCACTGCGCGATCTTGTTCGTCACCGTGAAATCGATCGAGATGAACTCCGTGGACTTTGTCGGCGCAAGCAGGATCTTGCCGCGCACGGTGTTGTTCTCAATGTCGGCCTGCGTCGTTGTCGTGGAATCGACGATCACCTTGTACCCGTTGAGACCACGCTCTGTCTGGATCCGTTGTAGCTGCGGATTGATCTTCGCCGTGAACGCTGCTAGCGTTGACTCGCGGTTCGGCTCGAACAGGATCTGTAGCACCACCCTGCGGACGATGCGCCTGATGGCAATCAGCAGCCGCCTGACGTTGATGCGGTCAAAAGCGCTGTTGACGGTCGATAGCAGCGTCTTCTGTCCCCAGACAACAGCACCGCTGCGAAGGGCGATACCACCAAGCTCTGGCGCTGGGAACGAGATGATCGGGTTCAACAGCGAATCGTACAACAGGTCGATCTGCTCCTGCGATAGGATCACGCTCGGCTCAACACCGTCGACGATCGCACCGCGTGTCTTGCCGGCCGGAGCCAACCATGGCCTACCGACTGCGTCGTTCAGCGCTAGCGCTGCTAGCGCAGCGACTGACGGCGGTGCGAGCACGTTGGTCCTCGTCGTCGGATCGACCATAATGATGTCAGGGAAGTACGCTGCAGCGAAGCTGCTGTTCAACGCCCTGTTCGAGAACTCCTGCGCGCTGAACAGGGGCGACACTGGCGTGCTAGAACCATCTGGCACGATAGCATCTGTCGCATCATAGTTGATCGGCTCCATGAGATAGAGCGCATCCACGCGGCTCTCGACGGCCGAGATCGCCGTGTCTGTCACGATCGGCTGGCGGATGCCTGGGATCGCGAGCAGCTGCACGTCGACCGCGGTCGGATCTCCCATGATCGCGATCGCCTTCTGGTACGCTCTGACTGATGGGCCCATCGTTGTCCCGCGGTTTGACGCGGCCATGTCAGCAGCGACAGCGGCATCGGTGATGCTAGCCTCGTCACTGTCGAACACGTTAACGCCGTCAAAGCCACCCTGCATGATCATCGTGAACTTCGCGAACCGCCTGTTAGCGTTCGTCAGATCGTCAGGCGTAAGCGCTCGCGTCTTTGCAGTGCTGTTCGTCGGAATGACACCGTTCCTAACGTACGTTGCGCTCGACCATTGCTCCGGATCGGCCAGACCGTTTGATCCGGTCACCACCCTGATGTTGCTGAGGGTAAACGCATTATAGCAGAACCGATCGGCGTCAACGATACCATTAGCGTCGGTGATGAGCGCGCCGACTGTCTCGCTACCCGCAGCGAAGTTCATCCACACGGTCATCTGCGATGGGTAGAACGCTGCGTACGCATCGACAGAGCTATTGTGCAGCACGGACGTATTGGGATCCGTGAAGTCTGTCACGTGCTCAAAGTGAACGCCCCAGTACAAGAGCGCATCCGCTTGGGCCCGTGAACCGCTTCCAACAGCGATTGACATCCGGTACGGTAGCGGTGGCTCAACGGCACGCTTCGTCGCGTTCGCGACAAGAAGCTGCGTCGTGCTAACCGACTGCAATGGCGCTGAGCCTGACGTCACGATGTGCATCGGACCGCGGAATCCGAACGGGACGGCCGTCGGATCTAACGTTCCATCGTCGACGATCGTTGCCACCTCGACGCGCACGATGTTAGATGCGTTAGCGTATGAACCCTCTACGACGAGACGCTGGTCAAGCTCCGCAACGTCAAAGTCGAAGAACCTGTTAACATCACCGATTATCCGTGAAATGTACCTGTTTGACGTAGGATCGAGGTTCACACCACGGAACTGCTCGATGATCAAAGGTTCGGAATCGTTATCGCTGAACGTGCGCAGCACCACATCGAACGAACAGTAGGTGTACGACAGATCAGTCGACTGCACGATGTTCTCGATCGAAACCTTGAACCGTGTTGACTGGCCGGCGCCGGCATGCAGCGCCACGAGCCTGAACAGATCGACGGTATGCCCGCCCAACCTTTGCGATGTCACCCACGGCGTGGACGCGCTGGAGTACCTGTCCTCCCAATTCTCATAGTCAGGTACGGTTGTCGATCCCAGGTTACGTGCTAGGGATCCAGACAGCAAGAACGCTGCGGACTCCGCTCCAGATCGCGATGCGCTAAGGCCAAATGCGCCCGACGTTGTGACGATCAATCCCGAACCCGTCACTGTCGCTGCGGCCGGGTGCACGTCCCAATGCGAGTACAGATAGTGACCTGCAGCGTTAAGCTGTAGCGGATCCGTGTTGAAAACGTTCGCGAGGTAATTCGGCGCCGTCATATCGAACGACGCTGTGTACACGTTGGGCCACGCTGGATCATTACCAGCGTGACCGTTCAGCAGCAGCACGAATTCTTGCTTCGGCGTGCTGTTATCGAGGAGGACAACAGCGCCCAAGGCTGAGCCCGTTGCAGTGGCCGCGCCAGCGATAAAGTCGTGCAGCGGAGCACCGTTGGCACCCTCGCTTGACGATGATAGGCGTGGGATAACACCAGAGGCTGCGAACAGCACACCGCGGATGATCGGTAACGATGTATTCACGCCTGGCGTGACTGAACCATCGCCCTGGAGACCAGTGCTGCTGAAGTACGTTGAGCCCGCTGACTCTGACATGAAGCATCCGAGGAAGTACGCTCGTCCCGCTTCACCGCCACCGTTAGCGAACGGATTCGGTGCTAGCGTGCCGTCAGAACCGCTCGGCTCGTTCTCACCGACAACGAACCCAGCTGACGCCACAGTGCCAGCTGGCGTCGCCGTCAAACGCTGAAGGCCATTACCAGCGCCAAGGACGCGAACGTACGTCAGCGCGCCTGCGTTCTTTAGCCACTCGTATCCCGCCAGCGGTCCTGCCTTGCGACCGTCGGTCGGGCCGAACACGCTAAATAGCTGTACGCTATCGCCGACGGTCACCGGCGTAAACGCCGGACCCATCAGCGACGTTCCTATGACACCTGCCGGTACGCCGATCGGAGCACGAGGCGCACGCCCCGTAAGGTCGATCTCACGTGTGCGGACACCTGGTCCACCGAACTTAAGTTGCGCCACATCTTCTCCTACTGTGCTCTAACTAGCATCGCCGCACATCACCTAACAGCATCGCTACATGCGGCGTACTGATTGGTACGCATCTCGATCGCGCACGACTCGATCGTAACCACATACGTTACTGGAACGTAACGCCGCTGCGCGTCACAATGAAATCGATGGCGACGAACTCGATTGATCGCGTTGGGACCACGAGCACGCTCACGTTCATCTTGTTAAGATCAGCGTCGTCCTGCGAGTTGTTCGACTCGTCGATGATCACCCTGAAATCGTCAACGCCGGCCTGCGCCTTGACAGTGCCGAGCTTCTGCTCGATGTTCCTCTTCAGGGCGGTGCGCGTCGCCACGTCGTTCTGCTCGAACACGACATGCATCGCTGCCCTGACTATCTGTCGCTTGATCTCGACCAGCATCCGTCGGACGTTGATACGATCAAGCGCTGACGCGCGCAGCTGCAACGTTTTCTGGCCGGTGATCGCCCAGCCAGCATCCGGCGACCACGTGATCGGATTCACACGCACATCGCTGGCGGTGTCCCTATCAGCATCGTTCAAGCGCACGACCGTGTTTGCGACGTTGGGCAACGATGCCCTGTTGTAACCAGCTGGCGCATACCATGGGAACGCCAGACGATCGTTTAGCGCGATGGCGCTTAGCGCGGCGACGGTCGCTGGCATCTTTGCGTTACGACCGGTCGTGTCAGTGATGTACACGTCAGGGAAGTACGCCGCCGCGAAGCTGTTGTCAACAGCACGTGATGCGAACTCCTGCATGCTCTTATCCACAGAGGGTCGTAGCCTATCGGATGCATAGATGCGGGTCGCATCGCTAGCGTACTCGGGGATATCGATCACGCAGAACAGTGCTGTGTTCGTGCGAGACTGCTGGCACGCGTAATCGACGATGTACGGTTCCCTAATGCCAGGAAGTGCTAGGACGTTTGCGTCAACCGCCGTCGGATCGGTCGCGATGTTCACGCCGAACCTGCACGACATGACAACGCCGTTCGCGGTGCCTGCCCCCGCCTGTGATGCAGCGAAGCCAGTCGGAACGTAACCATCGCTAGCACCTCCGAGCGCGTCGAATGACGTTGCCTTGTCAGAGACGAGCGCGTCCTCCGGATCCATCAGGTTCAGCCCGTCAAAACCGCCGAACATCACCGACGTGAACTTCGCGTAGTTGCTAAAGCGGTTGAACGTTTGTGGCGTACCGGTCGATAGCAACGTGCCGAGCGAGACACGCTTTCCGCCAGCGATCTGCGAGTCAGAGATCCTGTTGTCGGTCGGATCTGGTAGCGCGTTCCTGACGTACACCGCCTCGCGCATGTGCACGTCAGCTGACGCCGTGACGTCCGCTAGCGTACCGTTAGACAGCGCGACACGCGATAGCGTGAACTTGTTGTTGCAGAACGTGTCAGCACCGGAACCCGTCACAAGCACGTCGAGCTGCGCGATGCCGGCAAGCCGCGTGACAGCCGTGACCAGCCTGTTCGGCTCCGTGGTCAGCGAGTTGTTTAGCGGGTTGTCGTTTCGCTCGAACTTCACGCCCCACGTTAGCGATGGAACGGTCGTCTCCGTTGGCGACGGTTGGCCTGCCCACGTTGGCGATGCTAGCATCAGGCCGCGCGTGATCTTGTACCTGTACGGGATCGGTGGGATCACAGATCCGCTGAGGGATGAACCGACGGACGAGCTGAGGTAGCCGGTGATGCGCTTTACGTTCGTTGCCGGCGGAGCGTCTGTCAGCGTATCCGTCGTCTTCAGGACGTTGATCCCCCTGAACCCAAACGGTAGTGCCTTCTGCGGGACGATGGCGCGTTCGACGGCGTCTGCCATCACGATGCGGACGAACTTTGAGTTATTCGGGTACTTGCCCGTGATGCCGATCCTACGCTCCGAGGATAGCGCAGCGTCGAAGTTCATTGCTACACGGCGATCGCCGACCATCCGTGCCACGTACCGCGGCGACGTTGGATCGAGCGAGCACTTCGGAAATTCCTCGATGACCTGCGGGTTCAGATCGCTATCGCCAAATGTCCTGATGACGATCGTGAACGATCCGTATGGTTGCGAAGCATCCACCGATGCTTGCACGTCGCGGATCGTAACTTTGTACGCTGTGTTCGCGCTCTCTCCGTCATCAACGCACTCGATGCGAAACAGGTTGTACTCGGTACCGCCGAAAGGTTGCGATATGAACCATGGTGTTGATGGCGTCTTGTAGCGGGTATCGAACCCGCCGAACGCTCGCCTGTATGCCAGCGATGCTTCTGCGGCGCCCGCGGCGATGTTCGCGGATCCGGATAGGATCCCAACGGCCTGCGCGGTGGCGAGCTCGCTGTCCACGGCGTAATCCGCCCACAGCAGGTGTTGTTCCGAAGCGAACTTCGCAGGATCGACGTTCAGCAGCTTGCCGTAGTAATTCTGCGATGATGGATCTAATGACGCTGTGTAGATTCGCAGGCCGGGAATGCCATCCGTCGTGTCGTAGTTTGCACCGTCAGAGCTGGAGATGACGAGCTTGAATGCACCGGTGAGCACGTTCACGGCATCGAACGATGTAGCGCCGAGCGCAACCGAGGCAGGCGTGTCGATGTCTAGCAGCATGACCCTGCTGCCAGACGCGGTGAAGATCGCACCGCGAACCAGGTTAACATGCGACGCCGTATCGACAAACGTCGGTGCCGTGATCATCGGCATGCCGACAGACGTGCCCTGGATCGCATGGCGGCCGCATAAGAACTGCACGCAGCCGCAGTGGCGGCTTAGCGGGTCATCGTTAGCCGTCACACCCTCTAGCTTGAAGCCCGCGTTCTTCACACGACCCGTCGCTAGCGTCGCCGCTATGTCACCCGTCGTTACGTTTGCGCCGGCGCCGAGGACCCTGATCACGGTCAGCGCAGAAGCTTGGCGCAGGAACTCGCGCACGGCGAACGTTAGCGGCCGTCGTGGGTCGATGTCGCCGAACCTATCGGCGAAGTCCTTTAGCGTTGCGATCGTCACGGGGACGAACGCAGGGCCACGGCGCGTCGAACCAACAACGCACGCCGGCGTGCCCTGCGGGCCTGGTTGCTGGACGATCGACAGATCGGTCTCCGTCGAGTAAAAGTTTGGTGCCTTGAATGTCTGTTCCAACGTCACAGCTCCAGAAGTTGCTCTCTAAGTATGCAGCGTCATCCGACGGCAAGCTCGAACTCGGATAGCTGCAACCCATCGTATGCTGTCTCGCCAACAGCAGAGTTGATGCTGCGCGACCTGAAGTACCTATCGTCGATCTTGCAGATCGAGACACGCCTGTCACGCTTGTACAACGGTAGCTTGCTACCGCGACGTAGCTGCTGCAGCGCGGGATCACGGCGCCACGAGCGGCCGAGCGGGCCGGCCGCATCATCACGCATATCGCGACGTCTGCTATTGCGATCGACGGTACGTGGTAGCGTCGGATCGTCAGCACCCAAGAACGGTTCCTCGACGTAGTCGAACTTCGGTTCCTCGACCTCCGGAACGTCAAACGACACGAGCGGCGATGATAACGTTGATCTCGTGGGTGCAGCTAACCCTGGCTGCCTCGTCGCTAGCACGTATGCGGGAACGCGAAGCGTGAGCTGTGCTCTGATCAGGCGCTCATCATCGCCGACGCTATCAGCGTTACCGTCAGACCTAAGGCCATCACCCTCAACGTATCCGATGAACCAATAACCTTTGGGCGATACAAGCTTGAACGCCCTATCGTTCGGAAGGTAGCTTGCGAGCAAGCGTTCCGATATCTCGTTCATCTGCGTTGTGTACGAAGCCCACACCCTTATGTCGTACGTCAACGTAACGAACTGCGGCGAGGGCACTGTCACGGTCTCGATGATGGATCGTGACAGATCTTGCACCATCACGCCGCCGGCAGCAACGTTCCGATCCGACGTAGCAAGATCGCCGACCTGCGGCCGGCTAGGCGCCAGCGAAACGTTAGGTTGCTTCCATAGGCCAAGCCCGCGTACGCCGTAACGATTTAACAATCGCTGTAGGCTAGGATCGCTTCGCGACAGCAACCGACGCACCGTCAGCTTACCTGTCTGCTGGTTTATGCCACGACCCGTAATATCATCCGATGAATCTTGTGCGATACCGGTGCGCGTCATCGCTATCAACGGTAGCAACAACGAACCGTTCTTATCGCGTATTTGCGGACGATTCTTAACCTGGTTCCACCGCTCGCCGGCAGCAAATATGGCACGCACCGGTACAGTACCATCGGCAGCAGTCACGCAGAGCCCAAGGTCAACGTTAAACGCACGTAACACGGCAGCATCAACGTCTTCGATGCCACATGGTGGAATCTGCTCCGCTGACGGAACGCCGCCGTAACCGCCGGCGATACCCGTCTGCTGTCTCGTTATCGTCGGCAAGGTACATCACTCATCGTAGAACGCTGGCGCAGCGCCAGTTTCCGTGCCATTTGCTGATATCTCCCGCTGACCGGTTAGCGGTGGATCTAGCACGCCGCGACGTTGTAGATCGTGCACGTCAGCAGTGCCGCCGAGCTTGTTCTCAGCAAGGCCCCGTTGCTGCACGAATACATCCTGGTGCGCCCCTGGATCGGTGAATTGCTCTCCGAGCGGTCCGTGCAGGTTTCGCTGCACGAACGTTCCCTCACGCGCACGGATGCCATTGACGACGTACCCGTCAACGTGCTCAGCTTGCCCGAAGATAGGCTTGATCGGGTTCACCGTGACGATCTCATACATGACAGTTCCGTATGAAAAGTAATCGCCGACCGTAAGGGCAATGCCACGCTCGACCATGTCGCGGTAGTGGACATACACTGCCAGCTTGGCGACCTGGTCAGGGCTGTACAGCGCGTTCTGCGTCTCCCACTGCGGCACGTCAACTAGCGCTTCGATCTCGATCGGATCATCAAACACCTTGCGGATGGCCTCATCGTACGTCTTCGAACCGTGCGTGCGCGTCTCAGAGATCGCGTAAACGTAGATCTTCTGCCCGCTAACGTCACGCACGAGCTCGCGGTTGATATCGCTGATGAAATCAAACTCACGTTCCGTTATGAATAGCCGGGCCATGCACCATCACCACGGGGCTAAGGACGTACCAGCCGATCAGCTACGTCAGCGAGGCGGCGCGATAGCACGCTCACAGCGCGTAGCTTACCAGCCGATCGCGGTTGGGATCCGGAACTAGCATATCGCGATCGCAACGTGCCGAGCATTTCCTGTAAACCACCGACGATCTCGTCGATCGCGTCCATCGATCCGCGCGTATCAAGCGCTTCGACGAGCAACGTTCGTAACAAGTCATGCATCAGGACGCCTTTCACCCGATCCAAACAAGCTTCGGTATCGGTATGTACTTCAGCGCTGTGTTCGTGTCAGTAGCGATGGCCGCCTGGATGCTAGCGAGGTTTTGCTTGGACAGCTGCGTTAGAAAATCGAGCAGCGCGGCGACAAGCGCCGCCTTGTCCTCACGCGCCTGCTGCACGAGGTTATCACCGTTGAGGCGTACCTCGGCGTTGGGTATCGGGATCGACTCGAACTTTGACCTGATCAGGCCCAGCAGTTCCTTGCAGAGCGCCATGCAGTAGTCTAAGATCCAC
>JACCDN010016847.1_pt1 | contig 17394 bp, 26 predicted proteins | sample 7441691 | NCBI WGS metagenome assembly JACCDN01 (sample SAMN15323439, study PRJNA562643) | freshwater metagenome | isolation source: river surface water | place: USA:Blue River Watershed | collected 2017-08-16
GTGCAAGATTTAAAAAAACTAACAAATTTGTACGGAATAACTGTGTCTGAACTAAGTAAAAACATGGGAATGGGGCCTACCGTGTTGGCTTTTAATGTAAGTAAAACGGATGGAATTTTTTTGTGTATACGAACGGATCATGAAAGCGAAGAGTTGGTTGATGAAGTGTCAGTGTTTAGAATGTTATTGCACGAAGTAACTCATACAATGACTCAACAAATGGACCCTTTGGTAAACGGAGTGACGCAGCATAGTCAGACTTTTTATGACAACGAAGCTGTATTGAAAGAAAAAGCTGAAGAAATGGGATTTCAATTAATAAACAACGGTGATCCTAAAGTTTCTGTTTGTTCAAATGACATTAAATGGTCGGAACAGATGTAATTTTTTTGTTTTTTTATTTTTTAAATTAATAAAATTAATCAAAAAATTTTAATGAAACACATCGAGTTCCAAAAATTGAGTAAGACCCCTTAATGTCACGTCTTAACATTGTAAGCTGATCAGCGTAGTTCAAGCCAACACGACGCTTCATGATGCTGTTTGTTGAATGTTTTCGGTAAATGTGATAAAACAAAGAACAACACAAGCCAGCCCCAGCAACAACAGATGGAATTTTAAATGGAATAAAAGCCATACATGCACCAATTCCAACCAAACTGTATGCAATTCCATAAGAAAAACAGTAGCAATCAGAATGTGCAGAACGGTGCTGATTGTACAATTTTTCTCTTTCTTCGACAAATGCTTTTTCTTTTTCTTCTTGTTCCTTTCTCAACAAGTCATAAGCCAATAAAATACTGTTTGACAATTCGTTGTAGGGAGCTTCAGCAACATTTTTCATAAAAGAGTGTTTGGCTTCATCAGACAGAACAGAAATTGATGATTTTACAATATTTTCCAAATCGCGATTTAAAGACATTTTTTTGCGCAAAACAAATAAAAAAATGGCAAATAAAAAAATAATTCAGCCATTTTTTTACGCAAAATACAAAAATTGTAAAAAATGTCACAAGTTGAAATTGAATTTGATTGTGAACGATTGCACTCAGTAAATTTACATCAATTGGTTGGAGAAATCAGACCTTTGCTGACTGGAGTCAAAATTCAATACAAATCTAAAAACTCCGACGAGCTGAAAGAATTTGATTATGAATTAATCAGAATTTGCGAATATGTTGAAAAAGAACGAATGTTTGTAATCCGAATTGAAAATCCTTTTACCAAAAAGGTTCATTTTTTGCGTTTATCTGACGACAAGGACCACACAATTCATTGTTTTACATCATGGAATGGAATTCGCGGCGTGGAAATGATTAGTCATAAATTGGTCAAAATAACATTACGAGCTCAAAATTCATTGTAAAATTTTTTTTAAATTGTTTTTTTACTTATAATAAATATCAAAACAAGTTTTTTTTGCTACATATGACATTATTATTTCAACAATTCCAATTTCTTTTGTTAAAGTTTTTTCAAACAACAAATCTGCAATAGCGTTACATTTGTTCGTAAATCCCATAAAAACATCGTCAAAATGATTATTACAAATGGTTTTGAAATTCAAAAGCTCGCGATCAGGATACGAACATTGTTTACAAACTAGTTCATTGCACAAACAGCATTCTTTATGACATCCATCGCATACATAATTGTAGCATCTTCTACATATTCTCAAACTTGATTGTTTTGTGTAATAGTTACAAATTGCGCAATTTTTGTAAATCATCCATTTAATGTCAGAAAGAGTCCTTCTTTTTCGAGACATTTTTTGTTGCGACATTTTTTGTTTTTTTATGCCGCCATTTTTATCAAGTTGTGAAAATAAAAAATGAGCTTCCAAGAAAATAAAATTTATTATAAGTTCAAAAACGAATTGAACTCTTCTCTTCAATGGGACACTGCTGTAATTAATGGTTTGTGTGTGTCTCAAGATGAATTAAAGACAATTATTATGAAAAAGAAGCGTATCAACAAAAAAAATCAATCTGAAGACTTGATGTTTACAGATTTTGAAACTGGTGCTCAATTTGATATTGAAACAAAAATAAAAAAGAATTCTCGGGTTGTTGTTACTCGAGTTCCAATTTATTATTTTACTGCATCGTCTAACAAAATAACAATTTCCAATATTACGACAGTTGAACAAAAAAACTACGAAATGTTTCAAGTTTTTAAAGTTGTCAAATACACAAAAGATGGATGCTCTAATTCTCACTCTATTAATCGTAATGAAGAATGGGTGTTAAAAGCAGATCAATCGTTTACTTCATTAAAAGAAGCGCGTCAATATGTTCTTATGTGTCACGAGCAAAATCCTTATTTCAAATCTTTAATTGTTGATATTCAAAAGAAGTTGAGCAAAGACGATAAATTACGAATTTTAACTGATTTTGCTCTTGACAACGACTTATATTTTCTTCAACGAAATTATTTTATTGGCACGAAAGATGAAATTTTAAAAAAATTGTCAAAATTTCTTGTAAAAGAAAAAATTAAAATTCTTTAAATAAATTTATTATTTTTTATTTTTTTAAATAACACCTTTAATATCGGCATATCTTACAACCATTTCAATTATTCCATATTCTACTTCGTTTTTATCAGCTGGAAATAAAACATTCTCTACCAAAACACCTGTTATTCGAGCAGTCATGTCAAAAACATACTCCGTATTTTCAATGTGATATCCAGTCATATTTAAGTTTCCATCATCTTCAAAATCGTACAAATCCGCACTGTTATCAGTAGAAGTTGAAATATCAATTTCAGCAAATTCACAATCGTTAATAATTGTTGCAAGTTTGTTGATTTTTTCGTCTTCATCTTCTTGAAATGAAGTAATCAATTGTTCATAATTCTTAGTCCAAGTTGTTCTAGATAATGAAGTAAATTTGTCGGCAACAGTTTGATGAATAAATTCTAACAAAAGATGTTCAATTTTTGAAAGACATTCGTGACCATTTTTGAGCATTTTCTCACGACATTCGACTTCTTTTTTACGACTTCGTTCGTACAATTTTTGTGACGACTCTTCGTAAAGTTTTTTAATTTTTTCATGTTGCAAACAAAATTCAATATCTTCAAGTATATTTTGTTCAGCTTCTTCGGTTTTTCTCTTTCTTAATTTCAAACTAGAAACATTTTTTTCTTCGTTTGTCGATTCAACATCTGCAGAATCCTCCATTTTTTATCGCAAAATTTTTGTTAACTAATTTGGAATAAAAAATTAAAAAAAAATGGACTATTCTCATTATCATAAATTATATTGTGTATGTTCACAAAAATATGATTCAGACCATGAAGTTATAATTACTACAATTATTGCATGTCCCAAAACAAAACACGTTATAAAATCAAATCAGATGTTTGTGGAAGTTGTTCAATGCAATTTTGATGTTGTTGACAATTTAGAAATTCCAATTAATTTAATGTATCTTTCTCACGAAGGTTCGGAAGTTAACATAATTAACATGCTTGTTAACAATGGTTATTACGACGACATTGAAAAAATATCACCCCCTTTTGATTATCAACTAATAACAATTCGCTACGCAACATGTGATATGTCTTGGCAGTATAAACGTCGATGTTTAAATCTCAATTGGCTTTTTTATGACAATTTTTTATGGGATTTTAATATAAATATAATTATTGATAATTTTATTGGTAAATCAATTGAAACATAATAAAAATAATAAAAATGTTATATTATTTGTTACAAATCGTGGTATTGAACTGCTAGATTAATGAGTTCTGGTAGCATCCCGGTATTAGCTTCATCAAGCACAGAAGTCACGGTGTTTTCTAATTGAACAAAAGCAAAACGGCAAAGTTTATTATATCTATCTTTGTGAATAAAAAAAATTTGGTGCAGTAAATATTGAATTGGAGTTAAATCAGAAAAGCGCCAATATTTTTCTCCAAATTTACAAGAACCAAAATTATTATACTCAATTGTTGTTATACAATCAAATAATGATTCTTTTAACAACATATCAAAACTTTCTTCTGGGAAATCATCATATGCAAGCATTGTATAAATTAGTCCCAAAGTGTCTGGACATATATATCTTGATAAAAAGATTTTAAGATAATCTGGTTTTTCAATGGCTTTTGAAAATAAATAATACAAGCTTGTAGGTGGGATTACAAAAAAATTATTATAAAACGCATCAATTTGCTTAAAAATATTGCTTAAACAATCAGCAGATGATTTATAATACATAGCAATTAATACCACGTTCAAAAAATGTTCACATTCCCTCTTTGTAAATAACATCATTGCTTCATTTTCTTTTTTATCTATCAAAAGTTTCCTGATTTTAGCACATGAGCAATTTTCAGGAGCAATATTCATCAATGAACTCAAAAAAATGCAAAAAATGGTGGTTTTTTAATAAAAAAAATGGATAACATTAATAAAAAAATAAAAAATTCCCCTACCGGGGTTTGAACCCGGATCTCATGATTGAAAGTCATATATCCTGAACCAATTAGACTATAAGGGAAAGTTGTCCGATAAAAAAAATAAAAATTTATTTTTTTAAGTTCAATTAATTAAATAACAAACAACTGTTATCACTACAAAATCATTAAAGAATTTTGGGTTTTGTGTTGTTTGGTGGGGGGACTCCCTCCCCCGGAACCTATTTAAAAATATAAAAAAAAGTTAGTAACATTAAACAAATACACACTCTCTCTCTCTTATAAAAAACAAACACAATAATAAATGGCCTTTATACTTACCTGTTTACAACCACGGGCCCGGGAGTGAAATATTTAACCCGCTTTAACCAGCCAACTTACTTACTATATGCAATTTTAAACAAAAATCTTAAAAAAACGTCTTAAACAATTGTTTTCAGAGCTTTTTATACTTACGTGACATACAAACTAACTAAAATTGTCTTATTTGTCTCCCACATTAATTAATAACGTTATTTATCATTTTCCTATCATATCATTTATCATTATTTTTTATAAAGAGGGTTATTTTGTTGTTTTTGGTGTTGTGTTTTATATATTTAACAAATGTGTGTTTAAAATTATTTTCTGATTTGTTTTTTGGTTTTTGTATAATTATATAAATAATAAAAAAAATGTCGTCCAAACGCACGAAAATTACTCCAAAATTAACAATTTGACATTTGCTAATTTGACACGATTTTGTTTTTTTTCAAAAAAAATAAAAGATGGCAGAGTGCGTGATTTGCAAGGATGTTTTACTAGGAGAAGAAAAAAAGGCAGTTACCGAGTTGACTTGTCACTACGATCACTCTTTTCACACTGAATGCATTTGCGATTGGATAGCAAGAAGTAAAGGTGTTAATTCAACGTGTCCTGTTTGCAGAAAAAATATATTTAAACAACAAGAAGAAAAAGAACATGAAGAAGAACATGAAGAATTGATTTTTGTTGAGTTTGACGCAGAAGATTTGTCGCGTGAAATTGCTAGAGCGGTTGAACAACAACGACTTGCAGAAGAACGAAGAAGAAGGGCTTTGACTTTTTATATTCGTTTGTATCATGACATTTTTCCGTTGGCGCAAAGAAATGAATTGTCGTTTTTGTTTCGATATTTGTTTTTTAATTACAGTATAAGGAATTTTTTTCTTACTATGTTGTATATTTGGTCTTATCTTGTTTATTCTGGACACATTGTAACACAGTTGCATCCGTATCGCAATGGAGTGATTATACTTGAAAGAGTTGTAGCTTTATTAATCCGTAAAAATATCAAAAAAACTTTTAAAAAACTTTTTTTTGGAATTGTTTTGACTTTTTTGGAATTGCATTTTTGTCATTATGTGCTGAATGATACATTATCATTTCATTGGTTTGTAACATGTAGTTTTAATATTGTTCATATTATATTAATTGTAAAAATTTTTTATTTTTGTATTCTTGATAAATTAAAACAAATTAGCGATTGATTATTAATTTGCGTTTAAATATTTTTAGATAAAAACATTTTTTATATTTATTATTTGTTTTTTTTCATAACTTTTCAATATTAAAAAAAATGTCGCAACAGCCGTCTCAACAGCCGTTTCAAAAACCTTCATATGAACAAATTGATCAACAATTATCCCCAGTAAAAACAGAATTAATTAAAGAAGCGGCACTAGCAGCTTCCAACTTTTTTACTTACACTTATGGTTTAAATAATTATATTGCTGAAACGTTTCCTCAATTTTCAGAACACACTTGGAAAGCACGACTTAAATTAGATGCTTTAAGAACAGGAAAAATGGAAATTATGGCAATTGGCACATTTTTTGAAAATGGATTGCTAAAATATAAATCTGAAGCAATGTCAAAAAATATAAATTTATTGATACATATTTTATCAGAAAAATTAGGTCAGCAACCGCAAAATTTGTATGCTTTGTTACAACAAACTGATCCAAAACGAATTGAACATATATGGATTACAATTCAACACTTATATATACAAGCAGAAATTTATAACAATAGTGTCGGAATTTCAAATATTTTAGGAACTAAAGATCCAACACATATGAATAATGCTTTACAAATGGCTGAAGATGCATTAAAAATGGCTAATGGAGACAAACTAAAAGCTCAGGAACTTCTTAAAAATTATGTAAATAGTCAAATCGAAATGGAACAAAAAAAAGCTTTTGCATCTATGAAGTAACAAATGTATTTTTACCATTTTGTTCACACTTTTTATATTACAATGAAAAACTAATAAAATTGTAAAAATTTTTTGTTATTTTTTTTTCTTTGTTAGTTAATTACTTATTTCTATTTTTTAAAATTTAAATACAAATGTCTGGATACGGTGTTTTTGTAAACTCAATGGGTTATCATTTAAAAGAAACAAGCGTTGGCCATTTACAGGTTCAAGGTAAGTTACATTTAGGTAATTCAAATAAAACAGGATACGATATTTCTTACTCATCCGGAAGCGGTTTGTTGATTTCTCCTTACACTTCAACTCAATACATTGTCGGCCCCGGTTACAACAGAACTATTACTGCAACAACTACTGCTGCCGCAACTTTGACAGCTGCTCAAGTGTTGGGAGGTCTTATTATCGCAACTGGTACTGGTTCTTATGTTTTGCCAACAGCTGCAAATTTGTTGTTGGCTCTTCCTCACGCAATTGTTGGAACTTCAATTACCTTTGATGTTATTATCAACGCTGCAGGAACAATCACAATTGGCGCTAGTGATTTGACAAACGTTGGTTATACAGATTTGGTTGCAATTGCAAATGGTCATATTCGAGTTGTGATTTATTTTACAAACGTTACAACTGCTGCTGCAAGTTTCTACGTTATGGGAGCCACTGTAGCATAATTTTTTTTTATTTGTTGTTTTTTTTTTTTTTTGTGTCACAAATGTTTAATTAATTAGTAAACAAATAAATTTAAATTTATAAAAAAAATTATCTATACAATAACAATAAAACAATTCATTAATTTTATTCAATAATGTCTTCTGGATACGGTGTTTATGTAAACTCAATGGGTTACCATTTAAAAGAAACAAGCGTTGGCCATTTACAGGTTCAAGGTAAGTTACATTTAGGTAATTCAAATAAAACAGGATGGGATATTACATTTTCTTCTGGTGCATTGTCTATCAATCCTTACACAGCCGACGACGTGTACACTATTGGTGCATCAACAAAAGCTGATTTCCGAGTTGCATGTGCTACTTCAACTTATGATTTATATGTAGATGAAAGTCTCAATTTAATGTTTGGTCCTCAATTGTACCCTACAACTTCTTCAACTGCTGTAACAACTGCCGCAACATCTGCAACTTATACAGCAGCTGGTGTATTGTCTGGTCTAATTCTTCGTAGTGCACAAACTGGTGCAACAACAGATACTTTACCAACCGCTGCACTTCTTGTGGCTGCTTTGGGAGGTCCTTCTGGAACAACTGGAATTGGAGTTAAAGTTGGATCAACAATTATTTTCCGTGTAATGAATCAAATTACAACAATTGGATATTACATTAAACTAGCTGTTGGTTCAGGTGGTTCTCTTGGAGGATCCGCAACTAAAAGTCCAATGATTCATCCTGGTGAAGTAAGAGAATTTTTGATTCGTATTACCAGCATTACATCCTCATCCGAAACATACGATTTGTTTGCTCTTGATAATTACGACTCAACAGTTTCTCCTCCACGTTTAGAAACTATGACTCTTGCAGCTGATGCAACTGCTGGTAACATTACATTGACTGCTGCAATGTTTTTGGCAGGTGCATTAAATAGAACTGGTGCTGCAAACAGATCTGATACATTGCCAACAGCAGCTTTACTTGTAGCTGCTTTTCCGAGTGCAATTGTTGGTACCGTTATTAAAATGCATGTTATTAACGGTGCAGCTGCAAACACATGGACTTGTACTGCAGGTTCTGGTGGAACTGCTCTTTGTACATTTGCAACAACTGCTGCAGTTACTTCAACAACAGTATACGTGTTGTTTACAAACGTAACAGCATCAAGTGAAGCTTACAGTTTTTGGATTGGGGCTTAAATGATATTTTTTACAATTTTAATTTGTATTTGTAACAAATAATAAATAAATAAATTAATTAAACTAAATTACAAAACCAAAAAAACAGGATGATTATTGAAGCTTTAACAACACAAACAGTACTTTACGGAGCATTTAAAATTAGTGCTATTACTTTTAAATTAGGGTACGCAGCATTTCAGTTTATTCCACTTTCGACTCCAATTAAATTGACGGCTTTGGCTTATTTTTATCTTTTATAAAATATAATACATACATACACAAGCAAGCAAAAAAACTATTATTAACATGAGCTGTTGGCGTTGTATATTGTTATAACAGTTACAACATATTGCACATTGGCTTTTTCGTCTAGTATATCCGTGAATTTGTTGAACATATTTTAAATGGATTCGACAAATTTTTGTTTTACATAAATAACAATTTGTTAAATTTGTTGTTGAGTCACATAAATTACATTTATCAATAAAAATATAATTTGGCTGAGTTTTTAATTCTGTAACGTTTAATTTAAATTTTGAACTCATTTTATTTGTTATTAAAACATTAAAAGTTACAAATTTCTGATTCATAATCAACAATTAAATTAAAAAGTCCTTGTTCGTCAAAACCAGGATTTCCATAAGAAAAAGTTTCTGTTATGCATTTAACGGCTTCTTGTCTTGTTGGTAGCAAATTGTGTAAAGTTATTTTATGACGTTCGTCTCCACATTGCCAAGCATAATAATGATCGGGTAAGTATAATTTGTAAGCAAAATAATCCGGACACATTCCAAGTTTATAAATCTTGTTGTTTAAAGATAAATGTATTTGACTAGCATAGTCTTCAATTTTCTCAATAATTAATGCTTTTTCTTCAAAACAACAAAGATCATGAAAAACAAGTATCGTTTTACCAAAAATAATTCGATCAATTATTTTTAACAAATTGCGCACTTCAATTGTTGTCGCCATGTTGTTTTTTTTTTACAAAAAAAAATTAGCGCCTGAGGGTTTCGATCCACTCGACCTATGGGTTATGAGCCCATCGCTCTACCAGCTGAGCTAAAGCGCTTGTGTGAGGCGTAAAATGATTCAAAAATTTTATGTATATTTATTCTAAATTGTAAACAAAACTAAAAAATGACAATTAACAATTCAGAATTTAATATAAACACACATGATACTTATCTACGTGCAAAACTTAACGAATTGCAAGAGCAAATTAACATTTCAAAAAGAAATAAAGAACCAATTGAAAAAATTAAAGAAATTCAAAAAGAATACAATCATATAAAAGCAATTTTATATTTACCTAAAATTAGAACCACTCTTTCACCACCACCGCCATTTTCTTTTTCAACTTCTCCTCCTGTGACTCCACCAACAAATTCATCAAAATAAAATAAATTAATTTGGATGTCAACTTTACCTAAAATTCGCTGTATTTCCGTAGAAGAGCCAGCACATTCTAAATTTAATCCTGATACAATGATTGAATTTGCCTCAAACGTTTTTAATACAACTACTGAATATATATATTATAAATGCTTAGAAATGTTTCCAGGAATTGATATGGATTGGAATCAATGTAGGTTTTCCGACATTGTTCATGGAAAAGATAAAATAATGTCACAACGCCGTGGTAAAATCATCAGAATTTCTCCTAATATCAATTTTGAAAACAACACATTGACAATTTATTACTCTGATTTACCTTCAAATTACAACAACGAATTAAGCATCACTCGAATTCAAGGACCGTATGTAGTATCACGTTATGATGTTTGTGACACCATGGAAAAGCTTGATTGGGGAACTCGTGAATATTTTTTATGTCATTGTAATTACACAAATCAAGAAGAAGTTCGTGAAGACATTAACTCAATATCTATTGATTCTAATAACGCATTTCAACTTGAACAAATCATTTGCAAATTTATCAACAACCCAGAAATTGACGAAGTTGGAGTTTATGTTACACGTAATAAAATTGTAAGAAGAATTGATATTTATGTATTTATGAATTAAATAAATTGTTTTTTTTATTACGATAAAGGTACTATGTAACTATTTATTAAATAAAAAACAAAAATTACACAAAATATAAACATAATTGACATTCTGTTATTGTAATGAATCATATCCTTACACGGAGCACAATGTACCACTCCATTTGTAATTTGTCCTGCATGATAAGTACACGTATAACGCTTGCATAATGGGCATCGGGTCATTAATTTGTCTTGACAATCTCCATCGTAACAATCACGGCGTTGATACATCTTAAAATATTGATTGGACAACATTTTGTTTTTTTATAAATAATAGAAAATACATTTTATTTATTTTTTTAAACATGCAATTAAATTTTTTGCTTAATTAATCTGGTTAAAGGTGTGTCGATGTTAAAAATAAAATGAGCGGCAATACCAATAGGAATAGCAGCAAGAGCACCGACATAACGCGGAAATCCAAGCCATCCAGCAATTAAAGCCATAGCAATAATTGAAGCAATAATATCAAAAGCTGCTACGTCAATTCCTCCACTAAATGGAATAGGAATTCTGAATGATCTTAGAGATGTTATGATTGACGATGACGGTGTTTCCATTGCGTTTAAAATGTTTGTTTTATACTTAAATATATATAAATTAAAACGTCATTTTTATTTTTACAATTTTTATTTATATTTTTTATTAAATAAATTAAATCAATCATGGACGACGATGAAAACAACGATTCAAAAATTACTATTAGTCATACAGCCAACAACGAAAATTTAGGCTTTGCCCCTCAAAGTCCTCCTCCTCCTCCACCTCCTCCTCAATCTGCAACACCATTCAACAGACTTGGACTAGGTCAAATTGGACAAGCTGTTGAAGCACTTCAAAAGAAAAAAAGAAAAGAATCTCCTCCTGGATCTCCTATTCCCATTGTGACAAGACCAACAGACGACGATTTTGAAGTTCTTGCTAATCCTGCACGTAAATTGGATCCTTCTCAGGTCAGAGAGCAGAAATTTCCATCTTCAAAAAAAAGAAGACGCTACGAAGATGAAGAAGATGAAAATGAAAACGCAGAAGATGAAGGACAAGAAGATGGAGAAGATGGAGAAGAAGATGAAAGTGGAGAAGAAAACGGCGGAAATGATGATGATGAAGAAGATGAAAATGGAGATGAAGAAGTATTAAATGCTGTGGAAGAACCAGATTTAGAAAGAGGAGAAGAAGAAGATGACAAAAGACACACTTTACCGGATAGAAAAAGACAAAAATTGGATAATGATCAACAGCAACAAAAAGATGAAATAGGTAAAGTAAACAGTAAAGCAAATAACTCAACAAAAACAAAATTAGAAATGATGAGAGAACACGCAGCCGAGTTGGCAAAAACTGTAGTTCGTTTGCAAAATATGAAAACTCGTCATTCTCTTGAATATGATGTCCCTAAAGATATTAGTTTGGAAGATGCTATTTTAATGGAAGAAAAATATAAATATCTTACACGTTCAAAAAATATGGTTAAATTGTATAGAAACGCTCTAGGATTTGCAGTTTACATGATTGAATTATTTTGCATTAGATTTCCCAGAATAACAGGAATGAGTCACGTTAAAGGATTTCAAGAAGCAGTTTTTTTAACAATCAACGAAACTTACGATCATTATTTGTACGAATGTTACGATCTTTACGGAGACAAAATGACTATTAATCCGCTGTACGGAATTGCTATGACTTTAGTTGGTCAATTAGTCCAATTTAACATGATGAAAGCAGCTCTTGCAGCAATGTCTGCTTCTTCTCCTACACAACAAAATATGATGGATGGTGTTAAACTTAACACTTCAACTAATTTTAACATTGAAAATCTGCAACCCGTTTATCAAAACGTTTCACCGCCAATTCCCAACTCATCAAATGTACCAGAACACGAAAAAGAACCAATTGTCACCCTTAACCCAGATGGAACTATTCAAGACCCTCACATTGTAACAGCAATTCCTTTGCAAAATAATTCTGATGTAAACGCAGCTTTGGCTGCTGAAAATGGTAATAATAGGGCAGGTAGTGGTGGAGGAGGGTATAGTGCTCAGGATATTTTAAATGGCATAAATCAAGGAAAACTTGATCATGATGTGAGACAAAAAAATTTATTAAAACAACAGCAATTAATAGTACAGCAACAATTACAAGATCAAACAAATAATCAATTGACTGGTGTTCCTGTTGATGCTCCAATTAATAGTTACAGAAATCGATTTAAACGTAAACAATAAAAATTAAATATCATTATCTAAATCTTCAAAATCAATATTTTTATTTCCAGATAGTATAGCAATATAAATAGATGCTTCTTCACCAATTGCAACATATTTTTTAATGTCACTTATCTTTTGAATATATTGAGAATCTGCGACAATATTTAACCAATTTTCTCCTAATTTACACAAAGAAGGATCTGCATTTAATTTACAATCTTCTTCAATAGTAGCAGTGTATATAAGTTGTTTCATTGCTGCTTCTTTTCTAGACTGTGCCTGAGATTTTAATTGATTAGTAACTTTTAAATATTCAATTGTGTCTTTGTAACATGGTGCAGAATTTTGGCAGTCTATTTTAATTTTGTGATTTCGAAAATTCATTGTTACTTCTGTCATTTTTTTAGTTTTTTGTTTAGTTTTTAGAATACAATTAATTAAAGAAAATAAAAAAAACTTTTTTTATTTTATATTTTTTTGCTTCATACCAATGTTTATTTTATAAGTTTATTTGATTTAGCAATAGCAATTAAACCACATCCAGTTCCAGATGTTTTAGTTACATCAATTGATTTTCCGTCAGTTCTTTGCATACTAGCAGTAGTTTCAACACAACTAAACATATTTTTACCACTAACACTATTACTATTTTTAATAGTATTATGTACATGAGACAAAGTATAAATTTGTTTAGAATGGTTCTTCAAATTAAAATATTCATTAGTTTTAATAACAGCTGAAGTTCTTGACTGAGCTTGATGCATAAGCTGTTTTGTTACACTTAAATAATTCAATGTTGGATTTGAGTCAATTGCAGATTTATCCAAAGGAACAGATTTAACATTTCTAAAATTGAGAGAATAAGATTTAGAAGACGACATGTTTTTTTTTATAAAAAAACTTTTTTTTAATTATAAAATTAATCAACATAAAAAAATAACAATTTTTTAGTCATTTATTTGTTATTTGTCACACAGTTATTTTTCCGTTGCGTTGTTTTTTTCATCATCGCTTTGATCGCTATTATTTTTTTGTTCATCTTCTACTTCTTTTTTTAATATATCAAAAGCTGCAACTTCTCTACACAAATCAACAAAATCTTTATCGTTCATCCAAGGTCTCATTCCAGGCCCTTTCATATATTTAATTCTTCTTGCCACCAATTTCACGTTTTGTTTCACGTACCCTTTTTGAATGTCAATTAAGTCAATCACTGCATCAGTAATACAATCTGTTATTCCGCTAGTTGTAAGTTCTTGTCCTGTGTAGCTGCAGAGTCCTCCTTGATAATTGTAAAGATGATGTAAATAATTAGCGTCAATGTTGTAATTTACGTTTGGTTTTAAATTGTGTTTTAATTTGTACAAATAAACTTTAAAATATCCAACAATTGATCCTTTAATTAATTTATCAATGTACGTTTTTTTGTGCTTTAATCTTCTTTTTAATTTGTCTCGTTCGTACTCTTCAAGCGTTTTAACTTTTTTTTCTTTGAGTAAATAAGCTAATGTTTTCCGTTGTCGTTGTTTGACCAATATTAAGTCCGGTATCATTTTTTTTGCTCTTTTTTTGTGCACTTTCTCCTTTTTCTTTGCGAGAGCTGTTCTTTTGTGAAGTTGCGATAACACGGACTGGAGATGTGAATCCGAATCCTGTTTCTGAATAATTTGGCTGGTTGTTGTTGTTACTACTACTGCTGGTTGTTGATGCTGCTGTTTCAGTTGAGGTTTTGGTTTTTCCTCTTCCATTTTCGTCAGTTGAAATAATTGAACCTTGTCCAATTTTGGATTGTTTATTTTCTGCAATTTTTTTACGCATCTCTTCCATCGTGGAAGGAACGTTTAAATTTGGTTTACCTCTTCCAGGTCTTGACGAATTTAAAGTTGCATTAGTTAAAGAAGAAGAAGAAGAAGAGGAGACAGCAGCAGAAGCAGCGGCGGCGTTGTGTTTGCTTTTATTTGAAATTTGGGACAATGATTGGGACAAAGGCATAGAAAGAAATTTGTTTTGGTTTTCTCGTTCAATTCCGATTTCGATGTTGTTTTTCATTCCTTTTAGATTATTTGCTTTAGTTTTTCGGACTTTTACATTTTTCATGTTTTTAATAGTAGTGAAGATGCGATGTTTGATTGTTCCTTTTTCCAATTTGTCTTTAATTTTCTTTAATTGTTTTTCTTCGATTTCTTTTTTGTTTTCTTCTTTTTCTTCTTTTTCAAATTGCTCTTTTTTTTCTTCAATGTTTGAATACAAATACGTTTTCCTTGTTGCCGTTGTCTTATTATTTTCAAATTTTTTGTGTATGTATGCATTAGAATTGTCAGTCACAGCTTCTTGTTTTACAACAGGTTCTAAAACTCCACCATTCATTCCTTTTACAACGTTTTGTTCATAAGCTTTCATCATATACTCGTGATAGTTATTTGCATAATGTTTGTATCCCGAAGCAAATCTAGTAGGATCGTGTTTGCAGTGTAAAAAACCTAAAGGAGTAACATTTTCAGGATAAGATTTCCATCTTTGTTCTAAATTTTTACGAAAATCTTCAATAGTCATGACTCCACCAGCATATCCTTTCAAAACTCTCCAGTGAGGAGCGGGAGGAATACGAAACGTCATTCGTTGCTTTTCTAAGTCTTCTTTTAGTTTTTTATCGGTTGTCATTATTGGTGCGTTTATTTGACTGTTTATTTTTTTCCAATGTAATATTAATTGCTTTGGATCTTTTAAAGTATCGTCATACATGCAATATAATCTCATAATTGGCAAATATGAAACGGCAATTTCTTTTTCTTCTCTTGACAAAGAAGTTTCATAATAAAAAGATGCTCTTGCACAATTCCATGAACAATATTCACCTTTCAAATGAATCCACATTACTTTTTCTCCATTTGGAAAAGATTCAAAATCAACAGCAACAGGGACTCCTATTGGAATTCCTGTAAAATATTCGTGATCCCAATTGCATTTGGTAGTAACAATTTCATTTGTATATTTAAAAGTTCTTGATTTTCCGTTTACTGTAGGGGTAAAAATAAAATCAACAACAGCTCCATCGTTAACGTTGCTGTGATAAAATGGATCGTATGCAGTTGACACAAGATTATGCATGTTTTTCACAAGTCTTTTTCTTTTTGGTTTTGCAAAATCGTCTTTGTTTCTTGCATTTTTGTTGTTGTAATCGTCTTCTTCTGCTGTCATAGCTGTTTCTTCTGCTGCTGTTGCTGTTTCTTGAATCATTACTTGTTTGCCATTTGTTCCTGTAAGAGTTCTTGGATCGTCAAAAATAGTAAAAATGTTGACGTCTTCTTCAGCATCTCTGCCTCTTTTTCTTGTTTCAACAAAATTGTCTGACATTTTTTTGTGTTAAAAATAAAAAACAACAAGTTTCCTATTTGTACTTTTTTTTGTTGTTATGTTTTAAATTATAATTATTTTTTGTATAAAAAAATGAGTAAAATTATTTCTTATTTGACAAGCCCAATTGTATTATCTGCCGCCATTGGGGCGGTCGCATACCACGTGACCTCATCAACAGGGGGGTTAACAAATCCAGATACTGGTTTAGCTGAACAACCAATTGTAGATCCTTTAATTGCTGGTTCCGCGTCCGCTGTTATTGCATATTATATGTTGAGTGGAGTTGGAGGAAGTGGTAGTGGAAGTAGTGAATTTTTGTCTTCAGATTATTCTCTTACTAATATGGGTTTTTAAAAAAAATTTGTTTTTTTTGTAAAAAAAAATGTGCGTTTTTAATAAATGATATAATCTCAATGTAATAGTTTAAAAAGTTCAAAATTAACATTTTTTTATTCTAAATAATGTCTACTGATTCACCTGTTGCCCCTGTTGTTGCTGAATTGTCAGCACAATCACCACCTCCTGCTCCAGTTGCAGGTAAAGCACCATCAAAACGACGTCGACACGCCACTCGCGAAGGTTTGGGATATGCTCCATTCAGACGTATGCTTAAGTCGTGCGGAATCCAACGCAAATCTAAAGAAGTACTTGAACAGACTATTCCTGCAATCTCAGAACGTATCGTTAAAGACATTTTTGATCGTTCTTCATTCTACACTGAAGTCGGTGGAAACAAAGTTGTTAGCCACAAAGATGTCGCAGCTGGATTAGGACTCAGAATTGGCGACTTTTAAACTAACATCATTCGTAAATTAACGTTTATTTATTAAAATAATTTGTAAAACATAAAAATTAAAAATTACATTTTTTTGAAAATTTTCTAAGTCATCCACACAAAAAAATGACTTAGATTTTTTTTGAAAAATTTATTTTTTTCATTTTTCCCATAAACTTTTTTTTTATTTTTTTTCAAGTTTATAAACTTTCATGGAAAAATTAGAAATGGTGTCCAAAAAACAAGATGGCGGGAACCGATTTTTCAAAAAAAAAATTTTTTTTTTATTTTTTTTTTTTCAAAACATGTACATCTTGACATGTACATTTTGACATGTAGGTCTTGGCAGTTACAATTTTATACTAATTTATAAATATAATTACATATATATATATATATATATTATTGCGTGTATTAATTTTTGTAGGTAGGTTTTGGCAGCAGATCTCGTCACCTACATCCTACATCTACAATTTTTATAAAAAAAAAAAAAAAAA
>JACCDN010121024.1_pt1 | contig 17393 bp, 15 predicted proteins | sample 7441691 | NCBI WGS metagenome assembly JACCDN01 (sample SAMN15323439, study PRJNA562643) | freshwater metagenome | isolation source: river surface water | place: USA:Blue River Watershed | collected 2017-08-16
AGGATTTACAACATGATAAGCAAAAATGTGTGCACCAGATACCCGGTTATTGTTTTTTAGTGCAGTTCCGAGTCCAGAACCATAAAAAATATTGTCACCAAGAACTAAACATACTTTTTCATCACCAATAACTTTTTCACCTATTAAAAATGCCTGAGCTAGACCATCTGGACTGGGCTGAACGGCGTATTTAATAGAAATACCTATACGGGATCCATCTCCAAGAATTCTTTCAAAATTTGGAAGGTCTGTTGGGGTAGAGATAATTAGTACTTCCTTAATTCCCGCCATAATTAACAAACTCAGTGGGTAGTAGATCATTGGCTTGTCATAAACAGGAAGAAGTTGCTTGCTTACACCCTGTGTTATCGGGTGAAGCCTTGTTCCGGAGCCACCAGCCAAAATAATCCCGCGCATAAGTTTAAGAATACTGACTTTTTCTAGCCCTAATCTCGAACTTTTATTCAATTCAATCCTTTAATGCAATAATTACGGTTGTTGAGTTGAAATTTGATTGGAAATTTATGCACATTCTCGTAACTGGTGGCGCGGGGTTTATTGGATCAAATTTTGTGCGCAAAATGCTATCTGGAGATTATGTTGGGTTTGAGAATCACAAAGTTACAGTTCTTGATGCACTCACATATGCCGGAAATGTTAAGAATCTGGATTCAGTGATTGAAAATCAAAACCTTGATTTTGTTCATGGAAATATTTTAGACACTGAGATTGTAAATGATTTGATGAAAAATGTTGATGCAGTTGTTCATTTTGCAGCTGAATCTCATGTGGATAGATCAATCTCTGGTTCCCGCGCATTCATTATGACCAACGTTGTTGGCACCCACACTTTGTTAGAAGTAGCAAGGATCAATAATATTTCTAAATTTGTTCACGTTTCAACAGACGAGGTGTACGGCACAATTTCTACTGGCTCTTGGGATGAGAATTGCCCCTTATTGCCAAATTCGCCTTACTCGGCTTCTAAAGCAGGAAGCGATTTATTAGTTAGGTCATATTTTCGAACTCACAACTTAAATGTAAATATCACTCGTTGTTCGAATAATTATGGGCCTTATCAATTTCCAGAAAAAGTAATTCCATTATTTGTGACAAATTTGATGGATGGGAAAAAAGTCCCTCTCTATGGTGAAGGTTTAAATGTTCGTGACTGGCTGCATGTAGATGATCATTGCAAGGGAATTTTTTTGGTTTTAACAAAAGGACAACCTGGAGAAATCTACAACATTGGTGGCGGTACTGAATTAACCAACAAAGAATTGACTGAGCTGTTACTTGAAGCGAGTGGAAAAGATTGGTCTAGCGTTGAAAGGGTGACTGATCGAAAAGGACACGATCTTCGGTACAGTGTTGATATATCTAAAGTTTCAGTAGAACTTGGCTATACGCCAGAAGTTGATTTTAAAACTGGGCTATCTGAAACTATTGACTGGTATAAAAATAATCGACAGTGGTGGGAACCACTTAAGCAAAGAGTTTAATTACAGTGCGATGGCTAGTTGTTGGTGCCAATGGAATGCTGGGTCAAGATTTCATAAGTGAACTTAGAATACAAAATTTAAAAATTATCGAAAAAGCAAAATTTGACATCACAAAAATTGACGAAGTTCGATCAAATATTCAAGAAGTTGATGTTGTTGTAAATTGTGCAGCCTATACCGCTGTAGATGATGCTGAATCAAACGAAGAAATAGCCTTTAGGATTAACGCAGATGGACCAAAAAATTTGGCTATCGCATGTCGAGAAATTAATTCTAAGTTGGTGCAGTTTTCAACAGACTATGTATTTTCAGGAAACACTGATCAACCTTTCGATGAGAATGAAAGTCCCAATCCAAAATCTGTTTATGGCCGATCAAAACTCGCCGGCGAGCGCGAAGTGCAGAAGATTCTTCCAGATAATCATTACATTATTCGGACCGCCTGGCTTTACGGTAAACATGGAAACCATTTTGGCAAAACTGTTCTAAATCTTGCCAAGACAAAAAATTTATTAAGTGTTGTCAATGACCAAATAGGGCAACCGACCTGGACAAAAGATTTAGCTAAAAAATCTATCGAGATAGTGGCAAATTTGGCTCCGACTGGGATTTATCATGGCACTTCTAGTGGACAAACTTCATGGTTTGAATATGCACAAAGCATTTTTGAACTAGCAGGATTTGATAAATCTCGTATTGAACCAGTATCTAGTAATGCGTATCCAAGACCTGCGTCGAGACCACATTTCTCGGTGTTGGGACATAAAGCATTTGAACTTTCAGGCCTATCACCAATAAGACACTGGCGAGATGCTCTACAAGAGTCATTTGATAATGGGGTTTTTAGTGATTAGAGAGCGGTTGTTGAGATTTTTTTTGGCAATTCCTTTTTTAAATCAAATACTGGAACTCGTAATCTCATTATTTATTAGAAAACTAGGACTTGCCGTTTCGTTTAAAAATTTAAAATTACATTTTTTACACAAATCAAAGTTAAACAAAAAAAGTTTTCACAATTCTTTAAATTTTCATTGGCTCATTCAGATTTCTGCACCAAGCGGTACTGAATCCAATAATTGGGGGGACACATATTTCGCGAACGAATTAGCAGAATCATTAAGAAATTTGGACCAAGAAGTTAAAGTTATATTTCGAGATGAAAATCCGGAATTATTTGTAAAAGCAGACACCATTTTGTTGAATTTGCGGGGAATTTTACCTCTGCCAACGTTACCGAATATTTTAAACATAATTTGGGTTATCTCTCATCCAATTCAATTGACTAAACATGAATTAAAAAAGTATGAACTTGTTTTTGCTGCAAGCGAGACTTGGGCAGCTGCAAAATCTAAAAAATGGAAAGTGGAAATAAAACCGCTTTTGCAAGCAACAAATCCTAAAAAGTTCAATACGAAAGTATCGAACCCGAATACTTATGACAGAATTCTTTTTGTGGGGAATACAAGAGGTGTATTCAGAAAAAGCCTTAAAACAATAAGTAAAAGTTCGCAAGATTTCTTGGTAATTGGAAAAGGATGGGAAAAATTCCTGCCTAATAAAAATATTTTAAAGGAATTCGTTAAAAATTCTGAACTATCTGCTGAGTATCGTAAATCTAAATTTGTATTGAGTGATCATTGGCAGGACATGGCCAAAAATGGATTTATTGCAAATCGAATATTTGACTCTGTTGCAAGTGGCGCACGTGTAATAAGTGACTATGTACCAGGTAGTAAAAAAATATTTGGGACCTCTTTGGTGGAGTTCACATCACCTAAAGAGTTATCTAAATTATTAAATCAAGATTTAGAGTCTAAATTTGGCAGACAGTCTGAGTTAGATGAGAATGCAAAAATGATTCAGAATCAACATAACTTTGATAAGCGGGCAGAAGTTTTATTAAATTCTGCTAGGGATTTTATTTCGCAACTTCCTTGATCTCATTGACCGCCCAAGAATTATTTGGGTATTTAAATGAAATGTATTTAGACATTTCGTTAACTTCTGAAAAACTTCCAAGGCGAACGGCTTCACGCTTCAAGAATGGGAAACCTAAATCCATAAGCCTTTTCCAACCAGCAAGACTCGGGTTTTTGCCTGGTTGAACGATCAGATTCCAAGGAAAAATAGCGCCAACAAAAAGCCCTGAGAGTTGAGCTGTCCGGGTTAATCCAAGTTCATATTTAAGAATTACTTCATTCTTCAGTTCAAGGTGGACTACCGATTTTAGTAAATTCTGCACATTCAAATTGCTAAGCGCAGGTTGCTTGAAAAGCAAAACATAGCTTTGAACGTGATACTGCAATTGGGAGTTGTCAGTTATTCCAGCAATGTCAAATTTTGAATTTTCTAACTCTTTAACCACTTCAGAAAAATCGTCCAATGGCCCTATCAGACTGTCATTTGTTAATAATAATTTTTCAGCAAATAAAATGTCTGGAAATTTATCAATAGCAACTGCCCAAGAACCAAAATCATATCCTAAATTTGGCTTTCGCAATATAGTGATCTGTGACTTAATTTCTTGGTCTAAAACTAATTCATTTTCGGATTCACAAGCCGATACCAGAATTACCGAATACTTGTTCTTTAAAATAGCACTCAAGTAACTAGTCAAACTTTTAGAAAGTAGATTTGACTTAGAGAAATGCGCAACTATAGCAATTGATTCGTGATTTAAATTCGCATTGTTGCTTTCGATTGAAACTTGGCTACGAACTAATTCGATGACGGGTTGACCGTCTCGAGGATCGGGTTTAAAAACGTAATTATTTTCATTTTTCGAAGTTAAATATTGAGAAACTCGTGCATAAGTTTTTCGCAAAGGTTTGCTGAATTTCCAGAATGGGGTGTTATATATACGTCTTAATTTTGCTTCAGCTGCCTCGGCTCGCATTTTCATTTCACGAAATTCAGGCAGTTGTTTTAACCGAATTAAGTCTTCAGATGTGAAGTTTTCTTTCTCATCTGACGACATTATAAGGAATCCTTTTTTGTGAAAGATAAAATATTTATTGCAACTATATTAATACAGTAATAGAAATGCTTTGATTTAGTGGTTTAGAGAGCAAATGTTAACACACAATGGATTCGATAAAACAACATTTTGCATTCATATAAATAGTGAGTACGGAACGATCCGCCGCACTTTAGTAAAAATTTTGCTGAAAATTAAAAGGGACATAAATTTTATTTTCTCAAGCAACGGATTTTGTCTTGGAAACCAATGTATTTACATTTATAAGCCTGTTTTATTACATGACATATTTTTTAAAGAGTTAGAAAATGCATTTAAATATGAATTCGATTTGGCTTATAGTAACTATCAATTAGTTAAGTTATTTCCAATTATTAGTTTGAGAAAAAAATACTTACCCGTTTGGTCTCCGATTCGTTTTTGGTTTATAAACTACGTCGGGCCAGTCATAGCAATAAATTCAAGTAAACTTAAAGTTAAAAAAGAGCTCACTACGAGTGAATTAAAAGATTTAATATTAAAATCAAATGTTGTTAATTTTTCAGAAGTCAGTTATTCAGTACTCGGTGCAAATGATGAATTAAATAAACATTTGCATTTTGAATCAATTCAAAAGTATTTAAAAGAATTTTTTCCCAAAATCTCGATTCAAAAATGTAAAAATAATCAGATAAAAATTTCTGTCAAATCCTATGCTCCAGATACAATTTCAATTGTTGTTCCCACTCGTGGTACAAAAGATCCAATAAAAAATCAAATATTGGTTGAAAATTTATTTAAATCTCTATGCAATCAAAATTATGGCAAATCAAAATTTGAGTTAGTCGTCGTTTACGACGATGATGTTGATCTGACCTACTTAAACAAATTAAATTCGGCTAAAAGTGATTTATTTGTAAAGTTGGTGCCATACACGCCACCATTTAATTTTTCGAGAAAATCAAACATGGGCGCATTGCATTCAACCGGAGAAGTCCTTATTTTTTTGAATGACGATACTGAGTTTATTTCTCCAGATGCAATATTGGAACTAGCAGGAACAGCAATGCTTGAGGATGTTGGAGCAGTAGGTGCCAAATTATTTTTTGCAAATAAATTAATACAGCACGCAGGCACAGTCGTCATTGGTGGGAATTTGGGTCACGCATACTTTAAACAAAAAGATAAAACCGGTCCGTACGGAGACTTGACAGCAATTCATGAAGTTTCAGCAGTAACTGGTGCATGTCTTGCACAACGAAAAGAAATTTGGGAATACATTAATGGGTGGAATGAAGAGTTTGCTAACTCTTATAACGACGTTGACTATTGTTTTAAAATCAGGAAATTCGGATATAAAGTAGTTCAAAATAATCAGGTTGAGCTTTACCATTTCGAATCAGTGACAAGAGATGCAACCTTTTCACCAAGTGCCAAGGCGTTGATTGAGAAAAATTGGCAGAGTTATTTAACGGATGACGTTTTTTTCCCAGAGTACGTAAATACTCAAAAAATAAAACAGAAATATCGTTCATACCTAAAAAAAATTGCGAATAGACTTAGTTAGGGCTAATGAAAATTCTATTTATTCATGAAGTGAATTATGAAACTAAAGTAATTTTTGAGATTCAAGAATTTCCTGAGCTTTTAGCAATGCGGGGACACCAGGTTGATTTTTTACATTTTCCAGAGCATGTTGGCGTAAAAAATTCAAGTATTAAAACAAAAAGAAGAAAAATATCGGGGCGAGTTTATGATCAAGCCAGAATTAATTTAATTACTCCTCAAAATTTTGGCGGTAGTTTTTTAGATAGGTTAATTTCGACCGTAACTATAATCCCTCTTCTTTGGCGGTTAATTTCAAAAGAAAAATATGACGTTGTCCTGCTTTATTCGGTACCAACAAGCGGCTGGCAAGCGTCAATAATTGCAAAAATAAAAGGAATACCAGTTGTTTTTCGTGCGCTTGATGTTTCACACCTTTTAAGGAGTGGATTAACCGAACAACTTGTCAAAGTAGCCGAACGGGTGGTTTATAGAAATGCAACTCTTATTTCGGCAAATAACTCAGCACTTGGAAGTTATTGTCGATACATAAGCGGTAAACCTCTACCCATTAAAGTGAATGTACCCCCATTAGATTTCTCGCATTTCCAAGTTCCCAAGAACCAAGCTTTGCGCGAAGAACTTGGTTTACAAAAAGATGATTTTGTACTCATGTTTATGGGCACATTTTATGAATTTAGTGGCATCCCAAAAGTTATTCAGGAATTAAAAAAACATAACAATGTTGACTTAAAAATTGTTTTGGTTGGCGGCGGAAAACAAGAATCAAAAATAAGGGAAATTGTCAGTCAATTAAATTTAGATAACAATGTAATTTTTACAGGAGTGGTGCCTTATAGCCAATTGCCTGAGGTATTGTCGATAGCGGACGTTGCTTTTAATTCTTTTGAACCGATTCTTATTTCAAATGTAGCTTTCCCACATAAAGTTTTACAGTATTTGGCGGCTGGAATCCCAACAATTTCAACCAAACTAGATGGACTCTATTCTTCACTTGGCAAAGAGGCTGGCATTGTTTGGGTGGAAAAACCTGAAGACGTAATTCAAGCAGCTGTTGACCTAAAAAGTAAGTCAAGTATCGATATAAATATAAAGGTAAACATGGGTCGTGATTTTATTACTAAGAATTTTGATAAAAATGAAAGCGTAATTGATTTTGAAAAAACTATTTTGGAAGTAATAGCTGGTAAACATCGTGGATGAGGTGACAATTTTAGGAGCCACTGGAATGCTCGGATCAGCCTGCGCCAAGTTATTTCCAAACGCCAAAATACCAAGTAGAAGTGAATTTGATGCTTTAAAGGACGATCCAGACTTTTTCGGTTGGGTTATCAATTGCATTGGAGCAATTCCCCAGCGTGTTAAAAACAGTGAAGATATGGAAAAACTGAATATCGATTTTCCGAAAAAACTACAAAACAATAAATCTAGAGTCATTCAAATAGCTACCGACTGTGTATTCTCGGGAAAAATTGGAAACTATTCTGAAAACTCTGCCAAAGATCCAGTTGATATTTATGGCCAAAGTAAAGCGGCTGGCGAAAATGTAAAGAGCCTAAAAATAAGGTGCTCAATAATTGGTCCAGATAAATCTAACGCTTCACTTTTTGAGTGGGTGAGACAGCAACCCACAAATGCCACGATTTATGGATACGCGGATCATTTCTGGAATGGTGTTAGTACTCAAATATTTGCGAGATTAACCCGGGGGATAGTAAAGAATAATTTTTGGGAAAATACAACGTTTCATTTTGTTCCTGAAAATTTTGTCTCGAAATATGAACTAGTGAAGTTAATTGCGGAAAAAACAAATAGAAGAGATTTAACAATAATCAAAAAAATTACTGGCAATCCGGTTAATCGAACACTTTCTACAGTTCACCCCGAGATGAATAAATATCTATGGGAATCGGCTGGCTATGCGAAAATCCCAACAATTCAGCAAATAGTGGAAGAAATTACACTGTAATTCAAAGATTTAATTAACTTTCTCTCAGTGTAAAATGGCTTTAGTAAAGGATTGGTAAAGCTATTGTCAGAAGTTAATTTAAAGGGATCTGTAGTAACGATTACAGGTGGAACTGGTTCTTTTGGGTCGACAATGGCAAAGTTTGCACTTGATCAAGGTGTAGGCGAAGTTAGAATTTTCAGTCGTGACGAAGCTAAACAAGATGCGCTGCGTCATAAATTTAGTGATGATCGAGTTCAATTTTTCATTGGCGATGTCCGCGATGAAAAAAGTGTAGATAATGTGATTAAGGGATCTGATTTTGTTTTCCACGCCGCAGCTTTAAAACAAGTACCATCTTGTGAATTTTTTCCTCTCGAAGCTGTAGCGACAAATGTACAAGGTAGTTCAAATGTATTGCGAAGTGCAATTTCATCAAATGTTCATTCTGTTGTATGTTTGAGCACCGATAAAGCGGTTTATCCAATAAACGCAATGGGAATGTCCAAAGCACTTATGGAAAAAACTGCGATGGCTTTTGCTAGAAACAATCAAAAATCTAAAACTCGAATTGCCATCACCCGCTATGGAAATGTTATGTATTCCAGGGGTTCGGTTATCCCATTATTTATTAATCAAATAAAACAAAGAAAACCGATCACTCTAACTGATCCTCAAATGACACGTTTTTTAATGTCTCTTAATGAGTCTGTCGATCTGGTTAAGTATGCATTTGAGAATGCTGAAACTGGCGATTTATTTGTAAGGAAAGCACCCGCATCAACCGTAAAGGTATTGGCAGAAGCATTAGTTGAGTTGTTCGATGCAAGAGAACTGTCAATTAAAAATATCGGTATTAGGCATGGTGAAAAACTATTCGAGTCATTACTAGGAACCGAAGAACGCGCTCTCGCAGTTGAATCAGAACAATATTTTAAAGTACCGCTAGATACCCGAACCCTTGATTACTCAGTTTATTTTGAAGAGGGCGAAGAAAGAAACTCCACTGTCGAAGCTTATACATCGCATAACACAAAAAGATTAGAGAAAGATGAAGTTAAAAAATTACTTTTAACTTTGCCGGAAGTTCAAAACGAGTTAGTTAACAGTTAAAGAGGCGACTATGTCAAAACCAACAATTGTTACGATAGTTGGTACTAGACCGGAAATAATTAGACTATCTAGAGTTATCGCGAAACTTGATAGCTTATCGAATCATGTTTTGGTTCATACTGGACAAAATAGCGACCCGAACTTAAGCGACGTTTTCTTTTCAGACCTTGAAATCAAACATCCTGATCATTATCTAGACATAAATACTGAAACTCTTGGAACTTCACTAGGTGAAACATTAATTAAGACTGAAAAAGTACTGAAGCAAATTAACCCGAATGCAGTCCTAGTACTTGGAGATACAAACAGTTCAATATCAGCTGTTATTGCCAAGAGAATGAATATTCCTGTGTACCACATGGAAGCGGGAAATCGATCCTTCGATGCAAATGTTCCTGAAGAAGTTAATCGAAAATTAGTAGACCATGTGGCTGATTTTAACCTTGCCTATACCGAACATGCTCGACGCAATTTACTTGCAGAAGGCATAAATCCCAGACAGATTTTAGTAACCGGATCCCCAATAAAGGAGATTGCCCACTTTTATAGAGCAAAAATTGAAGATAGTAGGATTCTTGAAAAGTTATCTCTAAAGCCAAAAGAATTTTTTCTAGTTTCTGCCCACAGACAAGAAAATATCGATAGTGAATTGCGGCTAAAGGAATTAATTAAGTCTTTAGCGGAAATTCACAGAGTTTATAGCCTCCCAGTTTTGGTCTCTATGCACCCAAGAACAAGGAACAAAATCAAAGATTTTGCAGTTGACTTGCCTTCTGGAGTTTTATTTCACGAACCATTTGGATTTCTGGACTACAACAAATTGCAATTAAACGCGAAGTGTGTAGTTTCGGATAGTGGCACGATAAGCGAAGAATCAATTATTTTAGGATTTCCAGCCATAACAATAAGAGATTCTATGGAGCGCCCTGAGGCTCTTGATACTGGTGGAATGATTATGACTGGATTAAAAAGTGAAGAAGTCCTCAATGGAATAAATCTTGCGACCAACATATTTGGAGAAATAAAGATACAGGCACCCCTTGAATACGAAGTTGAGGATTTTTCCAGAAGAGTTATTAGCTTTGTTTTTTCAACAATGTCCAGACATCATGAATGGTTTGGACTCAGAAAATAATAAATTGGATAAGTCAGACCAAAATAAAAAAGTACTAGCTGTATGTATGCTTGACAGCGTTCATACAGCTCGATGGCTCAATCAATTTAAAAATTCGAAGATCGATTTCCATTTGTTTCCATCAACTCCAAATAGGTTTATTCATCCAGACATAAAAAAATTAACGTCAAATAATAATTTAGAGAATCAATATATGGTTCATTATGGGTCACTATTTTTACCAATTCTGAACTGGGCATTCGACTTGATTGCAAAAAATAGATTCCGAGGATACCTAATAACTAGGCTGCTAAAAAAGTATGACTTTGATGTAGTGCATGCTATTGAGTTGAATCATGCTGGATTTATAACTTTTTCATCAAAGAAATTTAAGGAATCACAGAGTATCTATAAAGTAGCAACTGTTTGGGGTAGTGACATATTTTGGTTCGGACAATTTAGATCGCAGCGTGAAAAGTTAAAAGAATTGCTACCAGAAATTGACCTATTGATTTCAGAGTGTCAAAGAGATGAGGTTCTCTCAAAAAATCTAGGATTTACTGGAAAATTTTTAAACTCTCCTTCGCTTTTCGGTTTTCCTAAATCAGAACTAAATACTCAATTAACAAAGCCATCTGAAAGAAACCTAATTTTAGTTAAAGGCTACGAGAGTTTTGCAGGAAGAGCTTCCTTGGCTTTAAGAGCTTTGGCAGATTTAGACAGTCAACTTGCTGAATATGAAATTCATGTTTATTCAACGACTTGGAAAACTCGGAAGTTAATCAAGAAACTTCAACGTACAAGTAATCTAAAAATATTCTTTTATAATAAAAAACAATTGACTAGTTCCCAGATGCTTGAACTTTTTAGGCGCTCTAGACTTCATATTGGAGTCTCTTTATCAGACGGTGTACCTGCCACATTGCTTGAAGCAATGATTTCTGGAACTTTTCCGATACAAACTGATACATCATGCGCGGATCAATGGATTCAAAATGAAAAATCTGGAATTTTGGTGGCTCCGAAGTTAGAAAATCTTAAATGTGCTATTGAAAAGTCATTAACTGATGACGAGCTAGTTAACAATGCAGCATATATAAATCGACAACAGGCAAAACTGAAATTGAATGAAGATTTTGTAGCAGCAAAATTAACTAAGATTTATTTTGAAAATATTTAAATTTGTCGACCAATAGTTATCCAAGAATTTGGCAGCCAGTTAAAAGGTTCTTCAAATTTTTTAGTCACAAACATTGGTCTGGGAAAAATTACCTTTACTTCGGGTCTTAGTTGAGTAGCCACAAATGCCGCCCACCAACTAAAAGAACTATTTGCACATACGATTCCAACACAATTTGAAAGTACATTCAGGTACTCAATTGGCCTTCGAATGCTAGGGTGCGGCACATAGTTGAGTCTGCCAAATTTTGGTTCAAGGATTTCTTGCGCTAACTCGGGATCATCAGAAAAAATCCAAATGGGTCTTTCTCCAATCACGTTATTAAGTAATTGGACGGACCGAAAATAGTAATCTGGATCGACCCCACCATAGATATTTTTTAAATTCTGGTAATCACCAAGTCGAACGTTGAGTCCTATGGGTTTTTTGCTTTGAACTTTCTCGTTCCACTCGAAATACCAATCTGAGGGGTTCCTGATTTTTGTGATCTGGCTGGCCACTTCTTTTCCACAATCAAAAAAGTAATCAGGAGTGCTGCAATAGGAATTAATTGAAACGGAAGATTTTATTTTTTTAAAAGTTTCTATTTGGTCGTTAAATTCATTTGCGTATGCGCCAAATCGAAGGAGTATGTTCGGAATATAATCTCCAGTCAGTCTTGCCAACCCTAAGAATTTACTTTGAATACGTGAAACAAACTTTGACCTTTCGGGTAAAAAATTCAGATTATTTTCAAAAGTATCTAGTTCTAAACTTCTTTTACTCAAGCCAGTATTAAAAGTAGCATTTTTGGAGACTAAAACACTGTCTACGTTTATTGGTAGATTGATCAAATGTGAAAGGTGAAAGGCGGCTCCATATTGAAAAAGTTGATTTCCTAAGCCACCTCTAGCATAAATTTTTATACCTTTATTAGTTTCAATCACTTTTTCCTCGATGGTACCAAGCTTTTACAAATGGTCGATTTAAGATTTTTGCGATAGGACTTGTAAAAACTTGGTTAAAAAATCGTTCTCGTAACTGTAAGGGTATCGAGTTAAAAGTTGAAGTTAATAAGCTCTTGGATTTATTAACCTGCTGAACTATTTCCGATTCCAATGCAGTCACATCTTCTTCACTCTTGAGGTCAGATGAGACAAATTTGCTGTCAAAGCTTAAATTTTTAATAATAGTTTGCTCTTTATCAAGATTAAGAGCATCGTGAGCGGACAGGATGAGTGGGACAATCCCTGTTCGTTCGTATCCGAAAATTCGTATTAGTGATTCAGCAATAAGCCCGCGCGCTAAATTTCTTGTAATTTTGTCTGCGATTCTGATTTCTAGAGACAAATTTATGGCTCTAGTGAGCTCTACAAAATCTATTTTTTCGCTATATTCCTGCATTAATTTTTTAAATTCGTTCGAATGGAACAACTCATTCAATCCAATTAACGTTGCGAAGTCATTTGAATCTGTATTTGTGATTGCATGGGCATTACCTCGATGGAGGCGATAATGAACAGTTTCGATGGGTAAATACTTTATGTCAGAAATACACATTAACTTTAAGATCAACTCAGTATCGTTGAAAGCTGATGTATGCCGGGTCGTATTCAGATTAGAGATAAGTGACTTCCTAAGTGCACAACTGGGAAAATTTACCGGATTAATTTGTAAGGCGAGCTGAAAATTTTCTAATCGATTCGTACTTGAAATTTTAGATGCAATAGTTGGAGTTGAGGCTAATTCATTTCCATCTGAGTCCATCCTTTTCATAGCTGAAAAAACTAAGCCAGTCTCTGTCCCTGAATTTTTTATAGCTTTAACTAATTCTTCAATGTGATTTTGATGGTAAAAGTCATCTTGATGCACCATAAATATCCAGTCAGTATCAAAAATATTTAACCTATCCATAAAGGTACTTATTGGACCAATATTGATGCTGTTCTGAATAAGTCGATAGTTATTCTTTAATTTATTAGTTTTGGAAAAATTTTTGATCAACTCAACAGTATTGTCACTAGAAGCATTATCAATGATTGTGACTTTGAAAGATTTGTAAGATTGATTTTCTAGAGCGACTAAAGTTTTGTGAATCCAAGGACTCGCATTGTATGTGCCTAGAAAGACCTCAAAACTTACATCTGAATTCAAGACTAACCAATCAAAGAATTAATAACTTCGCATACTTTAGCGACTGATTTTTTACTTAGCTTTACCCCACTTGGCAAATTAATTGATTGGGCACCAATTCTGGTTGCTACCTGACCTGGCTCGTGCTTTTTGTCCCACATAGGGTATTGACTAATCGCTGGGAAAACTGGGCGAGTGTCAATACCTTCAGCCTTAAGTTTTTCCATCATCTCATCTCTAGCAATATGCAAATTCTCGTCAAGAGTAATACTGTTCATCCAATGAATTGAACGGGTATTTGGTTTTTCTATCTGCATAGACAAATGGGAATTATTTCCCAAAAGATCTCTGTACCAAATTGAAATTCTTCGCTTTTGCTCAATCTGTCTTTCGCTTCTTTCAAGTTGTGCAAGACCTAGTGCAGCAGTAACGTTATTCATTTTATATTTGTAACCCAATTCTTCGATCCAAAAAGTTCCTGGTCGTCGGCCATGATCCTGAATTTTTCGGGCTCGTTCATATAATTCTTGGTTTGATGTAACGAGCATTCCACCTTCACCAGTTACCAGCATTTTTGCGCCCTGAAAACTGTAAGCACCAAAATCCCCGAAACTTCCTGCAGGCTTATCGTCTATCAAAGTTCCGATGGCTGGAGCGGCATCCTCAACCACCTTTAACTTATGCGCTTTGGCGATTTCGTTAATCACAGTCATCTGAGCACCAAAGCCATAAAGATGGACGGGCATAATCGCTTTTGTATTTTCCGTGATTTTCATTTCTATAGATTTTGGATCGATACACCAAGTTTCGGGATCAATATCAGCAAATATAGGCGTAGCGCCTACGTAACGAACCGCCGAAGCAGTTGCAACCCAAGTTACTTCGGGAACAATCACTTCGTCACCGGGACCTATTCCAAGTGCAAGTAAAGATAGATGAAGTGCTCCAGTGCAACTACTTGTTGCCAATGCATATTGAGCACCTACGTATTCAGCAAACTCAAGTTGGAACCTATTCAAGAAATCAGAATGTTTGTTGTTCCATCCGTATTTTGTTGCCTCGGCGACATAACTCAATTCCCTACTTGAAATTGAGGGGCCAGCAGTAAGAATTTGATCCGACAACGGCTGAGATTCAGTTAGATTCTTGGTGAGTACGATTTGGTAATCAACTATGTCATTATTAGATTCGACAAGTTTAAATTCGGTTTCTGACCCAAGTTTTTTAAGTGGAATTTCATTTGTAATCAAGTAGTTATTTTGAAGAAAATTCTCAACATTATTTGCATGGGACTTTAAAACTCTTGTTTGAATAACTTCAAATCCAAGTTCTTCATATACAAAATTTTCAACCTTTGCTATTGCACTATTAAGTAGCTTGGAGTTTTCTGGAAGAATTTGAGAAACACTTTCAAGTTCACATAAGGAACTTTCCAGAATAGAAATTGCAATATATGTGATTAAATTTCCATGTTGATCGCCCAAAACAAACATCAATCTATTTGGGTTACTGATTATTTCGCCTGAAAGCCAATTTGCGGTTCCTGAATGGGTGATTTCAAATCTTGTCGGATAGAAATCTTTATTTTCTTTGCGCCATTCAGTTAGTTTTTCTATCAAATTTATGTCATTGGAATAAAAGTCTCCGATTGGCGTTAGATAGCCTAAAATTTCAGAGTCAGAATAGGCTACTTCTAGGTCTCGATTTCTAGCTTCTGCCAAATTTTTTGCAGATTTAAGAAACGTAAATGTTGATTGAATTTGTTTATTTATTGAATAAACGCCTGCGCGCATTGATATTTTCCTAAAAATACATAAGTTATTGTTAGTCTAGCAGAGTAGCCATCTACGAATTATTAATTGGAAAGTGAAGTATTGGTGGTCCTAACAACTGAACAAATCGCTCATAAAGCTAGAGTCAGTTCGTTAAAAATGATCTCCTCCGCGAAGGCCGCTCATCTTGGTTCTTCTTTGTCAGTCATTGACATACTCGCTGTGCTTTATGGCGAAACAGCTAAGATTTCAAAAAAAGAGCCCGATTCGATAACAAGTGATCAAGTTATTGTTTCGAAGGGTCACGCCGCTGCTGGTACTTATGCTGTTTTGGCCCACTCGGGTTTCTTTGATGCCTCACTTTTAGATACATATTGTGCAGATGGTTCATTGCTTGGTGGTCATGTTACATCTGGCAAAGTAGCAGGAGTACCTCTTTCTACAGGGTCGTTAGGTCATGGACTCCCATTTGGGATCGGACTTGCTTTAGCGCGGCAAAGAAATAAATCTAATGATTTTGTTTACGTGGTCATGTCCGACGGGGAATGTGACGAGGGAACAACTTGGGAGTCTGCCTTGATTGCCAGTCAGTTCAAGTTAAGAAACTTAGTGGTATTAATTGACCGAAATAGACATCAGTCTTTTGGTGACACTGAATCAACAATTTCACTCGAGCCTTTTCTCGATAAGTGGGCAGCCTTCAAATGGAATGTCTTTAACGTTGATGGACACAATCACAATGAGATTAAAGCTACTTTAGCCAAAGCTCGAGAGAATAATTCAAAAAATCCAACTGTAATCGTATGTAACACCATAAAAGGAAAAGGAATATCTTTTATGGAGGATCAAGTCGTTTGGCATTATCGCCCACCTTCAGCGGAGCAACTGGAAAGTGCCCTTACGGAACTTGGAGAGTATTCGTGAGAGATGCCTTTGTAGCTTCTTTGATAGAACTTAGCCAATCCGATGATCGTGTTGCATTGCTGACCGGAGATCTGGGCTTTGGAGTCGTTGAGAAATTTGCAGAAAAATTTCCAGATAGATTTTGGAATTGTGGCGTAGCAGAACAATCAATGATGAGCATTGCCGCAGGATTAGCAAAATCCGGTATGAGACCCTTTGTTTATTCAATCGCTAACTTTCCTACGTTTAGATGCTTAGAACAAATTAGGAATGATGTTTGTTACCACGATCTTCCGGTGACCATAGTTTCAGTTGGAGGTGGACTGGGATACGGAACATTAGGTTACACGCATCACGGTATAGAAGACGTTGCAGCATTGAGATCCTTACCAAATATTTCAATTTATTCACCGGCTGATCCTCGAGAAACCGAGGAAGTATTAAATGTGATTCATTCTGAGGGTAAGCCTGCTTATTTAAGGCTTGGGAAAAATGGTGAACCGATAATTCCAATACGTACTTCTAACGTGAAAATAGGTAACACCTATGAAATTCAATCAGGCACCGATTTAACGGTGCTAGCGTGTGGTCCCATAGTTGAAAATTGTTTTAAAGCTATCGGTGATTTAGACAATAATTTTAGTATCCAATTGTTGTCAGTTCCTAAAGTTCAACCGTTAGATGTTGATTATTTAGTTACCATAATTAAATCTGAAAAAATTCTAGTAGTTGAAGAGCATGTCCAACGTGGAGGAATGGCCTCTTCCTTGCTTGAGGGTTTGAGTCAAACAAAAAATTACAAGGAAATTTCGCATCTTTTTGTTAAAGAAGAAAACATTTCGAAAAATGGAAATCAAAATTACTTGCGAAAGTTATCTTTACTTAATGTAGAGGGTATAAAAATTAAAATATTTGACGTTTTAAATTCTTAATTACCATGTTTTCCAGGGAGCATTTCCAGAATCCCATAACTCATTTAGCAACTGTGCTTCTCTAAATGTGTCCATCGGCTGCCAAAATCCTGTATGCCGGTATGCATTTAAATGTCCTTCGGCAGCGAGTTTTTGCATAGGTTTTTGTTCCAGCGGTTCATTTGGATCAACGTAATCTATGACTTTTGGATCCATCACAAAAAATCCTACGTTTATCCAACCTTCAACTTGAGGCTTTTCGCGGAATTGTAGAACTTGATTATTATCGTTCAAATCAACTACGCCGAAACGGCTC
>JACCDN010120498.1_pt1 | contig 17390 bp, 16 predicted proteins | sample 7441691 | NCBI WGS metagenome assembly JACCDN01 (sample SAMN15323439, study PRJNA562643) | freshwater metagenome | isolation source: river surface water | place: USA:Blue River Watershed | collected 2017-08-16
AGGCACTTTGAATGGTTCCGCCACCGGTAAGGAAAGGCGGGAGCGTTTCTAAAATCTCACTTTTAATGTAGCAGACTCCTACTCCGGTTGGCCCAAGCATTTTATGTGAAGAGAATGCTAAAAAGTCGCAGTCCATTTCTTGAACATGGGTGGGTGAGTGGGCTACGCTTTGCGCTCCATCAACCAAAACTTTCGCGTTATGTTCGTGAGCAATTTTAATCATTTCTTTAACCTCTGGAACTGTGCCGGTAACGTTGGACATTCCTGTTACGCAAACCAGTTTCGTCTTTTCGGTAAAGAGTGTTTTGTAGTGATTTAAGTCGATTTCGAAGTCGTTTGTTAGCTCTACAAATTTTAGCGTGGCCTCTTTTTTAGCGGCTAGAATTTGCCACGGAATTAAATTTGAGTGATGTTCTAGAGGAGTTAGAATTATTTCATCATCTTTTTGAATGTGCATTTCTCCCCAAGTAAAAGCCAAAAGATTGATGCTTTCGGTGGTGTTTTTTGTAAAAATAATTTCTTGAGCCGCTTTTGCGTTGATGAATTTCGCTGTGTTTTCTCTAGCGGACTCGTAAAGTGCTGTCGCTGTTTCGGATAAATCGTAAACTCCGCGGTGAATGTTGGCGTTGTGGTTCGAATAAAAATCGCTGATAGCGTCAATTACGAACTTTGGTTTTTGGGTTGTGGAAGCGTTGTCTAGGTAAACCAAATCTTTTCCGTTGTGAGTTTTTTGGAAAATAGGAAAGGCTTTTTTTAGTTCATGCGGATTTATCATGCCAGCTTTTTAGCGAGTTCTTGGCTGATGGATTCACGAATTTCTTGATCTTCGATCTGCTCTAAATCTTTCTCCATAAACGCTTTGATCAAGATTTTTTTGGCGTCCTCCTCCTTTAATCCTCGACTCTCAAGGTAAAATACCAACTCTTCATCCACCTTCCCAACCGTTGCGGCATGGCCGGCTTTTACGTCGTCCGCCTCAATCTCTAGCGAAGGCACTGTGTCGTTTTTGGCATCTTTCGATAGCATTAGGGTGTGATGTGAAAGGTAGGCGTTTGTTAGCTGGGCGCTCTTTTTCATTATCAGGTTTCCTTTGTAATTTACCGCCGATTTGTCGAATAGGGCAGCGCGAATATAGTAGTATCCTTCGGTGTTTTTAACTGAATGATTAGAGAGCGTTTCGAAGCTGAATTTATTGTTTTCTCTGCCAATAACCAGCCCAATGAATCGACATTTTGAGTGTTGGCCAAGATAGTTGAAATTTATAACAGCGTTTTCTTCCCATCCCTCCTCTAATATCGCGATTAATGTTAGCTCCGAATTTTCGGCTAAATTAATTTCGCTTACAGCAAGTTTTGAGACAAAAATATATTTTTTCTCGTTGGCGTTTAGGTTTATCTCGTGCGGTAATGTGCTGATTATTTCTAACATTTTTGGTGGTTTATCCTACTGATCCTGTCATCTCGAGTTCGATTAAACGGTTTAACTCAAGAGCGTATTCCATTGGTAACTGTCTTATAATTGGTTTTGCAAAGCCGTTTACGATCACGGATGCCGCAGCTTCTTCTGTTAATCCACGAGACATTAGGTAGAAAAGTTGATTCTCGCCGATCTTAGAAACCGTTGCTTCATGCGCAATAATCGTGTCGCTCTCTTCGATTTTCATTACTGGGTAGGTGTCCGATCGAGAGTTTTCGTCTAGTAAAAGTGCGTCGCAGGTTACACGACTTTTTGTGTTCTTGCAGCCCTTATTTACCTTTAATAGTCCTCGATAAGTTCCTCGCCCACCATCTTTACTGATTGATTTTGAGACGATTGTTGAGCTGGTATTTGGCGCAGCGTGGACAATCTTCGCTCCTGCATCTTGGTGCTGTCCTTTGCCCGAAAATGCTAAAGACTGCACTTCGCCTTTTGCTCCAGGCTCCATTAGAAAGATTGCGGGATACTTCATTGTAACTTTTGATCCGATGTTGCAATCGAGCCAGAACATCTCGGCGTTTTTGTAGGCAAATGCACGTTTTGTAACTAAGTTGTAAACGTTTTGCGACCAGTTTTGAATGGTTGTGTATTGAACGCGCGCTCCCTCTTTTACGATAATTTCCACTACTGCAGAGTGAAGCGAGTCGCTGGAATATGTTGGCGCTGTGCAGCCCTCAACGTAATGCACAGAACTGCCTTCGTCGGCGATGATAAGGGTTCTTTCGAACTGTCCCATATTCTCGGCATTGATGCGGAAGTAAGCCTGAAGTGGCAGCTCAATATGCACGCCTTTCGGCACATAAATGAAAGATCCTCCAGACCAAACTGCTGAATTTAGAGCGGAAAATTTGTTGTCGTGAGCGGGGATTACTTTTCCAAAATACTCTTTAAAAATTTCAGGATATTTTTGTAGTCCAACATCTGTTGATTCAAAAATTACACCTTTTTTTTCTAGCTCGGCATTTAGTGAGTGATAAACCATTTCCGACTCGAACTGTGCTCCGCTTCCCGCTAAAAATTTGCGTTCCGCTTCTGGCACTCCAAGTTTTTCGAAGGTGTCTTTAATTTCTTCTGGTACATCTTCCCAGTTGTTTTTTGGCTTATCTTGCGGCTGAAGGTAGTAAGTGATGTTCTCAAAATCTATACCGCTTAAGTCTCCGCCCCAAGTTGGCATCGCTTTTTCTAGGAATATTTTATACGACTTTAAACGATACTCTAGCATCCAATCCGGTTCGTTTTTGCGCTTAGATATCTCGATAATTACATCTTCGGTTAATCCTTTTGGTGTTTTAAAAACCTCCTTGGAATCGGTGTGAAAACCGAACTTATAGGTTTCGATATTTTCCGCGATAATCTCTCTTGTTTCTTTAGGAATTGCCATTTTCTGCTTTAGTTAATGTGCGCTGTATATCCGCCTTCTTCTAGCTCCATCGCTAATTCTTTGCCGCCCGACTTAACGATTTTGCCCTTAGACATAATGTGAACGTAGGTCGGCGTAATGTAATTTAAAATTCTTTGGTAGTGAGTGATAAGCAAAATTCCGGTATTTGTAGCCTCAAATGTGGATTTAATTCCCTCTGCCACCGCTTTTAAAGCATCAATATCTAGACCAGAATCAACTTCGTCTAAAAGAGTGATTTTCGGTTTTAAAATAGCCATTTGTAGAATTTCTGTGCGTTTTCTTTCTCCGCCTGAAAGCCCTTCATTTACAGATCTTCCAATAAAAGATGGATCAATTTTTAGATTTTCGGCAGTTTCTTTTAGTTCTTTCATAAATTCCATTGGCGAAGACTCCTCTTCGCTGTTCGCATTTTTTGCTAAACGAAGGAAGCTGCTAAGAGGCACTCCCGGAATATCGATGGGGTGCTGAAATCCTAAGAACAAGCCAAGATTAGCTCTTTCTGTTGTTGATAATTCATTGATTTCTACGCCATTAAATTTTGCGCAGCCATCGGTGATTTCGTATCTTGGGTGACCCATAAGTACATTGCAAAGCGTACTTTTTCCCGATCCATTCGGGCCCATAATTGCGTGAATTTCGCCCGATTTAATAGTCAAATTAATACCTTTCAAAATTTCCGTATCCTCTACTTTTGCGTGGAGGTTAATTATCTCTAATGTATTCATGATTTTTGCTTTATAAATCCCTTTTGTTGGTGGTGTTCACTTTATCTTTTTTGGGCGTAGGTGTCAATTTAAGGGCTGTGGGCACGACAAATAAACATCGTGCGATTGACGTGCTCTTGAAATAACCTTAGGCCTTTCTATGCGGTAGCCTCTTTTCCGGTGATTTTGCTCACCATTTCGGTTGTTTTGTCTCTGAGTGATTTTAGAAGTCGGCCAAAGGTTCCGGCAGTGTGTTGTACGGCTGTGTCGGCGATTAAGATTGGGGCTCTAGCGCCTGCTCGCACTACGTCTCCAGTCCACCTTAGGGCGTGTTGGCCTGCGGCAAGCGGGATTGTGGCTAGGTCTACTGCAAAGCCAACAGGGAAGGTGATAATTTTTTTGCTAAGTTCCCAGGCTCCGCCAAAAATACTTTTGATGTTATCTCGGGTGTTGTTAATGATGCTTGAAACTGGCTCATTTAGCGTAAGTTCCTTTTCTGCTGCTTCTCTTTGTGTTGCGTTAAATCCAGTGGCGCTTTCGTCATTGTTTAAAACAGCGGCACGTTCGGCGGCGCTTTTAAACGGACTTAAGCCCTCTAATTTTTCAGATAAAGACATTTTGGTCTATTAAATCTGATTATTATAGCACTTTTGGGCTTTTTCCGCAAACTACTGCTTCTTATCCGGCGGGATGTTGTAGTAATCGAAGAGGTATTCGGAGAGTTTTGCAAAGGTTACGGCTGCAGTGTCCGATCCCCATTCGCTGGAGCGAGGATGGTCGTATTTTACAATTATTACGAATTGCGGCTCTTCTATTGGCCCGAAGCCTCCAAAAGTGGCGATTGTGGTACCAACTCCGGAGAGGGCGCGCCCATTTTTATAAGTTTGGGATGTTCCAGATTTACCCGCAAGGTAGTGATTTTTAACTTTGGCTGGGCTGGAAAATCCGTTTTCAATTACGTTTACTAGCATCGCTATCATTTTTTCCGAGGTTTCTTCGGAGATTATGCGGCGAATTTCGCGTGGCTCGGTTGTAACTTTCGACTCGTCGTCGTGGCGTATTTCGTCAACGATAAAAGGCTTCATTAGAACTCCTCCGTTGGCGATTGCAGACATAGCGTTGGCCATTTGGAGCACAGTTACGGTAAGACCTTGTCCGAAGGCGTGAGTGGCTAATTCCGATTCCGTCCATTTTTCGAAGTATTCAATCTTTCCGATCGCTTCGCTGTCTAATTCAATGTCTGTGCGATCGAGGAACCCGAATTTTTTTAGGTAGCTGTAAAAGAGGGCTGGGCCGATTTTTTTGGCTACGAATGTCATACCAGTGTTGAGGGATTTTGCGAGGACTTCGTTCATGTCTACAAGCCCATAGTGGCCGGTTGAGTTGCGAATTTCGAAGTCGTATTTGCCGGTGTATTTGTTAAAATCTACCTTGATTGGTCCGTTGTCGTTGTAGGTGGTTTTTGGCGTAACGTCGCCGTCATCTACCGCGATGGTCATTACGATAGCTTTAAAAACTGATCCCGGCTCGTAAGGCCAGCTAATGATTTTATTGTGATAAACCTCTGGGCCGACGAAGTTTTCGTAGCGTGAATAGTGAATTTTTCCGTTGTCGTCCTTCTCTTCAAAAATCAGATAGCGGTCTTGAGTAACCTCGTTGCGATAGAAGTAATAGATGTTTTTTTCTTTGGTCGGAACGAGATTTTTTATCTCTTCTTCCGTAAGCTCAATGTCGATTTTTTTGAAGACATTTCCGTATTCATTTGGGTCGTAAGTAGGGTAGTGGGCCATCGCTAAAATGGCTCCAGTTTGCGGATTCATCACGATTGCTTGGCCGCTGTCCGCTCGGAATCCTTCAACACCTTCTTTAAGGAGAGTCTCTGTTTTTAGCTGAATGGAGCGGTCGATTGTGAGAACTATGTCGTCACCATCTACGGCTGGTTCAAGAATGTTTTCACCAACGGTAATTTGGCGTCCTAGCGAGTCTTTTTTTGTTTGGAATTTTCCGGGTGTTCCCTTTAACTCGTTATTAAAGCTGCTTTCGATTCCGTACTGCCCAACGTTGGCTTTGTTTACATATCCTACGATATTTGAGGCCACTTGTCCTTCAGGATAAAAACGGTAGTACTCTTCCTGCATTCCAAGTCCGAGGAAGAATTTTTTGCCGTCGTCGACCATCATTTTTTTGATTTTTTCCGATACTGACGGGTCGAGTTTTTTCTTTAAAACGATATATCGATTTTCTCCTTTTAAGAGTTTCGCTAGCTTTGCGCTCGGAATTTTTACGTAGTCGGCGATCTTTTCGCCTGTTGTTGCGGTGTTAGAAATTTGGGAAGGGTAGGCGTAAACTTTGTTACCAATAACCTCAATTCCAGAGACGTTTAAAGATTTTAAGGTTTTGGCATCTGCACTTGTTATTTCGGTTGTCAGGAGAATCTGTTTGCGCTGTTTTTCTCCGATTTTTTCGATTAAGTTGCGCTTGTAATTGGCCTCAAGTTCGCCATCTGTAAGCGGTGTAAGGAGTTTTAGTTGCTGCTCCGCCGTGATGTCTTGCGGCATGTTCTTCTTTAGTTCGGCGATTCTTTCTTGATCGGCAATTTTTTCATCCTCCAGGCTAAAAAGCAGCGGGGCCAGTTTTTCCCCTAAATATTGAGGATCTTTGATCATGGAAGGGTCGGCGTAGAGCAGGTTTAGAGTCGTGTTTGTCGCCAAAAGGAACTCTTCGTCGGAGTGATTGTCCTTAATTATTACTTCACCACGTTCGGCCGGTAGATCGGTGTATCCGTATTGCTCTCGAGTGGCTATTTCTTGGTAATAATCGTGTTTAATGATTTGTAGTTGGAATAATCTGATGATAATAACGGCACAGAAAAAAACGCTTGCAACAATGAGAATCGCGACGTTGTCGATCTGAATACCTGGCGAGTTTTTGCGGTTATTTAGTTTCATCTTTGAGTGTGTTTGGAGCCTTGCTATTATAGCAGCAGCATTAACTGTCGTCACATGTTTAATAAAACTACGTTTGAGAGTGGATTACGCCTTCTTACAGAGCGTCTTGAGGGAACAAAAGCCGTTACGGTTTTGATTTTGGTAGGGGCTGGGAGCAGGTATGAGCATCAGGAAAATCGCGGTATTTCGCACTTTTTGGAGCACATGTTCTTTAAAGGAGCGCAGAAATATAAGAGTACGAAAGAGGTTTCGGAGGCGATTGATTCAGTAGGCGGAGAATTTAACGCTTTTACTGGAAAGGAATATGCCGGGTATTACGTTAAGGTGGCAAGTGAATCTATTGATATTGCCTGTGATGTTTTATCGGACATGCTTATTAATTCAAAGTTTGAACAGGAGGAGATTGATAAAGAGCGTGGAGTGATTTTGGAGGAGTATAATATGTATCAGGACACACCGATGTATCAGATTGGGTGGAATTTTGAGAACTTGGTTTTTGGTGATCAACCTTTAGGATGGGATCAAATTGGAACGAAAGAACTTATCACGACTGTGAATCATGAGGATTTTGTGAAGTATTGCGGCGAGCTTTATACACCGGACAACACGGTGATTGCGATTGCTGGAAATATTGATCATGCGGAGGCGGAGCGTTTGGTGGAGAAGTATTTCAAGATGGCTAACGAGAAAAAGGCCTACGAGTTTAAGGCTTGGGATCCGGTTGAGGGCGAAAAACTTTATCTGCACGATAAAAAAACGGAGCAGGCTCATATTGCCTTGGGCTTTCCAGGTTACAAAGAAGGCCACAAAGATTATTGGGTTCAAAAGCTTTTGGCGGTGATTCTTGGTGGAAACATGAGTAGCAGAATGTTCCTTGGAGTGCGTGAGGCGAAGGGACTTTCTTATTATATTCACACTTCTGTCGATAGTTATAGCGATGCCGGAGCGATTGTTACCAATGCAGGTGTTGATTTAAAGAGAATCGATGAAGCAATTACCGGCGTTATTCATGAGTATAAGAGGATTGTAGACGAAGGTGTGCCAGAGGAGGAGCTTGAAAAATCGAAGTCTTATATTAAAGGAAAGCTGGTTTTGAACTTGGAAGATTCGGAGGAAGTGGCTCATTTACTTGCGAAATACGAGCTTTTGAAGGGGGGGGCGAAGCCGGTGGATGAGATTATTAAGTTGATTGAGGCGGTTACAGTTGAGGATTTGCATCGCGTTGCGAAAGATATTTTCGTGGCTGAGCACATGAAATTAGCAGTAATTGGGCCTTACGGTGAGCGTGAACGTTTCGAGAAGCTGTTGGTTTTTTAGGCAAAATCTGCTATAATTAGTGGATTTTAACCTAAAAATAATGTCTGGAGGAAAAGAAATAAAAGTGTTTGGAGTTTCTTTACCAGAGTCTCAAACTACGAGTGTGTCTCCAGTGGAGGCGATTGATCAGTCGAAAGATGAAGTTAAGACTCAAACTAAGCTAGATATTGCTGCGCTTAAGGCTGCGGTTAGTCTTAGTGAATTGAAAAATAAGATGGGTCTTGATGAGACTCTTTTTTCAGATTTGAGTGAGGCTTTGCCGTTTCCAGATGGATTGAGCCGTAATTTTGATCTAAATTTTGCTGATGCTGCTGGTAAAGATGCTTTGGCTAAAGATATTTTGGCTCATTTTGAAAAAAAGGCTGATGCTAATGCACTTTCGGCATTGGCGGCTATTGTGGAGTTTTCTGTTGCGGATTTTAAAGAGATTTTTAGTGGTGTTTATGCGGTATTTATCGTGAAAGATTTAGAGGCAATTACTGGCAAAGGTGGAAAATATGAGAAGATAGGTGAGTTTTTGGCGGCGAGAGCAGATTATGGTTTGAAGTATCTAGTGAAGGATAAAAAAGTTTCTTTGCAGGCTGAAGGAAAGGATTTTGATGCTGATTATCAGAAGTTTGTGGGGGAGGGGGCGAAGCCGGAAACGGCTGAGCCTAAGAAAGAAGAGGCAAAGCCTGAAGCAAAGCCTGAGGTGAAGGGTGAGGAAGAGAAAAAGGCTGTGGTGGATGAGTTGCAGGAGAAGGTGAGTGCCATTAAGTCTTCGGCGCTGGGTGGGTTTTTGAAGTTTTTGGGTTATGACAAGGTGGTTCCGGGTCAGGAGCATAGCGGGTTTGAAAAGATTGCGCTGGGCCAGGATGTTGTTATGGGATTTCTTTTGGGTATGTGTGGTGTAGCCGGATTTTCCGAAGGGTATGATCAATTAAAAGAGTCTTTGCCGGCGGAAATTCAGGCAAAAATTAAGCCATTCGAGAAGGCGGCGAGAGAGAAGGAGCAGAAAAAGCGCGATAGGCTTGCAGGCAAGGAGGCGGTGGCGGCTAGTGGGCCGGTGGAGAAAACAGCTAATGAAGTTGTGAATTTGGTTGAAAACAAGGCAGAGTTGCCGAAGGAGGGAATTAAATTGAAGGAGGACACACTGTTTAATGGAGATGTTTTGGTTAGGCTAAAAGGGGAGGGGATGAAGATTGTGGTGCCTAAGGGGGAACGCTATTTGGTGGCTGAAGAGAAGGCGGATTTTGCTCCGGAGGCGGTGCTTTCTACTGCTGAAGTTGAGATGAAGGATCAGTCTTTGAAACTGAGTAAGTTGCCGAAGGGAACTGTGATTTCTGGAGGGGTGAAATTTGAGAGTTATCAGGCTTAAAAATCCTTTAATAGCCCTTGTTTATCGTATGCGTCTTGGCTAGAATGCGTTCGCTTTTATTTGTTAATCAAACGAAAAATGGAGCGAACACTAATTCTTGTTAAGCCTGATGCCATTCAAAGAGGCCTTTTCGGCGAGATTATCACTCGTTTTGAAAAGAAGGGACTTAAGATTGTAGGTATGAAAATGATGTCTTTGGACGAAGCTGTTTTGCGTGAGCACTATGCGCATATCGCAGATAAGCCATTCTTCCCGGGAGTTGCGAAGTTTATGCAAAGCACACCGGTTATAGCTGTTTGTCTTGAGGGTCTTGAGGTTGTGAGCGCAGTGAGAAAAATCACTGGTATTACTAAGGCTAGAGAGGCGGAGGCTGGATCGATTAGAGGAGATTTTGCAATGAGTGTTTCTTGCAATGTGCTTCACGCTTCTGATTCTGTAGAGAGCGCGCAGGCTGAGGTGAAGAGATTCTTCAAAGCTGATGAGATCTACGAATACAGCAAATCTGAGTATTTACATGTTTATTCTGAAGACGAGGTTGCTTAATTATGGACAATATTAATGAGTTACAGAAGAGGGCAACGCAAATTAGAATCGATGTTTTGAAGGCTATCAACAAGGCTAAATATGGCTTTGTTGGTAGCATCATGTCCTCGATTGATATTTTGGTAGCGCTTTATTATGGCGATTTGGGGGGCGAGGCAGTGTTACGGTTTGATCCGAAAAAACCGGGATGGGATGGTCAGGATTATTTTGTTTTAGGTAAGAGTTATGCGGCGATTGCGCAGTATGCGATTTTGGCGGATCTGGGATTTCTTGATAAGCGTGAATTAGATTATTTTGCCAAGCCAGGTAGTCTTTTGCAGGCGAAGGCTAACATGAAAGTGCCTGGAGTTTGTGCTCCGGTAGCCGATTCTGGTTATGGACTATCAATTGCGTTGGGGATGGCACTAGCTCTAAAGGCCGATAGGAAGCCAAATTATGTTTATACACTCCTGGATAATCAGGAGCTTCAATGTGGGCAGGTGTGGGAGGCCGCCATGGCGGCCTCCCACTATAATCTTAATAATCTCGTGCTTTTTATCGATGATAATAAGCTTCAGCATGACGGTTTTGTGCGTTCGGTGATGACGGTAGATATGGTTCAAGCGAAGTTTGAGGCCTTTGGTTGGAAGGTTTTGCAGGTGAGGGATGGTCACGATTACGACATGATTTTGAATGCTTTAAATAGGGTTTTTACTACGAATAGACAGCCTGTTTGCGTTTGGTGTCACACAGTTTCTGGCAAAGGAATCGAGTTTGCTGAGGGGAAGGCGGGTTACAATAGTGTCACGATTACCGATGGTGAGCTGGAGGTTATACTTCCTAAACTTGAGGCGAGTTTGCTCTAAAATCAATTTATGAATACGCTAAAAACTTTTGAGGAAAATTTGGTGAAGATTGCGAAGAAACATCAGAATATGGTTGTTTTGAATGGTGATTTTTCCGATAGGTTGGGGGTGAGCCAATTTATTAGTTATTATCCGGAAAGAAGCTTTAAATTTGGCTTGAGCGAGCGCAGTATTGTGCTTGCTGGTATTGGGTTTTTGCTTAGAGGGAAATTACCGGTGATTGTGGGATTTTCCAGCCTTTTGAGTAAATCTTTTGATGTTTTAGTAAATGAAATTGCGCCTTTTAATTTGAATGTTAAGTTTGTGATGATTACAGAGAATGATGAAGAAAGCGCTTTTTTGAGCGGAATTGAGGGGCTGAGGGTGGTGAAATTGAATTACGATTCTGACCTTGGGGAACTTTTCGGGGAGATGCTTTTGGAATATGGTCCGGCTGTTTTGGAGGTGAGAGTTTAGGCGTTTCGTTGAGGCTTGAAATATGCTATAATATTGGAGAATTTACCTTTTTATTATGACTTCTACTCCTATCAAGATATTCTCGGGTTCTTCTCATCCAGAGTTGGCAAAAGAGATTGCTGATTGTTTGGGCGTTCCGCTTTCGGATATGCATATTTCTCGTTTTGCGTGTGGCGAAACTTACGCCAAGCCAATGGAAACAGTGCGTGGTATGGATGTTTTTGTGGTTCAAACATCAACATCGAATGTTAACGAGGACTTGATGGAGCTTTTTATTATGTTAGATGCCTTGAAGCGTTCTTTTGCCGGTAAGATCCATGTGGTTATGCCGCATTATGCTTATTCAAGACAGGATAGAGTTGCAACCCCGCGTGAGCCGATTTCGGCTAAATTGGTGGCAGATTTAATTTCGACAGCCGGTGCGGATCATTTGATTTCGATGCAGTTTCATAGTGACCAAGAGCAGGGATTTTTTAATTATCCGGTTGATAATGTGAACACGAATAAACTTTTCGCTGATTACTTTATGCAGAAGAATTTGCAGGATGTTGTGGTGGTTTCGCCGGACGCTGGCGGGGCGAAGGATGCGAAGAAATTTGCGGATTTGATTGGGGCGAACTTGGCGATTATTCACAAGACGCGTCCGGCGCACAATGAGTCGGAGGTTACTCACGTTGTGGGGGATGTGGCTGGAAAAACTTGTATTATTTATGATGATTTGATCGATACAGCTGGCAGTGTAACTGCCGGACTGGGGGCGCTCCGGAAGATGGGGGCGGTGGGAGATGTTTATCTGGCCGCTGCTCATGCGGTTTTTTCTCCTCCGGCAACTGAAAGGTTAGCTGCTGCTGGCTTTAAGGAGGTTGTTGTAACAAACACGGTGCCTGTTCCACCAGAGAAGCAGTTTGAGGGGCTGAAGGTTTTATCTGTTGCTCCACTGCTATCAAAAATTATTCAGAGTGTGCATGAGGCGAAGTCGGTAACTAATGTATTAAATTTTAATTAAAAAATATGGAATTTGGTCAAGAAACAAAGCCGTTGGTTTACATCGGTGCTGATCATGCCGGTTATGAAATGAAGGGAAAACTAAAAGATTATCTTGATGGTGAAGGTTTTGACGTTGTGGATTTAGGTTGTTTTAATGAGGGCGCTTGCGATTATCCAGACCAGGCTCGTGAAGTTGGTGAGAAGGTGATTGAGCATCCAGGTTCACTTGGAGTTTTGCTTTGTGGAAGCGGAATTGGGATTTCAGTAGCGGCAAATAAATTAAAAGGAATTCGAGCGAGCGTTGCTACAAGTGTTAGCATGGCAGAGAGCGGAAAGCGTCATAATAACTTGAACGTAATCTCTATTGGAGCACGCGACACTGATTTTGAGTTGGCGAAGCAAATCGCAAAAACCTTTTTAACTACGCCTTTTGAGGCAGGGGAGGAGCGTCATGTTCGTAGAGTAGAGAAAATTAATAAGATCGAAAATGGAGTATAAAATTGCACCTTCAATTTTGTCCGCCGATTTCGGCAAGTTGAATCAAGAAATTGCTGAGCTTGAAGGGCATTTCGATTTAGTTCACGTAGATGTAATGGATGGGCATTTTGTTCCAAATATTACCATCGGAGCGCCAGTTGTGGCTTGCGTTAAGGCTTCAAAGCCGCTGCATGTTCATTTAATGATCGAGAATCCAGAGAATTTTGTGGAAGATTTCGCAAAGGCTGGTTCGGATATTTTGATTGTTCATAGCGAGGCTTGCCCTAAACTTGGCGAAGTTTTAGATCAAATCGCCTCTTTTGGAATGAAGAGAGGTGTTTCTATTAAGCCAAAAACACCAGTTAGTGATATTATTCCTTTCTTGGAAAAAATCGACGAAGTTTTAGTAATGACGGTTGAACCTGGTTTTGGTGGTCAAGCTTTTATGCCAGAGATGATGTCTAAAATTGAAGAGCTTCGTAAGCTGAAGCCAGAATTAGAGATTTCAGTTGATGGAGGAATTAATCCTCAAACGGCTCGGCAGTGTGTTCAGGCTGGGGCAAATGTTCTGGTTGCGGGGAACTTTGTTTTTCGGGCAGCGGATAAGCTACAGGCTTTGAAGGATTTGCGGCGCGCCACTCTTTCATAACGTTCATAATTCTATCGTTGAAGACATGTCGTTCGGCTAGAACTTTGGCTTCGCTGCGCCATACTTTTAGCTGTTCGATGTATTGGTAGTCACGGTCTATTAGGGCTTCTGGGCCTTCCGCTTGGATTTTCTGGTAACGTCTTAATGTAGCTTCAATTAGTCTTAGTGGTGCGTAATATAGCGGACTTGTGGCGTGGTTGTGGTCGAGCATTGTCCAAGCAATAAGCCTGTTTGTGGCGGAGCGGACATTTTTAAGCTGCATTTCAATTGGCAGTCCATCCAAACTATCTATGTTGTTTGCGCGGTCCTCTATTTTTATAATAAGGGCGGCTCTTTGCTTGTTTGGGCTTTGGGTTATTGCGTTTAGTTTAATCAAAAATTTGGTCATTTTGCCACCATCTTCCTCTTCAGTAAATTGGCGGAAAGTTCTTGCATTTGGTTCTTTTATTTCTGGTTTTATGCCCCAACTTTTCATTTCATCGTCGCTTGTTCCCATTTCGCGCAGTGCAATTAGAGTTTTTGCCGTTCCGGCTACGTTTTGTTTAAATGCTGTTAATTTTTCGTTTTCTCCTTTTTGAGTGTTTTCCAGTTTCGTGTTGTTGGAGACGATTCTTAGAACCTGCCTTATGATTGTTGCAAAGTCGTTTTTTACAAGGTTAAGAACGCGTTTTTTGTACTGGTCTCTATCCTTGGTGCCAGTTGGTAGTACAGGGCCGAGTGTTGTGTCGATGCTGCTATCATAAAAATCGATTCTATTATTGTTAGAGCCGGAAAGGTAATTTTTTATTAGCTCTTCAAGGGTTAGGTCGGTATCTTCCACAAGGTCGTGAATCATTCCTAAAATTGCCATGATTGCTGGGTCTATTTTCAGTCTTCTCTCGCTAATTTCGAATGATAGATCATCCATTAACATAGCTGTTGTAACATCTAGAGTGTGTAGGATGTATGGTTTTTTCTCCCCTTTGCGTAGCCTGCCTTTTGGTTGAGTATGATGAGCCGCTTTGGCAACGGCGATTGCTTGGTGGATTGCATCTAAGAAGCGTACATATCGATTTCTTGTCGCAATTTCGTTCCTGCTTGTATGGCTCATTGGTAAAGCGAATTTTGTGCTATTCCCTTTTTCGTCTTTTTCGTTTTCGAGCAATCCTTCGAAGTATTGTCTTAAAAGTACACGATAGGCTTTCTGTTTTTTATAAATACCTTCTCTTCGTCCTTTTTCGTCTTCGCGCCAGTCTGATATGTCGGTTTCCCAGATGCTGGATTCTTCCGAATCATCATCATCGGTTATGTTAACGATATGCGCTCTAAAAGCGTTGCGGTAGGCGTCGACTTTTATGGGGGTGGCATCTATTAGGGAGTCTGTGGTAGCAAGTTTTTCTGCATCTTCTATCGTTGGGGCTTTTTGCCACTTTCTAAGAAGTGACTCACTTGCCCTTCTTAATTTTTTTTCAGCTTTTACAAGTGCATCCCATATTTTTTTTAGTCTTTCTTTTGCCTCAGGCACAATGTGTGCTGCTAAATCTTGGTAGGCTAAGCCTTCGGGAATTCTTAAATATTCTTGTTCGAGATGAAGAAGAATTGCTCCCTCTTCGTTGAAGCAGCTATTTGGGTCTTGGTTAAAAGGATGTCTATCCAAAAGCATGCCAAAATAGCCGACTTTAAGTAGTTTATCCTCTAAAGCTCGTTTTTCTTCTTCGGGCGTTGCCTCTGTTGGTAATGACGCTATTGAACTAACCATGATTGTGGCTCATTGGGGGAGTAAAATAACACTTTTGAGCTTTTTTGTCAAAAGAAATGTTGGAGGTTTTTGATGGTGTGCCCGACAGGATTCGAACCTGGAAAAGTTATCAAATTTACCTCGCTTTGCTATTCCTTTTTTCAGCTTCAAATTCAATATCTTTGATCTGAACCTTATTGCCAACACAAAGTACAAATAGATGGTAAATGAGATCCATACTCTCTTCAATTAGTCTTTGCTTAGTCTCATTTTGAGCTGCATTTATAACTTCTGCTGCCTCCTCATCTATTTTCGCGCATATTTTACTATTACCTTCTGATAAAAGTGAGGTTGTATAAGAGTCTTTAGGCATTTCGTTTTTTCTTGATTCTAAAACCTTATATAGATTGGCAAAGATATTTTTGTAAGTCACTCCAAAACATGAAGCTTTACCTGTGTGGCAAACCGGTCCGCCAGGCTCAACTAATATTAGCAAACTGTCATTATCACAATCAGCAGATATTTCTTTGACTACTAGAGTATTCCCACTAGTTTCACCTTTTTGCCAAAGGCGAGCTTTTGATCTTGAGTAAAACCACACGTATCCGGTTTCTTCAGTTTTCTTTAAAGATTCCTCATTCATGTATCCAAGCATGTAGACCTCTCCTGTAGAGCTGTCTTGAATTATTGTAGGAATTAGTCCATTTGTTTTTTTCCAGTCTAAATTCATATTCTTATTATTAAGTTTTGATTTTGTAAATACTGCTTCACTGTTGATATATTTAGCTCTTTGGTGTGAAACAGACTTGCTGCTAGTACTGCATCTGAATTTTTTAAGCCATCTGCAAAATCTTCTAAAGAACCTGCTCCGCCAGAAGCAATAATCGGTATATTTACAGCATTACTAACTAGCTTCAATAATTCGAGATCATAACCTGATTTAGTACCGTCTTTATCCATTGAGGTTAGAAGAATTTCTCCAGCACCGAGCTGTTCAACTTCTTTTACCCAATCTATTACTCTAAGGCTAGTTAATTTTGTTCCTGCATTGATTGATACGCGATATTCTCCCTTTATATTTACGGCGTCGATAGCACAAACTATACATTGCGAACCAAATATTCTAGAAGCCTCTTTAATAAAATTAGGATTTTTTACGGCTGCGCTATTAATTGAAACCTTGTCTGCACCTACATTTAGTAAATCTTTTATTTGCTCTATGGTTGAAATGCCACCACCTACTGTAAGTGGTATAAATACTTGACTCCCTACCCTACGTACTACTTCTAACATTGTTTGCCGCCCCTCGTTTGTTGCAGATATATCAAGAAAAACTAATTCATCCGCCCCTGAATCGGAATAGTACCGAGCTAGCTCCACTGGGTCACCCGAGTCTGTTAGCTCATTAAATTTTATACCCTTTACTACTCGTCCGTCTTTTACATCTAGGCAAGGAATAACTCTTTTTGCTAAGTTTGAGTTAGATGTTAGTTTTTCCAAGTTTAATAGCCCTTCATAAATTGCCTTGCCGATTATTACTGCTTCAATATTCATTTGTTTTAACCTCTTAACGGAGTCCTGGTCCGACACACCACCTGATGCAATTATTTTTAAGCCGGTTCTTTGTAATTTTTCTAAGGCCTCGTAATTTGGAGCGGTTAAAGTTCCATCTCGAGTTATATCCGTAAATAGGATGTTTTCCACTCCTACCTTTTTTAATTCTTTAGCAAATTCTAAAAAATTTTTGTTTGATTGATTAAGCCAGCCTTCAATAGCCACATTCTCATCTTTAGTATCGATAGCTATAACGATTTTATCTGGCCCATACTTAGATATAGACTTTTTTACAAAACTTAATGACTTAAGGGCCTTGGAGCCGATGACTATTCTTGTTACTCCTAGCTTTATATATCTTTCAATATCTTCCAGGCTCCGGATACCCCCGCCAATTTGAATATCACAATTTGTAGCCTCAACTACATGTTTAATTACATTATAATTATCTAAAACACCATTTTTAGAACCAGTTAAATCTACAATGTGTATTAGTTTTGCTCCCTGTCTTTGAAAATCTAAAGCGACCGCTACTGGATCATTTGAATAAATTTTAGCGGTATCAAATTCACCTTGAGTGAGCCTTACACATTTACCATCTATAATGTCTATTGCGGGTATGATTAACACTTTGTACAGAAGTTATTTAATAATTTAAGCCCTAGCTCTGCCGATTTTTCTGGGTGGAATTGCACTCCATAAAAATTATCTTTCTGAACTATGGAAGGAAAATCTATCCCATAGCTTGTTGTCGCTAAAATAAAAGAGCTGTTAGCTTCAAAAAAATATGAATTTACAAAGTAGAAATATTCATCAGATTTTATTCCCTCGAGCAATTTACTTTCTTTATCAAAGCTAACTTTATTCCAACCGATTTGTGGAACTTTGAGAGACCTAAACCTCTTTACTTCACCTTCTATAATACCTAAACATTCAGTCTCTCCTTCTTCAGAGTATG